>Ga0209212_1000440_pt1 | contig 81912 bp, 56 predicted proteins | sample RifGroC2_FD_183996 | JGI IMG/M metagenome (GOLD analysis project Ga0209212, IMG submission 183996) | Groundwater microbial communities from Rifle, Colorado, USA - Groundwater C2 (SPAdes) (version 2) | ecosystem: Environmental > Aquatic > Deep subsurface > Groundwater | place: Rifle, Colorado...
ATTCCCGGAGCGGGTGGAGCAATATTCCCATCGGGGGGCGGTCGGCAAAGGTAAGCAGTGGCATGATCGGTGAGTCGATGTCCGGCATGATACCGGGCCGGCGAGTTTATCAATTGCCTGAATTCATGTCCATTGAAAGCCCCTCACCCGGCAAGCCCCCAGCTCGGTAAGCCAGGCGCCCCTGTGCGGCTACAAGCACCGGTGTGCTAGACTTAACCGAAACTTAAACCGCAGGGATGGTTGCCATGAAAAAAATTCTGCTGATTCTGTTAATGCTGGCCAGCACAACTGCTTTTGCCGCACTCAGTAAATGGGTGGATGCGGATGGCAAAGTGCATTATTCCGATCAACCTCCTCCCGCCAATGTAAAAGCAAAGATACTGCGCGTTACGTCAGAGGTAGCTGCTCCCGTGAGCGCAAGCGGCGTGGCTGCTGCGAGCGCGCCTGCCGCGTCAAAAACTATCGCGGAACGCGAAGCAGAATTGAAAAAGGCCCAGCAGGCGAAGAAGGAAGCCGCCGACAAAGCCGCCCAGGAGCAGGCTAGGATAGACGCAGAAAAAGCCAATTGTGCCGCCGTGCAACAGAATTTGCGCGCCCTGCAGGAGGGGGTGCGCATGGTGGAGATCGATGCCAAAGGCGAACGTTCCTATCTGGACGATGAACAGCGCCGGCAACGCATTGAAAAAGCCCAGCAGGACATCAAGACTTACTGCAAATGATCGGTGAGCAGCATTTCCTCAATAAAAACACCTGTTTTTCACCGCAACACGATTCACCGCTGCAATCTATAGGCCGAAATATATAGGTATTTCGGCATATAGGTTTTCTCCGGCTTCGGTGGTAAATTTTCAGCACACGAATTTACCAATCAGGGGGCTGCCGTGGACATTGCGAATACCGTTAAACCAGGTGAGGCCAAGTCATTCAGCCTCCAGGCCGAAATTATCAGGCAGATACAAACCAATGATGGGCAGACCCCTTGTTATGCCACTTCTGCCAGCAAGCAGTGCAACAACAAAGATTGCGGCTGGCGCCATGACTGCTTCGATGAAGTCAGTGAATGCGGTTAGAGGTCACCACAAACCTGCCGAGTGTGGCGTTCGGCATACTCTTGCCGTGCCACCCGTGAATCCACCGGCCCTGTTTTTCCAGGGAGGTTCCCCCAGTTTTTAGTTTCTCCTCGGGTTTTCATCTTTCAAGTGGTGTGTTGAGTCGTAGTGCCCCCGTGATATTTGAACGGGGGAATGCTCAACTGCCATGACCAGTCTACAGTGTTTCGCCCTCGCTAAACTCTTTAACAGGGCAACCTCAGTCCGCGAATTAACCGTTTCCTACTATAAACCCCTACCTTTTAAGTAAAGCCTCGGCCTTAGTTAAATGCGGATTTCACCTTAGTGTGTTAATTCGGTATTTAGCCAAAACTTGCATCCAAGGACTCGGATGAAGCAGGCGGCATGCGTGCATTGATGCAACTGAGCTGAAGCTAAGCAACGGCACTCGCATTAGCTGGACAGCTAATTAACACAATTGCACCTTCCAAATGGCTTGCGGAAAAACCTTTAATGCGGAGGTTACGAATGGTTATACAGATGAGAGGCGCTGGATGTCCCTGCGCAAGGGATTTGCCTGAAGCATGGCGGGTGCAGTGATTATGCCCATGAATTCCGCCCGTACTCCGGCCGTTGTCACGCTTTCCGTCTGGAAGGCGCTCTTTCTGCGCGAGGCCGTCAGCCGCTTGTCAGCGGGCCGGGCCGCCTGGTTATGGCTGCTGCTTGAGCCGGTGGTTCATATCGTTTTTCTGATGTTCATCTTTGCCATTATCCGTATGCACGTGGTGGGAGGAGTCGATACTGCTGTCTGGCTCATGGTAGGGCTGCTGGCTTTTTTCATGTTCAGGCGCACGGCTACGCAAGCCCAAAATGCCGTGGACTCCAATCAGGCGTTGTTTGCCTATCGCCAAGTCAAGCCGGCCGATACTGTGCTGGTGCGCGCCGCCCTTGAGGGATTCCTGATGGTGCTGGTTGCAATCATTCTTTTCGGCGGCGCCGGTTTGTTCGGGCTTGGCATTGTTCCTGGCGATCCCCTGGCTGTGCTGGAGGCATTTTTCGGGCTGTGGCTGGTGGGATTGGGTTTCGGGTTGATGGCCTCGGTGGCCATTGAGCTCGTGCCGGAATTGGGCAAATTCCTCGGGCTGGCCATGACACCCCTTTATTTTTTTTCCGGTGTCATTTTTCCCATTGCCCAAGTGCCGCAGCCTTATCGTGACTGGCTTCTGCTCAATCCGGTGGTGCACGGCCTGGAAGCTGCCCGGCTGGGGTTTGCGCCGTATTATCATGCTGTGCCCGGGCTGAATATCTCCTATACCTACAGTTTTGCTCTGTTGAGCATTTTTCTCGGCTTGGCGCTGCATGTTCGCTTTGCCATGAGGTTGATAGCGAAATGATCATCGTCGACGATGTCCATAAACGCTACCAAACCGATCATGGACCGGGCAAATGGATTTTGCAGGAGGTCTCACTCACGATTCCGCTCAAAGTTAATGTAGGGCTGGTCGGGTGTAATGGGGCTGGAAAATCTACCCTATTGAACCTGATCGGCGGGATCGATACGCCCACGCGCGGGCACATTGAGCGCCGCTGCCGTGTCTCGTGGCCGATGGGCATCGGTGGCGGATTGCAGGGCTCGCTTACCGGCAGGCAAAATACCAAATTTCTCTGCCGCATCCACGGGCGTGAAGACGACATACCGGAGCGCATAGCCTTCATCCAAGACTTCGCCGGGATCGGTGCGGCCTTCGACCAGCCGGCCAAAACCTACTCCTCGGGTATGCAGGCACGGCTGAAGTTTGCCACCTCCCTGGCCTTCGATTTCGATACCTACATTTCCGACGAAATCACTGCCGTGGGAGATGAAGCCTTCAGAAAAAAAGCGATAAAGGCATTTCAAAAACTGGCCAATCGCGCCAGCCTGATCATGGTTTCTCATCAGGAAGCGACGTTGAAGGAATTTTGTACGGCCGGCATCTGGCTGCACGAAGGACGCGCGCATTGGTTCAACGACATCAACGACGCGCTCAGGAACTACAGGGAGAGCCTGCGCACATGATAACCAGTCTCAAACCAGGCAGGCTTGTCCAAACCGGAGCATGGCTGGCAGAGTGGAGTCGGGGCTGGCTGGTGCCCGGGTTGTTGCGGCACCGCGCCTTCGGCGTCGCCCTTTTTGCCTCGCTGGCTGCGGCTTTTTACTGGGGCATCATTGCTTCTGATCGTTACGTTTCCGAAGCGCATATCGTCATCCAGCGTACCGACCTGGCAGGCGGGCAGGCCATGGATTTTACCGGGCTGTTTGGAAACATCGGCGGCGTCCGAGCCGACCAACTGCTGTTGCGCGATTACCTGCTTTCCGTCGATATGCTCAAAAAACTCGATGCCAGGCTGAACCTGCGCAGCCACTACAGCGACTGGTATCGCGACCCGCTGTCACGCATGTGGTTCGAGGATGCGCCGCTGGAGTTGTTTCACCGCCATTTTCTTTCGATGACCAGCGTGGAGTTCGACGATTATGCGGGAGTGCTGGTTATCAGGACCCAAGGCTACGATCCAAAAATGGCACATGCGCTTGCCGCCATGCTGGTGGAAGAGGGCGAGCATTACATGAATGCCATGGCCCACGATCTGGCGCGGGATCAGGTGGCCTTTCTCGAAAGGCAGGCCGGCGACATGAGCGCGCGCACCATCCGAGCGCGTCGGATGGTGCTGGATTACCAGAATCGCAAGGGGCTGGTTTCTCCGCAGGGCACGGCGGATAACCTCATCGCTATCATCGGCCGCCTCGAGGCGCAACTCGCCGACCTGCGAACCCGTCGTACCGCCATGCTGGGGTATTTGATGCCTAACAGCCCCAACATCACCGAACTCAATATGCAGATTGCCGCGGTCGAAAAACAGATCGGTCAGGAGCAGGCGCGGCTGGTCTCGCCCAACGGCAAGATGTTGAACAGCATCGTGGAAGAATTCCAGCGACTGCAAATGAACGCCGAATTCGCCCAGGACGTTTACAAGACCGCCCTGGTCGCCTTGGAAAAGGGGCGCATCGAAGCCACGCGCACGCTGAAGAAGGTGTCCGTGCTGCAGGCGCCCACCGTGCCGCAATATCCGCTCGAACCGCGCCGGATGTACAACACCGTTGTTTTCATCCTGGTTGCTCTGTTGCTTGCCGGTGTCGTGCAACTGCTTGCAGCCATTATTCGTGACCACAAGGACTGAAGCCATGATACGAATGCCGTTCCTTAAATCGTCAAGCGGCAATGGCCCAATTGTGAGCGCCTTGCCAAAAACTTTCCTTCTCGCGCTGGCCTTGCTTTTTATGGCTGCCGCGCCAGGCGCGCTTGCCGCCAATGGCGACCCGTTTAGCGTGGACCAGGCGCTCAGTCTGCGCATGGATCGTCCTGAATCAGCCGTGCGGCCTGCCGCACCGGCATCCCCTTTGGCCCCCGTTGCGGAGATCCCCCCCCTGTCTCCGCAGCGCCTCGACTATTCCGCCAATCTGAATAGCGATGTGTTCGGGGCCAATCTCTTCACCGGCGCCTTCGCCCGCCAGGGCGCCACCCAGTTCAATCCCGACTACGCCGTTGCGGCGGGTGACAATATCCATGTGCGCTTGTGGGGCGCTTTCGAATACGACGCCTCGCTCACCGTCGATCCCAAGGGCAACATTTTCCTGCCCCATGTCGGTCCGGTGCAGGTATTGGGCGTGCGCAATCAGGATCTTCAGGGTCTGGTGGAGTCCGCCATAGGCAAGGTTTTTCGCGCCAACGTCTACGGTTACGCCAGCCTTGCCGCCGCCCAGCCGGTGCGCATATTTGTCGGCGGCTTCGTTCACCGCCCCGGCCTCTACAGCGGCACCAGCATGGACAGTCTGCTGCATTACCTTGACCAGGCCGGCGGCATCGATCCGGAGCGCGGTTCCTTTCTCAATGTGCAGGTCAAGCGCGGCAGCCAGATTCGCGCCACCGTCAGCCTGTATGACTTCCTGCTGGAAGGGCGCATGCCGCTCACCCAGCTGGGCGACGGCGATGTCATTTTTGTATCGCAGCGCCAGAATACGCTCAAGGTAAGCGGCCTGACCGAAAACGCCAGGCGCTTCGAGTTCGGCGGCGCCACCTATGCCATGGCCGATCTTATCAATGTCGCCAAGCCGAATGCCCAGGCCACCCATGTGCGGGTGGTGCGCAACACCGGCACGGTAAAGAATACCGAGTACTACCCGCTGGCCGATGCCGCTCATGTAATCCTGCAAAACGGCGACGAACTCGAATTTACCGCCGATAAAAAGGTCGGCACCATCACCGTGCGCGTGGAAGGCGAACACGAAAGCGCACAGGAATACGTGCTGCGCGACGGGGTAAAGCTGGGCGAACTCATCAAGCAAATCCAGCTTTCCGGCCGCTCCGACGCCGCCAGCCTGCAACTCTTCCGCGCGAGCGTAAAAAAACGGCAAAAACAAATGCTGCAAATCTCGCTGAAAAGCCTGGAAGCCGCGGCGCTGACCGCCCGCTCCGGCACCAGCGAAGAAGCGCGCCTGCGCAAGGATGAGGCAGAACTTATCCTGCAATGGGTGGAACGCGCCAGGCAAATCGAACCCGCCGGACAGGTGCTCATCGCCCAGGCTGCCAACCGCGATGAGCTGCTTCTGGAAAACGGCGACATCCTGCGCATTCCGGCCAGGGATGGCCTGGTGCTGGTGAGCGGCGAAGTGCTCTTCCCCAATGCAATCGCTTTCGATGCGGCCCTGGGCCTGGATGACTACATCCGCCGCGCCGGTGGCTACACGCAGAGCGCCGATGCCTCGCGCGTCATCGTTGCGCATCGCGACGGTAGCTTCGATGAGGCCGCAGGCGGAGGCGGATTTTTCGGCTCGGGCGATGCTGCGGTACGCGCAGGAGACGAGGTGCTGGTGTTGCCGAAGATCGACGTGAAGACGAGGCAGTTCTGGAAGGAAATTACCCAGATCGTCTACCAGATCGCAGTGAGCGCAAAAATCATTTTCAAGTTATGAAATATTCCATGACCAGCGGAGGTAACCATGCAAATTCATGAAACTGCCCTTCCGGGTGTGTTGATCATCGAGCCCAAGGTATTCGGCGATCAGCGGGGATTTTTTATGGAGACCTGGAACCAGGGGGGGTATGCCGCAGCCGGGTTGCCGGAGACCTTCGTGCAGGACAACCTTTCCCGCTCCAGGAAGGGGGTGCTGCGTGGCCTGCATTTTCAGAAACCGAACCCCCAGGGCAAGCTGGTCTATGTGCTGCAGGGCGAGGTATTCGATGTCGCCGTGGATATCCGGCTTGGCTCGCCTACCTTCGGTCAGTGGGCCAGCGCCGTGCTTTCGGCCGATAACAAGCGCCAGTTCTATATACCGCCGGGCTTCGCCCATGGCTTCTGCGTCACCTCGGACATGGCCCTGTTCGCCTACAAATGCAACGACAAGTACAACCCGCAGGCGGAAGGCAGCGTGCTGTGGAACGATCCTGACCTTGGCATTCCGTGGCCGATCAGCGACCCGGAGCTGTCCGGCAAGGATGCGCAGGGCACCAGGCTGGCCGACATCCAGATGAGCCGTTTACCCCACTACGAAAGGTGAAAATTTGCCATGACGACCCCTATCAGCCGTAAAGGAATCATTCTGGCCGGTGGCTCCGGCTCGCGTTTGCACCCGTTGACGCTGGTGATGTCCAAACAACTCCTGCCGGTTTACGACAAACCGATGATCTACTACCCGCTGTCCACGCTGATGCTGGCAGGGATACGCGACATCCTGATCATCTCCACGCCGCAGGACACGCCGCGTTTCGAACAATTGCTGGGCGACGGCAGCGAGTGGGGGTTGAACCTGCAATATGCCGTGCAGCCCTCGCCGGATGGCTTGGCGCAGGCCTTCATCATCGGGCGGGAATTTATCGGCAGCCACCCCTCTGCGCTGATTCTGGGCGACAACATCTTTTACGGGCACAGCCTGCACAACTCGCTGGAATGCGCGATGGACAGGATCGTTGGGGCAACGGTGTTCGCCTACCATGTGCAGGATCCGCAGCGTTACGGCGTGGTGTCCTTCGATGCACAGGGCCGCGCCATTTCGCTGGAAGAAAAACCGGCGCAACCAAAATCGAACTATGCCGTGACCGGTTTGTATTTCTACGACAATCAGGTCGCCGATATTGCCGCCAACCTCAAGCCGTCGGCGCGCGGCGAGTTGGAGATCACCGACATCAACCGCATCTATCTGGAACGCCAGCAACTCTCCGTCGAAATCTTGAGCCGCGGCTATGCCTGGCTGGATACCGGCACTCACGAGAGCCTGATCGAGGCGAGCAGCTTCATCGAAACGATCGAACACCGGCAAGGCCTGAAAATAGCCTGCCCCGAGGAGATCGCCTTCCGCAAGGGATTCATCGCCGCGGAACAATTGGAAAAACTGGCGCAACCCCTGTCCAAAAACGGTTATGGCCGATACCTGGCCTCCCTTCTTACGGAAGCAAGACATTGACGAGGGCAGACGACATGTACTCCGATAAATTGAAGACACGCACCGGGGAAAAATCCATTGTCGTTGTTCTCGGCATGCACCGGAGCGGCACCAGTGCCATTACGCGCGCGCTTCAGGTACTGGACATCGACCTGGGCGAGCGCCTCATGCTGCCGGCGGAAAACAATAACGAGAAGGGGTTCTTTGAGGATATCGATGTCAATGCCATCAATATCGAATTGCTCAATGAGCTCGGGAAGGACTGGCACACTCTTTCCCTGATACAGGCCGATGAGTTGCTGCACGAAAAATATGCCGGTCTCCGGCTACGGGCAGCTGAACTGCTCAGGTCGCGGTTGCAGAATACAGACCGTTTTGGCCTCAAGGATCCGCGCATGTGCCGTCTCCTGCCATTCTGGCAAAAAGTTTTCGAGCATCTGCAACTCGATGTGTCGTATGTCATAGCGGTCAGGAATCCGCTCAGCGTGGCCAAATCCCTGGAAGCAAGGAATCAGCTTCCCCATGAAAAGAGCCACTATCTCTGGCTTGAGCACATCCTGCCCAGCGTGCTTCTCACGCGAGGAGCACGGCGGGTGCTGGTCGACTACGACCTCCTGCTGGATAACCCGCAGCAACAGGTTGCCAGGATGGCGCTAGGACTGGATAGCAGGCCAGATCCGGTCAGCCTGGCCGAATTCAGCAGAGACTTTCTGGATATCCGCATGCGGCATAGCGGCTATAAACCCGAAGACGTCTTCGAATCCCCGCTGGTTCCAAACCCCGTCAGGACGGCGGTCATGCTGCTGGCCGATGTCGCGGCAGACCGGCTGAGCCTCGATTCGGAAGAGGTTAGCAGGGTTCTTGAAAATCTTGCCGAGCAGATGGCTGGCATGTCGCAAGCCATGAATTACCTGCTGCGGCTGGATAACATCATTACCGGTATGAGCCATGTATTGAACGAGCGAAATAATAGCGTCGATGCACTGAGCCGAGGCATTGCCGAGCGCGACGGCCGGATTGAGACACTGGCGCAAACAGTGAGGGAACGTAATGCCCAGATGGCTACGTTCACCCAGGATCTGGCCGAGCGCGACGACCGGATTGAAATACTTGTGCAAACGGACGAGGAGCGCAAAGCCAGGATGGCCGCGCTGACTCAAGGTATTGCCGAGAGGGATGACCGGATTGCGGCGCTCACACAGGCGGCTAGGGAGTGTGAAGTGAGAATGGTTGCGCTCAACCAAGGCAAGGCCGAATGCGACGGTCAAATTAAAGTATTGGCGCAAACGGCCGGCGAAGATAAAGCCCAAATTGCTGCGTTGGTTCAAGGCATGAGGGAGCGGGATGGCCGGATTGCAATGCTGACGCAAACGGCTATGGAGTACGAAACACAGATGGCTGCGCTCAGTCAGGGAGTGGTCGAGCGGGATGTGCTGGTTAAGGAACTGATGCAAGCGGTCGAAGAGCGTGAAGGACAGATAACCGTGCTCAATAAAGGCATGGCGGAACGCGATAACCAGATTGCAGCATTGACGAAGGCGGCTCAAGAGCATGAGGCACAGATAGTTGCGCTGAGTCAAGGCAAGGCAGAATACGCCGGTCAAATTAAAGCGCTGATACAAGAGGCCGAAGAACGCAAGGTGCAGATGGCTGCGCAGACTCAAGGCATGGCAGAGCGGGACGAGCGGATTGCGGCGCTGACGCAAGCAGAGGAAGAGCGCAAAGCTCAAATGGCTGCGCTGACCGAAGGCATGACCGAACGCGGCGGCCGGATTGAAGCGCTGACGCAAGTGGCCGAAGGGCGCAAGGCACAGATAACCGCACTCACCCAAGGCGTGGCCGAGCGTGACGTGTGGATTGAGGAGTTGACGCAGACGCTTGAAGAGCGCAAAGCCCAAACGGCTGCGCTGATTCAAGGCATGGCAGAACGCGACAACCGGATTGCAACACTGACACAAATAGCAGAGGAGCGTGGGGCGCAGATGGCTGGGCTCACCCAGGGCGTGGCCGAGCGCGATATGTGGATTGAGGGCTTGACGCAAGCTGGTGTGAAGCAGGACATGGTCATCCAGCAATTACGGGCCAGCACAATTCAGCACGACTACCGACTTAAACAGACGCATGCTTCCCTCGGGTGGAAACTTTTCAAACCGGTGCGGATGGCCAAAGGCCTGTTGCCCAGCCTTAACCGCAAGTTCGGCATCGGCCTGGCACCGCTCGATCAATTGCAATGTAACGGTGCCGAATGGCTGGCGACCGGGCGCGATGGCCAATTCCTGTTGATGGCCGAACGCGCCTGGCATGGCCTTGCGGGTTGGTATTGGCTGGACTTGGATATGGCAGCCGAGAAAGCGTTGGAGGCCAAATTGCTCTTCGATAACGGCGAAGGGTTCGATTCGTTGCGAGTTATTAATCTGCGATTTTCCGGTAAAGGCCCACAGCGGATTCCTCTGTTTGTTCCGCACAGATGCCGCACCATCCGCCTCGATCTCTTCGATGTGCCTGCAACATTCAGCTTATCCGCGCTGGGTCTGAGCAAGCTGGCGGAAGCCCCGGAACTACCCGCAGAGTTCCTCGCCCAGTCCACCGTATATGAAGCACTCGGGGGGCGGGAAGGCAATGCAACCGCGCTTGAGCCGGCCAACAGCGTCCAGCACCATGGCGAGGCCGATTTCTGCTGGCGTTCGGAGGGAGAAGACCCGTGGTTTGTGCTGCAGGATATCAGCCAGAAGCTGCGCCCGGGCTGGTACATGATCGAATTGCGGATTTGTTCGGATGCTGCACATGGCAATGCGAAGCTGTATTTCGATTATGGGGAGGGCTATAGCGAGTGGGCCTCGGTGGCTTTGCCGTTCAGGAACGGCCAGGAGTCCAAGCGGCTTTGCCATTTGCCAAGCGTTCCCAAGCAAGTCCGCTTTGACCCTCTGGAAGGGGCGGCCAGATTTTCCGTGGAACGCCTCCACTTCTCGCCGGTGCTGCCGATGTTTGCATACCACCGCATGCTGCGGCGTCTGCGCAACCATTATGAGCAATACAAGGGCATGCCGCTCTGGCAGATTTGGCGCGATTTGCAGGCGCAGGAGAAAACCAGGAAGGTTGCCGCCAAGGAACTGCTCATCCAGCGTTACAACCACACTTTCCGTGTCGATAGCGGACAGGCCGGCATCGGCGACGGCTATGAAGAATGGATAACCAGGAATGAGGTACCTGAGTTTTCCAGGCTCGACGCGCTTGCGGCGCTGCCTGAGTCGTTCAGGCTCAAACCGATGGTTTCCGTGGTCATGCCGGTCTATAACACTGCAGAAACTTTCCTGCGGCAGGCCATAGAATCGGTGCTGGCGCAGGGCTATCCTCACTGGGAGCTGTGTATCGCCGACGATGCCTCAACCGAGCCTCATGTCAGGGCGGTGCTTGAGGAGTACATGCGGCGCGACTCGCGCATCAAGGTGGCGTTCCGCGAGGAAAACGGCCATATTTCTGCCGCCAGCAACAGCGCCCTGGCGCTGGCGACCGGCGAATATGTGGCGTTGCTGGACCACGACGACGAATTGGTTCGCCATGCCTTGCATCTTGTGGTGGAGGCGATCAACCAAAATCCGTCCGCGCAGGTTCTCTACAGCGATGAGGACAAAATCGACGAGCAGGGCAACCGTGCAGATCCGCATTTCAAGCCGGACTGGAATCCCGACCTGTTCTTCTCGCAGAACTATGTTTCGCATCTTGGCGTTTATCGCCGCGAGTTGCTGCAGCGCGCCGGCGGGTTCCGTACCGGCGTGGAAGGCAGCCAGGATCAGGACCTGCTGTTGCGTTGCCTGCCCCATGTGAACCCCGCCGAGATCGTGCATATCCCCAAGGTGCTTTACCACTGGCGCATTGTGCAAGGGTCTACCGCGCTCGCCTGCGGGGAAAAAAGCTATACCACGGAAGCGGGTATCAAAGTCCTGCATGACTTCTTCAGCGCGCAGGGCCGGGAGGATGTGAAGGTGGAAAACGGGCTGGTGCCCAACACCTATCGGGTTCGTTACCCGGTTCCGCAACCGGAGCCGCTGGTCAGCCTGCTCATCCCGACCCGCGACAAGCTGGAGCTGCTCGAGCCCTGCATACGCAGCACCCTCGACAAAACGACCTACCGGAATTACGAAATCATCATCCTGGACAATGAAAGTGCCGAACCCGCCACACTGGAATTCTTCAAGCACATCCAGGCCGTGGACAGCCGGGTGAGGGTATTGCCCTACCATCAGCCGTTCAATTACTCCGCCCTCAACAACTACGGCGTGCAACAGGCCAGAGGCGAATTGATCGGCCTGGTCAACAACGACATCGAAGTCATCAGCCCGGAATGGCTGACCGAGATGGTCAGTCATGCCCTGCGCCCCGAGATAGGTTGCGTGGGCGCAAAGCTGTATTACGAAGACGAGACCATCCAGCATGCGGGAGTGATCGTCGGGCTGGGCGGCGTGGCAGGGCATTCGCACAAATATTTTCCGCGCCAGTCATCGGGCTATTTTCACCGCCTGAAGATCGTCCAGAACCTCTCGGCGGTGACGGCTGCCTGCCTGCTCGTGCGCAAATCCGTTTACGAGCAGGTGGGCGGGCTGGAGGAAAACGGTTTGCGCATCGCCTTCAACGATGTGGATTTCTGCCTCAAGGTACGCGAAGCGGGATACCGCAACCTCTGGACTCCCTACGCTGAACTATTTCATTACGAATCGAAATCGCGCGGCGCGGAGGATACGCGGGAAAAGGTCGAAAGGTTCAACAAGGAAATCGAGTTCGTGAAAACCAAATGGGGCGAGCTGTTGCGGCGTGATCCATGCTACAGCCCGAATCTGACATTGGCGAGGGAAGACTTTTCTTTGGAGGGTGCATGATGAACATTCAATGGAAAACCATTATTGCCCTGGTATTCGCGGTTGTCTCCGCGGCTGCCACGGCTGCGGATATCTGGTACGAAGACAACAACCTCGGTAGGGCGAACGGCATGCCACCGGATTTTGCCAGCAAATTCAGCCAGCCGGAATCGTTCAGCCAGGCAAGCCAGTATCTTCGAGTCTATATGGTAAGAACCAATGTGCTCGATGCCATGAGTGACGAGTTTCTGGCCGGTTCATTCCATCCGTATCTCACCAAAAACAACATCAAACTGGCCATAGATGCCGCGGGTGCAACGTGGATGCAGGCCTCGGGAAGGAAGATACTTGCTGACAGGGAAATTCGCCTGCTACAACGCCTCAGACGGTTGGGCATGCAGGTCGACTACGTCAGCCTGCAAAGCGTATTGTCCAAACCGCTGGTGATCGATGGCGTGACGGTGGATTACCCAATGTCCAAGAGGATCAAGGATGCGGTTACCTATGCCAAGTCTGTCCGGAAAATCTATCCGCAGGCCCAGACCGGCATCATCGATGCCATTCCATCGCATGTTGAAGACTACCGGCAACCCTACCTCCTGCTCAAGAATGCCATGGCAAAGGGGGGGGGCGCGCTTTCGTATATCCATCTGGATATGCCCTTCGATATTCCCCGTGAGCAACTGCTCGGCATCACCTGGCCGCAAGCCCGGGCGGTCGAAAGCTACGTTGAAGAGGTACTGGGGATCAGATTTGGCTTCATGACCACCTCGGCCAAAGGGGGCCGGGCTTCCAGCAAGGCATTTCACGAGAGGGTTCTGGCTGCCCAGGAATGCTATCTGGGCGCAGGGGGCACGCCGACCGACTTCATCATCGCAAGCTGGTTTCCTTTTCCGCAGGCCACCATACCCGAAACTGCCACCGGCGACGACTATCCCGCGATGCGCACGGTATTGGAATATGGCCGTCAACTCGATCGTATTGAAAGAAGGGGTGGGCTAACCATGGGCCAACCCGGTTGGGATGCCATGTGCACCCCACAATAATTTATCCATTAACTCATGAACCCGCTGGACTGGTTGAAGCCAATAATTTCGAGGAAAGCCGTCATGAAAAAGATTAATTTCATTGTTCATATTCCAAAAACGGCAGGAACCAGCCTTCGCTTTGCGCTTCAAGCAAATAAATCGGTTCGCATGCTTTATGACTACGGAAAAGAAAGCCCGGAATCCACTCCCGAGTTAATCGGGACAAATTCCGTGAAACTGATGTCGGAGAGTGAAATATTCGATGCCGATAAATTCAACTTTATCTGCGGCCATGTCCCTTATGGCAAATATGCACCCTGCGTTCCACCGGATTCGGTGGTGTCCATCGTCAGGAATCCGATAGAGCGGGTCGTTTCCAATTATCAGCATGTTAAGAGGCACTATGGATATACGCGTAGTTTTGCGGATTTTTCTTCGGATCCGCCCCAGCAGAACGTACAGTGGAAGATGCTCAGGGGAGTGGATCAGAAACCCGGTGCATTGATCGGTTTAACGAGCCATTACAAATATTTTGTCGAAGTGTTTTCAAACCGGCTTGGGTTGCCGATGGAGTCGATAGCGGTGAACCGAGCCCCCGATTCCGATGCGGAGGGCAGGATCAATATCCCGCCGGGCGAAATAAAGGCTGCGTATCTTTACAACAAGCAGGATGTGGATTTTTTCTTCGAGAAAGTGCGTCTTTTTTCCGAACTGATCCGGGGGGCGGGCTACAACACCATCCCGACTAGCGATACCAACTGGAATTGCCTGCTCGCCGGGAGAAAAAAAATTGTTGGCTGGATATCCTGCGCCGCGACGGATTGTTACTTCGTAGCGATTAGTGTGAACGGCGAAAAGCGGGCTGTCATTTCGCTGGATCAGAACCGGGATGATGTTTACAGCATGGGGTTATCAGAAAACCCAATATGCGGGTTCAGTTATCCGCTTGCGCTGCTTGGTACCGAAAAGGGCGACAAGGTAACTGTGGGAGTATTCGGAGCACCCGAGTTCACCAGGACATTGCGCATTGATTGGGAGCATTGAATTGGGACCCATGCAGGCGGAAATGAACGTGATGCATATCCCCCATTCGGAAGATTGGGGGAACCGGCTTCCTTTGGAATTCGATCATGAAGTCTATGTGAACCATCCCGGGAGCAGGGACCTTGCCAGGTTTGACGAAGGGGCGGCGCGGCTTCACTACAAGAGCCATGGCATGGCTGAAGGAAGGGTCTGCAGCGAAGTAAGGAGCAAAAAAGATTTCATCAGCCTGGTTCCCGCAGAACTGCCCATACTCGAAATCGGCCCGTTCTTTTCCCCCGCCTTCAGGCGGCCGAAGGCGAATGTGTATTACATCGATTGCCTTTCCACCGAGTCGATGAAAAAGAGGGCGGAGAAGTTGAAGGGGGCGGCCATCGATAATATCCCCGAGATAGATTATGTCTGGTCGGGACAGCGTTATGCCGATCTCATCGGGCGGAAGTTTTCGGCCATCTACTCATCGCACAACATAGAACACCAACCCTGCCTGGTAGCGCACCTGCACGACCTCGAGTCCGTATTGGAGAAGGAGGGCGCGGTATTTCTGGCCGTCCCGGACAAACGCTATTGCTTCGACCATTTTTTTCCCGAGACGAATCTTGCGGATGTCGTCGAGGCGTGGGCGGAGGGAAGGAAGCGGCATCGCCTGAAAGATGTTCTGGAGCATCGTTTTTTTGCCGCGCACAATGAGCCGGCCCGGCATTGGCGGGGAGATCATGGCGTGAACCAGGGATTATTGCCGCTCGATGACAGGCGGAATGTTTCGTTCATGGCCGAACTCGAAAGGCTGCGTTCTTCGGATGAATACACGGATGTGCATGCATGGAAATTCAACCCGGCAACTTTCAGGGCGTTATTCGACAACCTGTACTCCCTGAAACTCACCAGGCTGCGCATCACACGGGTGTATCCGACGGTGAGAAACAGCAACGAATTTTACGCAGTCCTGGTTTTCGGCCGCAGTTGACGTTAGCTCAGGCAAGGGAGTGATCGATGATCCAAGTCGGGAAAATTTCGGATTCGATGGCTTTGCCCCCGGTTGGCGACAGTCGGGGAATCGGTGTGCCATTTGGCACCGCTTGCCTTGATGCCGCCATGCGGGATGAGGAGTATCCCAGCGGCTGGGTTCTGCTCCGCGGGTCGTTGATCCGGCGTAGCGGAAGTTACTGTGCGCGGCTTTACTACGACCTCAGCGCCGGTTTCACGGAAGATCAGTTTTTTGAGATTCCCGTTTCAGGCAAGGGCGTGATCAGCGAACTGATATGGTTGCCGGCCGGGGTCAGGCACATGAGGTGGTCGCCAATAAAGGCAGCCGGTGAATTCGAAGCATCTCCGTTTTCTCTTTCCAGAATAGGCGCTTTGAAGCGCAACTGGCTTATGGTGCGCCGGGTCGTGTCGGCGATACTGCTGCACTCAGGCAAAAAACGGAAGCTCGCCAGGCTGAGCCTCCTGCGCATGCTGGTTGATTTGCCGGGCAGCTATCAGGCTGCGGGAAAATTGCGCGCCCACACTGGCGTCCCGCACTATCGGGACTGGATAGCCAGTTTTGACGCGCCCGGAATACATGGATACCGGCAACTCGCAAGACGCATCCCGGGTATGGCGGCGCAGCCAAAATTTTCCCTGTTGCTGAGTGTGCGGGCAGGTTCCGCCCGCAGCCTTTCCGCGACCCTCGAGTCAGTCTGCGCCCAGATTTATCCGCATTGGGAGTTGCGCATTATGGCCGCTTCCGGTTGTGATCCGGCCATCAGGGAAGTTCTCGGGGGCTTTGTCCGGAACGATGCGCGGATCAGCGTCAGGTTCCTGCAAGCGCACCGGCTAGGCGCTGTTGCGGCGGATGCCGTGCAGGCCGGCAGCTATCTGGGGATACTGGGCGAGGGCGATTTGCTCGCGCAACGGGCGTTGTATTGCTTCGCGGCGGAAGCGGCGGCACATCCCGATGCGGCGCTGCTATACACCGACGAGGACAGCATCGATGATGCCGGAGTGCGTTATGCGCCCAATTTCAAACCGGACTGGAACTCCCAGTTGTTGCTGTCGCAAAACTACCTCGGCAGCCTGTGCGTTTTCCGGGCCGATGCGGTGACGGCTGCAGGCGGTTTCATGAACGGACTCGATGCTGCCGGAAACTACGACTTGGCGCTGCGCGTGAGTGAGGCGGTAAACGCCCGGCAAATCTGCCATATTCCTCAGGTGCTTTACCATCGCCGCACCACCGGGGGTCAGGTCGCATCAGAACAGTCACATGAGGCCGACCGGCAAATGCTGGAAGCATATCTGGTGCGCAACGGAATCCAAGGCAAGGTTCTGGGCGTGCCTGCGGCCGGCGGTTACCGGATCCGCTACGCAATTCCCGCTGAAATGCCACTGGTCAGCATCATCATCCCGACTCGCGACGGCCTGAATTTGCTGCGGCGCTGCATCGAAAGCATCAGAGGCCTCGGCAGCTACCCGCACTATGAAATCCTGGTGGTCGATAACCAGTCCCGCGATCCGGCCATGCTTGCCTATCTGGGTGCGCTTGCAGCGGGGAGGGATGCGACAGTGCTGCGCTATGACCGGCCGTTCAATCATTCGGCAATCAATAATCTTGCGGTGCGGCACGCGCGGGGCAAGGTGCTCTGCCTGCTCAACGACGATACCGAAGTCATCACTCCGGGATGGCTGGAGGAAATGCTCGGTTTGTTATACCAGAAAGATGTAGGCGTGGTTGGTGCAAAGCTGCTCTACCCGGATGGTACGGTGCAGCATGGCGGCGATCTGGTTGGCGTGGGCGGCGTGGCGAACCATGCGCATGCCTTTCTGCGGCGCGACGAGCCGGGCTATCAGGGACGCGCCCTGCTGGCGCAGGATATGTCGGCGGTCACCGGGGCATGCCTGATGGTCTGGAAATCGCTGTATGAAGAACTGGGGGGGCTGGATGAGCGTTGCCTCCCGGTAACATTCAATGACGTGGATTTTTGCTTGCGGGTGCGCGAGGCCGGCTACCGGGTGGTATGGACGCCGCATGCGGAGTTGTATCACCGCGAGTCGGCATCGCGTGGCAAGGATCGGAGCGCTGAAAAGACGCGGCGAGTCCGGCGCGAGGTGGCATTCATGCGCAAGCGCTGGAAGCAAGTGCTGCGGCACGATCCGTTTTATAACCCGAATCTGAGCCAGGAACGGCCCGATTTCTCCCTGAGTAATGCGCCGCTGGTGGAGAGACCATGGCTGGCCTGATTCCGCCTGATTCTCCCCGGACAACAGGCGCCACGGGCAGGGTTTATCTGGTCGAAGAGCGATGCAATCCGTCGACGGATTTTTTTGTGTTTCCGGCAGTTTCTGCCAGCGGCCATCAAGTGGTGCGCTGCGGCTTTGCTGATTTGCCGTCCATCGCCGATCTGGATGGCGCGGCAGTGGTATTCGTGCGCTATGTGCCGCCAGCCTGGGTGAAGCTGGTGGAGGCGGTGCGCCCCCGGCTGCGCACGCTGGCATTCTTCATGGATGATGATGTGCTGGAGGTGGGCGCATCTGTCGGGCTGCCGTGGCGCTACCGCTTCAAGCTGGCGCGATTGGCCGCATGGCGGTCAGGCTGGCTGCAACGGCAGGCGGCGGAATTGTGGGTATCGACGCCTTTTCTGCAGATGAAATACGCCGGTTGGCGGCCCCGGCTGGTGCTGCCTTCGCCCCCGGCGGGCCATACGGATGTGTGCCGGGTTTTTTACCATGGCACGGCCTCTCACAAGGCAGAGATCCGCTGGTTGCGCCCGGTGGTAGAAGAAGCATTGCGCTGTGATGAGCGACTCACCTTCGAGATTGCTGGTGGACGGGATGTGTCTAGCTTGTACTGCGGAGTACAGCGGGTGACGGTGTTGCATCCAATGAAGTGGCCTGCCTATCAAGCATTTCTGGACATGTCGTGTCGGCATGTGGGGCTGGCTCCGCTGCTGGATATGCCTTTCAACCGGGCGCGTTCGTACACGAAATTTTTCGATATCACCCGTTGCGGCGCGGTGGGGATTTATGCGCCGGATAGCGCCTGCGGGGAGGTGGTCAGCCACGGGATGGACGGGCTGGTGGTGGCGCAGGAACAGGAAAGCTGGATAGACGCCATTTTGTATCTGGTTCAGGACGAGCCTCTGCGGCGTTCCTTATTGAGTAATGCCGCGAAAAAAATGGCCGACTTGGCGGACAGGGCGCGGCGCGGCTATGCGGATTTGATGTAGCGGTGGCGTATGAAGAGTCACAGGAAAAAGCAGTTAGCCACAGAGAACACAGAGTTCACAGAGTTCACAGAGTTCACAGAGTTCACAGAGTTCACAGAGTTCACAGAGTTCACAGAGTTCACAGAGTTCACAGAGTAAAACAAAACGGTTATGGAGAGAAGTTTAATCACCTTTTGGGTGAGCCTGCGAAAGGCGGATCAACACTGACATTCTCTGTGTTCTCTGTGGCCCGAATTTGTTTTTTTTAGGATCATGGCGGTTTGGTTCTGCTGCGCTTTGGCGGCAGGTTGGCAGGTATCCATACATGAAAGGAGATGCAATGAAACAGGATAATCCGAATAACATCGTGTGGCATCACGCCACGGTGACCCGTGCGGCGCGTGAAGCGTTGAATAGTCATCGCAGCGTGATTTTATGGTTCACCGGACTCTCCGGCGCAGGCAAATCCACACTGGCGCATGCTGTCGAGGAGTACTTGCACCGGATTGACTGCCGCACTTTTACTTTCGATGGCGATAATGTGCGGCACGGGCTTTGTTCCGACCTGGGGTTTTCTGCCGAAGACCGCATCGAGAATATCCGCCGTGCGGGGGAAATGGCCAAGCTGTATCTGGAGGCGGGCGTTATCACGCTGACTGCTTTTATTTCTCCTTTTCGCTCCGACCGTGCGCGAGTGCGTTCGCTGGTGCCGCATGGCGAATTCCTTGAAATCTATTGCCGCTGCCCGTTGGAAGTGTGTGAACAGCGGGATGTGAAAGGGCTTTATAAACGGGCGCGGGCGGGAGAAATTAAGGAGTTCACAGGCATTTCTTCACCCTATGAAGAGCCGGAGAAGGCGGAACTGGTGGTGGATACCAGTAGCCAGCCCGTGGAGGAATCCGTGGCCAGGGTCATTGGCCTGTTATGCGAGCGTGGCATTATCGGGCAGACAAAGCTCGACAGCAGGCTTCGGATTAACTGGTCAGCGTTGGCCGGGGCTGCCGATTGATTCGCGGCCCGGTTTGCGGACGATAAAACCTTGCAGGAATTATTCTTTCCGCTCAAACAAAGCGCGGCTCCGCTGATCGCAACCTCGCGCGCATTGGCGAACCTGTCCGGGCTGGGCGAACTGCTCGGGATGCCGGTGGTACATCGCCGGGCAGTGCAGGATTTGGCTGCCTGCGCGGGAGTGATTGCCTGGGGGCGCAAACCCAGCGCTGCGCCGGCTTCAGCCTTCGCCAATCGGCATGGGTTGGTCTTGCTGCGCCTGGAAGATGGTTTTTTGCGTTCGGTGCATATGGGCAGCCAAGCGCCGCCGCTTTCTGTCGTGGTAGATGACTTGGGTATCTATTACGACGCCTCCGCATTTTCCCGTCTGGAAAAATTGATTGCCGGCCCACATACGGAAGCGCAGCGCACCCGTGCACGGGCATTGGTTGCCGCCTGGCGGGCAGCGCGGGTATCCAAGTACAACCATGCGCGTGAGTATGCGGGCAAGCTCCCGGCACGCTATGTGTTAGTGGCAGACCAGACGTCGGGCGATGCTTCGATCCATCATGGCCTGGCTGATGCATCCAGCTTTCAGCGCATGCTGGCTGCGGCGCTGGCGGAAAATCCCGATTGCACGGTGTTGCTCAAAACCCATCCGGAGGTGATGGCCGGACGCAAGCGCGGCCATTTCGACCTTGCCGCGCTTGCGCAAAACAAGCGTGTGCTGGTGTTGGGGGAAGATGCACATCCGGTATCGCTGATCGAGCATGCCGAGGCTGTCTATGCGGTTACGTCGCAGATGGGTTTCGAGGGGTTATTGTGGGGCAAGCGGGTGCGCAGCTTCGGCATGCCGTTCTATGCCGGTTGGGGGCTTACGCAGGATGAGTTGCCTGCCCCGGGTCGGCGTCAACCGGCGCCAATGGAAAATCTGGTGCATGCGGCACTGGCGGAATATCCACGCTATATCGATCCGGAAACAGGCCAACGCTGCGAGGCGGAGCGCGCGATTGAATGGATGGGGCTGCAGCGGCAGATGCGCGAGCGGTTTCCCGACAGCATCTATGCGTTGGGATTTTCGATCTATAAGAGACCCATCGTACGCAGTTTTTTTCAGGGCAGCACCGTGCGCTTTGTACGCAAGGTTGCCGCCGTGCCACAGGACGCCACGCTGGCGGTATGGGGGCGGAATGAGCCCGCAGCCGTTTGCACATCCGCAGTAAAAGTCATCCGGCTGGAAGATGGATTCATTCGTTCGGTAGGATTGGGGGCGGACTTGGTACGCCCCTTGTCGTGGGTTATGGATGGGCGCGGCATCTATTACGACGCAACAAAGCCTTCCGATTTGGAGTGCCTTCTGCAAACGGCCGTCTTTGATGCAGCGCTGCTCAGGCGTGCGCTGGCATTGCGGGAGCGCCTCGTGGCGGAGAGGCTGACCAAGTACAACGTGGGAGCGGTAAGCTGGCAGCGCACGCCACCTTATCCGCCACCTCAGGAAGTGGGAATAAAGCGGCGGGTGATCCTGGTGCCGGGGCAGGTGGAATCGGATGCCTCGCTGACTTATGGGGCGCCCGGTATTCGCCGCAATCTCGATTTGCTGCGCTCGGTGCGCGCAGCCAACCCGGAAGCATACCTGATCTATAAACCGCACCCGGATGTGGTGGCCGGATTGCGCCGCAAGGGTCAGCGCGAGGAAGACGCCGCCTGCTGGTGCGATGAAGTGGTGGCGGATGTTTCAATGGGAGAATTGTTACCGCAAGTGGATGATGTCCACACGCTGACTTCGCTGACCGGGTTCGAGGCGCTGCTGCGCGGCAAGCGGGTGGTGTGCTATGGGCAGCCTTTCTACGCGGGCTGGGGCCTCACCGAGGATATGTTGCCGGTTATCCGCCGCACGCGCCGCTTGTCGCTGGATGAACTGGTGGCGGGAGTATTGATTCTATATCCCACTTATGTGAGCAGGACGACGGGTAACGCTACCACACCAGAGCGGGCGCTGGACGAACTGCTGGTATGGCGGGCACATTGCGCGCCCGGCTTGCCGTGGTGGCGGAAGGGGTTGCGCCGGGTATTGCGCTGGGTGGCAGACTGAGCGATCCTGCCGAGCCGGGTGTGGATGGATGCAAGCCGCTGTACCTTGCACACCCCGCAGGCAAACGGCGCGGGGTGTGAACCTGCTGAATGTGCTCTAAGAAACCTGGATGTTGGAAGCCTGCTTACCCTTGGAGCCTTGCACCACTTCAAAGCTGACCTTTTGGCCTTCCTGAAGGGACTTGAAACCGTTTATGCTGATTGCGGAAAAGTGTGCGAACAAATCACCACTACCGTCATCGGAAGAGATAAAACCAAAACCCTTCGCGTCGTTAAACCATTTAACTGTACCGGTTGCCATTTGACTATCTCCTTGCTTAAAAAAGCGGGTGACCCCGCAAAATAATCCCGACCATTGTCATCAAAATATGGTCGCGCTCCACGCACTATTTTCATGCCGCAATGTATGGTTCAACTCAGACAGTCCTTACCGCAGAAACCTTTTATGCCTATGCTGCGGAATCACTTGCCATCTGCAGTACATTTCCATAACGACAATGCATTTCCATAACGACAATGCATTTCCATAACAATGCGGGAACATCATGTAATGAATTCGACGGCTTTTAAATAGGTAAAATTACCTAAACAGGGGTTTTATCCGGCAGCGGCGGATTCCGGTTCCCCTTGTCGTTTCCGGCACGGGAGATCGAAGAAACCCATTGTGCTCATGAATTGCGCTCAATCAATATTGAGAAATAGTGTTGGCTGAAGCAACTATCATGACCAAATCAGCGCCGATTGTTCTTATCTCACGTATGTAGATACCGCCTACAGCGTACCTTTTTCCTGCAGTAAATCACTCTCCCCGATTGAAGTTTTTGTCGTAGCGGAATACGTATTTTGCCTCGCTGTATTCAGCGCACCTTTGGCCAATACTTGCGCCAAGGTTTAGCACGGCATGAACGGCAAGCTCCGTTGGTAAATCCGGATCGAGCCAGCGTGTGCTGATTCAAACGAGGAGGCACTATGGAAACCAGTGACGGGGAAAGCTGTGTAAGGCAGGTGTTGCGAAAAATGAGGCGCTTGATTTTCGTGTCATTCCTGCCATGCGCGTTGAGCATGCAATATGCGGCGGCGCTTACCTTCAACGAGGCCGCCCCGGATGACTTGCACACTGCTACAGGCTACCGGTGGTTTGCTGAAGGGGACTCCATCAAGGCATCCGCACCAGGTCAACTGGCGGAGGAGAAGAAGCTGGTGTGGAACTTCTACGCCGGCTATATGCTCGTGATGGGAATGAGTAACAGGGCCGACCCTGACAAGTTCCCGCAAATATTTTTTGACCGTGGCCCGCAAATATTTCTTAAGCGTGGAGCGGGGCCGCACATGGCCATTCGCATAGAGCGGCTGTTTTAACCTTGTCATGCAACGGCCATGTTGAAGTCAGGCTTGAATCAGTTCATGGGCAAGCGGGTACTGCTGCTGCAAGGTCCAGTCGGGCCTTTTTTCCGGAGATTTGCCATGGATCTGGAGCAAGCCGGGGCGCAGGTATTCAAGGTAAACTTCAATGGCGGTGACTGCCTTTTCTACCCGTTCAGGGCATTCAACTTCCGCGGCAGCATGGAGGATTGGCCGGCGTATCTGGAAACGCTATTCGATCAGTTGGACATCGATGTTCTGCTGCTGTTTGGCGATTGCCGCCCGATCCACCGCCTGGCGCATGAAGTTGCCCATCGGCGCGGACTGGAAATCGGTGTGTTCGAGGAAGGCTATATCAGGCCGAATCACGTCACGCTGGAGCGATTCGGGGTCAATGGCAATTCGCTGGTTTCGCGCAACCCAATTTTTTACCTGAATAATCCGATGCCATCCATTGAGCCGCCGCTCCCGGTGGGCAACACCTTCTGGGTTACCGCGTTTTGGGCAGTGCTGTATTATTTGGCAGCCGGTCTGTTGAAACCATTTTTTCTGCATTATCGGCATCACCGGCCATTGACGTGGCTGGAAGGTTTGCCTTGGCTGCGCTCCATATGGCGCAAGGGATATTACGCACTCAAGGAACGGAGCGTGTCTGCAAGGTTGACGGGTGAGTTTGCCGGACGTTTTTTTCTGGCGCCATTGCAAGTGCACAATGATGCGCAGATCCATGCACATTCGGATTTTGACTCGATTGCCCGTTTTATTGACGAGGTAATGGCATCTTTTGCCGGCCATGCGCCTCGGAATACCGTTCTGGTTATCAAGCACCACCCCATGGATCGTGGTTATTGCGACTACACAAAGTTTATTGCCATGCGGGTCAAGCTACTTGGGCTGGAAAAAAGATGCTTCTATATTCATGACCAGCATCTGCCCACATTGTTGCGACTCGCCCGTGGTGTGATTGTGGTCAACAGCACAGTCGGTTTGTCGGCTCTTTTTCATGGCGCACCAGTAAAGGTTTGTGGCAGCGCAATATACGACATGAAGGGGCTGACTTTTAACGGTTTACTGGCCGATTTTTGGCAGGATGCACCGCGCGCCAAGCCGGATCGGCACTTGTTTGAGTGTTTTCAAAGCTATTTGATGCGGCATACCCAATTGAACGGCAGTTTCTATAAACGCCTGCCCATCGTGGCCTCTGCAGTTGGGATGCGTTGGGCATCGAGCCCGGTTGCGGTGCTGCCAGATGCCCGGATTCCTCAATTCAGGAGCGCCGTAAGTTAATCGGGCTAAACACAATGGCTCTGGCTTATTGAGGTTTCCATAATTGAAGACAGCGCCGCATCATCCAAGATGAAGCTTGGAAAACGAAATACTTGCCACGTCATTCCCGCGCAGGCGGGAATCCAGTGGGTTTAAATAAAATGCATTTTTGTCTTGCTGGATTCCCGTCTGCGCGGGAATGACGGACTTGTGTGTCATGAATTATGGAAATATCAATAAGAAAGCACCGCAGAGGTTTTGCCGATTTCCGGCTTGCATGGGATGCGCAATGCAGTCCTCCAGTTAGCCGGTGGCGCTCCGGCAAATGTCAAAACCTCAATACACGATATCACCCGGCAGGGCTCTGCCCGGCTGAGGCTATCTGAGGGCAAATAAATCGGCCCTTACCATGATGTGCAGATTCATGGGTTGTAGACCGGGCTTGCTTATACGTTCAAACTTGCCACTGTTTCGGGTACCATAGATTCGGGCACCATAAAATTGTCGCCGGCTTCTGCTGCCAGGCGATTTCGTGAAGAATTCTGAAACAGTGGCATGCCGCTCCAAAAGATTGATGAGCCTGGAGCTATCCAGGTGCGGGAAAACTCAGGGGTGATTCAATGGCAATAAAAAAATCCAGCGCGCTTGAAACACGCCTCACCATGGTGATGCTGCTGCTGACTATTTTGCCCGCTACAGCCGTCGCCTGGATAGCGCATAACATAATGTTCGAGTACATCAAAAAAGAGCACATGGACATCGTGGGCCGGGTTGCCGATGCGAAGCGCGCCCAGTTAGCCATGGTCCTGGTGGGGAAAAATGACAGGGCGAAATCCTTCCTCTCGAACTTGACTGCCCAATGCGGCGGCGACGCCGCCAAGCCAAACTCTGTCTGCGCCGCCAACTTGATTAAATCCTACCTGACCACTGAAAATGCTTCAGGCGCGACCCTGCGCAGGCAAGGGGATAGAGAAAGCCTGACCATCGGAACTTCCACAGTTCGGGATAAAGAAAACATTGCGTTTCGAGCCGGGCAACTGGCACAATTTTCCGGAACCGGCCCCGGCAACAACCTCTCATATTTCATCTCGGCAGCAGAACCTGCCGGATTGCAGCTGGCAATTACCTATCCATCCTCGACGCTTGATTCGATTTTTGCCACCCCCCCTGAGGAGCATGAAACCTCGGGAGAGACCTTTCTTGCGGATGGCGAGGGTTATTTCGTCACCAAGCTCAAATTCCCTTCCACGCAAGGGCATACGCATCCCATTTCCGCACGGCCGATGCAGTCTTGCCTGAGCGGGCAAGGACGCGAAGTCATTGACCTGGATTATCGGGACATAAGCACTGTCATGGGATTTCGCTTTATTCCGGAGTTTGGCTCAGCTTGTATCATGGCTCACATTGGCGAGGAGGAGGCATTTACTTCGCTGAAACTGCTTGAACGGCGATTGATTATTTCGATGCTGGTGTTTGGCTTGATCCTGGTCATCGTATCCGTTTATGTCGCCAGAAACATCGTGAGGCCGGTAACCAGGCTCACGAAAGTGGCCCGCACCATCGCAACAGGAGATTACACGGCCCAGGCGGAGGTAACGGGAAGCGATGAGATTTCAGAGTTGGCCGCGTCATTCAACTTTATGACCGGCCAGCTGTACGAGCATTCGGCATACCTCGAAGATCAGGTAAAAGAGCGCACGAAAAAACTGGAGCAGACCCAGCAGGAGACCGCGGCGCTGCTGCGCCGCAACCAGGCATTGATGAAGAATTCCCTGGATGGCATTACCATAATGGACGTGCAGGGCAACATAGTGGAGGCCAATGATGCCTTCTGCAGCAAGCTGGGCTATACCCAAGAAGAGATGGCCGGTCTTAATGCGGCCGATTGGGAAACTCAGCCGGTTGAAGAGTTGCGGGAGCGATTCAAGAACCTCATCGGCAAGAGCGCCGTATTCGAGACTTGGCACCGCTGCAAGGACGGTACGCTGATCAATGTGGAAGTCAGCTCAACCGGCATTGAAATAGATGGGCGCCAGTATGTTTTTTCTTCAGGCCGCGACATCACCGGACGCAAGTTGGCTGAGGAGCGGTTGCAGCGTAGCGAGCACAGCCTGAAAGAGGCGCAGCGCATAGCCCACCTGGGTAGCTGGGAACTCGATCTTGTTAAGGATGAGTTGACATGGTCGGATGAGATCTATCGCATCTTCGAGATTGACCCGGAAAAATTCGGCGTATCCTATGATGCTTTCCTGGCTGTGATCCACCCGGATGACCGCGGGCTGGTGAACAATGCCTATACCGAATCGGTCAAGAACAAGACGCCCTACGACATTGCGCACCGGTTGCTGATGAAGGACGGGCGCGTGAAATATGTGAATGAAATGGGTGAGACGTATTACGGCGAGGACGGCAAACCGTTGCGTTCATTCGGCATCGTACACGACATCACCGAGCGCAAGCGGGCCGAGGTGCAAATAGCGGAGTCCTTGTCGTTGCTGCAGGCCACCAACAAGGCGCTGGATGAATTCACCTACATCGCCGCGCACGACCTCAAGGAGCCGCTGCGCGGCATTCACAACTACACCAGCTTTCTCAAGGAAGACTGCGGCGACCGGCTGGATGAGAATGCGCGGCAATACATCAACAGCATACAGCGGCTGGCCGAACGGCTATCCGACCTGATTGACCGCCTTTTGGCCTACTCCCGTCTGGGTAGCACGGAACTTGTCAGGAGACCGGTCGATGTCGATGCGGTGGTCGACGCCGTGACGGAAGACCTGAGCCGTTTCTGGAGTGATCCTTCGCGCGGAGGGATGGGCGTCGAGCTGCGCCGCAACGGCACCCTGGGCACGGTACGGGGCGATGCCACCCGTATCGGTGAGGTGTTCCAGAACCTGATTGCCAATGCGGCAAAATATAATGACAAGCCGTCGAAATGGATAGAGGTCGGCTGCGACCGGAGCGGCGCTTCACCGGTTTTTTATGTGCGCGATAATGGTATCGGCATCCAGGCCCATCATCAGGAAAGCGTGTTCCGGATATTCAAGCGGCTGCATGAGCAAAACAAATATGGCGGTGGAACCGGAGCCGGTCTTACAATTACCAAAAAAATTATTGAACTTCACGGCGGCCGTATCTGGCTGGAGTCCACCCCGGGAGAAGGGACAACATTTTATTTTACTTTGAGCGAGGATGCATAATGCCCGGAAACATATCTCAAACCATCCTGATCGTTGAGGACAGCGATGATGATTACATGGCTACGGTGCGTGCCTTCAAGAAGGCCAATCTGGTCAACCCGGTCAGGCGTTGCACCAACGGCGACCAGGCACTCGATTATCTTTTGCAGCGCGGGGAATTTTCCGGCCCTGACAAAGCGCCCCGGCCAAGCATCATCATGCTCGACCTGAACCTGCCGGGCACGGACGGCAAGGAAGTGCTGCGCATCATCAAGGCCGAACCCAAGTTGCAGAAGATTCCCGTTGTCGTCCTGACGACATCCAACGCCGAGCAGGACATTGAACAGTGCTATGCCGCCGGCGCGAATTCCTACGTGCAGAAGCCCGTGGATCTGGTCGGCTTCATCCAGTCGGTCGCGCGGCTCACCGACTACTGGTTCAATGTCTCCATCCTGCCGAAGCATATCAAATGACCGTAACCATCCTCGTCATCGACGACAGCGAGGATGACCGGCGCCTTTATCAGCGCGCCCTCAAGGAGGTTGACTGCCGTCTGGTGATGACATCATCGGCGCAGGCCGGGCTCATCTGCATGGCCGATCTGAGGCCGGACATGATTCTGCTTGATTACAACCTGCCGGATTTGGACGGACTTGGCTTTATCAAGGTGCTTGCCGGATGTTCCGGCCCATCCGTTCCCGTCATCATGTTAACCGGGGAGGGCAGCGAAACGGTGGCTGTCCAAGTGATGAAACATGGTGCCGCCGATTACCTCGTGAAGGATACGGCAGGACAATACCTGCGGCTATTACCGGGGGTGATCGAGCGGGTCATGGCGTTACACGTGCAACGCGTACAGAACCAGCGGCTGCAGCAGGAAACGGCGATGCTGTTGCACCGTAATCAGGCGTTGATGCAAAACTCTATGGATGGCATCCACGTGATGGATGTCCAGGGCAACGTCATCGAGGCCAACGATGCCTTCTGCCGCATGCTGGGCTACAGCCAGGAAGAAGCGTCCGGCCTCAATGTAGCCGATTGGAATGCGCAATGGCCGGTTGAGGAGTTGTGGGCACGCTTCAGGAATCTCATCGGCAAGAGCGCCATATTCGAGACCGTGCACCGCCGCAAGGACGGCACGCTGATCGATGTCGAGATCAGCACCTCGCACGTGGAGATGGATGGGCAGGATTTCTTTTTTGCCCTAAGCCGCGACATTACCGAACGCAATCAGTCACAGCAGGCACTTGTAACAGCCCGTAAACAGGCGGTCATTGAGAAGCAACGTCTGGAAGCTGTCATGCAAAACTTGCCTGTAGGGGTGGCCATTATAGATGCCCAAGGGGGAGTGCTCCTTGCCAACGCCGCCTACGAGCAGATTTGGGGCAGTCCGCGACCGGCGGCGGATTCGGTCGGCGATTACGCAGCCTACCAGGCATGGTGGACGGATAGTGGTGAACTGGTGCGGCCGGAAGAATGGGCTTCGGCCCGCGCGGTACGGCAAGGCGAAACCGTCAGCGGCCAGTTGATGCAAATCCAACGTTTCGACGGCGCACGCGCTTTTGTCATGAATAGCGCCGTACCCACACGCGACGCGGCCGGCCAAGTCACCGGCTGCGCGGTCGTCATCCAGGATATTACAACCCTGAAACGCACCGAAGAACGCCTGCGCGAGACCGACCGGCACAAGGACGAATTTCTCGCCATGCTGGCCCACGAGCTGCGCAACCCGCTCGCGCCGATCCGTAATGCCGCCCATGTCATTGGCCGGCTGGAGCTGGCGGAGCCCAAGGTCAGATGGGCGCAGGAAATAATCGAGAGGCAGGTGAACCACCTCGCACGCTTGGTGGATGATCTGCTGGACGTCTCGCGCATCGCGCGCGGCAAGATCATCCTCAAACGGGAGGTCATCGAGTTTGCCGCACTGGCCGAACAGGTCATGCAATCCATCTGGCCGCTGGCCGAGAGCAAGGGGCATCAACTGACGATGCGGCTGCCCGATCAGGCGGTGCAGCTGGAAGGCGACCCGGTGCGCCTGTCACAGTTGCTGTTCAACCTGCTGGGCAATGCCGTCAAATATACCCCGGACGGCGGGCAGATCGAGTTTGCCGCGCGCTTGGCCGAACCGGAAATCGAAATCAGCGTGCGCGATAATGGCATGGGCATTACGCCGGAACTGCTGCCTCGCGTGTTCGACCTGTTCCAGCAGGACGAGCGTAAGCTGGATCGCGCCCAGGGGGGGCTTGGTATTGGCCTCACGCTGGTGCGGCACCTGACCGGGATGCACGGCGGGCGGGTAGAGGTACGCAGCGCAGGGCCGGGGCTGGGCTCGATCTTCACCGTCTGGCTGCCGGCCAAGGCCATGCACGCCGCACTACCCTCCATGCCCGAGGCCGGGAGTCAGAGCCGCCCAGCTACCGGCATGCGGATACTGGTGGTGGAGGACAATCAGGCCGTGGCCGACAGTACCGCCGTATTGCTGGAGATGGAGGGTCATCAGGTGCGCATCGCCGAAAGCGGACAGGCAGCGCTGGAACAGATTCCTGAGTTCCGGCCGCAGGTAGTGCTGCTGGACATCGGCCTCAAGGGCATGGACGGTTTCGAGACTGCGCAACGGCTGCGGCAGATGCCGGAGGGGCGCGACTTGTGCTTGGTGGCGGTGACCGGATATGCCGACAGTGCAACCAAGGCACAGGCGCTGGATTCCGGCTGCGACCATTTTCTGGTCAAGCCGGTGACTTTTAAAGTGCTCAGCGACCTGCTCGACAAGGTAGCCGGTTCTGGGTTGATGTTTACTCAAGGTTAATCCAGTTGGTGCAGATTTTTATTCAAAATTGATCTATGCCACGTTTTGGCAACTTGCTCATGGGTGTGCTCATGCGCTTTGGTTTATAAGGATTTGCATATCCGTCAATTCGGGTAATCCCGACTTTTGGCAGCGCCTTGCTGTCAGGTCAAGCCGGAACTACTACGCTTAAGTGAGCCTACTTGGGCTTCAAGCCGGCTATTTTCTACAGCCTATTCCTACCCCGCAAATGAAGTTTCAACCGTAGCTGAATACCGGCTTTGCCTCAGTGAATTTATATGGGCTTTAGCCAACACTGCTATCGGTTAACAAGCTACTGTGAAAGAGCTGGCTCGCGGCAGAGGTATACCGGGAGCAAACAGCAGCCGGGGTAAAGCCGGAGGGTAGCACCACCCCAGGCAATTTTTGAATCAACCGGGAAAGGAAAAGCATCATGAAATATTATGAATTGTTGCTTATTCTTGCGATGCTGTCTGCGGGTGTTGGCGTGGCGCACCGTGACAGCATGGCCGCCGAAGCCGAACCTCAACATCGTCATGTCATGTCCGCACCAGGTGGCGGTTACACACGCTCCATCGGGCAGTACCAGACGCCTGATGTGAAGTTGGTGGACGCAAACGGCAAACTGGTTTCGCTCCGTAGCAGTCTTGACGGGGGCAACCCGGTCATGCTGAATTTTATTTTCACTACTTGCAACACGATCTGTCCGGTAACGAGCGCGACCTTTTCAAGTGTGCAGGAAAAATTTGGTCCGGAGCATGGCAAGGTGCGTATGGTTTCGATTTCAATAGACCCTGAACACGACACGCCTTCCAGGCTGAATGCGTATGCGAAAAAATTCGGCGCGGGGGCGCAATGGAGCATGTTGACCGGGAGCATCGATAACAGCATTGCCGTGCAGCGCGCTTTTGATGCTTATACCGGCGACAAGATGAATCACCGGCCGGTGACTTTCATGCGTAAGGGGCCGAACAAGCCTTGGCTGCGCATTGACGGCTTTGCCAGCGCCGATGATCTGTTGCGGGAATATCGAAAACTTGCATCGAATTAGCCCAACGCCCATTGCATCGAACACCTTGTCCGATTAGCGGGCAAGTGCGAAGCGGGTTGGCTCTGCCGGCCTTTTTTAATTCCCGCCTGAGGCGGGTTTTTGTCAAAACCAAGGAGAATGACCATGAAATCGAAGTATTACTTTATAACCAGTGGATTGCTTGCTGCCAGCTTTGCAATGTCCGCCCAGGCGGGAAATTACGGCGAGCCCGTGGCGGGGATGGGCAAGATGAGAGGCGATTGCCCGCCGGGCATGGGAAGGATGGGAGGCGAATGCATGGGCATGGATAAGATGAAAAGCGAATGCATGATGATGATGGGTCGGCACAAAATGTCCGGCACGGTTGACCAGATCGATCATGCCAAAGGCATGGTGACGCTGAAAAGCGGCGCGGCGGATATGGCGCTGCATTTTCCGCCTGATTCCATCAAAGACCTGAAAAAAGGCGACGCCATCACGGTCGACTTGGGGTTCAGCAAGGGAACGCCAGCCACCATGGATTGACCTGGTTTTTCAGGAAAGCCCTGAGGGCTGGTCAGCAGCGTGCTTTGGAATTGCCCTGCCCTGTATGCAGGGCTTTAACCAGCCTGCGTGTGTTTAGCCTGTTACAACCACGGCGTAATTGAAACGGCTCTACAAAGTCCTGCCATGTCACCGTTGCCTTTTTCGGCGCAAACGGAGTTAGTACGCCTCCATTTCGAATCAATTGCCTACCGGCCCGGCCGGTAGGCTATCCAAGTTTGCTTCATCTTTTCATGATTCCGGCGATGCTTATCGGGTGGCGTTGCCACGAACTGAATTATCCGTATATATGCAGGCAGCTGTCCTGATGCTCGAAAATACCATCCATCGGCGAGTAGATTTTTATTGGCCGAGGTTTATTCTGCGGCTGGAAAAACATGTAGTATATCCAGGCCAACCAAGGAGGCTGCCAACCTGAGGAGGCTGAAGGAATACCTCGATTGCATCATGTGAATAGCATTTTGGTAAGAGATATTAACGATGACCCTGCTTGCCCCGGGAGACCAATTTCCCTCCAACCGCAAGAACTTCGCTCCCTATCTGCCGCTGATGGGATATGTTGCGTTCGCCTTGCTGGTTGCCGCAACAGCTTATTATTCCTTCCAGCAAATGGAAGGCGTGATTGAAGAAGAAAAACTCCACGACCTCGGCGCAATTGCCGACACCAAGGTCGGTCAAATCAGCGCATGGCGCGAGGCTCAAAAACGGACTGGGGAAAACCTTTCAAATGGTTCACTGCTGGCTGACGAGCTCGGCCTGTGGCAAAAAGAAGGCATGCCGTCAAACGTGCATAAACATCACATCCAGCAACTACTGTCCGAGTTGCAATATGTGAACGGTTATAAGGCTATTTTGCTGCTGGACAAGCAAGGCACGGCCATAGTCTCGGCCAATGGCGATTATGCGCCGGATGCTGAAGAGATGCGGCTGGCAGCGCAAGCGATAAGCAGCCGGGAGGCAGTTTTTTCGGATTTTCACCGGAATAGCAATGGAAGCCAGGGGATATATCTCGACCTCGTTGTGCCGCTCATCACACCCAATAAAAAAACTGGCCGTATAGTGGGGGCTGCAGTAATGGTAATCGACCCCCACACGTTCCTTTACCCGCTTATCCAGTCATGGCCCATCCGTCGCAACAGCGCCGAGACGCTGCTGGTGCGGCGTGAAGGCAACGATATCCTGTTCCTCAATGAACTGCATCACGATAAAGGTGCGCCCCTTTCCTTGCGTATTCCGCTCGGCAAGCCGGACCTGCCGGCCGCCATGGCGGTAGGCGGGGAAACGGGTACGACGGATGGCACCGACTATCGCGGTGTGGCGGTGGTTGCGGCGATGCGTGAGGTTCCGGGTACCCCCTGGTTCATGGTGGCGAAGGTCGATAAGGCAGAAATGTTTGCCCCGATCAATCAGATCAAAGCCTGGGCGACAGGTCTGGGTCTTGTCGTTGCGGTGCTTGGCGGAGCCTTGTTTTTTGCCTGGCTCAAGGGGATTCGGGAAAAGCACAGGCTGATCACGACGCAGCGCGATACTGCGCTTGAGCGTGAAATGCTGCTCAAGCATTTCGAATACCTGACCAAGTACGCCAGCGATATTATCCTGGTAGCCGATGAGACCGGCCGGATTGTCGAAGCCAATGAGCGCGCCCTGGAAGCTTATGGCTACACACGGGAAGAGCTGTTGCGGATAAAGATATCCGATTTGCGCCTGCCGACTGAAGACCCCGCCATCCTCAAGGGGCAGCTTGGGCAGATCATGGAGCAGGGCGAACTGCGCTATGAAACCATCAACCGGCGCAAGGATGGCACGACATTCCCTATCGAAGTCAGCATTCGCGTCATCGAGGTGCAGGGCACGAAATATCTGCAGGGCATTGCGCGCGATATCACCGCACGCAAACATGCCGAGGACGCCCTGCGCAAGAGCGAAACCATGCTGCGGGAATCGCAACGGATGGCCAAGATCGGCAGTTGGGAAATGGATCTGGTGAATAACGTCCTCTCCTGGTCGGATGAAAATTACCGCATTTTCGAAATCGACCGCTCCCGCTTCGGCGCTTCCTATGAGGTCTTCCTGAATACCGTCCACCCGGATGACCGGCCAATGGTTAACAAGGTCTACACCAGCTCGGTGAAGAACCGGACACCATACGATGTCGTCCATCGGCTGCTGTTTCCGGATCAGCGGGTTAAATATGTCCGGGAATGGTGCGAAACTTTTTACGATCAGGAAGGTCACCCGATCCGCTCCATCGGGACGACCCAGGATGTCACAGAGCACAAGCTGGCCGAAGAAGCCTTGCGCGCTACCGAAAATCGTTACCGGCTTCTTGTCGAGTCTTCTCCGTTCTGCATTCATGAAATTGATCTGGAAGGGCGTTTGCAATCCATGAATAGGGCGGGGCTTAACATGCTCGGCCTGGATGATGCGAAGGAAGTCTGTGGCATGCCGTATCTTGGTGCGGTAAGCCAGCAAGATGCCGGGCGTGTTGGGGCACTGTTGCAGGATGCCATCACCAACGGAATCCCTAGCCATTTCGGATTTGCCGCTACCGGCGATGTGCCGCTGTATTTCAAGTCGTGCTTTATCCCGATCAAAGATGTCGACGGCAAGGTGCTGAAGCTGATGGGCATTACCGAAGACATCACCGAGCGCAGACAAGCCGAGGAAATGCTGCGGCAGAGCGAGGAGAAATTCAGGACATTGGTGGCCAATCTCCCGCAAAGTGTTTTTGTCAAAGACGTCAATTCTGTTTACGTCACCTGCAACGCGATGTTTGCCAAGGACGTGAAGATCGACCCGGACGAGGTTGCCGGAAAGACGGATTACGATTTTTTTTCGCATGTATTGGCCGATCAATACAGGAAAGACGATAGCCGCGTCATAAATTACGGGCAAACAGAGAGCTTTGAGGAAAGTTATATTCAGGGTGGCCAGGAGAAATTCGTTTATACGACCAAGGCACCTTTCAGGGACAGCCAGGGAAAGATCGTCGGCGTAATCGGGGTGTATTGGGATATTACCGACCGCAAGCAGGCCGAGCAGTTGCTCCGCCAGCAAAAGAGTTTCATTCATCAGGTCGTCGATACCGATCCGAACCTGATTTCTGTCAGGGATGCCGAAGGGAAATTTCTGCTGGCAAACCAGGCCATGGCGACCTTGCATGGCATAAAACCGCAAGAGCTTGTCGGGCAGAGTGCTGCCGAACTATTCACCGACATGGGACAGCTCAATGCTATGTTGAGCACGGACGGCGAGGTGATCAAGAACCTGCGCCAGGTTGAGTTTGTCGAGCATGATTTCCTGGGTGGCATGAGCCGCTGGTTCCATGTCACCAAGGCGCCGCTAAAGCAACTGGATGGTTCGGTGCATGTGCTTGACATAGCCGTCGATATCACCGAAAGCAGGCTTGCGGCGGAGAAGCTGCTCAAGTCGGCGGAACAGATCGAGGATCTTTATGACAATGCCCCATGCGGCTATCACTCGCTGGATAAGGATGGAATTTTTGTCCGGGTCAACAATACCGAACTTGAATGGTTAGGCTATGCCCGGGATGAGCTGATCGGACAACGGAATTTCCTGGATATGCTTGAGACATTCAGCAGTGTCAAATTTTACCCGTGGCTCCAGAAACTCGCGGAACAAGGATGTGTGCAGGAATTGGAGTTGGAAGTATTGCGAAAGGATGGCACGGTTCTGCCGGTGCTGCTGAACTCAACGGCAGTTTATGATGCGGATGGTCATTTCGTGATGAGTCGTTCGACAATGTTCGATATTACCACGCGCAGGCTTGCAGAAAATGCCTTGCGGGAAAGCGAGAGCCTGTTCCGCACCACGGTAGATAATGCGCCGATCATCATTTGGGTAGCGGAGTTAAAAGATGGGCAAGCTTATCCAGGCCGCAATTTCTTCAACCAACGGTGGCACGATTTTACCGGCTGTGCACGGGGAGAGGCGCTGGCGCGCGACTGGATAGCCTATGTCCACCCCGATGATGCGGGGCGCTGCCTTGATGCTTACAATAGGGCCTTCAGGCAGATCCAGCCATTCAAGTTGGAGTGCCGCATGCAGCGCTGGGATGGGGCGTACCGCTGGATGCTGGATTCCGGCGTTCCCCGGTTTACGGCGGAGGGTGATTTTTCCGGCTATATTGGAACCTGTGTCGATCTAACCGAGCAAAAACAATTCGAGACGATGCGGGAAAAGATGGAGTATGTCGGCCGCCTCAACATCGCCGGAGAAATGGTTTCCGGCATGGCGCATGAACTGAGCCAGCCCTTGAACGCATGCAATAATTACCTGGAGGGCTGCCTGCGCCGTATGGATGAAAATGACTGGAACAGGGAAAAACTCCATAGGGCGGTGCAGCTTGCCCATAAGCAGGCCGAGCGTGCCGGCAGGATCATCAACCATCTGAAGGTGATGGTGAGGAAGCAGGACCATGAACGCGCATTGGTTGATGTCAACTTGCTGGCCAGGGATGTTATAACCTTCCTGGAAGATGAGATCAAACGCCAAGGCATATCGATACACATGGCTTTGTTTCCCCTCCCTCAAATCATGGCATGCAAGGTGGAAATCGAACAGGTAATGCTGAATCTTTACAAAAACGCCATTGAATCGATGCTTTCCTGCCCGCTACGCGAACTGTGCGTGTCTACCCGCGTCGTTGGATCCGGTGAGATACTGGTTTCGGTGAGCGATAGCGGAAGGGGGATTCCACCGGACATGATGGGGAACCTGTTCAACCCGTTTCAGTCTTCGAAACAGGATGGGCTCGGCCTCGGATTGGCCATTTGCCGCAGCTTTGTCGAAAATCACGGCGGCCGGGTATGGGCGGATCCGCAGCGGGAATTCGGTGCGGAGTTTCATTTTACACTTCCGATTGGAGTAGATCATGATTGAAAGCAACAGGCAGCCGACAATATTCGTGGTTGACGACGACGAGGCCATGCGCGACTCGATTCACTGGCTGCTGGAATCGGTGAACCTTGGCACCAGGATGTTCGCCTGCGCAAATGATTTCGTGGCGTCCTGCGAACCCAGCGAGGAAGGCTGCCTGCTGCTGGATATACGCATGCCGGGCATGAGCGGTATGGAGCTTCTGGAGGTGCTCAAATACAGCGGGATTTCGCTGCCGGTCATTATCATTACCGGCCACGGTGATGTGCCCATGGCAGTCCGCGCTTTAAAGCATGGCGCATTCGATTTTATCCAGAAGCCCTTCAACGCGCAGGAGCTGCTGGATCGGGTTAATGCCGCCTTTGAGCTGGACAGGAAAAATCGCCAGCGGTCCAGAGAAATCGAGCGGCGGCGTGCCTACTTTGCGGCACTGACCGACCGCGAGACAGAGATCATAGATCTGCTGGTGACCGGAGACTCGAGCAAAACCATTGCGCAGAAACTTAATATCAGCCCGAAAACGGTAGACATCCATCGTGCCAATATTATGAGAAAACTCAATGTCGGGAGCGTCGTTGAAATTGCCCAACTCCGGTTGGATATGCAGGACACCTGAAGCAATCCTGAACTTTTCCGGTTTTCATTCTGCGGCCTTTCCAATACGTACTCCCCGGTTCCTGCCGCTGTGTGAATTTTGTTTAATTCCATACATAGCGACATAAACTTACTGTACGACTCCGGGGCGAGGTCAGGCGGTGTTGGTTCCAGCATAACATGCTACGCATGTGAACCTACACCGCAACTTCGTTGTCGCGCTCATCACATGCATGCGATGCATGTTCCGGGTGCTCCGCTCCGGCCTCTCACGCCCAAAAGCCGTTCGCTACGATTTCTGTCGCTATGTACATTTACTTAGGTAATCCTACCTATTTGAATTTATTTCAATTCGTTACATGATATCCCCACGTTATGGAAGGAAAGCACTGTAACCGGTGTAGCGCTTTGTTCTTCTTGTAGCTTATCGCCATAGGGCAACAGGGTACGGCGAATAAGTTTTAATGATTACAAAGCGCACCACCAGTTGGTGGTTTGACGGCATTAAAGAGTTTTCACCCGCATTAACGAGGTGATCGTTCATGGAATACGATATCAGGAGGTGGGACATGCACGCGAAATCGATAGGACAGGTGAAGCAACGGCGGCATTCTGCGGTTTCAATGGCGGTGGCCGAGGAGGGATATACATCCGGAAGGGCTTCATACGGACAGCAAACCGAATTGCAGCGGCTATCGGCACAGTTTCTGGAAATTCAGGAAAGCGAGCGGCGGCGGATCGCTACCGATTTGCATGACGTACTCGGCCAGTCGCTAACAATGATCAAGCTTTTACTGGAGGAGTCGGCGCTGTTGCTGACCGCAAATGAGACCAGTGGCGCAGCCAAATCGCTGCAGCGGGTGAAGCTCAAGGTCAAGGATACATTCGAAGAACTACGCCGCGTGGCCATGGATCTACGCCCCGCGATAATTGACGATCTCGGTATTCTTGCGGCCTTGTCGTGGTTTTTTCGTGAGTTTGAAATGGTCTGCCAAGGCATGAAAGTCGAAAAATCCTTCAGTATCCAGGAAGGCAACATACCCGCTCCGCTCAAGATAATAATCTTCCGCATCATCCAGGAGGCATCCAATAATATCGCCAAGCATGCCAACGCCAGCCATGTCCGGGTAAGCCTGAAGAGAGCCGGCGGCACCCTTAACCTCTCTATCAGCGATGACGGAGATGGTTTTGATGTTATGGGGGCATGCAAGCACCGCCCTTTCGGCAAAGGCCTCGGGCTTTTGAGCATGAAGGAACGGGCCGAGCTTTCCGGGGGCACCTACGTGATGGAATCCAGAGCCGGGCAAGGGACGCAAATTAACGTGTCGTGGCCGCTTGGCGAACTGGAGGATAGGCGATTAGATCAGAAGATGCCTTGGCGCAATAGTCTGAGAGTCGTTGCTAATCAGATCGGATTATGACACTTAGAGCCTACTGAAATAGGCTCTAAGGTAAATTGCGCCGATCCACCCGACAAGGAGCTTTTCACTCATGTCAAAAATAATTACGCAGTCCGCACTCCGCGAGCACAAGCAAAACAGCATTCTTGCCGGGCTTCCCTCGGAGGTATATGAGCGCTTGGCGCCTGATCTGGAGCTGGTACACTTGAAATTTGGTTCGGTTCTCTACGAAGATGAAGCGCAGATGCATTATATTTATTTTCCTACCGATAGCATCATTACACTTCTTTGCGGGATAGGAAACGGATCATCGGCGGAAATTGCGGTGGTCGGCAATGAAGGCCTGGTCGGGATTGCCTTGTTCATTGGCGGGCCGCCTGCATCGAGCCGGGCGGTGGTGCAAAGCGCCGGCTGCGCCTACCGGCTTAGCTCCAGTGCGCTGAAGCGGGAATTCGAACTTGGCGGCTCGCTACGGAACGCACTGTTGCGCTACACGCAGGCGCTGATCAAGATGATGGCGCAGACTGCTGCATGCAACCGGCATCATCCGGTGGAGCAGCAATTGTGCCGCTGGCTGTTGTCGAGCATAGACAGGCTGGCTTCAAACGAACTGCTGATGACGCAGGATCTGATTGAAAATATGCCGTGGTTACGCCGCGATGGCGTTACCGAAGCGGCCAGGAAGTTGCATGCAGACGGCGTAATTAATTACAGTTGTGGCAGGATTGAAGTGCTGGATCGTCCGAAGCTGGAGGCGCTGGCCTGCGAATGTTATGCAGCGATCAAGAAGGAGTTTGGCCGCTTGCTGTCGGCACAACCAGCACAAGCTAATGTCGGCCGTACTGGCAGTATTCCTGATTCGGGCCGTACTCCATACCTTGCCCCGTGGCATGTGGGAGGAGCCGGCCTCGATTTTTAAAAAGTGACCGGGGATTTGCCGGGAATTCCCTAGATCAATTGCGAACGTAATTTTTTCCTGAGTTTAATCTTGTGTGCCGTTCAAAGCGGCAGATCACATTTTGCCTCATCAATGAATATTGCCGTCATGATGCGAATAGCCGTTGCGCCCCGTTTCTTTGATCTGGTACATGGCGATGTCTGCATGGTGTAGCAAGCTATCCGCGTCTTCGCCATCATTCGGGAAAATGCTGATGCCTATGCTGGCGGTAACGTGCAATTCATGCCCATCGATGCTCAGCGGCTTAGCGTAACATTCCAGAAATTTCCTGGCGACATTACTTGCATCATCGGGGTGTGAGATAACCGGAAGGATTACGGTAAACTCGTCGCCCCCCAATCTGGCGAGCGTATCGCCCTCGCGCAAACAGCCTTTCATGCATCTCGTCACTGCCACCAGCACCTCATCGCCGATCTTGTGCCCCAGGGTATCGTTGATCTCCTTGAATTTATCGAGATCGACAAATATAACCGCCAGCATGTGCTTGTCGCGCCGTGCCTGGGTCAGGGACATGTTGAGCCGGTCAAGGAACAGGCGCCGATTGGGAAGCCCGGTGAGCCCATCGTAATAGGCCAGGTATTGCAGCCGCTCCAGAACATATTCCTGGGTATGAGCATCGGAAAAAATCCCTACGTAGTGGATCACTCTTTGCTGGCTATCCTTGACGGTACTGATGTTCAGCCATTCCGGGTAAATATCGCCACTCTTGTGCCGGTTCCAGATTTCTCCCTGCCATTGGCCGTTTTTATTCAGCGAATCCCACATTTCCCGGTAGAAATCCTCGCCATGATGGCCGGATTTGAGTATCGCAGGAGTGTTGCCGATGACCTCGTCGGTAGTGTATCCGGTGGTTTTCTCGAAGGCCGAGTTGACTGAACGGATGACTTTATGAGCATCAGTAACCATGATTCCCTCTGCCGCGCTCTCAATCACGCGAGAAATCAGGCTGGAAGTTTCATCCGCCCTCCTGCGCTCGCTCAGGTCTGTCATGACCATATGGCAGCAGAGAACATGGTCCGCATTTTCCATGATGCTGCTTTCCAGGCGCACGTCGCGCAGGATGCCATTGGGAGTTTTGATTCTCAACTCGATGGCAAGATTGTCGCGCGACAGGAATACCTGGTGCAGGTGATGGAGAAACTGTGGCCGATCATTCTCGGTAAGCCATGCCATGAAGTGCTTACCGAGCAAGTGGGCGCGCTCTCTGCCAAGCATGGCGGCTCCGGCCTGGTTGATTTCCAGCGTACGCCCATTTGCGTCCAGGGTAAGGCAACCGACAGGCACCAGATCGTAAAAAACGGCATGGTGCTCCCCCATGTCTCCCGGTTGCTGCTGGGGTTCCCGAAATTCGTGTTGGCGCCTTGCCAGTTCGGGCTGGTCGAACGACGGTTCATGCGACAGGCACTGGGCATCGTTCTGATCGCATGGGGCAGGTTTACCCGGCAGATCTTTACCGTTGCGGAGCAAGCCAACCCTTGCGAGTAGCCGGTATGCCTTTCCGAATAATCTCTGGCCTAGTGTAGCCATACCGTTCCCGGTTTGTGGCAGTTCTGGCGCCATTCGCAAATTTCCGCGCAATCGTAACGCTTGCCGATAGAGAAGCATGGCTCGTTGCCGCGAAGCGCCTGGAACGCTCTGGGCAGTTCCGCCTGCAAAGTGTGTGTGGCGCATGCCTTTAGCTCAAGATCGCATGCCAGTTGTAATTCTGCCGAGTTCTTTATTTTCTCCAGTGAAAGTATTTCCATGATGCTTCTCCTCGTAAAGATGAATGGCGGCAGGTAAGCAACTTTAACGTGGAGCTCATGATGGAAGAATTAGTAAACGCCTTAATTTTCTCTACGAAAAAACTGTAGTTGCAGCGCGAATTTAGAAGAATGCCAGCCAGTTGTGAGGGCCACTGCGCATTTACCCAGAGTGATAAATACGGTGCATCCCGTACAAATAAATACAGTCATCCGCCCAGAGAGAATTTGGGTATGAACCGTTAAGGTAAGGCCATCACAAATAACTGCCGAGGAATGAAATGAGAAATCCGGACTTACATGTTGTGCCGCGCTGCTTCCCATTGGCAGGGCAGGGCTTCACTCTGCTGGAATTGCTGGTGGTCATGGTAATCATCGGTTTGCTTGCGGGGTTTGTGGGTCCAAAATATTTTTCACAGATTGGCAAATCCCAAGTCAAGGTAGCCCATGCACAGATCGATGGATTGGGAAAAGCGCTGGATCAGTTCCGCCTGGACACCGGGCACTATCCGAGCATGGAGGAAGGGTTGGCTGCGCTGGTTACGCGCCCTGCCAACGAGCCAAAGTGGGATGGCCCTTACCTGACCAAGGGTGTGCCGCCCGATCCATGGGATAACCCGTATGTTTTTAAGATGCCTGGCGAACATGGGGAATATGACCTGATCTCCTACGGGAGGGATGGGCAACCTGGCGGGGAAGGGGAAGCGGCCGATATTACCAACTGGTAGGTTTGGCTGGACGGCAACACAGTTATCGAATTGTGCAGCGGGTTTTAAGAGATTCACAACGGATCAGCTTCAGAGCGAGGTGGTCATGCAATATGAGGTCAAAGCGTTGCGGGGTAATGAGGGGCTGTTGGTGCTGTTGCTGGAAGCGGCTGACGCAAACGATGCCGAGGTTCAGGCAAAGGCTCAGGGTTATACCGTTCTTACAACAAGGGCAAAACAGCGCTGGTCTTCGTTGCGGCAGCGGAATACCAGGTTTCCTTTGGTGTTGTTCAGCCAAGAGTTGGTGGCCTTGCTGAAAGCCGGCCTGCCATTGATTGAATCGATAGAGGCGCTGGCAGAGAAAGAAGACCAGCCTGATGTCAGGAAGACGCTGACCAAAATAACCTCCTTGCTCTATGAGGGGCACCCCATGTCATATGCATTGGAACAATCGCCAAAAGATTTCCCCGCGCTCTATGTCGCGACCGTGCGCTCCAGTGAAGAAACCGGCGCTCTGGCCGATGTGCTGTCACGCTATATCGTTTACCAGTCACAAATGGATGGAGTTAAAGGCAAGATTGTCACCGCCTCGATTTACCCGGTAATTCTGGCTGCCGCAGGCGCGCTGGTGATGCTGTTCCTGATGGTATTCGTCGTGCCACGATTCAGCCATATTTACGCTGATCTTGGCACCGATCTGCCATTCATGTCGATGCTCCTGATGCGTTGGGGTTTGTTTCTTGATGCCTACTGGAAGCCCTTGCTGGCAGGTGTGCTAATTATGTCCGCAGGGCTCGTTTTTGCCGCTTCGCGGCCCGCCTGCAAGCTGTGGGCCGAGCAAAAAATGTGGCAGTTTCCAGCGATTGGCAAGCGCTTGCGCCTTTACCAGATGGCACGTTTTTATCGTTCGCTCGGGATGTTGTTGCAGGGCGGGACGCCAATCGTGGCGGCGCTGCAGATGGTGTCAGGCCTCCTGCAAGAATCGATGCGCGCACAGCTGGCGCTTGCCACGGTAAGCATTCAGGAAGGAGATTCCATTTCCCGATCCATGGAGAAATACGGGCTTGGCACACCTTTGGCGTTGCGCCTATTGCGCGTGGGCGAACGTACCGGCCGGATAGACGAGATGATGGAGCGCATTGCGGCTTTTCACGAGGACGAGATGACACGCTGGACCGAGCGATTCGTCAAGTCGTTCGGGCCATTGCTGATGGCATTTGTCGGGCTGGTTATCGGGGTCATCGTGTTGCTGATGTATTTCCCGATTTTTGAACTGGCGGGGAGCATCGGATGAATATAGCTGAATCCTTCATGGCCGGAACCGAGCAGGCCTTTTCGCCGCAACAGGTGCGCGAGGCGCGTATTACTGCGGCGCAGACCAAGCGCAGTGTTACGGAGGCGCTGGAAGCGCAGTCCGGCTTGGATGCGAAAAGTTTTGTCGATGCGCTGGGCGGCATGCTCCACTACCCGGTGTTCGCGATGGATGATCTGAACCGCCTGATGCCGGCGTTCGATGTATTGCCCTTCCCTCTTGCGCTGGAGCGAGGATGCCTGGCGCTGCGAGAGCATGACAAACGGCTGATCATGGTCATGAGCGATCCGTTCAATATCAGTTTCCAAGCATGGGCAGAACAGCATACACCAGAGGCTTTTACCTGGGCTTTGGCACAACGTGCGGATATATCGGCGTACCTCACACACTACGAGGAGTCGCTGAACGCCATGGATAGCCTTCAGGCTATGGCAGAAAAAACGGGAACGTCTGGCGAGAAAGTGGATGAATTGTCGTTCAAGGCCATCAGCGAGGACGTTAGCCCCGTCGTCAAGCTCGTTCATTCGACTGTGTACGATGCCTTGAAAGCCGAAGCCAGCGATATTCACTTGGAAACCAGTTCGTCCGGACTCAACATCAGATATCGAATCGATGGTGTGCTGACAACGACAGGTTCGGTGGCGGGGATGGATATGGCAGCGCAAGTAATCTCCCGGGTCAAGGTGATATCCGGTCTCGACATCGCCGAGCGGCGCACCCCACAGGATGGCCGGTTCAAGGTGTCGATACACGGGCATGAGGTGGACTTGCGGGTTTCCATCATGCCCAGTATTTTCGGGGAGGATGCCGTGCTGCGGATTCTCGACAAGCAAACCCTGTCCGACCAGATAAAGGGTTTGCGCCTCGAATACCTTGGGTTCGACGACAGGCTGATAACCATTATTCGCCGCCTTTCCAATGAACCCTACGGGATGCTGCTGGTTACCGGCCCGACCGGCAGCGGCAAGACGACGACGCTGTATGCGGCGATTTCGGAGATCAACAATGGCCAGGACAAGATCATCACCATCGAAGATCCTGTCGAGTACCAGCTGCCGGGCGTTCTGCAAATTCCGGTCAACGAGAAGAAGGGGCTCACCTTCGAGCGGGGACTGCGCTCCATCTTGCGGCATGACCCGGACAAAATTCTGGTCGGAGAAATCCGCGACCCGGAAACCGCCCAGATCGCCGTGCAATCGGCACTGACCGGCCATCTGGTGTTCACCACGGTGCACGCCAATAACGTGTTCGACGTTATCGGCCGCTTCATCCATATGGGAGTCGATCCGTATAGCTTTGTCTCGGCCCTGAATGGCATTCTGGCGCAACGGCTGGTTCGGGTGAACTGCACCCACTGTGTGGCAGCCGATCACCCGGATGAAGCGTTGATGGTGGAGTCAGGAATCAGTCTGGGCGAGGCAAAAAATATTACATTCCGGGCCGGGCGAGGTTGCGGACATTGCCGCGGCACCGGTTACAAGGGGCGCAAGGCCATCGCCGAAATACTCTGCCTGAACGATCAGATCCGCGAACTCATCATCGCCAGACAGCCGATGCGGCTGATCCGCGAAGCGGCCAAGCGAAACGGTACCCGCTTCCTGCGCCAAAGCGCCATGGATCTGGTGGTAAATGGTGAAACCACATTGCAGGAGATCAACCGTGTCACTCTGGTCGCGTGATGAGCATCGTATTGCGCTGTACCAGGACCAAGTGGTGCTGGTCTCCATCAGGCACGAATTTACGCGCCACGGGATGAAACGCCACATGCTGGATAAACAGGTCTTGCCCTGTAATGCCGAGGCTGGGGAAATGCCCTGGGACGATGCGCTCAAGGTGCTTGAGGTGGCTTTGCTGAACGGGGCGCACCGCAATTCACAAGCGACAGTAATCATTTCCAACCAGTTCATGCGTTATGCCCTGATTCCCTGGAACGAAGCATTGAGCGATGACAAGGAAGAAATGATATTTGCGCGGCATTCATTCAAGGAAATGTATGGCAGCGATGCAGAGTCGTGGGAATTGCGCATCAACCAGGGCAGCGCCGGCATGGCGCAGATGGCCTGTGCGGTGGATACCAGGCTGCTCACGGAACTGCGCGGGCTGCTTAGCCGTTTGGGAATCAGCCTGCAATCGATCCAGCCTCATTTGATGACGGCATACAACAGTTGCCGCACCATATTGCGCGACCGGAGCGCATGGCTGGTGCTCGTCGAACGCAACAATCTGTGCTTTGCCCTGCTGCAAGAGGGCCAATGGTACTGGGTGCGAACTATCAAGGTAGGCGTGAAATGGCGCGAGAGTCTGCCGTTTTTTCTGGAACGGGAGGCGTTTCTCGCCAACACCGGCATGGCCGCCGGCGATGTTTTCTTATGGGCTCCGGATCACCAGGGCGAGGCGCTTCCTTCCGGCAGTTCCTGGCAGTTTCAACATCTGCGACCGACGCCTTTGCCCGGACTTGCTCCGGAGCCTGACAGACGGTTTGCCATGTATCTGAACGGGTGACCAAGTGACCGCGCTCCGCCTTGATTACCAGCGCAGCATGAAGCCATTTCCCGTGGCGGGGGTGATTTTGCTGTTGCTGGCTATCGCGGCGCTGTTCCTGGCTGGGCAACATTATTACCGGTTGACCACGCAATTGTCAGATTGGCAAATCAGCCTGGGCAAATTCGAACGGCAGGTGCAGGTCAAACCAAAGCGCCGTGATGGGCCGGAGATGATGCAGGAAATCAGGCAGGCCAACGAAATACTGCGCCAGATATCCTTACCCTGGGAAAAACTGTTCCAGGCCGTCGAATCATCGGTCAACCAGGAAGTGACGCTGCTGGGATTGGAACCGGATATTGAAAAACATATCGTGCGCATCAGATGTGAGGCCAAAAATATTGCCGCAATGCTGAATTACATCAGGCAACTGCAGAAGCAGCATGAATTCCGCAGCATCTACCTGCAAAGCCACCAGATTCAGGAGCAGGACCTGGAAAGGCCGGTGCGGTTTTCGCTGGTCGCTGCCTGGGAGATTGCGCCATGACAGGCTTGCTCAAACATTGGCGGAAAGCCTCTCTCGAGAAATGGCATTTGGCCAAAGGAAAAATCATGCGGCTGCGCTCCGCCATGTCGCCCGCTAACCTGCGCTGGATCAAACGGCGCGGCCCCGGCTTGCTTGGCTGGCCGGGCGCGGCGGGCATCGGGCTGTTGAGCCTTTGCCTGGCATTATATTTTTCGACCATCCTGCCGATCCGGGATGAATTGGCATCGGCCCTGCATGGCGCCCTTGTCCTCCGGCAACAGATGGAACATGCCGGGCAGGGGGCAAATACCAGCCAGCGCACACCGGAGGAGCAGCTTGCCGAGTTCTACAGGATGTTTCCCGATAGCAGCAATTTGCCCGCGAGCCTGGAAAAAATATTTGCTTTGGCGCAGAGCCAGGGAATCGGGCTGGACAAGGGGGAATACGAGGTAATCCGCAACAAGGAAGGGAACTTGGTCAGCTTCCAGGTGATTTTTCCGGTGAAAGGTGAATATCTGCAAATACGCAAATACCTCATAGCCCTGATGGCCGATATACCTGCCCTGTCGCTGCAGCAAGTGCAATTCAAGCGCCAAAATGTTGGCGAAACGGTGGTGGAAGCCAATATCAAACTAGCGCTCTACCTGCTGGAGCGGAAGTCATGAAGCGGCCGTCATGGAATCCATTGGGCAAGTGGGCATTGCTCGGTGCGTCTGTCAGCGGGATAGTCATGGCAATGGGCACTGGCGGAGAATCCGGTCAGGCAAAAACAGGGCGGACGATGGCGCGGCAAGTTGCAATGGTTCCTCCTCGGGCGGCTGCAACAACCAAGCAAGAATCATTAGCGGAAATAGCGGAATTTGTGCGCCTGCTTGCTCAAAAGCAGCGGTCAGATAGCGGCCAGGAAATCGGTAACGCATTTAACGCACTTTCCTGGTATGTGCCGCCACCTCCGCCACCTCCGCCACCTCCGCCACCTCCGGAGCCGCCAGCGAAACCGGTGGCGCCACCCCTGCCGTTTACCTATCTTGGGCATTTTAAAAATCCGGATTTACCCGTTCCGGTCATCATTCTTGGACGTGTTGACCGTGTCTATACCGTTTCCGAAGGCGAAGTGATCGATGACACATACCTTGTCGGGCCTGCCGCAGCCGGCATGCTCGAGTTCACCTATCTGCCCCTGAATATCAAACAGTCGCTCAAGACGGATATTGCGTCATGACGCCAACCCATCACATACGGAGGATTGAAAATGTTCGCTCTATCCAGAAACACCGTGGTGTCATGGTATGAGTAACCAGACAACCCTACCGTTTAGCCTAGGCTCGCCATTCGGCGCATGCCGGGCTTTAGCCCGCCTTGCCAGCTTGAAATCCGGCCTGCGCTCCATCGTGTTGCTCCTCTTGGCGGCAAGCCTGCTGCTCGGATGCGCGGCAGAAAAACTGAGCCGCGAAGGGGAATTGCTTATCGATCAAGGGCGTTACGAAGAGGGATTAGCCAGATTGCAGGAAGCCGCCAAGGCTGACCCGGATGGCTTGTCCTATCGCGCTGCCTTGCCACGGAATCGTGATCGGATCGTGGTCAGGCTGCTTGCCGAGGCAGCCAGCGCGCGCGCTGCCGGCCAAAGCGAAAATGCCCAGGCCATATACGAGCGAGTCCTCAAGATTGACCACGGCAACATCCGCGCCAAGGATGGCCTGGAAGCGCTGGCCATGGACAAGCGTCACGAAAAAGCAATTGCCGAAGCCATGGAGTTGCTGAAAAAAGGAGATTCGAATGCAGCCAGTGCTACTCTGAAACCGGTATTGCTGGAGAGCCCGAAGAATAGCCAGGCAGTTAAGATGCAGCGCCAGATCGACGAGCAGGCGGCGAAGGAATTGGTTGCGGGCCCCACGCTCAAGGCGCAGTTCAAGAAGCCGGTTACCCTGCAGTTCCGTGATGCCAATCTCAAAATGGTGTTCGAGGCACTGGCGCGCGTCAGCGGCATCAATGTCCTGCTGGATAAGGATGTGAAGCCAGACCTCAAGACATCGATCTTCGTCAAGGATGTTTCGGTGGAGGATACGATTGAGCTGATCCTGATGCAGAGCCAATTAAGCAAAAAAATCATCAGCAGCAATACGGTATTCATCTACCCGAACACGCCGGCAAAGATCAAGGAATACCAGGAACTGATGATCAGGAGCTTTCATCTGGTTAATGCCGACCCTAAGCAGATGCTGACGATGCTCAAGACGGTGCTCAAGACCAGGGATGTTTTTGTGAACGAGAAAATCAACACCATCGTGATACGCGATACGCCGGAAGCCATCCAGCTTGCCGAGAAAATGATCGCCGACCAGGATATTGCCGAGCCGGAAGTCATGATGGAAGTGGAGGTGCTGGAGGTTAACCGGACACGCTTGACGGATATCGGCATCAAGTGGCCTGACCAGCTCACTCTTACAGCTATTGGAACCGGAGTTGTTCCGGGTGCGACCACCCCTACCACGGCGCCGACGCTCAACCAACTCAGGCAGATCAACGGCAACAACATCGTAACCAGCCCGGCGATGAGTGTCACACTCAAGGCGATGCTCCAGGATACCGATACCAAAATCCTGGCGAGTCCGCGCATCCGGGCGCGCAACCGTGAAAAAGCCAAAATCATGATCGGCGACCGTGTGCCGGTCATTACCAATGCCGTGACACCGGTTTCAACAGGTGCGCCGGTGGTGACGGGCAACGTGCAATATCTGGATGTGGGGTTGAAGCTCGAGGTCGAGCCGGATATTCACCTCGATGGTGAGGTGGCAATCAAAATCAACCTGGACGTCAGCACTATCGTCAAGGAAGTCCAGAATGCCTTGTCCGGGACGCTCGCCTACCAGGTCGGCACGCGCAATGCATCGACCCTGCTGCAACTGAAGGATGGAGAGACGCAGATTCTCGCCGGGCTGATCGACAATCAGGAACGCAATTCCGCCAGCAAGGTACCCGGCTTGGGCCAATTGCCAATCCTGGGGCGGTTGTTTTCAGAGCATCAGGGCAATGGCACGAAAACGGAAATTGTCCTTTCCATTACGCCGCATATCGTTGGCAAAATGCGCCAGCCCGATGCACGGGAGGTGGAATATTGGTCCGGCACCGAGGTCAACCTGCAAACCAGGCCAACGCTGCTCAGGCCGCTTGGCAGCGTCGAGCTGAATACCACCGGTGCCGCCTCTCCCGTAGTGCCTGCGGCGTCAGCGCTTCCGGGCAAGCGCACGATTCCGAATGCCGTGCCGGGAGCTCCGCTGGTGCTTTCTTGGCAAGGGCCAGGCCAGGCGAAGGTCGGCGATAAAATCAGCTTGACCCTCAATACCCGGTCGGCGCAGGGTCTGAAAAGCTTGGAATTCCTGGTGGGATTCGATCCGACCGTGCTGAAAGCCAGCGATGTCGCCGATGGCGGTTTCCTGCAACAAAACAATTCGCAGCCGCAACTCGACAAGACCATAGATCAGGACAGCGGCCAGATACTGGTCAAAGTGTCTGGCATGGAGTCGGCTGGGGCAGCAGGCTCGGGCAGCGTGGTCACGATAGGGTTCGAAGTGCTTCGTGCAGCGCCGCAATCGCTGATCGCGGCAAGCCAGATCGTTCCGCTCGGGGCAAACGGCGAGACGCTGGCATTTGCCGCGCCCAATACATACACCATTGCGGTCAGCCCATGATGATGCGCAGCCCCAGATACCGTTGCGGCTTTACCCTGATCGAATTGGTGATCACGGTGGCGATCGTCGGCTTGCTGGCGACGGCGGCATGGCCGATGGCCGAGTTGGGCGTGCAGCGCGCCAGGGAGCAAGAGCTGCATTTTGCTTTGCGCGAGATCCGTACCGCCCTGGATGCCTACAAAGCGGCTGTGGACGATGGCCGGATCGTTAACTCGTTGGGAGAATCCGGCTATCCGCCCTCGCTCGGCGTGCTGGTGGACGGCGTACCCGATGCCAGCAGTACGGATGGCAAGAGCCGAATTTATTTCCTGCGGAAAATTCCGCGCGACCCGACGTTTGCCGATCCGGGGGCGACGAACGAAAAATCCTGGGGCAAGCGCAGTTATGCGAGCAGTGCCGATGCGCCAATGGAAGGCGAGGATGTTTTTGATGTGTACTCCTTGTCTTCCGGGAGCGGCCTGAATGGCATTCCTTATCGGGATTGGTAACAGGCAGGGGTAGACGGGAGAAATGCAAACCATGAACAGGTGCACGCAAAACGGCTTCACCCTGATTGAATTGCTGGTAGTCATGGCGATTATTGCGACGCTGCTGACGATTGCCGTGCCGCGCTATTTCAATACTGTGGACAGGTCGAAGGAGGCCGTGCTGCGCCAGAATCTCGCCGCGACGCGGCAGGCGCTGGATAAATTCTATGGCGACAACGGCAAATACCCCGATAGCCTCGATGAACTGGTCAGTAAGAAATATTTGCGCAGCCTGCCGGTTGACCCGATTGCCGACAATGTCACAGCATGGCTCGTCGTTCCCCCGGATACGCCGGAAAAAGGCGGAATATTTGATATCAAGAGCGGCGCGCCTGGCATTGCGCGGGATGGTTCGGAATATAAGGATTGGTAATGCGACTAGTTGACAGGAAAAAAACAGCAGGTTTGCCGCGAACGCGCAGGGTAGGTGGTTTTACCTATTTAGCGGTAATGGCAATCGTTGCGATAATGGGCATCACCCTTGCCGTCACTGGCGAGGTTTGGCACATCGCGCTGAAGCGCGAAAAGGAACGTGAATTACTGTTTGTCGGTGACCAGTTTCGCCGCGCCATCAATTCGTATTATGCGCCTGCGCCTGCTTCTGCTCACCGCCAGTTGAAAAGTCTTGAGGAATTGCTTCGGGACCCGCGCCATCCCTCGATACAGCGCCACCTGCGCAAGATTTATGCGGATCCGATCAGCGGCCGCGTCGAGTGGGGATTGGTAAAGGGGGCAAGTGGGGAGATATTGGGAGTGCATAGCCTGTCGGAGGAGGAACCATTGAAGAAGCGCAATTTCAGCCTCGAGGACAAGAATTTCGAGGGCAAGATGAAGTATGCAGATTGGGTTTTCATGCAATCCCCCGGCAAATAATCGCATGGGCAGTATGTTGCAGGGCATTTTCAGGAGATTTAGTGTTGTTGCCGAGATGGCGCATAACAATCGGAGGTAATGATGATAGATAAAAAACGCATTCTGATAGTCGAAGATCACACCCTGTTGAGAGCCGGCCTCAAGGCGCTGTTATCTCAGGATCCGGATATCGAGATTGTCGGTGAAGCGGAGAATGGCCGCGATGCCGTCCGTTTGGTCGGGACGCTTGCTCCCGATCTGGTGCTGACGGATTTGTCCATGGCCGGCATGAATGGTATCGAATCCATTGTGGATATCAAGCGGCGTTATCCCGACGTCCGCGTGCTGGTGCTCACGATCCATAAAACGGATGAGTATATTTTCGCAGCCTTACGGGCGGGCGCCAACGGCTATATCCTCAAGGATGCGTCACATGATGAATTGCGCATCGCGATCCGCAGCGTACTGAACGGCAAGACTTACCTGAGCCCGGACATATCGGCAAAAGTGATCAACGGCTATCTGGACACCGACAAGTCCTCCGGCCCTCATAGCACTTGGGATACATTGACCCACCGCGAGAGGGAAGTGCTGAAGCTTGTGGCCGAAGGGAACACGAACAAGTTCATTGCCGACTACTTTTGCCTGAGCGTAAAAACAATCGAAAAACATCGATCCAATCTGATGAAGAAGCTCGATTTGCACAATGCATCGATGATGACCGCTTATGCCATAGAAAGAGGCCTGGTTAACCAGTGATGTGCTCCGTTTTTCCTGAAAATAAGGAGCCGTTTCACTCTTTTAATCACCCGCAGGCATTGAATCGGAGCGCCCCTACCGCGTGAGCGGTTTAGCCCAACGACTCAAAGCAGTCACTGGAGACACAAAGGTAACTGGCTCGCCGGTTTGGACAAACCTAGCAACTGATCTTTGCTGGCTTTGATTTAACGTAGATGCTCAGCGGGTGCCGGCCTGAGACTGAAAACCTCTCAGCAGCGCAGCCAGTTCCGCATCGGCGCACTCCATAGATTATTCCATTCTGGAGCCGGCTGCAGTTTCCTGTTTTTTCGGCTTAGCCACGCAAATGCTCGCTGCTGCTAGCCGTACGTAACCGCCCCATCGTGAAGAGCTCTAGGGTATGTCCATACCCCCATTGCAATGAGGCAGCGTAAGTTTATAATCTGCGAGACGTATCGGCATGTCAGGAATCTTGAGCAAGATTGGAGCTACTGAATGTTTGACGCATGATCATTCAGTTAACCGGATGCAATATTGTCTTATGCGAGGTGCTAGTCTGATTCCCTTCTGCCGCACTGCGCTGAAAATGATGTGACATCTCCGTCGTTCCCCACTGCGGATAATCCGAGTGGTTTAATAAAACAAATGAAAGGAAACGCGATGCAAACTTCTTCTAAACGCCCAACAGTGTTGCTAGTAGATGATGAACCGTTCAATTTGAGTTTGCTGGATGGGGTGCTAAGCAGAAATTACATCATACAGACAGCCAGCAATGGCCCGGAGGCTCTCGATCTTGCCTTTGCCAGTCCGCCCGATTTGATTCTGATCGACGTGATGATGCCGGTTATGGATGGTTTTGAGGTCTGCCGTCGCCTAAAGGAAAACGCAACAACAATGCATGTGCCGGTTATTTTTATAACCGCAAAAAATGAAATCAAGGATGAAGAACTTGGGTTTGCCGTAGGCGCATCGGATTTCATTCATAAACCCATCAGCGCGCCAATCGTCGCTGCGCGGGTTAGAACGCACATCAAAATCAAATTTATGCAAGATTACTTGCGGAGTGAGAATGCCAAGCTGCTGGAAAATGCCAGTGAAAAATCGTCAGAATTGCAGCAATTGAAGGATTTTATGTGGGGGGCCGATCAGCTGGCCAGGCGTTGAGCACAGCCACATCCGGGCCAGTTGTTTAGTCGGGCAGCAAACTAAAGTATCGGGCAAGGGCTTGGCCATTCCCATGAAAGGCATCCACATGTCCAACCAGTTTCGGCGTAGTTTCTTCACGCTATTTATTCCTCTGGCACTACTGGTTATTCTGGCGGCAATTTACCTTTTCAATCAGACAGTCGACGATCAAAAAGCCATTCTCAAAGCAGATGGCTCGCTTAACGTGGTGTCCGGGGGGCGGGCAATCGAGCGCTCTTTGGATGCCAGTGTCCAGGATGTGCTTTACCTTGCGACCATTCCGGAATTGACGGCGACACAAGAAATTTCCCAAACCGGCATGGGAAACTTGCACCGGGCATTCGTCCTGTTCTGCCTGACGCATCCAACCTATTCCAAGGTGCGCTGGATAAACGAAAATGGCAAGGAGCTTCTGAGAATAAACAATTTCGATGGGCATATTAGCGTCACGGACCGAAGCAAGCTGGAAAGCAAAAGCGACCGCTTTTACTTTACGGAGAGTGTCACGCTGGCACCGGGCAAGGTCTATGTATCCCCAATGCAACTTGAGTTTGAAAATAAGACAGTCGTCATCCCCTACCGTCCCATTATTCGTATTGCCACCCCGATTTTCGATGCCCAGGCGCGCCGCCGCGGGGTGCTGGTCGTCACCGTCGCCGCCAATGAGCTCTTGGCCAGGATAGGCACCAGCAATGATATTTCCAAGACTCAAAACATGCTGCTGAATAGCGATGGCTATTGGCTGAAGAGCAATAACCAAGATGAGGAATGGGGGTTTATGTTCAACAAACCCCTGACGCTTGGTGCCCTATTCCCCGACGCATGGAAGAAAATTGCGGCAGCGAAGTACGGTCAATTCGAAGACAGCAGCGGACTGTGGAATTTTGAAACAGTCTACCCGCTGAAATCACGCAAAAGTACGCCAACGGATGCCAATAATCAGATACGGACCAGTGTCGATCCCGACAAATACTTTTGGAAAGTGGTTTCATTTGTTCCAAAAAAACAAATATGGGAATTGAATTCCAAGGCGATGAAGTCTACCGCGTTCTACTCGGCAGGAATGCTGCTTCTGCTGTTGGTCGGTTGCTGGTATTTCACCAAGATGCACTATTCCAAACTAAAGGCCCAGCATGATCTGAGCATCGCCGCTACAGAATACGCCAAGCAGCTGGCCTTGCGCGACACCGAAGCGCGTATGTACGCGATACTTCATACCATAGCAGACGGTATCATCACCTTCAGCGAGAACGGCATCATCGAAGAGTTTGCCGCCAATGCCGAACGAATTTTTGGCTATTCCTCCGATGAGGTCATCGGACAAAACATCAACATGTTGATGCCGGAATTTGCTCATTGGCTACACGACGATTATCTGTTGCGAGCAAGCAAAGATGCGAGTGACGGCGAGCGCGAGATCGCGGGGCTGCACAAGGATGGCAGCACCTTTCCGCTGGAGTTGGCGGTAAGCGAGATGATGCTGGGCGGGAAGCGCCATTTCACCTGCATGGTGCGCGACATCAGCCGTCGCAAACGTATCCAGCAAGAGATTATCGCCGCCAAGCACGACGCGGAACTGGCTAGCCAGGCCAAAAGCCACTTTCTCGCCAACATGAGCCACGAAATCCGCACCCCGATGAATGCGATCATAGGTTTCTCGCATCTGTGCCTGGAAACCGAGCTTAAGCCCGTACAACGGGATTATCTGGAAAAGGTTTCCCTTTCGGCAAGCTCGCTGCTGGGCATCATTAACGACATACTGGATTTTTCCAAGATCGAGTCCGGTAAGCTGGATATGGAAAAGGTACCCTTCAATCTGGATGCCGTGCTAAGCGGTGTCGCCGCCGTCATCAGCATCCGCGCAGAGGGAAAACGCCTGGAGTTTTTGATCGACGAAGAGTTCGGGATTCCGCAATTATTGGTCGGTGATCCGTTGCGTCTGGGCCAGATACTGAACAATCTTGCCAACAACGCCGTGAAGTTCACTGAAGCGGGCGAAATTACGATTCAAATCAGGATGGAAAGGCAGATACCCAGTCAGGGCGAAGCCTACGGTCAGGTTGTGTTGCGCTTTACGGTGAGTGATACCGGTATTGGCATGACGCCAGAGCAAATCGAAAAACTCTTCCAATCTTTCAGCCAAGCTGATGTTTCCACCACGCGTAAATACGGCGGTACCGGGTTGGGTCTGGCCATATCCAAGCGTCTCGTGGAGTTGATGGGCGGGCAAATATGGGTGGAAAGCACGCCGGGAAAAGGCAGTATTTTCACGTTCAATATCCCCTTCACTTTTTTACCCGATAAGGCTGAAAATGCACCTGATTTGAGCGGGCTCAGGGTATTGGTGGTGGATGACAACGACAGTGCGCGCCGCGTAATGCTGTCCATTTTGAAGTCATCCGGCATCGAGGCGATGTCGGCTTCCGACAGCCTCGAAGGGGTGGTGGCAATCGAACATGCCGATGAGGGCGGGCAGCCGTTCAGTTGTGTGATACTGGATTGGGGGATGCCCGGCATGAACGGATTGGAAGTGGCGAAGCGCATCAAACTGGAACTGCCGTTGCACCAGCGACCGAAGGTCATTTATCTTTCCGGTCATAAACACACCGAGATGATCACTGCGTCCGGGGCAGCAAAGCTGCTGGATGCAGTGATCAACAAACCCGTCACGCCATCCGGATTGCTGGATGCGATTGCGACATGCACTTCAGACCAGAGTAAATTGCCCCCACCTTCGCTGCCGAACGATACGCACGCCGACCTGACCGGTTTGCATGTATTGCTGGTGGAAGACAACAAGTTCAACCAGCAGTTGGCAAACACCCTGTTGGTGCGTGCCGGCGTAAAAGTCGGCCTCGCCGACGATGGATTAGAAGCACTGCAGGCGCTGCAGCGAGAGAGCTTCGATGCGATTCTGATGGATATGCAGATGCCGAAAATGGATGGGCTGGAGGCAACGCGCCTTATCAGAAAAAATCCGGCATTGGCCGATCTGCCTATTATCGCCATGACTGCCAATGCCATGATGGGCGATCGCGAAAGCTGTCTTGCTGCCGGGATGAACGATTATATTTCCAAGCCGCTGCACTATCAGACGATGTATGCCACCCTTGCCCGCTGGACCCATCGCAATGAGCCTCCTGCCGGGCAAGCCCCAGCAGAGATTCAGAATACTAGCGATGCGCCATCCGTCCTTGATGCGGACAATGCCATGGCCAGAATGGGGGGGAAGGATATCTATCTGTCCATGCTGGCCAAGTTTATTCCCAGCCAAAGGCAGGCGGTGAAATCCATACAGGACGCACTCGCCGTCAATGACCGCGCGACTGCGGAACGTTTGGCGCATACGCTGAAAGGGGTCGCGGCATCCGTCGGCGCGGCATCCTTGGCGGAGTCCGCCAGCCAACTGGAGCAGGCGATCGAAGCGGAAGATGCCAAGGAATATCCGCAATTGATTGGGGCCACGACAAGCAAGTTGAGCCAAGCGGTTGCCGCGATAGAAACCTATCTGGAAGTGCCTCGGTAAATGATTAACCGGTCGTGTGCGGTGCTGCTTGCCGTGCTGCCGGAACGGCAGGCGATGTGCCTTTAATTCCGGGTCTGTAGATACCGCATTTCGAGCTAACCATTAGCTTTTGCGATAGGAACAGAGATATTCCTTGAGCTGCTTTCAGGATGCCCGAAAATATCGCGCGATATTGATTGCCGACAATATTGATTAGGAACTAAACTTGCACAACATTAAACTAACTCATTGCAGCGAATTTTTAGCAATCCGCTAATTTCCTGAGGCCACATGAAGAAATCGTTTGCAATTGCCTTGTTCCTTTCAGCCAGCGTGAATGCCTATGCCATAGATGGCGGAATTCTGGGCACAGCCGTCTGTGGAGCAACCAGCACGGCAATCGGTAGCCAAAAGAGCGAGGCTGCATCGGTGCAGAACGTGTCCACATGCAATGGGAAAAACGATGACATTACCACGAAGGCTAATTTTCTTTTCGCTGCTTGGGATGTAGCATGAGAAATTCTGTTTTGCTTTTAGTCATGCTGTTGCCTGCCTGTGCGAGCGATCACCAGGCGGGCGGCGCGATTGGAAACGCGACTGGTGCCGGGCTAGAACATGGCAAAAGCAACGCCGAATCGCAACCCGTAGCGCGTCAGCGACCTGTTCCCGCCGAGGTGAAACAACCGGCTCGCATTGATCAGGCCCCCCCCCCCAAGAAACGTGAACATAACATCGAAGAAGATTGATCAACTTCAATTCGTGGTAAAGCTGCACATTTCGTTCAACGTGACCAGCCGTTTCAGACTATCGACGTAGTGCAGGTGTGTTTTTCCTGAGCGATTCACTCTTTGTCAAACAACTTCCCAAGGCTCTCGTCGCCGTGAGCGATACGCATCTATTCTACTAAGCGTGGCCCACGCACATACATGGCCGAGAACACCTGCCTGCAGGCTTGATTTTCCAATGCACACGCCAGCCCCACTGTCCATTTTAAGACGGCGAGGTTTTTTTAATGAGGCGGATTCAAACGTGAAGCGATCAAATTAGTCACAGGGCAAGGCCTGAATATTGGCAGAAGCCGGCAGAAAATTGGACATTGCCAGCAAACCATTGCGCATCTGGATGGATCAGCAAGAGTGCGGCAAGCTCAAGCCCAGCGCCAGACATGCACCTCGCTGTATGACACACCAAACAGGCGCTCGATGAGCAACCGTACCCGCTTGAGCGTCCAGAGCTCGGTACCAAAGCCGTGGTCGGGCGGTCAAGCAAGCTGCGGCGTAGTGTTTCAAGCTGCTTCCCGTCCAGTTGCGCCGGGCGGCCTTTGCTGCCGATGGCGCACAGAGCATCGATCCCACCTTCATCAAGCACGCCCTTCCAAGTGTGTACCGTTTGCCGTGCCACGCCGACTTTTCTGGTCACCTCGGTCGGACCTTTGCCGGCAAGCAGCATTCGCCTCGCACGCACACGACATCTGGTCGCTTCGCCCATCTTTTTTGCCATGCAAAACCTCCGATATATAAACAATATCGATACAACACACGACATCAAAAAAGGTTGTCATGGTTTATGTAAAGCTCAATAAATCGGACTCTGCTCACTTTTCGGCGTCGGCGCATTTGAACGGTTTGATCATGGCGATAAAGCATTGCGTGTTACGTAATATATCAATCGGTATAGCCACAAAGGCTGCGCCGGGATGATGGATTTTGGGGTTTTGTACACTGCTTTAATTTATGTAAAGCCTAACAATTCGAACAGGTAAACCTCCGGCTCTGCCGGGAGACTCACAAGGCTCCCCCAAGTGCTTCATGGGGGTTCTTCATATGGCGCGATTCATGGGCATGAGCGGCTTTCTATAGCCAGCCCGCATGAGCGAATTCGCATGCGCGAATACAGGTTTTCCCCATTTAAAAAAGGGTTTCGCTTTATTGTGAACGCTTGGCGTTTCGCCGATAGTTGCGACATGAGGTGGGCGGCATATTCCGGCACTAGATACTAAGGTGCTGATGTATGCAGTGCAATCGAAGGAGGCATGATGAGAGCTAATATCCGGAGTTATTTCAAGGTCGCATCGCAAAATGTATGCTGCCGGATTTTCGCGTTACTTCTGTTGGCATTCAGTGTTCTGCTACCACCCAATGCCTATGCCCTGACCATCAACGTGGTCGGCCCGGCCAACGAGGTAGTGGCCGATTACCGCTGGCTGGTGGAGGAAGACGCCACCAAGGCCTCCATACCCAACGTGCCGGCCGATGCCAGCAATCGCTCGCTGAGCTTCCACACCAGCTATATGCCGGTGGTCGCTGCCGGCGACAGCACGAATCCCGCCAAGTCCCCCTCGACGCTCGCACTGGACGCAGCCAAGCGCTATTACGTCTCCGTCCTGCCGCGCAGCGGCTACCAGATGGGCGGCGCGTCGATCGCGCCGGGACAGAACGCGGTGACTATCGTGGTGAACAAGACGCCGGTGCCGACGGCGCAGATTTCCGTCTTCGTGTACGAGGACAACCAGCCCATCAGCGGTGGGCCGAGCCTGCCGCAGGAAAAGGGGCTGGCAAATTTCAGCATCACGGTCAAGGAGGCGGGCGGCACCTACGGCGCATCCGGCGGCCAGGTCACCCAGGACGCGTTCGCCAATCCGCTCGGGACGACCTACCAGCAGCTCGCAAACGGCAGTTTCGTCTACAACCCGGACGGCAGTCCGAAAGTCCTGGCGCTGGGCAGCGGCTTCATCAAGTCCGGCCCGGATGGCACGGCGCTTATCAAATACCTGTTCCCGGGCAAATACACCATCGAGGCGATCCCGCCCGCGACCGGATGGCATCAGACCTCCACCTTTGAGGGCACCAAGGGTATAGACGCCTGGGTGAAGCCTAACGAACCCCCGTTCTTCCAGGAATTCGGGCCGGCCGGCCATCATGTGGATATCGGTTTCGTCAGGGACATCAACGATACGACCGTGCTGAACGGCAAATCCACCATCACCGGCAGGGTGGTGAACCAGCACATGTCGCGTCCGCCAAATTTCACCTTTGTTCACGGCAGCCCCGTCCCCACCTGCTGGGTCGGCCTGAACGATATGGTCATGGCGGGCGGGCGCGCCGTGTACACCGGCCCGTGCAACGCCGACAGCACCTTCTCTATCCCCAACGTGCCACCCGGGCACTTCCAGCTGGTTATCTGGGACGAGTTCCTCGACCGCCTCTTCGCCACGACCAACGTGACGGTGCCGGCGGGCGGCGGTGCGGTCAACCTGGCGGACGTGCCGGTGTTTGACTGGTACAGCCATTACCAGACTACGGCATTTTTCGATACCAACCAGAATGGCTTCCGCGACACCGGCGAAGTCGGCATACCCGACCAGACCATGAACCTGCGCTTCCGCGATGGCAGCATCTACCAGTCGATACTTACCGATTTGCAGGGGAATGCCTATTTCAACGAGGTGTTTCCCTTCTTCAACTGGCTGGTGGCCGAAGTTGACTTTGCGCGGTTCAAGGCAACCGGGGCAACGGTCGTGGTGGATAACGGCGGACAGATACCACCCCACAATGGATGGACGATGCCTTCATGGAACAAGCTCAATCCCCAGCCGCAATTCGCAACCGATCCCATCACCGGGGCCGCGACGGCGGCGCCGCTGATCGGGCCGGCCGGCAACAACCTGTCCCGTACCGAGACCGGGCCGGTGCTGCTGGAAGGCATCCAGACCTTCCTCGGCCAGACCAGCGTTGTCGAGTGGGGCAAGGCCAACTACGCGGTGGGCGAGAACGGCGGCATCACCGGCATCGTGCATTACGCCATTACCCGCGCCGAGGATGACCCGCGTTATGCCCTTGCCGAGAACTGGGAGCCGGCCATTCCGCGGGTTCAGGTCAACCTGTACCGCGATTGCGACAACGACGGCAAGATCGACCAGCCGAATCCCGCCGGGGCGGGCTGCACGGCGAACGGGCTCAGTTCGGCAGGGCATGTGGCGGTACTGGCCGACGTCGACAACCACCCGTTCGGCTGGAGCGACGGCAGCGCGCCCCAGGGGCCGGAGGACGTCAAGCGCAACGCTGCCGCCGCTTACAGCAAGGGCGACGCGGTCGATGTGGCCTGGGCCGATAGCTGGGATGACAACGTGCCCACCGGCTGCCAAGGGCCGGTCTTCGTCTCCAACGGCGTGACAACCGACTGTTATGACGGTCTGCGCAATTTCAACCAGGTGCGCCCGGCCTTGTTCGACGGTGGCTATGCCTTCGGCAGCCCTGCGGGCAAGCCGGAACTCCCGGTTGGAACCTACATCGTCGAAGCGGTAACGCCTCCGGGCTACCTGCACCAGGGCAATGGCGACAAGAACGTGGCTTTTGGTGATGCCGCCATGCCATCGCCGCTGGCCCTGCCGCCGGAATGCGTGGGGGATCCGTTGCCCGTCCCGCAGTACCTCAACCTGTTCAGCGACCGGATGGAGCCCAACATCTCCTACGATCCACTCAATCCGGGCAAGACGTGGAACCAGTGCGACCGCAAGAAAGTGGTTGTTGCCCAGGGCATGAATACTCCGGCCGACTTCCACATGTTCACCGAAGTGCCGGTGGCGGGGCACGTCGTCGGTTTCATTCTGGACCTTTCTTCCAACGAGTTCGATCCCAACGCACCCACCTTCGGCGAGAAGCGTGCGGCGTCGTGGGTGCCGGTGTCGATACGTGATTGGTCGGGGCGCGAAGTCTCGCGCGTCTATGCCGACCAGTGGGGGCACTTCAACGCATTGATGCCATCCACCTACACCATCAATCCGCCGTTCCCGTCAGGCGTGTCGCCCAATATGGTCGCCACCTGCATAAACGATCCGGGCCCGGTCCGGGATACCCGTGCCGGCTCGCCGACCTTCGGGCAGATGATCATCGATCCAAATTTCAGCCGGCAGTACAGCCAGTTCTGCTATACCTTCCAGTACCTGCCGGGCAAGACCACTTATCTGGATACACCGGTAACCCCGGTGGCGGCCTTCGCCAGTGCACCCCAGTTCCCGCTGGATTGCGAGTTCGATGCCGGAACGCCGGTCATCTACTCTGTTGAAGGCAAGAGGGCGGGCGGCGCCAGCTTCAACGGTCCCTACGTTCCTGTCCCGCCGGCCAATGTCGCCAACCAGCCGAGGCTGACCATCGTATCGGCCGGCATGGTGGAAGAGCCAAACCCGGCCTATGACGGTACTCCGGCCACGACCCCGACCATCCTGCGCGACCATGGTTTCGGCGTGGCTCAAGGCAGCGGCATGGTGACGCTCAACGGTACGACCCTGCCGATCGTCTCCTGGAGCGACGGCATCATCATCGCGCGCGTTCCTGTCGGGGCGAGCACCGGGCAACTGGAGGTCACGCGCGGCAACGGCAAGGCCAGCATCACCGGCGTCACGGTCACGGTAGGCGGCTACGGGCCTGCTGCGCCGAATACCATCAGGGTCGTCACGCCCGGCACCAAGATCCAGGCCGCGATCGATGCGGCCGTGCCCGGCGACATGATCATGGTGCCGCCTGGAATCTATGACGAGTTTGTCGTCATGAACAAGAAAGTGCGTCTGCAAGGCTGGGGCGCGCCGTCCACGCACATCAATGCGGCAAAGATGACGACCGGGAAGCTTCCGGCTTGGCGCAGCAAGATCAACCAGTTGCTCGCAACGGGCGGCTTCGACCTCCTGCCCGGACAGATCGCGACCGACCTGTTCAACACGGAGGACGGGCCGGGCATCATGGTGGTTCCCAAGGCCAGCGGCCCGCAGGCATTCAACAACACCTACAACGCGCGCATCGACGGCTTCACCATCAGCGGTTCGGATAATGCCGGCGGCATCGTCGTCAATGGCTACGCCAACTACCTGGAGATCGGCAACAACAGGCTCACCGGCAACAACGGCGTGTATGGCGGAGGCATCCGTCTCGGCCATCCGAACCTGACCAACCCGGCCGTAATTCCCGTCAATGACCTGCAGTTTGGCGGCTACACCAACGCGAAGAACAACCTCGTGCGCATCCACCACAACCACGTCACGCAGAATGGCAGCCGCAATGGCGCGGGCGGCGGTATAGCGCTGCATACCGGCAGCCATAACTACAAGGTGACCAACAACTACGTCTGCGGCAATTTCTCCATGAGCGGCGGTGGCGGCATCGGCCACCAGGGTCTCAGCAATAACGGGACGATCGCCAACAACACCGTGATCTTCAACCAGTCGTACACCCCGGGCGCGAATGTTTCCGGCGGCGGCATCTTCATCGGCGGCCAGGCAGCGCTGGCCCAGACGCTCTCGCCCGGCAGCGGCAACGTGACGGTGACGGCCAACCTGGTGCAGGGCAACCAGGCCGGCGCCGGCGACGGCGGCGGCATCCGCGCCGAGTTCGTCAACGGCCTGGACGTGCGCAGGGCGGCGAGCAATCCGGCCCCCTGGTACCAGTTGACCATCACGAACAACAAGGTGGTGAACAACATGGCGGCAATGGCGGGCGGCGGCATCTCGCTGCAGGACACGGTGAAAGCCAGCATCACCCGCAACACCGTGGCCAACAACGACAGCACCGGTACGGCCGGGACGGCCTTCCCTCCGGGCAGCCCGAATGTATCCGCGCCGCAGCCGGCCGGCATCGTATCGCGTGCCCACAGCAAGCTGCTGTACAAGGCGATAGGCGCAGCCAGCGGCTACAAGGTGCCGTACTCCAACCCGGTGCTGGCGGACAACATCGTGTGGCACAACCGCTCGTTCTACTGGACGATCGACAGGAACACCGTGCCGGCCACCTACGGCCTGGTGCCTAACATAAGCGCCGGCCAACCGGCGGTGTACTCCGACCTTGCGGTACTGGGCACGGCACTGCAGGGAATCTGGCCGGGCTATACGAATGCCGGGGCGCACAAGCTGAATCCGACCAACAGCATCCTGACCAGCACTGCGGGTTATGACGTCAGCAACAGTTCGATTGCTCCCGACTTCGTCGCACAGTACTTCAACGGCGACAAGGCACTGGCCGTCAGTCAACCGGGGCTGGCCTCCAATATCGCTACGGCGCCGGCAATGGATGAAGGGGGCAACTGGCTCGACACGCGATTCGGACCGCTCACGCTGTACCGGCCCTGCCTGACGCCCGGTGCCTGCCCGCTGTACGGCGATTACCGTCTGCCGGTGTATGGCGGAATCGGGGCGAATCCCTGAGTCGAACTGTAACCGAAGCATAGGGTTCCGCCGGGATGATCCCGGCGGATACAGAAACCGGAAGGAGAGACATCATGAAGCCATTTAGCTTTCGCAAATTGTTGCTCCCACTCGCGCCGACTGCGCTTGACGCCTCATGGGGAGTAGCGGCTTTCTACAGTATTCCCCCATGCACAAATAAATACTCCCGCGTAGCGCAACAGGGGTTTCGCCTCATTTTGACCAGCCGGCATTTATCCGATAGTTGCATCCAGATTTGTACGAGGTGGCGGCAGGTTCCGGCGCTAAGTCCGAGGATGCCAATGTGTGCAGTGCAATCGAGGGAGGCATGATGAGAACCCATATCCAGAGCCAGTTCAAGGCCGCATCGCAAAATGTATGCTGCCGGATTTTCGCGTTACTTCTGTTGGCATTCAGTGTTCTGCTACCACCCAATGCCTATGCACTGACCATCAACGTGGTCGGCCCGGCCAACGAGCCTGTGACCGATTACCGCTGGCTGGTGGAAGAGGATGCCACCAAGGCTTCCATCCCCAACGTGCCTGCCGATGCGAGCAACCTGGCGCTGAATTTCCACACCAGCTACATGCCGGTAGTCGCCTCCGGCGACAGTACGACTCCCGCCAAGTCCCCCGCTGGCCTGGTGCTCGATCCGGCGAAGCGCTATTACGTTTCCGTCCTCCCACGGAGCAGCGGCTTCCAGATGGGCGGCGCGACGATCGCGCCGGGACAGGACACGGTGAACATCGTAGTGAACCGGGCGCCAGTTCCTACGGCGCAGATTTCCATCTTTGTATTCGAGGACAACCAGCCCATCAGCGGCACGCCCAGCCTGCCGCAGGAACGCGGGCTGGTGGGCTTCAGCATCACCCTCAAGGAGGCGGGCGGCACGTTCGGCGCATCCGGCGGGCAGGTTACCCAGGATGCCTTCGGTAATCCGCTCGGTACGACTTACCAGCAAAATGCCAACGGCAGTTTCGTCTATAACCCGGATGGCAGCCCGGCAGTCCTGACGCTGGGCAGCGGCTTCGTCAAGTCCGGCCCGGGCGGCGTGGCGCTTATCAAAAACCTGTTTCCGGCCAAGTACACCATCGAGGTGATCCCGCCCAATGCAAGCTGGCACCAGACCTCCACTATCGAGGGCACCAAGGGCATAGACGCTTGGGTGAAGGCCAACGAGCCGGCCTTTTTCCAGGAATTCGGGCCTGCCGGCCACCATGTGGACATCGGTTTCGTCAGGGACATCAACGATGCGACCGTGCTGAACGGCAAGTCCACCATCACCGGCAGGGTGGTGAACCAGCACATGTCGCGTCCGCCCAACTTCACCTTCTATAACGGCGGCGCCGTGCCCGAGTGCTGGGTCGGCCTGAATGAGATCGCGGTGATCGGCGGGCGCGGCCTGTACACCAAGAAGTGCAACGCCGACAGCACCTTTTCCATCCCCAACGTACCGGCCGGAACCTATCAACTGGTGATCTGGGACGAATTTCTCGATCGCATCTTCGCCTCGGTCAATGTGACGGTGCCGCCGGGCGGGGGGGCGGTCAATCTCGCGGATGTGCCGGTGTTCGACTGGTTCGGGCATTACCAGGCCACGGCATTTTTCGATACCAACCAGAACGGTTTCCGCGATCCCGGCGAGGCAGGCCTGCCCGACCAGGCGATGAACCTGCGCTTCCGCGACGGCAGCGTTTACCAGTCCATGCTGACCGATGCGCTGGGTGTGGCCAAATTCAACGAGGTGTTCCCGTTCTTCAACTGGCTGGTCGCCGAAGTCGATTTCCTGCGCTACAAGGCAACCGGCGCGACCGTCGTGGTCGATAACGGCGGGCGGGTGTCGGCCCATAACGGATGGACGATGCCGTCCTTTGACCAGCTCAATCCGCAGCCCCAATCGGAAAATGGAAACCTGCCGTACCGCACCGAGACCGGTCCGGTGCTGCTGCAAGGCATTGCAACCTTCCTCGGGCAGACCAACGTGGTCGAGTGGGGCAAGGCCAACTACGCGCCGGGCGAAAACGGCGGCGTCAGCGGCATCGTGCGCTATGGCATCACCCGCGCCGAGAACGATCCGCGCTATGCCGCGCCCGAAAACTGGGAGCCGGGCATTCCGCGCGTGCAGGTCAACCTGTACCGCGACTGCGATAACGACGGCAAGATCGATCAGCCTGACCTGGTTGCCGGGGCAGGCTGCATGGCGAACGGCCTCAGTTCGGCAGGGTATGTGGCGGTTCTGGCCGACGTCGACAACCACCCGTTCGGCTGGAGCGACGGTACTGCGCCCCAGGGGCCGGAGGACGTCAAGCGCAACACCGCAGCCGCTTACAGCAAGGGCGATGCGGTCGATGTGGCCTGGACCGACAGCTTTGACGACAGCGTGCCCGCCGGTTGCCAGGGGCCGGCCTTCGTCTCCAACGGCGTGACGACCGACTGCTATGACGGCCTGCGCAATTTCAACCAGGTGCGCCCGGCCGTGTTCGACGGCGGCTATGCCTTCGGCGGCGGAGCCGGCAAGCCTGAGCTTCCTCCGGGCAACTACGTTGTCGAAGCCATGGCGCCTCCGGGCTACCTGCATCAGGGCAATGGCGACCAGAACGTGGCTTTCGGCGATGTCCCGGCTCCGGCTCCGCTGGCGCTGCCGCCGGAATGCGTAGGCGATCCGCTGCCGATTCCGGAATTCCTCAACCTGTTCAGCGACCGGCAGGAGCCTAATCCTTCTTACGATCCGCTCAACCCGGGCAAGACCTGGAACCAGTGCGACCGCAAGAAGGTGACAGTCGCCCAAGGCATGAATACCCCGGCCGATTTCTACCTGTTCACCGAAGTGCCGGTGGCGGGCCACATCGTGGGCTTCATCCTCGACGATACGGCCAACGAATTCGACCCGAATTCGCCGACCTTCGGCGAGAAGCATGCGCCGTCGTGGCTGCCGGTGTCGATCCGCGACTGGTCGGGGCGCGAAATATCCCGCGTCTACTCCGACCAGTGGGGCGCCTACAACGGGCTGGTGCCATCCACCTTCACCATCAACCCGCCGTTCCCGTCCGGCGTGTCGCCCAATATGATCACCACCTGCATGAATGACCCGGGCCCGATCCAGGATACCCGCGCCGGTTCGCCGACCTTCGGGCAGATGATCATCGATCCCAATTTCAACCGGCAGTACAGCCAGTTCTGCTACACCTTCCAGTACCTGCCGGGCAAGACCACCTACCTGGATACGCCAGTGGTGCCGGTGGCGGCCTTCGCCGGCCCGGGGCAGTTCCCGCTGGATTGCGAGTTCGATGCCGGAACGCCGGTGATCTATTCGGTGGAAGGCAAGAGTGCAGGCGGCGTCAGTTTCAACGGCCCCTATGTGCCAGTTCCGCCTGCCGGAACTGCCGGGCAGCCGAGGCTGACCATCGTTTCGGCCGGCATGGTGGAAGAGCCTAACCCGGCTTATGACGGCACTCCAGCCACGACCAAGACGATATTCCGCGACCATGGCTTCGGCGTGGCACAGGGCAACGGCAGGGTGACGCTTAACGGTACGACCCTGCCGGTCGTCTCCTGGAGCGACGGCATCATCATCGCCCGAGTTCCGAGCGGGGCGAGCACCGGGCAACTGGAAGTCACGCGCGGCAACGGCAAGGCCAGCGTTGCCGGCGTCACGGTCACGGTAGGCGGCTATGCACCTGGTTCGCCCAACACCATCAGGGTCGTCACGCCCGGTACCAAGGTCCAGGCAGCGATCGATGCTGCAGTGCCCGGCGACCTGATCATGGTGCCGCCCGGAACCTATGACGAGTTCGTCGTCATGAATAAGAAGGTCCGCCTGCAGGGCTGGGGCGCGCCGGCCACGCACATCAACGCGGCCAAGACACCGGCCGACAAGCTGACGGCATGGCGCGGCAAGATCGACCAGTTGCTGGCAGCAGGCGGCTTCGACCTGCTGCCCGGCCAGCTCACCGGCTTCAACGCGGGCAACAACGAGCCCGCCCTGTTCAATTCCGAGGAGGGGCCGGGCATCCTGGTGGTGGCCAAGGCCAGCGGCCCGCAGGCGTTCAACAACACCCGCAATGCGCGCATCGACGGCTTCAGCATCAGCGGCTCGGACAACGGCGGCGGCATTTTCGTCAACGGCTATGCCAAGTTCCTGGAAATCAGCAACAACAAGCTCATCAGCAACTACGGCACCTATGGCGGCGGCATCCGGCTCGGCCACCCGAACCTGCTCAACCCGGCTGTTCTTGATCCCGCCACCGACCTGCAGTTTGGCGGCTATACGAACGCCATGAATACCGATGTGCGCATCCATCACAACCACATCACGCAGAACGGCGGCAACAATGGCGCGGGCGGCGGCATCTCGCTGCACACCGGCAGCCACCGCTACCAGGTCACGCGCAACCATGTCTGCGGCAACTTCTCCATGGGCAACGGCGGCGGCATCGGCCATCTGGGCAGGAGCGACAACGGCATGATCGCCAACAACACCGTGATCTTCAACGAGACGTTCAATCAGCTCACGAATGTTACCGGCGGCGGCATCTTCATCGGCGGCCAGGCATCGCTGGCCCCGGCTGCGACCCCGACCCTCTCGCCCGGGAGCGGCAACGTGACGGTGACGGCCAACCTGGTGCAGGGCAACCAGGCCGGCGCGGGCGACGGCGGCGGCATCCGCGCCCAGTTCGTCAATGGCCTGGATGTGCGCAGGGGCGCGAGCAACCCGGCCCCCTGGTATCAACTGACCATCACGAACAACAAGGTGGTGAACAACACGGCCGGGGCGGCGGGCGGCGGCATCTCGCTGCAGGATACGGTGAAGGCGCGCATCACCGGCAATACCGTGGCCAACAACGACAGCACGGGAACCGCAGGAGCGGCTTTCCTGCCCGGCAGCCCCAACCAGTCCACACCGCAGCCAGCCGGGATCGTATCGCGCGCCCACACCAAGCTGCTGTACAAGGCGATAGGCGCAGCCAGCGGCTACAAGGTGCCGTACTCCAACCCGGTGCTGGCGGACAACATCGTGTGGCATAACCGGTCGTTCTACTGGGCGATCAATAACGCCACCGTGCCGGCCACCTTCGGCCTCGTGCCCAACGCCGGCGCCGGCCAGCCTGCGGCATATTCCGACCTGGCGGTGCTGGGTACGGCGCAGCAGGGGACCTGGCCGGATTACACGAATGGCCACAAGCTGAACCCGACCAACAGCATCCTGACCAGCACGGCGGGTTATGCAGGCAGCAACAGTTCGACTGCCCCCGGCTTCGTCGCGCAGTACTTCAACGGCGACCAGGGACAAACCATCCAGCAGCCCGAACTGACCACCAGCATCGCCACGGCGGGAGCCTTCGACGAGGGGGGCAACTGGATCACCGTGCGCTTTGGGCCGCTTTCGCTCTACCGGCCCTGCCTGACGCCGGGAAGCTGTCCGCTGTACGGCGATTACCGTCAGCAGGGATATAACGGAATCGGGGCGAATCCCTGAGTCGAACTGCAACCGAAGCATAGGGTTCCGCCGGGATTCTCCCGGCGGATACAGAAACCGGAAGGAGAAACATCATGAAGCCATTTAGCCTTCGCAAACTGCTGCTCCCGCTCACGCTGGCTGCGTTCGGTGCAGTCGCATTTCCCGCCGGCGCCGCGGTATACGTGCAGTGCCCCGGCGACGCCAACGGCGATGCCATACCCGATGTGCCGGCAGCCCACCCGAATGTCGTGTGCAAGCATCTTGTGGCCTCCGACGGCTTCACTACCATGGCCGATGGCAGGGTGCTGTATACCTTCGGCTACTCCGATGTCACCGGGGCGTTGCCGAGCCAGGCCATCAACCAGGGCATCCTGGCTGCCAACTTCCCGGCGCCGACCATCGAACTGCAGGAGGGCAACCGGTTTTTTCTGACGCTCTCCAGTGCCGGCTTTGCGATGCGCCCGGACCTGTTCGACCCGCACACGGTGCACTTCCACGGTTTTCCCCAGGCAGCGCCGCTCTTCGACGGCATGCCGGACGGTTCGTTCGGCGTCAACATGGGATCCAGCTTTACCTATTTCTACAATGTCGTGGAGCCCGGCACCTATATCTATCACTGCCACATGGAGGCGACCGAGCACATGCAGATGGGCATGCTCGGCCAGCTCTTCGTGCGCCCGGCGCAGGACGGCACGCTGAAGACCTATAACGGCAAGAACTACACCCGCTTCGTCTATAACGACGGCGATGGCTCCACCGGCTATAACAAGGCCTATCCGCTGCAGATCAGCTCGTTCGATCATGTGTTCCATGAGGTGCACCTGGGTGTCCAGCCATTGCCTTTTGCCGACATGAAGGATACCTACTCCATGATCAACGGCCGCGGCTATCCCGATACCGTCAATCCCAACCCATTGACGGCACCGGCGGAAAACGGTGGCATCGAGTCGCAGAAGATCAGTTCGCTGATCCAGCTTAACCGTGCGGTGGATGGGGAAAAACTGCTGCTCAGGCTTTCCAACGTCAGCATCATTAACTACTACACGATAGCGACGCTCGGGCTGCCGATGCGAGTGGTGGGCGCCGGGGCGCATATCGCACGCGGACCCGGCGGCAAGGACCTGTATTACGACACTGCATCCGTGACCCTGGGTGGCGGCGAGACGGCGGATGTCATCATCGATACGGCCGGCGTTCCTGCAGGTACCTATTTTCTTTACACCACCAACCTCAATTATCTGAGTAACAACGACCAGGATTTCGGCGGCGTCATGACCGAGATTGTCATTCAATAACGCGGCGGAAGTTGAGCCAGGAACACTACTGGGAGGCAAGATGAACATACTACTTCACAAACTGCCACGACTGCTGGGCATGGCCACCTCACTTCTGCTGCTTGCCGCAGCGGAGACAGGGTGGGCGGCGATCGACGGCGTCAGCGGGCCGGTTTTCAACCTGACCGCGAAGGCGGATTACATTTCCGCTGCAGACGGCGCCAGCATCTATGCCTGGGGTTATGCCAACGGCAACGGCGCGATGCAGTATCCCGGGCCGACGATGATCGTCAATCAGGGCGACACGGTCACCATCAACCTGAGCAATCAGTTGCCAATGCCGGTATCCGTCGTCCTTCCCGGACAGCAGGGAGTCGCCGCCACCGGCGGCAGTGCAGGGCTCATGACGCAGGAAGCGCCGGCGATGGCAGGCGGCGTACCCGGTACGGTGAGCTACACCTTCACCGCGACCCACGCCGGCACCTATCAATACCACAGCGGTACGCAGCCCGCCATGCAGGTGGAGATGGGGCTGCTCGGCGCGCTCATCGTGCGCCCCAATGCAGCCAATTCGCAGAAACTGGCCTATGCCCATGCCGCCACCCGCTTCGACCATGAGTACCTGTTCCTGCTCACCGAGATGGATCCGCTGATTCACAGCCAGGTTGAGGCGCAGGTTGCGGCAGGGGGGGCGATCAATGCGGATACCAGCGCCTATCACCCGGTGCTGTGGTTCATCAACGGACGCAATGCTCCGGATACGGTACTGGCTGCAAACGTGCCGTGGTTGCCGACCCAGCCCTATAACTGCCTGCCGCGCATGCATGCGGGCGAAAAACTGTTGATGCGGGTGGTCAATGCCGGGCGCGACCTCCACCCGCTCCATACGCACGGCAACAACTTCCTGATGATCGCGCGCGACGGGAGGATGCTGGAAAGCGCGCCGGGCGCCGGCCCCGATCTGGCGGCGTCGGATTACACCCTCAGGGCTGTGCCGGGACAGACCTACGACGCGATCTTCGAGTGGACCGGCAAGAACCTGGGCTGGGACATCTACGGGCATACCAGCGCGACCGATCCGCTGGCGCCGAACGAATACGCGCCGGATCACGGCAAGCCCATTCCGGTGATGCTGCCAAATCTTCAGGATCTTGCCTTTGGCGCCTACTACAGCGGCAGTCCCTATCTGGGCAGTTTCGGCGCACTACCGCCGGGGCAGACCCTGGTCAACGGTAGCGGCGGCTATTTCCATATGTGGCATTCCCACAACGAGCGGGAGATCGTCAACAACGACATCTTTCCGGGCGGCATGATGACGATGCTGATCATTGAGCCGGCTGGCGTGCCGATTCCGTAACCCAGGGAGGATGTGACCATGAAAACCCAATTGCCATCCATGAGCCGGTTCAGCCAGGCAATCCTGCTGACCGGGCTCGCTGCAGCCGCAGCGCCAGCCTCTGCCGTCGAATACTGGCTGCGCGCCGATACGGTGAATGTGACCATGCCGGGCGGTGTGACCGTGCCGATGTGGGGTTATGCGCTTACGGATTCGACTTTCGCTCCAGGCGTGGCGAGCGTGCCGGGGCCTGCGCTGACGGTTCCGCCCGGCGACCCGGTGCTGACCATACACCTGAAGAACAGCCTGCCGGAAGCGACTTCCATCGTCATTCCCGGGCAGGTCGCCACGATGACGCCGGTATGGGACAACGGCATGAGCGGTGCGCGGCCATCGGCCACGGCGCGGGTGCGTTCATTTACCCATGAAGCGCCTGCAGGCGGCACTGCGGATTACACCTGGAGCAACGTTAAGCCCGGCACCTATCTGTACCACAGCGGCACACACCCGCAGGTCCAGGTGCAGATGGGGCTTTATGGCGGTACGATGAAGAACGCCGTAGCGGCCACTGCCGCAACGCCGGCCGAAGCCTATGCGGGCGTGCCTTACAACAACGAAGTGACGCTGCTGTACAGCGAGATCGACCCCGCCCTGCACGCGGCAGTGGCTGGCGGCGCTTACGGTACTGCAGCCGGGCCGGCCAGCACACTCAATTACCAGCCCAAGTATTTCCTGATCAACGGCAAGCCGTATGCTGCCGGAGATCCGCCGCTGGCCGTGTTGCCGGCGGGGCAAAAAACGCTGCTGCGCTTCCTCAACGCGGGACTGCAGACCCACGTGCCGGTGATCAACGGGCAGTACCTGCAGATGATCGCCGAGGACGGCAACGCTTATCCGTGGCCGGGCAATCCGCGCCAGCAGTATTCGGTGCTGCTGCCCGCCGCGAAGACGGTGGACGCGATCCTTACGCCGCAGCTTGCGCCCGGTCTTGCGCTGACCCGTTATCCTATCTATGACCGCAGGCTCAACCTGAACAACGCAGCGGCACAGGACGGCGGCATGCTGGCCATGCTCCAGGTATCCGGTGGCGGCGGCGGCAGCACACCGGCCTTTACTTCGACGCCGGTGCTCACGGCCACCCAGGGGCAAGCCTACGCCTACAGGGTCGTGGCCGGCGATCCCGATGGCGGGCCGCTCACCTTCACGCTGGACAATGCGCCGCCCGGCATGAAGGTCGTCCCGGTATCCGGGTTTGTCGCCAGGGTCGTCTGGAAGCCGACCAATGCGCAGGTCGGGACGCAGAACGTGACGGTGAGGGCGACCGACCCGACCGGGTTGTCCGCGACGCAGTCCTACAGCATCGCGGTGGCCAATGTGAACGATGCGCCGGTGGCAAAGAACGACGCGTACGTCATGATCAAGGGTGGAACGCTGGTCAAGGCCGCGCCCGGGGTGCTTGCCAACGACAGCGATCCCGATGTCGGCGATACGCTCACCGCCATGCAATACACCCCGCCTCTGACCGGCACGTTCGGGGGTAATGCACAGGGCCGCATCACGTACGTCCCGCCGGCGGCATTCACCGGTGTTGTGAGCTTCACTTACCGGGCGCGGGACAACAACGGCCTCGCCAGTGCGCTCGCCACCGGCTCGATTACGGTCAGGAACAACCGGGCTCCGGTCGCGCTGGACGACACGGTCAGCTCGCCCGCCAACACCGTGCGGCAAATCAATGTGCTGGCCAACGACAGCGACCCGGACACGGCGATCGACCCGGCCAACCGCATCAATCCGGCGACCGTGCTCATTTCCAGCCAGCCCAACATGGGAGGCACCGCGACAGTCAATGCGAACGGCACGATCTCCTACACGCCGAAGCTCAATTTCACTGGCACCGAGGTGTTCATGTACCGCGTAAGGGATACCTACAGCACGCCGGCGACATCGAAAGCGGTCTATGTGCGGGTCAATGTGCAATAAGTGAATGGGTGCAATGAGGGAATGGCCGGCCCTATTTGCGAGAAAGGAGAATTGCTGTGAACGAATGCGATGATGCGGGCGGTACGACCTTCAACTGGAAACGCGTAGCTGCGGCCATGGCAGTTGCCGGCGGAATCATGCTGGCCGGTTGCGCCACTACGACGGAAGGCAGTTCTTCTTACGGTGCTGGAAAGGGGACGCCGGACAGCAGCGCAAGGGAAGCGCCAGGCCAGGGTGGCGAAAACAAACTGGGAATTCGAGTGGATGGTCTGCGGCTCTCCGCCGCCGGTTACATGCTGGATTTCCGCTATCGCGTGACCGACCCGGCCAAAGCCGCGCCGCTGCTGGATAAGAAAGTCCGGCCCTATCTGCTGGATGAGGCGAGCGGTGCGCAACTGGCGGTTCCGGATACGCCCAAGCTCGGGCAGTTGCGCACAACGGGGCGAAACAGGGTAATTCACGACCAGGATTATTTCATCATGTTCGCGAACCCGGGCCGCTTCGTGCAGGCGGGAAGCAAGATGACTCTGGTCATGGGCGACTTGCGCATCGGGAACATTACCGTCGAGTAGTGCCCGGAAGGGAGAGGCATGGATGCCGCAAAATCAGTGCGCTCGACCCGTGCCGGTGCGGCTGTCTTACTGGCGTTTTCATGCTGCACCGGGTTGCAGGCCGCGGTCATCGATGCGGAACTGGAGAGGGAACTGGAAGGGCGTGAACCTCATGAGGAAGTATCGGTGATCGTTTCCCTGTCTGGGAAAGTGGATCACCGCCTGTTCAAGGCGAAAGGCCGGCGTCACCGCGACACGCGGCTGTATAAGGCGCTCAAGGAGAAGGCGGCTGTTGCGCAGGCATCACACAAGGCTTTCCTGAAAGGGCGCGGAGCGCGCCGCCTGCGTGAACTGTGGGCGGTCAACGGCATCGCCGTAACGGCCCGCGCCGACGTCATCAGGGAATTGGCATCGCGAATCGGGGTGGAGAGCATCCGCCCCGATTCAATTCTGCAGGCGCCTGCGGTGGCCTACGGCAGCCCGGCGCCGCCCGAGTGGAACCTGAACGCGGTGTCCGCGCCGGATTTGTGGGCGCAGGGCTACAACGGCATCGGGGTCGTCGTCGCCAATATGGACACCGGCGTCGATCCCAACCATCCGGACCTCGCAGGAAAATGGCGCGGCGGCAACAACAGCTGGTTCGACCCGCATGGCGAGCACCCCGATCCACACGACTTCAACGGCCACGGCACTCAGACCATGTCCATCATGGTTGGCGGCGCCGTCAGCGGCAGCGCCGTCGGCGTGGCGCCGGGGGCTACCTGGATTGCGGCCAAACTTTACAACGACGCCGGCCAGGCAAGCTACAGCGATATCCATCTGGCTTTCCAGTGGCTGCTCGATCCAGATGGCAATCCGGCGACGGTGGATGCCCCGGATGTGGTCAATGCCTCATGGGGGCTGGTGGGAACTGCCGGGCAATGCATTACGGAATTCAGCAGCGATATCGATGCACTCAAGACTGCAGGAATCGCCGTGACATTCGCCGCCAGCAACGACGGTCCCGCGCCACTGACCAGCCTGAGTCCGGGCAATAATCCGGCAGGATTTGCCACCGGCGCGATAGATCCGCAACTGGCGGTTGCAAGCTTCAGCGGCCGCGGCCAAGCGGCCTGCGACGGCACGGTCTACCCGAAAATGGCTGCGCCCGGCGTCAACGTCAATGCTGCGGACTTGTCGTTTGGCGGACTGCCGAACTATGCGGTTGTTTCCGGTTCGTCCTACGCCGCGCCGCATACGGCGGGGGTGATGGCGTTGCTGGTCAACGCTTTTCCCAATGCCGGCGTCAGCCAACTCGAATCTGCACTGACGCAAAGCGCGCAAGATCTCGGAGTGGCCGGGCCAGACAACGGCTATGGTTACGGACTGGTCGATGCGCTGGCCGCCTACCAGAATCTTCATGCAAGTTTGGGCGGCCCTCCGGCATTCACCTCGGTGCCGGTGCTCACGGCCACCCAAAGGCAGGCCTACGCCTACAGCGTTGCGGCCAATGACCCCGATGGGGGATCACTCACCTTTACGCTGGACAATGCACCGGCCGGCATGACGATCAGCGCGCTATCCGGCTCCGCCGCACGGATCGATTGGAAGCCAACCAACGCGCAGGTGGGAACGCAGGACGTGACGGTGCGGGCAACCGATCCGGCCGGGTTGTTCGCAACCCAGCCCTGGAGCATCGCGGTGGCCAACGTGAACGATGCGCCGGTGGCGAAGAACAACGCGTACATCATGATCAAGGGCGGGACGCTGAATGTCTATGTGCCCGGCATCCTCGGCAATGACAGCGACCCCGACGCCGGCGACACGCTCACTGCGGTGAATTTCAGCACGCCCTTGGTCGGCACCCTGGCCGGCAGACCCAGGGGCGGCTTCGCCTACACCCCGCCGGCGGCCTTCACCGGCACTGCGACCTTTACTTACCGGGCGCGGGATAACTGGGGGCTTGCCAGTCCGGCCGCTACCGTCTCGGTCACGGTCAGGGGCAACAAGGCGCCGCTTGCACTGGATGACACGGTCAGCACGCCTGCCAACACCGCGCTGGTGATCAATGTGCTGGCCAACGACAGCGATCCCGACACCAGGATCGATCCGGCCAACCGCATCAACCCGGCAACCGTATTCATACCCGCAACCGCCCGGCCCGACATGGGGGGCACTGCGGCAGCCAATGCGGACGGCACCATCTCCTACACGCCGGCGCTCAATTTTCGCGGTACCGAGTCGTTCATGTACCGCGTGAGGGACACCTACAGCACGCCGGCGGCATCGAAAGCGGTTTTCGTGCGGGTCAACGTGCAATGAGAAAGAGCATGGTTCCCGGAGAAGATGAAGAAACGGGCGCAGGCCTCCGTTGCGCCGCCCCTTCGGCGCTTTTCGCGAGGCAGCTCCTCGCCGTCATGGCCATGCTGGCCGCGAACTGCATGTTTGCGGCTGCCGCTGAAGACGGCGCGGGTAAACGCATTTATCGCGAAGGCATGCTGCCTTCGGGCGAGCCCTTGTGCGGCATGGTTCAGAATGGCGTGGTGCTGAGCGGCAATGCCGCCGCCTGCGCCTCGTGCCACCGGCGCAGCGGACTGGGCGGCGGCGAAGGGCAGAGTACGGTACGTCCGATCGCGGGAAGGCTGCTGTTCGAACCTCCACAAGTCTCGCTTGTGCAACGCTCAATTTTTCCGGATGGCGCTGCGGCAAGCAGGCCTGCGTATACCAGGGCTGCGCTGGCCCGCGCGTTGCGCGAAGGCATCGACCCGTCCGGGCGCACGCTCGATGCCCTTATGCCCCGTTTCGATCTCGGCGATGACGACGTCACCCAGCTCGCGGATTACCTGGAGCAGCTTGCGCCCAGGGCTGTGCCGGGCGTGACCGGCAGCGAGATTCACTTTGCCACGGTCGTCGCGGCGGGAGTCCCTGCTGCGCAGGAGAGGGCGATGCTCGATGTGCTGCAGGCCTTCTTCAGTGTCAAAAACAGCGGCACCCGCCGGGAGCAGCAGCGCATGGAGGTCGGCCGCAGCCTGCCGGGCAGCGAGCAGATGTACCGCGGCTACCGGAACTGGAAGCTGCATGTGTGGAAACTCGACGGCCCGCCGGGATCATGGAGGGCGCAGCTTGAGGCTTATTACCGGCAGCAGCCGGTCTTTGCGTTGCTGAGCGGAATCGGGGCGCATACCTGGCAGCCGGTGCACGAGTTTTGTGAGCAAAACGAGATTCCCTGCCTGTTTCCCAATGCCGATATTCCGGTAGCCGATGAGAGCGGTTACGCTACGCTCTACTTTTCGCGCGGGCTCGCGCTCGAAGCCGAGGTGCTGGCAAAGCATCTGGCCGATACGGGGCAGGGCGGCGGCGCTATCGTGCAGGTGTTCCGCGACGATGAACGCGGACGGGCGCCTGCCGAGGCCTTGCGCGCGGCGATGCGGCAGCGCGGCTTCGATGTGGCCGACCGTCCGCTGTCCGGCAATCAGCCCGTGCCAACTTCGTTCTGGACGCGACTGCTGAACGTCGATCGCCCGAAGATGCTGATCCTGTGGCTGAGCGATGCCGATATCGCCGGTTTTCCCGCACAGGGGGAAGCGCCGCCATGGCTGGACGGCCTTTACCTTTCGGCCAGCCTGACTGAGGCGCCCGGCCGCTTCCGCCAATCCGGCGGCTGGCGGGAAAAAATCCGCGTCGCCTACCCGTTCGAATTGCCGGAACGCCGCGCGCAGCGCCTGTCGAAAATGAAGGTCTGGCTGCGCGCCCGGAATGTCCCGCTTCTGGACGAGCGCATTCAGGCCAATACTTATTTCGCGGCAACCATCGCCGGTGATGCGCTGGCACACATGGACGAAAATTTTTCGCGGGATTATTTTATCGAACGCGTCGAACGCATGACCGAACAATCGTTATTTCCGGCCATTTACCCACGCCTGAGCCTCGGACCCGGCCAGCGTTTTGCCTCCAAGGGGGGCTATATTGCGCGCTTTGCCGGTATCGACGGCGACAGGCTCGTTGCCGAGTCTGATTGGCTCGTTCCCTGATCGCATCATCTCTTTTCAAGGTGGTTGAGACGGCTTTATGGGCATCTTGCGGCGTTTTTTCACCGGGAAACCAGCCCGAGTTTACAGTTTTCACTGTATTGAATGAAGAGGCTGTTCTGCCTAGCCTGCGAATGGCAACAAGAGCGTTCAGCCGCGCGGGAGGTGCTTATGAAACTGATGGAATGTGTTCCTGCGTTAGCCATGATTGGACTCTGCCTGGCGTCGCCGGCCTGGTCGGATATCTATATCTACAGCACTGGTGATGGCACGGTGAATTTAAGCAATGTACCGACGGGCAGTCATTATGCCGTCATGCTTCCGGCACAGCAGGAGGCAAGGCCTGCCACAGACATCTACAAGCCTCCATTAAAACTTGCTAATAAGGTGCAGTATGACCGGATCGTTGCTGAAATCGCCCACACTTATGGCCTGGATAGCGCGCTGCTCCATGCTGTGATCTCTGTGGAATCACGCTATAGCCCTAATGCTGTTTCAAGGAAAGGCGCCGCAGGGTTGATGCAACTCATGCCGAAGACTGCAAAGCACTATGGCGTCATTGATTCTTTTGACCCAGTGCAGAACATCCATGGCGGCGCAAGGCATTTGCAATATTTGCTGAAGATTTTTAACAACGATATCAGCCTTGCCCTCGCTGCTTATAATGCGGGTGAAGGTTCGGTCGTAAAATATGGCAACCGCATACCACCCTTTCCCGAAACAATAAATTATGTGCCGCAGGTGCTTGGTTTTTATCAGAGGTATCAGGCGGGATTGTTCTAGCAGGGCGTTGAAAACTATGGTTTATCGTCGAATCAACGGTGAATTTTTATTAGCCTAAACTCATATGTCACCGCGGCTTGCTGGAAGCAAGCCGGTTTGTTTTAGCGTCATGATTTATGCAAAGCTCAATAGTTGGTAAATTACGCTAACCAGGTCATTGGTTATGCGCTCATAATCATGCTTGTTCAGAAACCTAATATGCTTATATACTGCAAATGGGTCTCTAAAAATTCAGAGTTTGCTCAAATGCAAGATGCGTAGCGGTTGCGCACGAAAACTTCGACGTGCTTGCATATGTTTATATGCAAGCACGTCGAAGTTTCAGTGAAGGGTAGTTTTTGGTTTGGCTGGAACTAAATTTTTACGCAATGCAGCATAACCAGTTGTTTATTGAGCGTTACATAATTCGTGACATGCACCATTACTGTAGCCGTCATTCCCGCGCAGGCGGAAATCCAGCAAGAACAACACTCCGTGAAGCGGGCAAAATCCCATTGTTGACCCGCTACGCGGAAATTTTTCAATCAACTTGATTCCCGCCTGCGCGGGAATGGCGAAGCGGTGAGATTTCTGTTTTGCAATTTGCGGATGTTGTCTTCAATTATGTAAAGCTCAATAGTTGCCGTTTTTGGCGACTTAATGGGTTCCACAATTGGGATGAAATGTGAATTTTTATAGGCTTCCTTATGCTGCGCATAGTTATTGACAAGCTTCTATAAAGAATTGGCGGGTCTCCCCGCATTGCAGATTAGTGAATCTGGTCAGATCCGGAAGGAAGCAGCCACAGCCACTTACTGCAAGTGCCGGGGGTAAGGCTCGTCTCCTATTGTCTAACCATTGGAGAAAGTGATGAAAAAAACCGGTTTACTGATAAGCGCGCTGCTCATTAGCGGCAATGTGGCCGCCGTGGACGGGGTGTCCGTTGAAGTTGGTGATGGCAGGTCTTCGAACATGGCGCGGGTCGGGGCCATCTGGAACTGGGACAAGCAATGGTTTACCGAGGGGGATTGGCTGGTGGCCGGGTTCTGGGAAGCGTCGCTGGGCTATTGGCACAGTCACAGCCAAGCCGTCGGTAACCAGAATATTAAGGATATTGGCATTACTCCGGTGTTTCGCCTGCAGCAGAAAAATCCAGGAGGGTTTGCGCCCTATGCGGAGGGCGCAATCGGCTTCCACCTGCTCTCCCCGACTTACATCAATGCGAGCCGGAGGTTCGGCAGCGCATTCCAGTTCGGCGACCACGTCGGCGTGGGGGCACGCTTCGGCGAGCGCCGGCAGTTTGACTTGGGCTTTCGTTACCAGCATCTTTCCAACGGCGGCATCAAGCAGCCGAACCAAGGCATCAATTTCAGCCAAGTCCGCTTTGCCTATCATTTCTGATGTGGTGTAATTTGTCGGCCCAACTGTCCGCGCGAGCAATGGTACCCTAAGCTCTTCGCGCAATTGGCGTGGCAGGAATATGTTGTTTCATTAAGATTAAAAATAAGCGGAGTCTGATTTAGTGGATGGGCAAGCCATTTGAATTATGCCGCAAATTATTGCTGGCTGCCGCACGTCACGAGCGTCCGCTGACGGGCAGCGTAATAACAAGATTGTCTGGCAACTGTAAGTCAAAAGCGGCCATGTACCCTCAAGCTTTAACTGCCTGCCCTCGCCGCCCTGCTACCGTGCGCAACCTACCCTGCACACGGGAGCAGGGAGCTAAACCTCACTACACCTTCATCATTTCCAGCGCGTCATGCGCCACGCGCGTTGCCGGCTCTCGTCGAGGAAAGTCCAGGCCACAATCCGGCTCTTCTTCTGCCCCTGCGCCATCTCTATTGTCCGGCTGTCCAGCACACCGGCTTGTTTCAGCGCGCGATAAACGCCGGGCAGGCTGGCCGATTTCGAGATCAGCGTGGTGAACCACAGACAGCTGCCGCGAAGCTGCGCGCTCTCTTCGATCATGCGGCACACGAAAGCCTCTTCGCCCCCCTCGCACCACAGCTCCGCGCCCTGCCCGCCGAAATTCAGCAGCGGCTGCCTCGCGGCATCCTTGCCAAGATTCTTCCATTTGCGCCGCGTGCCTGCATTGGCCTCAGCCGGCGATGCATGGAACGGCGGGTTGCACAGGGTGAGGTCGAACACTTCATTCGGCTGCACCACGCCGGTGAAGACCGCCGAGCGTGACGCCTGCAAACGCAGTTCGATGGCATCGCTCAATCCGCTGTTCGCATCCAGGATGCGTTGCGCGTTGTCGAGTGCAGCCGGATCGATGTCGCTGCCGACGAACTGCCAGCCGTACTCGCGGTGGCCGATGAGCGGATAGATGCAGTTGGCGCCGGC
>Ga0209212_1000441_pt1 | contig 81902 bp, 84 predicted proteins | sample RifGroC2_FD_183996 | JGI IMG/M metagenome (GOLD analysis project Ga0209212, IMG submission 183996) | Groundwater microbial communities from Rifle, Colorado, USA - Groundwater C2 (SPAdes) (version 2) | ecosystem: Environmental > Aquatic > Deep subsurface > Groundwater | place: Rifle, Colorado...
ACTTTATGCAATGCCTGATGGTCGGGTAATCCTTCAGCGAGACATTGTCCTTGCGCGGGATGGCGTAATGCTCGCGCATCGCGGCGAAGAGCTCTGCCTGCTTGACGGTGTCTATGCCGAGGTCGGCTTCCATGTCGAGGTCGAGTTCCAGCATGTCCTTGGGATAGCCGGTCTTCTCGGTGATCATGTCAAGGATGGTTTCCCTGACAGCGTCCTCGCTGACGCCGGAGGCGGGCGCGGCATGCGCGGGCGCGGGAGCCGCGGCGACGGGGGCCGGGACGGGCGCGTGTACCGGGGCCGGCGCCGTCACGGGCGCGGCGGCAACTGAGCCGCCCTTCTCGCCCATCACGAACTTGATGCAGTGGCGTATGGTCGGATAATCCTTGAGCGAGACGTTATCCCTGCGCGGGATAGCGTAATGCTCGCGGATGGCGGCGAACAGCTCGGCCTGCTTGACGGTGTCGATGCCGAGGTCGGCCTCCATGTCGAGGTCGAGCTCGAGCATGTCCTTGGGATAGCCGGTCTTCTCGGTGATCATCGCCAGCACGGTCTCGCGCACGGCGTCCTCGCTGACGCCGGAGGGCGCGGCGGGACGCGGCGCGGGGGCCGGCCTGGGCTCGGCGTAATGCTGCGGCGCCGCGGCTGCGGCGACGGGGACCGGTTTCGGGGCCGGCGCGGCCACGGGTTCCTTTACCGGCGCTGAGGGCATGTGGGGCGGCTTGCCGGCCGCCTTCTTGTCCTTAATGCGCAGCGTGTTGAAAGTCACTTCAAGCTCCGCGGCGGGATCGCCGGAAACTTCCTTGAGCCAGGCGTCGTAGCGTGCCCGGTCCTCGTAGCGGCTCTCCCCCGCCTTCCAGACGCGCTCGGTCATGGACATCGCCATGTGCGAGCCGAAGCCGGCGGCGAAGCGCAGGGCGTACTTCAGGTCGTAGTGGCCGCCCTTGGAGAGGTTGATGCCGGCCAGCTCCGGGTCGGGCTCCTTGTAATTGGCTATGGGCGGGATGATGCCGGTGTTAAGCGCGCGCACCGCTATCGCGTCTTCGAGCGCGGCGCCCATGGTGTGGCCGGTGAAGCCCTTCACGTTGCTGACCACCACCTTCTCAACCGACGGGCCGAACGCGGCCTTCAGCGCTTTGACCTCGGCCGAGGCGGAGCCGCCGCGGGCCGGGGTGTAGGTCTCGTGCGACATGAACATGGTGTACGGCGCCATCTCTTCGCGCTTGAGGCCGTAGATGCGCTCGAGCTTGCCCAGGAAGCCGGACATCACGCCGGCCACGTGCTCCACGTCGAGCCTGGTGGCGTGGAAGGCCGAGTTGGCGCATTCGCTGAGCAACAGGCGCGCCAGCGGCTTCATGCCGCGCGCTTTGGAGAGGGTCTCGTCCTCTATGACCATGGCCACCGCGGCGGAGCCCACTATCAGGCCGTGGCGGCGGCGGTCGAACGGCAGCGCCGCCTCGGAGACGTTGTCCTTGGTGGTCGCAGTGCCGGAGGCCAGGAAGCCCGGCATGGTCCACTGCTGCAGGGTCTCGTTGGTGATGTCGTCGGCGGCTATCACCACGACGCGTTTGCACTTGCCGGCGCGGATCCAGGACTCGGCCACGTGCACCGCCTGGGTGGTGGAGGCGCAGGCCGCGCTGACGTGTATGGTCGGACCCTTGGCGCCCACCCACTGGGCGAACTGGCTGTCGGCGATCGGGATCACCTTCAGCAGGAAGTTCTGGCTGAAGGAGTACGGGTCTTTCCCCTCGCCCGGAGTGTAGCCGGAGAATTCCTTCTGCAGCCACGCGCGCAGGCCGGCCTTGTCGGCTTCGGTGGGCAGCTTGTCGACTATCCGGTGGTAGACTTCCCAGAGCTGAGCGGCGTTGCGGCCGGCGTACTTATGGTTGAAGTAGGCGGTCACTTCCTTGATCAGGGACTCCATCACCGGGAAGGCCGACGCGAACACCACGCCGGTCTCGGAGGCCACCGGCTCGGGCAGGGCCCACTTCTCCGGCAGGTAGCTGCCGGTGGTGGTCTTCTTGTAGTAATGGATCAGCGGCAGGCCCGCGTCTTTGAGCGCCAGCACGCCCGCGCCTATGGCCATCTTGAAGGTGGAGTCCAGCGCCTTGGCCACGGTGTGCGGCAGGCCGAACTCGGCCTCGATGTCCAGCCGGCCGGAGCGGGCGGACAGCTTGATGGCCTGGTCCACGGAATCTATCTTCTCTATGGTGCCGACTCCCGTCGGGGACTTCACCACGCGGATGATGTTCTTGTCTATCTGCTGCTCGCGCCAAGGCCCGGGGATGGGCTCTATCATGTTCTTGCCGGCCAGGATCTCGTCGAGGTTGGCCTCGCGGAACAGCTTGTCCCAGGTGCCCGGTGTGCCGCCGGCTATGCCGGAGACCGCGATCGGGTTGAAGTTGAAGCCGTAATGCTCGGCGAAGGCGGCCTTGTCGGCCGGCAGGGAAGACGGGCCCTGCACGGAGACCGGCGCGGAGGCCCGGCCCGAGGTCTTCAGCGCCCAACCCTGGTAGTAAGGATTGAAGAACCTGCCGCCGCTCTGAGGGGCCTTGCCGTCCCAGTTCACGGGTATGCCCAGGGCCGTCATGTTGGCGAGCAGGTCGTTGAGCTCGGTGATGCCGCCGCGCTTGGGGTGGTTGGAGGCGAGCACCGTGACGTCGGCCTTGCCCTTGAGCGTGGCCGTGGCGAAGGCGCTGAGCACGCGCTTGGGGCCGCACTCTATGAAGGTGCGCACGCCCTCGGCGTACATGCGCTCGAGCTGCTTGATGAACTCGACGGGGCTGGTCATCTGCTTGATTAGCATGTCGTAGATGCCCTGCTGGTCCGTCGGGAAGAAGTCCGCGGTGACGTTGGACAGGATCTTTATGTCCGCGGCCTTGATCGGGATGTTCTGCAGGAAGTTGCGGTACGGCCCCATGGCCGGCGCCACTATCTCGGAATGGAAGGCGTGGCTCACGGGGATCTCCCCCGCCTCTACGCCCATATTCTTGAACAGCTGCACGGCGGCTTCCACGGCCTTCGCCTCGCCGGCGATGACGGTCTGCAGGGGGCAGTTCTTATTGGCGCAGATCACGTAGCCGGGGATCTTTTTCAGCTCCACGTCCACCTTGTCGCAGCCGAGGGCGATGGAGGCCATCTTGCCCGGGTCGGCCACCTGCACGTTGGCCATCTCCTTGGCGCGGCTGGTGACGGCGCGCAGGCCGTTCTCGAAGGTGAAGATGCCGGCCGCGGTGGCGGCGGCGTACTCGCCGAGGGAGTGGCCTATGGCCATGTCCGGCTTTATGCCGAATTCCCTGAACAGGCGGTACATCGCTATGTCGGCCGTCATCATGGACGGCTGGGTGAGCTGGGTCTGCTTGATGGCGGCTTCGCGGCGGGCGAGCTCTTCCTTGCCTTCGCCGGGCTTGCTCCAGATGGCCTCGGTGAGCCTGATGCCTATCATCTTGTCCAGGATGACGTCGGCCTCGTTGAAGGTCTCCTGCACCACCTGGTACTTGGCGGCGAGGTCGCGCATCATGTCCACGTACTGCGAGCCCTGGCCGGGGAACAGCAGGCCCACCTTGGCCTGGTTCATGCCGGTCTTGAAGGTGTAGACGCCTTTGAGCTTGAAGTTAAGCGGCGGCTCGGTCCAGGTCTCGGGCTTGCCGGATTTCGCCAGCAGGTCCACCTTCTCCAGCAGGTCCTTCGGGGACTTGGCGACGATAGAGACGCCGAAGGCGCCCTTGGGCTTGAGCATGGACGGCTGGGCGTAAGTTGCCAGCGGGTAGGCTTCGGGCCAATGCCCGAAAACGGCGGCGGCCTCGTTCTGGGCGTTCTTTATGACGTCGGCGGGCGTGGCGCCGGTGAAGGTCACGGCCTCGCCCTGCAGGTTCGCGAAAGGCGCGCGGGGATTCTCTACCACCTCGACGGAGGCGGCGGGAGTCTCTGCGGCGGCGCCGGCCTTGGCGTAGCGCTGGTGATTAGGGCCGGTGTATTCCTCCATCGTCACGTGGAAGTTGGTGCCGCCGAAGCCGAAAGAGGAAACGTTGGCGCGGCGTATGCCGTCCTTGTTCCACGGCGCGGCTTTGTCTATGACCTTGAAGAGGTTGAGGTCTATGCCGGGGTTGGGGGTCTGGTAGTTTATGGAGGTCGGCAGGGTCTTGTTGTAGATGGCGAGCGCGGTCTTGGCTATGGAGACGGCTCCAGCGGCGGCCTTGGAGTGGCCTATCTGGGACTTAACCGAGGTCAGCCCCAGCTTCTTGCCCGCGCCCATGTGGGGGCCGAACACTTCGCCAAGCACCTGCACTTCGGCGGCGTCGCCCACCTTGGTGGCCGTGCCGTGGGCTTCCACGAAGTCCACGTCCGCCGGGGAATAATCCACGCCGGCGAAGGCGTTCTCTATGGCGATCTTCTGGCCCTTGGGGTTGGGGGCGGTGATGCCCTTACCCTTGCCGTCGGAGGAGGCGCCCACGGAGTTGATGAGCGCGTAGATCTTGTCGCCGTCGCGCACCGCGTCGGACAGGCGCTTGAGGATATAGATGGACACGGCCTCGGCCATCACGAAGCCGTTGGCGCGCGTGTCGAAGGAATAGGAGCCTTCGGCCGACAGGGCGCCTATCTTGCAGAACTTGACGTAGGCCGGGGGCGACATCATGTCGTCGGCGCCGCCCGCTATGGCCATGTCGAACTTGCCGGCGCGCAGGCCCAGCACCGCGTAATCCAGGGCCGCCATCGAGGAGGCGCAGGCCGCGTCCATGGTCATGTTGGGGCCGTTGAGGTTGAAGACGTTGGCTATGCGGCCGGCCGTCACGTTGGCGAGCTCCCCGGGCATGGTGTCCTCGGTGATCTTGATAATCCCCTCGTCTATGCCGGCCTCGTACTCCATCAGCATGGAGTCGCGGGTCTGCTGCGGCAGCGCGGAGAAGGCGGCGGTCTTCTTGAGGATATCCTCGTTGTAGAACTTGTAGACCCGCATGTCGGTCATTTCCTTGCGGGTGGCGCCCATGGCGTTGCCTATCACGGCCGCGGCCATTTTGGGGTCGAAGGCCTTTTTGTCGTAGCCGGAGTCTTCCAGCGCCATGCGGACGGCCTCTATGGTCATCTGCTGCAGGCGGGAGATCTGGTTGGCTATCTGCGGGGGTATCTTGTACTTGAGGGAGTCGAACTTGAAGTCCTCGATGAAGCCGCCTATCTTGGAATAGGTCTTGTCCGCGGCCTTGTGGTCTTCCGAAAAATAGAGTTTCCAGTCCCAGCGGTCGGCGGGGACTTCGCCTATGCAGTTGCGGCCTTCCATGACGTTCTTCCAGAAGGCGTCCTTGTTGAGGGCTTTGGGGGCTATGACCCCGAGACCGACTATCGCTATCTTTTCATTGTTGTTCATATCGTTTTTACCTTTAGTCCTTACGAATGCTGCGCCCAGCCCCTGGTCACTTCAGGGGCCTGAGTTTGAGCCGGTGTTTAGGAAAGTCGGTAAGGACTGGCATTGATTTGTTGACTATATTATACCAAAAAAGGACAGACACCCCGGTATGACATAAATCAGTTCCCTTTTATCTTTATAAATATTAGAATCATATTCCATAAATCGCGGTTTGAGGAGAAACTGATGGATACTCTGGCCTTGAGCCGGCTGCAGTTCGCGGTCACCGCGATGTTCCACTTTTTGTTCGTCCCGCTGACGCTGGGGCTGGGCTGGCTGACGGCCTGGTTCGAGACGCGCTACGCGCTGGGCGACGACGCCTACCTGCCGATAGCCCGCTTCTGGGGCAAGCTTTTCCTCATCAACTTCGCACTGGGCGTGGTGACCGGGCTCACCATGGAGTTCCAGTTCGGCATGAACTGGGCGGAGTACTCCCGCTACGTCGGGGACATTTTCGGCGCGCCGCTGGCGATTGAGGCCCTCGCTGCCTTCTTCCTCGAGTCGGTGTTCATCGGGGTCTGGATCTTCGGCTGGGAGCGGCTGTCCAAAAAGGCGCACGCCGCCTGCATGTGGGTAGTGGCTTTCGCCACCAACATGTCCGCGCTGTGGATCCTGCTCGCCAACGGCTGGATGCAGCGCCCCGTAGGGTATATCCTGCGCAACGGCCGCGCGGAGATGGTGGATTTCGGCGCGCTGCTGACCAATCCTTACGGCTGGCTGGAGTTCTTCCACACCGTCTTCGGCGGCTGGGTGATAGCGGGCTTCTTCGTGCTGGGCGTTTCGGCCTGGCATCTGCTGCGCAAGAACCAGGAGGACATGTTCAAGAAGTCGTTCGGCGCGGGCGCGGTCTTCGCGCTGGCCAGCTCGCTGCTGGTCGCAGGCGTCGGCGATATGAGCGGAGTGAACGCCGCCAAGAACCAGCCGGCCAAGTTCGCGGCGATGGAGTCCGTCTGGGAGACGCGGACGGCCGCGCCTATGACCCTGCTCACGGTGCCGCGCCTGAACGGCGAGGGCAACGCCGTGGAGGCGCTCAGGATCCCCTATCTGCTGTCGCTGCTGGCTTTCCACGACCCGCAGGCCGAGGTTAAGGGCCTCAACGATATCGCGGCGCAGGACCGCCCGCCGGTACTGCCGGTGTTCCTCAGCTTCAGGGCCATGGTGGGGCTGGGTATGCTGTTCATCCTGCTTTCGGGGCTGGCCGTGCTGGTCTGGTACAAGGACTGGTTCGCCAGGTACCCGAGGCTGCTGCAGGTGCTGGTCTTCGCCATACCGCTGCCCTATCTCGCTATCCAGCTTGGCTGGCTGGTCACCGAGCTGGGGCGGCAGCCCTGGGCGGTCTACGGGCTGCTGCGCACGGCGGACGCGGTCTCCAAGACCGTGACGCCGGGCCAGGTCTGGCTGTCGCTCGGGGGCTTCGTGGTTTTCTATTCGGCGCTGGGGCTGGTGGATTTCTGGCTGCTGGCGAAATACGCGAGAAAGGGTATGGAAGGGTAGCGGCATGACATGGGGCAGGAACGCAGTGGCGGGGTCCTGGCAAGGTATTCCCCTTCGCCCCAGACCCGGGAACCGTTGCGCGGTTCCCCCCGCCTGGGGAAATTAAGGCGGGGCCCCCCTCCCCAACTGGGGCTTGCGGGGAACACCTTGCCACCCCGCTGACACTTTTTGTGTGCGGAGAGTGAGGAAAACTTTATGGATTACGCTAAGATCTGGTTCGTGCTGTGGGCGGTGCTGTGGACGGCTTACTTCGCGCTCGACGGGTTCGACCTGGGGGTCGGCTTCTCGGGCTGGCTTGCCGCCGACGGGGCGGACGAGCGCGGCGGGGTCTTCTCCTCGGTCGGGCCTTTCTGGGACGGCAACGAGGTCTGGCTGATCACGGCGGGCGGGGCCACTTTCGCGGCCTTCCCCCCGGTCTACGCGGCGCTGTTCAGCTGGCTGTACCCGGCGCTGTTCCTGCTGCTCTTCTCGCTGATAGCGCGCGGCGTGGCGCTGGAATTCCGCGGCAAGGTGGCCTCCGCTCCCTGGAAAAGTTTCTGGGAGCGTACCGCCGCGGTCTCGAGCCTGCTGGTCGCCCTGCTGCTCGGCGTGGCCTTCGGCAATATCTTCCGCGGTCTGCAGATCGGGCCGGACGGCTACGCCGGCACTTTTTTGGGCCTGCTGAACCCGTACGCGCTGCTGACCGGCGCGCTCTTCTGCGCTTTCTTCTTTTTCCATGGGCAGCTCTGGCTCTCCTTCAAGGCGCCGGGCCGCGCCGCCGACCGCGCGGCCGCCCTGGCGGGGAAGGGCTGGTACGCGCTGGCGTCCCTGTTCGCCGCTTTCGTCGTCTACAGCTGGGCGGGCACCGGGCTGTCGGGCAATTTCCTGGAACGCCGAGCCCTGCTGCTCCTGCCGCTGCTGGCGGTTCTTTCGCTCGGCGCCGCGAGACTGCTGTTGGCCGGCGGCCGGCGCAGGGCGGCCTTCCTGGCCTCTTTCGCGGCCATCGCGACCTTCTCGCTGACGGGGTTCGCCGGCATTTACCCGGCCCTGCTGCCGTCGGCGATAGACCCCGCTTTTTCCCTCACGGTCTACGACTCGGCCTCCAGCGCCTACACGCTGCGCCTGATGACCTGGGTGGCCGTACTGCTGCTGCCGGTGGTCATTGCCTGCCAGCTCTGGGTCCACCGCCTCTTCGCCGTCCCGCTGTCGGCCGCCGAACTAAAAAAGAGCGGCATGTACTGAAGCCGCTTTTTTTCGGAAGTTATCTTCGGGCCTTCACGGCGCGAAGTTAATATATTATTTGCTAATATAGGCTTTATGAACATTAAATTCTGGGGCGCGCGCGGGTCCATACCCGTGTCGGGGAAGAATTATAATAAGTACGGCGGCTGTACCACCTGCGTAGAGGTGCGCTCGAAGAAGGACGACCTTATCATCGTCGACGCCGGCTCCGGCATCCGCCTCCTGGGCAAAGAGCTCCTCAAGAACTCCAGCAACAGGTTCAACATGCTGTTCACCCATTCGCACTGGGACCACGTGCTCGGCTTCCCGTTCTTCGCCCCCATCTACAGCAAGAAGACGCACATAAACATCATGGGCTGCTCGTTCTCGTCGGACCCGGTCCGCGAGATCATAGCCAAGACCATGCAGCCGCCCGGCTTTCCGGTCAAGTTCGAGGAGATCGAGGCCCGCTTCGATTTCGGCTCGATCTGCGCCGGCGGCTGCGATATCGGCGGGCTGCAGGTGCTGCCGATACAGCTGAGCCACCCGAACAACGGCCTCGGCTACAAGTTCGGCGAGGGCGGCAAGACTTTCGCTTTCCTCACCGACAACGAGCTGGGTTTCATTCACCCGGGCGGCAGGAAGCCGGAGGATTATGTGGCCTTCTCTCGCGGCGCCGACCTGCTGGTGCACGACGCGGACTACACCCCGGAAGAATACCCCCGCCGCCGCACCTGGGGCCATTCCACCTGGGAGCAGGCGCTGGACCTGGCGCTGAAGGCCGAAGTGCGCGCGCTCGGGCTCTTTCACCACAACCAGGACCGCACCGACCGCGACGTTGAGCGCATAGTGGCCGAATGCTCTCGCCGCGCCCGCCGGGCGGGGTCCAGGCTGAGATGCTTCGCGGTGAGAGAAGGCCAGCAGGTAAAACTGTAAGTCCGGAGATCATATGCCAGCCAGATTCAACCTTTACTCCGCCTGGATAGACCCCAAGTTCTACGGCTGGGCCGCCGTCTTCGCGGCGGCGCTGCTGCTGCTGATCTACGCCGTCCGCCGCTACCGCGGCCTGGGGCGCGCCGCCTGCTCCTGTGACGAGCCGGCCCACGGTCCGGAGACTGAGCCCAACCCGTTCCTGGAAGAGCCGCCCGCCCGGCCCGCTCCGGACGCCGCCGTCGCCTCCGACCCCGGGCAGGAAGAAAAGACCCTGGTGCTGGCGCCTGGCGAGCAGCTGGCCTTCCTGGCCGCCGCCGACGCCGCCGGTTCCGAGTTCGCACCGCAGCAGGAAGAGCCGGCCGCGGCGCCGGCAGCAGAGCCGGCCCCCGCGGAAGCGCCGGTCCCCGAACCTGAGCCCGCGCCTGCGCCGGCCGCAGCCCCCGGCCACGCCGCCGAGACTTTCGTGCGCGGCATCTACGCCGGTATCAACGACCTCGACGAGCGCATGAAGACCATCGAGGCCGCTCTCTCCAAAGGCCATGTCAACGCCGATTTTACGGTCAAGTTCCTCGAGGATATGGTGCAGGACATGGATAACCTGGATAAGTCCAAGATAAAAGCCAGGCTCGAATACCTTCTCTCAGACCTGAAGAAGTAGGCAAGTGAAAAAACTCCTCCTCCCCCTGCTGGCGGCGGCGCTGGGCGCCGCTCCGGCGCAGGGAGGCCTTTTCCCCGACGGCGCCTTCAGCGACGAAGCCCGCGGCCTGACCGGGGCCCAATTCCTTAAAACCCCCCCGCATGCGCGCTTCGGGGCCCTCGCGGGCGCCGGGCTGGCCCTGTCCGGGAGCGAATGCCTCTTTGTCAATCCCGCCGGCGCCGCTGCCCAGCCCGGCGGGCTGGCGGTCACCTGGGAGGCGCTGCTGGCCGGGTCCTCTCGCACCGGCCTGGTCTATTCCCGCCCGACGTCCAAGGGCGTTTTCTCCGGCGGGCTGGTCTATAATAATTCTTCGCCCGGGCTGGAAAAGCTCGACGGGGCCGGCGCGGGCGTCGGCGCCGACCTGACGGCCTACGACCTGTCGGTCGGCGCCGGCTGGGCGCGCCGCCTGCCCTGGGCGGACCTCGGCGTCGGCCTGAAATACGTGAAGTCCCGCCTCGCCGAGGCCTCCGGGGCCACGGCCGCGCTGGACGCGGGCCTGGTCTTCCGCGAGCCCGCCCCGTCGCGCACCGAGTTGGCGCTCAACTTCAGGAATCTGGGCCCGCCGCTGAAGCTGGGCTCGCAAAGCGCCCCGCTGCCCTTTGAGCTGGGCGGCGGCCTCAGGTGGAAGTACACGCCTGATTTCAATATTCTCGCCGAGGGCCGGCTGCCGGCGGACCACTCGCCGTACCTGGTGTTCGGCGCGGAGTGGTTCATGCCCTTCTCGGCAGGTGCTGGCCTGGTGCTGCGCTCGGGGATGAATTTCAGGAATTACGACGACCTGGGGGCCATGGGCGCGTTCGCCTGCGGCTTCGGCCTCAAGCTGGGCGGGCTTTCCGTGGACTACGCTTTTACTCCCTACGGGGACCTGGGCGCCGCGCACCGCATGACGGCTGGCCTGGCGTGGGGCCCGTCCCCGGCCGGAGCGGCGCCGGCGGCGGCGCTGCCGCGCGGGGCGGCGCTGGCCGTGGGCCCGTTCTCCGCAGGCAGCGGCGTGACCGAGACCGAGGCCGCCGTGGTCCGCAACCTGCTGGAGGCGGAGCTCGGCAGGACCGGCAAGTTCCGGATAGCGGAGCGCTCCAAGCTGGATTTTATCCTCGCGGAAAAGAAGCTGGCTTACGCCGGGCTTTCGGAGCAGGAAGCCGCCGCCGCGCTGGCCAGGTCAGCCGGCGCCGAGCTGGCGGTCTACGGCTCCGTGGCCAGGTATCCCGACGGCTACCTGCTGACGGCCGGCCTGGCCGACGCCGTCTCCGGAGTTGCGCTTCGCGTTGAAACTGCCGCCGCCACGGAAGACTACCTCTTCCGAGACGCCGCCCGCCGCCTCGCCTCTGCGCTTTCCAAATAATCGCTATCGCCGGCTAAGACGACGCGCGTGCCGGATGGCCGGAACGCAAAACGCGTTCGGCCACACCGTGGCCTCACTCTGCCTCAGTCCTCGGCGCTTACGCAAGCCTCGGCCTTCGGAAGGTTTTGCTAACCCGGTCATCCGGCACCCGCGCGACTTTGGCGCTTGTCAGGATTTGATTATTTGGTTTCTTGCAGCTGCTGGATTCGGACGCGGTTGCGGGCGGTGGGCTCCAGCTTGTTGGCCATGCGCGCGGCTTCCAGGGCCGGCGCCTTTTCACCCAGCTTGGCGTAGATGTCGCAGAGGCGCCCGTAGTAGGCGGCGTTGGCGGGGTCCTTGGAAATATAGATGTTCACCAGGCGCGCCTCGGCGCGCAGCCGGTGCCGGATCTTCTTGGCGTCCAGTTGATAGACGCTCTCCCGGTAGAGGCAGAAGCCGGCCAGCAGCGTGACCAGGAACACGTTGAAGCTGGCAGCCGAGGTGGGCCACATGACGAAGACGAGCAGGTTGGAGATCAGGACGCAGAAAAGCGTCAGGGAGCCGGCCAGGAAGGCGTCGCTGAACATGATCGTGCCCTGGCCGTATTTCTTTTCGCGGCGCTCGATGATCCACACCACTATCCAGGAATAGACCAGCGCGAAGGCCGTGCAGTAAGCCAGGACTTTCAGGAACCACATCAGCCCGCCGTTGCCAGCCTGCGGCGGATTATCTTCAGCATCGGCGCGTGGATGCGGCCGTTGGTGGCCAGCGTCTCGGCGCCCAGCCCGGGTCCGACCCGCCACGGCTTGCCCGAGAAGTCGGTGGCCCTGCCGCCGGCCTCCTCCAGGATGACCTTGCCCGCCGCCACGTCCCACGGCTTCAGGCCGAACTCCCAATAGCCGTCGGTGCGCCCGGCGGCCAGCCAGCAGAGGTCCAGCGAGGCCGCGCCCATGCGCCGCACGTCGTGCGAGATGCGCATGAACTCGGAGAAGAACCCGCAGTAAAAATCAGCCCGCTCCGCCCGGTCGTAGGCGAAGCCGCTCACCAGCAGGGACTTGTCCAGCGACGGGGTGCTGGTCACGCGCAGGCGCCGGCCGTTGACGAAGGCCCCCCCGCCCTTCGAGGCCAGGAACAGCTCGTTACGGAAAGGGTCGCAGACGCCGCCGGCCTTCAGGACGCCGCGCTCCGAGAAGCCGATGGAGACGGCCGCCGCCGGGAAACCGTGCGCGTAGTTGGTGGTGCCGTCGAGCGGGTCTATGATCCAGAGGCGGCCGTTAGGGGTTTCCTCCAGCGGGCTCTCCTCGGCCATGAACCCGTCGTCCGGGAAGGCCCGGCGTATCACGGCCTTCACGGCCTTCTCTGACGCCAGGTCGGCGGCGGTCAGCAGGTTCGCGCGGCCCTTCAGCCGGTAGCCCACTTTGCCGAACTTGTCGGCCAGGATCTTTCCGCCGGCCAGCGCTGCCTTCTTTAAAACTTCAAGTTCTTTCATTTGTCTTTCTCCGTTACAGGGCCATGCGGGCCGCCGCCTGTTCCGCGGGCAGCGCCGCCTCCAGGAAGCTGACGCGGCGCCCTTTCAGGGCCGCGCGGGCGGCCTTGATGAAGCCGCGCTTGAAATGGAAATGGCTGATCAGCCCGCCGGCCAGCGCTACCTTCACCGGCTTCCTGCCGCGGCCGGCCGCCGTTTTGAGCAGGGCTGCCAGCTCTTCCTGCGCCTGCGCCGTCAGCCTGGCGGCGTGCCCGTGGCCGTCCAGCGCCAGCAGCAGCAGCTTCTTGGCGTAGGCGGCCGAGCGGCCGTGGCCCATGCCGGCGGCTTCTCGCAGGCGTCCGCGGAGCTTCAGATACTGCCGGCCCAGCCAGCGGCCGGAGCCGGGGTCGCCGGAGACCGGGTTGAAGCCCCCGGTCTTGATAAAGGCCCCGGGGCGGCCGCCAAAGACCACCGCGCCGGTGCCGGCTATCAGCAGCAGGCCGTCCTTGCCGCGGAAGGCCGCGTAATGCGCCGCTTCCGCGTCCGAGACCACCTGCTTTAAATTCAGTTTGCCTGCCAGCGCTTTTACCAGGAAGGCCTTCTTCCAGGGGCGGCTGAAGGCGCCCCGCGTGGCTATGACCAGCGGAGCTTCTGCCCCGCCGGGCCAGCGCGAGACCAGCTGCGCCAGCTTTTTGGGCAGAGAGCGCAGCGGCTCGGTGCGGAAACGGGCAGTTTTGACCGGGCGCAGGCGCGCGTCCAGCGCCGCCACCCTGGTCCAGCTGCCGCCGCGGTCCACCCCTACGGCTGCGATAGTCGAAGTTTTGCCCATATGTGCCGTCTTGACGACGGGAACAGGGAAATGATATCATATAAGAACATTAGCAGTCCTATGATAAAACAGGCAGACGGCGTAAGTCTCTCATCGGTAATAACCCCCGAAACAGTAGTGTTCCTGGACGGCCCCCTTTCTAAAGAGGAGGCCGTGCTCCGCCTCACCGAGGCCATGCTCCCCCAGGTAAAAGACATCATAGGCCGCAAGGCCCTTTTCGACCGGGTGGCCGAGGTGGAGAAGCTCAACCAGGTGCTCGAGAGCGGCTTCTACATCCCTCACGCCAAGTTCCCCGAACTTCATAATTTTTTCGCCGTGCTGGGCGTTTTCCCCGAAGGCTTCACCGACCCGGCCACCGGCCTGAAGGTCCGCGCGGCGCTGCTGCTGCTGTCCCCCCACAAGCCCGCCTATTTCCAGCTCCACCTCAACATGCTTTGCAGGCTCAGCCAGACCTTCCAGCCCGAGCTGATAGAGAAACTGGCCGCCCTGCGCGACCCGGCCGCCGTCGCCGCCCTGCTGAAGGGCAAGTAATCCACAGCGCTTCCCTCCACCGGGCCGGCCTTCCTGCCGGCCTTTATAAATATATATAATTGCATTATGGTTCCCAGCCATCCCAAATTAAAGCAGGTATTCGTTCTGAGCACGGCCATGCTCAGCTTTATCTCCTTCTGGAAGGCCGCCTCCGTGGTCCTCTGCGATTTCGGTTCCAGCGCCTACTACGCCGGCGGCATAGCTATGAGGGCCTTCGGCCCCGCTTTCCCCTGGTTCGTCATGGGCGTCATGCTGTTCTCCGGGCTGATGCTGGCGGTGTACACCGAGTCCTGTATCATGTTCGTGCGCGGCGGCGTCTACGTGGTGGTGCGCGAGGCCATGGGCAAGGTGATGGCCAAGTTCTCGGTCTCCGCCCTGGTCTTCGACTACGCCCTGACCGGGCCTATCAGCTCCGTGACTGCGGGCCTGTACCTCGGCGGACTTCTGTCCAACATCCTGCCGCTGCTGCACATAAACTGGCATGTGCCGGACAGGGCCTTCGCGGTGGTCTTCGCCGTGCTCGTGACCGCCTATTTCTGGCGCGCCAACATCCGCGGCGTCGAGGAATCCGCCGATGATAACCTTAAGATCATCAGTTTCGTGGCCGTGGTGGCCGTCCTGCTGCTCGGCTGGTCGGGCCTCACTCTTTACCAGCGCGGTTTCACGCTCCCGCCTTTCACGCCGGTATTCTCGGAAGAAGCGCTAGGCTGGACCGTGCATTTCCCCTGGCTGAAAGCCGTCGGCCTGATCGGCATCGTCATGGCGTTCGGCCATTCCATCCTGGCTCTTTCCGGCCTTGAGACGCTGGCCCAGGTGTATAGGGAGATAGAGGACCCCAAGGTCCAGAACCTGAAGAAGGCCGTGGTCCTGATCTTCATCTTCAGCGTGCTGTTCACCGGCCTGCTCACTTTCATTTCGGCCCTGATCATCCCCGCGGACCTGGTGGCCGGGAAGTACGCCGAGAACCTGCTCAGCGGTTTAGCGCTGGAGCTGAACGGCCCGTATTGGGGCCGCCTCGGCATGCAGGTGCTGGTGGTGCTGTCCGGCACTCTGATGCTGGTGGGCGCGGTCAACACTTCCTTCGTCGGGGCTAACGGCGTGCTTAACCGCGTGGCGGAGGACGGCATCCTTCACGACTGGTTCCGCCATTTGCACAAGAAGTTCGGCACCACCCACAGGATCGTTAACATAATCGCCGTCATACAGGTCCTGATAATCCTCGCCTCCGGAGGCGACATCTTCCTGCTGGGCGAAGCCTACGCGTTCGGCGTGCTGGCCAGCATGAGTTTTAACGTCATGTCCGTGGTCATACTGCGCTTCAAGCGGATGGAAGAGGAGCGCGAGTGGATGTTCCCCTTCAACCTCAGGTTCGGCAATGTCCACTTCCCTGTGGGGCTCCTGCTGGTACTTGTGGTGCTGCTTTCCGTCACGTTCATGAACCTGCTGACCAAGAAGATCGCTACCATAGGCGGCCTGATCTTCACCGCCGTGTTCTACGGCATCTTCTACGTCTCCGAGAAACTCAACGAGAAGAAGGCGCAACTTTACACCCCTGACGACGATAACGACGAAAAGCTCAACCTCCGCAGGGAAGCGGACATCCTCAACGTGGTGCCGGAACTGACCAAGGACCGCCGCATCCTGGTGCCGGTGCGCAACCCCAACAACCTGGTGCACCTGGCCGCGGTGCTGGAAACCGCCGACGACGACACCACCGACATCATCGTGCTCAGCGCCAAGATAGCCAAGGGCATCCAGTCCGGCGGCGAGACCATGTCCGACGAGGACAAAGAGGTCTTCAGCGCCGTGGTGCTGCTGGCCGAGAAGTACGGCAAGACCGTGAAGCCCATTTTCGTTTTCTCCAACGATCCGTTCCATTCCATGGCGCAGGTGGCGCAGGCCGCCGGCGTCGACGAGATAGTGATGGGCGTCTCCGGCTCCACCGGGGCCGAGGTGCAGCTTGAACACCTGGCGATGGCCTGGGGCATGGCGAAGAAGCCGGACGCCCCGGTCAAGCCGGTGCTGGCTAAGGTGGTCTGGCAGGGCCGCCAGATGACTTTCCAGCTTTCATAATACAGAGAGGGACTTATGGCTATAAGGCGCATCTGCAAATACGGCGAGAAGATACTGGATAAGAAGACCAGAACGGTGGTCTTCTCGGAGATAAAAAAGGACCTGGCCGCCCTGCTGACCGATATGTTCGAGACCATGGAGGCCGTGGGCGGGGCGGGCCTGGCCGCCAACCAGATAGGCCTGGACCTGCGCCTGGCCGTGATAAGGATCCACCGCGAGAACGAGGAGCCGCTCAGCATCGTCATCATCAATCCGGAAATGGTGGAGAAGTCCGGCAGCATGTACGAGGACGAGGGCTGCCTCTCCTTCCCGGGGCTCTTCGCCAAGATCCGCCGCGCCGCCAAGGTGAAGGTGCGCGCCCTCAACGAGAAGGGCCTGCCGATAGAGATCAACGCCGAGGGCCTGTTCGCCAAGGCGCTGCAGCACGAGATGGACCACCTCGACGGCATCACCTTCGTGGGCCGCCTGCCGCTGATGTCGCGCCTGAAGCTGAAGCCCGCGCTGATGAAGCTCAAGGGCCAGTGGAAGAAGATAGACGAGAGCAAGATGAAGCCGATGTGAGCCGATGGCCAAACTGCGAATAATTTTCCTGGGCACGCCCGATATCGCCTGCGGCTTCCTGCGCCGCGCGGCTTCCCTCGGCCACGAGGTGGCGGGCGTGATCTCGCAGCCGGACCGGGCCTCCGGGCGCGGCATGAAGATGTGCTGCGCCCCGGTGCAGGCCGCCGCCTGCGAACTGCGCCTGCCGGCCTTCAAGCCCGCCTCGAAGCAGGAACTGCACGCCGTAATTTCCGAGCTGAAGCCGGACCTCGGCGTGGTGGTGGCCTACGGCCGGCTGATCCCGGAAAGTACGCTGGCGCTGGCCAAACACGGCTTCCTCAACGTCCATTTTTCGCTGCTGCCTAAATACCGCGGCGCCGCGCCCGTGCAGTGGGCGCTGATCAACGGCGAGAAGGTCACCGGCGTAACCCTGTTCTGGCTGGACAAGGGTATGGACACCGGCCCCGTCTTCCTGCGCCGCGAAGTGCCGGTGCTCGACGGCGACGACGCCGCCTCCCTCTTCGCCCGCCTGACCGCCGCCGGCGAGGAGCTGCTGGAGGAAGGGATAGCCAAGGTGGCTGTCGGCGCTATCTCCAGCGAACCCCAGGCCGGAGAACCGTCCCTGGCCCCCAAGCTGACCCCCGCCGACGCCCTGCTGGATTTCGACGCGCTCGCCGCCCCCGCCATCTTGGGCCGCGTGCGCGGCCTGGCCTGCGGGCCGAGGGCCCGCTTCCGGCTGCCTGCAGCCGGCCGCCTGCTGACCGTGCAGCTGGTCTCGGCCGCGCAGGCCCCCGAGCCTCCCGCCGCGGCCCTTCCCGGCGCCGTGCTTTCCGTTGAGCCCGGCGGCGGCTTTGTTGTAAAATGTGCCTCGGGCGCGCTGCTGGTGAAGACCGTTAAACCCGAGGGAAAGCGAGAGATGTCCGCCGCTGATTTCCTCAACGGCCTGCGGCTGAAGCCCGGCGACCGCCTCGCCTAGTTCCAAGGAGAATACCCGTGGGATTCAAAGAATTCTGGCAGAAACATTTTTCCAACTCCGACGAGCGGATCGTCAGCCCCGGCTTCGTGCTGCGCGTCGGCGGCGTCGGCTTCGGCCTCTTCTTCCTCACCTATTTCCTGTTCTCCTGGACGATGGAGACCGTGATCCACAACCGCAAGGAGGTCATCGTCCCCGACATCTCCGGCAAATCCACGGTCAACGCCCTGCAGATCCTCTCCGAGCAGAACCTCGCCATGAAGATAGAAGGCACCGAGTTCAACGAGGCGGTGCCGATCGGGACCGTGCTGCGCCAGGTGCCGGGCGCGGGCTCCACGGTGCGCGAAGGCAAGATAGTCCGCGTCATCTTCAGCCAGGGCGGCGAGTCGGTCTTCACGCCTAACCTGCTGGGCCTGCCGCTGCGCAACGCCGAGCTGATGCTCCGCCAGCGCCAGCTGGTGCTGGGCCAGGTCAGCGAATCCTATTCCCTCAAGGCCGAGAAAGGCACCGTCCTGTCGCAGGACCCCAAGCCCGAGCTCAGCGTCTCCAAGAACACCATGGTAGAGGTGGTGGTGTCCGCCGGCGTCCCGCCGGCCGGCATCATCATGCTCCCGGATTTCCGCCAGAAGAAGAGCGACGAGGCCCAGCAGTGGGCCGCGCAGAACAATGTGACGCTGCGCCTGACCGAGGACTCGGGCTCGCTGTTCCCGGGCGGCACCATCATCGACCAGGACCCGGCCCCCGACACCGTCGTGGCGTCGGGCGGCAAAGTTTCGCTGACCGTCAGCTCGCGCAAAGGCGCCGGCGGCACGGAGCGCGAGTTCCGGGTGCATTACGAGGTGTCGCAGAGCGGCTCCCAGCGGCACATCCGCGTGGTGGCGCTGGGCAAGAGCGGCGACCGCGAGATCTTCAACGGCCTGCGGGACCCCGGCTCCAAGATCGACCTGTCGGTCCCCTACGCCGGGGCCGAGAAGATCCGCATCTTCGTCAACGGCATACTCGTAGAGGAGCGGCCCGTAAAATGAAACCCTCCTTCCCCACCCCCTCCGGCCGCGCCGCGCTGGTGCCGTCCGTGCTGTCGGCCGACTTCGCCTGCCTCAAAGGCAGCCTGAAGCCGGTCAATCGCCTGGCCGACTGGGTGCAGGTGGACGTGATGGACGGGCGCTTCGTGCCCAATATCAGCTTCGGCCCCGACATTACCGCCGCCGTGCGGCGCGCGAGCCCCCTGCCGATAGACGCCCACCTGATGGTGGCGGAGCCCCTTAATTTCCTGGACGCCTTCGCGCGGGCGGGCTCGGACCTGATCACCGTGCACGCCGAGGCGAAGGACGCCGCGGCCTGCCTGAAAAAGATCAGGACCCTCGGCCTGAGAGCCGGTCTGGCGCTGCGGCCCAAAACGCCGCTTTCCCGCGCGCTGCCGTACCTGCCCCTGCTCGACCTCCTCCTTATAATGACCGTGGAGCCCGGCTTCGGCGGCCAGGCCTTCATGCCGGCCATGCTGCCCAAAGTGGGCGCGGCCCGGCGGGCCATCCGGGCCTCCGGCCGCAAGGTCTGGCTGCAGGTGGACGGCGGCATAAACGCCGACACAGCCGTGCTGGCCGCTGTGGCCGGCGCGGACTCTCTGGTGATAGGCAGCGCGCTCTTCAAGTCGCCCGATCCCGCGGCTTTCTTAAAAGGGCTGAAGAAACTCTGAGGCGACCATGGCTAAAAAAATACTGATAGTCGAGGACGAGCCGCTCATCTCCAAGGTGCTGACCATCCGCCTGGAAAGCCTGGGCTACAAGGTCATCGCCGCGTTCGACGGGGAAGAGGGGCTGGACCTCGTGAAGAAGGAAAAGCCGGACCTCGTCATGCTCGACATAGGCCTGCCCAAGCTCGACGGCAACACCCTCTGCGAACTGATCAAGATAGACGAGGCCACCAAGCACATCAAGGTCATCATGCTTACCGGTCACCGCCAGATGAACGAAATGGAAAATTCTTTCAAGGCCGGGGCCGACGTCTACGTCAACAAGCCTTACGAGTGGTCCCGCCTGATGGAACACATCAAGAAGCTTATCGGCTGACAAAAGCCGCCAAATATAATATAATAAGAGTTCGCGCCGGCCCGCACGGGGGCGCGTGAGCGATTTTTGTCGTAAGAGTCAAGGAGGACATCATGGCAGTTGTTTTGAGGCTTCAGAGAATAGGCAAGCGCACCCAGCCGCATTACCGGATCGTGGCCATCGAGAAATCGAGCGGTCCCCACGGCCAGCCGCTGGAGGTAGTCGGGCATTATAACCCGAAGGCTACCAAGGACAAGGAAAAGGTCACCATCAACGGCGAGAAAGTCGACCGCTGGGTCAAGAACGGCGCCAAGCCGTCCGACACCGTCGGCACCCTGATCGCCCGCGCGCGCAAAGCCGAGAAGGCCGCCGCGGCGCCGAAGTAAGCGGAGGACCGCCCGATGAAAGAAGTTCTAATGTACATCGTCGGTTCCCTGGTGGAGAAGCCGCAGGAAGTGAAGGTCGGCGTCAACGAGGACGGCGACGTTACCCGCTTCAAGCTGACGCTTTCCTCCTCCGACCGCGGCAAGGTCATCGGCAAGGAAGGGCGCGTGGTGAAAGCCATCCGCACCGTGCTGCAGACCGCCGCCGCCAGGCAGAACAAGAAAGTCTACCTGGACATAGATTAAAGTGCGGATCGACGCGGTCACGCTTTTCCCCGGGATGATAGACGTCCCGCTTTCGGAAAGCATAGTGGGCCGCGCCAGGCAGGAAGGGTTCCTCGAGCTGGGCTTCGCCAACCCGAGGGATTTCACGGAAGACCGCCACCGCACCGTGGACGACAAGCCTTACGGGGGCGGCACCGGCATGCTGATGATGGCCGAGCCGGTGTACAAGGCGCTGAAGTCGGTCAGGAAGAAAGGGTCCTGCGTGATCCTGCTGACCCCCAAGGGGCGCCGCTTCGACCAGAAGCTCGCGCTGGAGCTGGCGAAGAAGAAGCACCTGGTCTTTATCTGCGGGCACTACGAGGGTATCGACGAGCGGGTGACACCGCTGGCCGACCTGGAACTCTCGATAGGCGATTACGTCCTCACCGGCGGAGAGCCGGCGGCCGTGGCCGTGATAGACGCGGTGACGCGGCTGATCCCGGGCGTGCTTAAGAAAAGCGACGCCACCGTGAACGAGACCTTCACCGAAGGGCTGCTGGAAGCGCCGCACTACACGCGGCCGGCGGTCTGGAGAGGCAAGAAGGTGCCGCAGGAACTGGTCAGCGGCAACCACAAGCTCATCGCCGAGTGGCGGCGGGCGCAGGCCGAGGCCCTGACGGGCAAGGCCCGGCCGGACCTGGCTCCGGCGAAGAAAAAGATCCGCGGCGCGGCGAAGAAATAAATTTGTTTCAACTAATTAGGAGGCAGTATGAAAGACATCTCTAAATACCTGGGCTTTAAGACGGATAAGTTCGATTTCCAGCCCGGCGACTCCGTGAAAGTGTACACCAAGGTCGTGGAAGGCGACAGTGAGCGCATCCAGATCTTCGACGGCGTCGTGATCTCCCGGCGCGGCAGCGGCATTTCCGCCAGCTTCACCGTGCGCAAGATCTCCTACGGCGTGGGCGTTGAGAGGGTCTTCCCCCTGCATTCCCCCCGCATCGACAGGATCGAAGTGACGAAGAAGGGCAAGGTCCGCCGCTCCAAGATCTACTACCTGCGCGGCCTGGCCGGCAAAGCCGCCCGCCTCGACGAGGTGGAGAAGGTAGCGGCCGTAGCCGAGCCGCAGGCCCAGCCTGCCGCGGCTCCCGCCGCCCAGCAGCCCGCCGCGAAGTAAAACGGTCGTTACCCCCCGCGCTTCCGGCGCGGGGGGCTGCGGTACAGGTGCAACCGTGCCATTAAGCAGATTCGACCTTTCCTTACTTGAAACCAAGCGGCCGGCTTATCTCGTCGGCGTAGACGAAGCCGGACGCGGCCCGCTGGCCGGTCCCGTGACCGCCTGCGCCGCCTGGATCCCCACCGCCTCCCACAGCCTTATTTCCCCGCTGGTCAACGACAGCAAGAAACTTTCCGCGCCCAGGCGCGAGCGGGCCCTGCGCCTCATGCTCGCCTCCGGCGTGCGCTTCGGCTTCGGCTTTGCGCACCCCGGCGAGATCGACCGCGAGAATATCCTGGAAGCCACCTTCAACGCGATGGGGGCCGCCGTCAGGCGGCTACTGCGCTATACCGGCGCGTCGCCCGCCTCCGCGCTGCTGCTCGTAGACGGGTCTCACCGCATCAAGCGCCTGGATTCCTGCCTGCAGCAGCCGGTGGTGGACGGCGACGCCAAATCCTTGTCCATCGCGGCGGCCAGCATCTACGCCAAGGTAGTGCGCGACCGCTGGATGCAGGTGCTCGACGCGCGCCATCCCGGCTACGGCCTGGCCGGCCATAAAGGCTACGGCACCGCGGCGCACCTGGAGGCGCTCGGCCGCCTGGGCCCCAGCCCCCAGCACCGCCTGAGCTTCGCGCCGGTGCGGCAGGCCGCGCGCGGCGGAGCCCCGGCGTGAACACCAAGGGTGTCGTTTACGAGGAGCGGGCCGCCGCTTTCCTGCGGGCCGCCGGTTTCGAGATCCTGGACCGCAACTGGGCCTGTCCGCTGGGCGAGCTGGACATAGTGGCCCGCAAGCTGGGCACCATCGCTTTTGTGGAAGTGCGCGCGCGCTCCAATCCGGCCTACGGACTCCCTGCGGAGACGGTGACCCGCGCCAAGCGCGCGAAGATCATCAGGACCGCGCAGGCCTGGATCAAGGCGCACGGCGCCAAGGCGGACACCTTCCGCTTCGACTTCATCGGTATCACCCCCGGCGCCGAGCCGGAGCATATAGAGGACGCTTTCAGCGCGGACGGTTTTGGTTTCTGAAGCAGGCCGGCCGCATTTAAGGAGACAACATGGACTCTTCCGAAATACTCAGGAACGTCGAGCATACCGCGGGCTGGCTGCGCAAAGTGGCCACCGGCTTCAAGCCGGAAACCGCCATCATCGCCGGCTCCGGTCTGGGCGGCGCGCTGCCCCGCCTGGAGGACAAGGTCGCGGTTTCCTATAAGGATATCCCCGGCTTCCCCGCCCCCACCGTTAAGGGCCACGCCGGCGAGCTGATCTTCGGGCGCATGGGCGGCTCCGACGTGGTGATGATGAAGGGCCGCTTCCATTATTACGAGGGCCGGCCGCTCTCCTTCATCGCGTTCCCTATCCGCGTGCTGCGAGCGCTGGGCGCGAAGAACCTGCTGCTGACGGCCGCCGTCGGCTCCCTGAAGCCGGCCATCAAGCCCGGCGACATGCTCATACTCAGGGACCACCTGAACCTGATGGGCTCCAACCCGCTGATGGGCAACTACCACCCCGCCTTCGGCGAGATGTTCCCCGACATGAACGACCCCTACGACCGTGCGCTGCGCAAGGAGGCCATGAAACTGGCCAAGAAGCTGCGCATCCGCGCCAGGGAAGGCGTCTACACCGCCGTGACCGGCCCGTCCTACGAGACCCCGGCCGAGGTGAAGATGTACCGGCAGCTCGGAGGCGACATCGCGGGCATGAGCGTGGTGCCCGAGACCATCACCGCCCGCCAGCTGAAGCTGCGCGTGGCCGGCCTCTGCTGGATCTCCAACTTCTGCAGCGGGATCTCCAAGCAGGTGCTGTCGCACGAGGAAGTGCTGGAGCTCGGCGAGAAAGTCTCCGGGAAGATGCAGGGGCTGCTGGAAGGCCTGCTGAAGTCCAAAGCTATAAAGGGTTAAAAAGGAAATATCATGAGAATGCTCGACCTGCTGCTTAAGAAACGCTCCGGCCTGGAGCACACCCCCGCCGAAATAGAGTTCATAGCGATGGGCGCCGCCGACGGTTCCATCCCCGACTACCAGCTGTCCGCCTGGCTGATGGCCTCTTTCCTCAACGGCCTGACCTCCGCCGAGACCGCCGCGCTGACGAAGGCGATGGCGCAGTCCGGAGACCGGCTGGACCTTTCTTCCATAAAAGGCATAAAGGTGGACAAGCATTCCACCGGCGGCGTGGGCGACGGCGTCTCCATAGCGCTCGCGCCGATAGCGGCCGCGGCGGGCGTGGTTGTGCCCATGATGAGCGGCCGCGGACTGGGCCACACCGGCGGCACGCTGGATAAGCTCGAAGCCATGAAGGGCTTCAATGTGCGCCTGAAGCCGGAATACGTAGTGAAGCAGCTCAAGGCCACTGGCCTGTCCATGTTCGGCCAGACCGAGCGCCTGGCCCCCAGCGACAAGAAGCTTTACGCCCTGCGCGACGCCTCCTGCACCGTCGAGGCGCTGCCGCTGATCGTGGCCAGCATCCTCTCCAAGAAATACGCCGAGGACATCACCGGCCTGGTGATGGACGTGAAATACGGCAGCGGCGCGTTCCTGAAGGATTTCAAGCCCAGCCGCGAGCTCGCCGTGGCGCTGATGAAGACCGCCAAACTGCTGGGCATCCGCTGCGTGGCCGTGATGACCGCCATGAACGAACCTCTCGGCGTGGCCATCGGCAACGGCATAGAGACCTCGGCCTGCATAAAGATACTGCAGGGCGAGAAGGCCCCGGAGGATTTCACGCGCGTGCTCGAAACCCTCGCGGGCTGGATGATACACCTGGGCGGCAAGGCCCGCACGGCCGAAGAGGGCATTGAAAAAGCCCGGGCAGTCGTCGCCGACGGCAGCGCCCTGGAGAAGTACCGCCTGATGGCCAAGTGGCAGGGCGCCGACCCCAAGGTGGCCGACGACCCGGACCGCCACATGCCCAAGGCGAAGCTCTCGAAGCAGATCAAGGCTAAGAAAGCCGGTTTCCTCACCGCGATGGAGGCCCGCACCGTCGGGTTCGCCGCGGTGGCGCTGGGCGCCGGCCGCGCCAGGGCCGAGGACGCCGTGGACTTCGGCGCGGGCTTCATCCTCGGGAAGAAACCCGGAGACCGCGTGGCGCCCGGCGACTTGATAGCCACCGCTTACGCGTCCAGCCCGGCCAAACTCGCCGACGGCGTAAAGATGTTCGAGAGCTCTCTGGCCTACGGCCCCAAAGCGCCCCGCAAAGAGCCGCTGATCCGCGAGATCATAAAGTAAGGAGCCACATGAAGAACGTCCATATCTCTAAGCACCCGTTAGTGCTGGACAAGATCGCCCGGCTGCGCGACAGGCGCACCAACGTGGCCGACTTCAGGCGGCTGACGGGCGAGCTCGCCATGCTGCTGGCCCACGACGCCTTCCTGCACGCGAAGGTGAAGAAGGCCAAGGTGCGCACCCCGATCGGCGTGGCCGACGCGCAGCGCCTGGCGCACGACCTGGTCTTCGTGGCCATCCTGCGCGCGGGCCTGGGCATGGTGGACGGCCTGATGAAGCTCTATCCCGAGGGCAGGCTGGCCCACATCGGCATCTACCGCGACGAGGAAACCCTCAAGCCGGTGAAGTATTACGTGCGCCTGCCCGAGGACGTCTCCGAGAGCCTGGTGGTGATAGCCGACCCGATGCTGGCCACCGGCGGCTCGGCCGTGGAGGCCGTGGAGATCATGAAGAGCCGCGGCGCCAAGAACATCTGTTTTATCTGCATGCTGGCCGCCAGGGAAGGCCTGAAGCGCCTGGCCGCCGCGCACCCGGAGATGCCCATCTACGTCGGCGCGGTGGACGAGAAGCTGAATTCCCACGGCTATATAGTGCCCGGTCTCGGCGACGCCGGCGACCGCATGTTCGGCACCGCCTAGGCTCAGATGGACCGGAACGCAAAACGCGCAAGAAAGTGTCGCTTACGCTCCACGCGCGCACACCGTGCGCTCGCTCCGCGATTCGGCCTCGGCGCTGCGCAAGCCTCGGCCTCACGAGGGTTTTGCTAACCCGGTCCATCTTCGCTGCAATAAAATAAAAAAGCCCGGCTGCCCGGGCTTTTTTATTTTACCGCCGCGTACTCAGCACTTGCTCTTGGCGTGCGGGTCGGAGATACGGACCAGCGTGGGGTAGTCCAGGATCTTGATGGACTTGATCTCGCGCTTGATGATGCTGCGCTTCTCCAGGTCGGCCAGGGTGCGCACCACGGTTTCCAGCGCCAGGCCGGTGATCTCGGCGATCTCGGTGCGCTTCAGGCCGTGGATGGCCGGGTTCGGGGTGTTCTTGGACTTGTAGGTAATGGCGTTGATGAGGGCCTTGGCCACCTTGGAGCGGGCCGGCTTGTAGGCCGTGTCCTTGACCTTGTACTGCATGGCGCGCATCTCGTTGGCGATCTTGCGCAGGAAGATCTTGTAGACCTTCGGGTAGGTGTCCATGAACTGCTCGAATTTCTTGGCGTCCACGAAGGAGAGCACCGTGTCGCCCATGGTGCGGGCGTCGCAGATGTACTCGTGCTCGGAGAAGAGGGCGATGTGGCCGAAGGTATCGCCGGGGTGGCGGATCCAGTTGATCATCTGCTGGCCCTTGGAGTCGGTGGAGTAGATCTTCGCCCGGCCCTTGCAGACCGTGTAGATGCCCTGCGGCTGGCTGCACTCGGCGTAGACCTGTTCGTCGTCGGCGAACTTGCGGCCCGTCTTGAGCGCGCTCCATTCTTTCTGCGTCGCCGGGTCCAGCCGCACGACGAAGCAATTCTGCTTGAAGCGGCACGCGCCGCAATCCGGAGCCTGGTCTTTGGTGAATCTGTGCATTTCTCTTTGTCCCCCTGTCTGCTAAGCCTAATTATATAATATTTGTCCCCCCGTCGTCATTTGCTACACTATTAAGCGCCGGCCGACGGCTCGCACCATGTTCAAGGACCTGAAAGCGCTGGGCAAGGAATCGCTGATCTACGGGCTCTCCACCGTTGGGGCCCGGCTGCTCAATTTCATCCTGCTGCCGTTCTACACGCATTACCTGGTCCCCGCCGACTACGGCGTGGTGGCCGCGGTCTTCTCCTACATCGCCTTCCTCAACATCGTCTACCATTACGGCATGGACCAGTCCTACATGCGGCATTACGCCGACCGGGAGAAAGCCTTTCCGTCGGCCTTCGCCTGCCTGGCCGGCACCTCGCTGCTGCTGACCGTACTGCTCTGCGCCGCCGCGCCGTTCTGGGCGGAGGTGTCGGGCCTGGGCGCTGGCAACTCCCGCCTGGTCTGGTACGCCGCGGCCATCCTGCTGCTCGACACCGTCACCATTATCCCCTTCGCCGACCTGCGCATGCGCCACCGTGCGCTGCGCTTCGCCGGCGTGCGCACGGCGTCCATAGTGATCAACGTCGCGCTGAACGTGGTTTTCCTGCGCTACATGGGCCTCGGCCTTGAGAGCGTCTTCCTGGCCAATCTCGTGTCCTCGGCGGCGGCGGCGCTGCTGCTGGCGCCGGAGCTGAGGGCCCTGGCAGGCAAGTTCGACCTGCCGGTGCTGCGGCAGCTGCTGGCCTTCGCGCTGCCGCTGCTGCCCGCGGGCCTGGGCTCCATGGCCGTGCAGGTGCTGGACCGGCCCATCATGCTGCACCTGGCCGACACAGCCTCCGTGGGCGTGTACCAGGCCAATTACCGCCTGGGCATCTTCATGATGCTGGTGGTCAGCATGTTCGACCAGGCCTGGCGGCCGTTCTTCATAGAGCGCTCCCACCGGCCCGACGCGGCGCCGGTCTTCGCGCGCGTGCTCACCTGGTTCTGCTTCGGCGGGCTGTGGCTGTGGCTCGGCCTCTCTTTCTTTATCGGGGACCTCGCCCGCCTCAGCGTGGCCGGGGTGAACCTGATACACCCGGATTACTGGTCCGGCCTGGGCATAGTGCCGCTGGTGCTGGCCGCCTACCTGCTCAACGGGGTCTACGTCAACTTCCTCGCGCCGGTGATAATAGCCAAGCGCACGGGAGTGATACTCAGCGCCACGCTGGCCGGCGCCGCGGTCAGCGTGGCCGGCAACTTTGCGCTGATCCCGCCCTTCGGCATGTACGGCGCCGCCTGGGCGGTCTTCCTGTCCTACCTCGTCATGGCCGTCCTGGTCTATTTCCGCGGCCGAGCTTTCTACCCGGTGCCCTACGAGTTCGGCCGCCTGACCGGCGGCCTGGCCGCGGCGGCCGCCTTCGGCGCGCCGGTGCTGCTGCTCTCGCCCGGCCTGGCCTTGAAGGCGGTGGTCTTCCTGGCCTTCCCGGCGGCGGTCTGGCGCCTGGGCCTGCTGAGGCCCGAGGAGAAAGAGGCTGTGCTGCGCCGCCTGGCCGCGCTGCGGGGCCAAAAGACCGCGCCCCGCTAGGACCTTGGCCCCTGCCGTGGGCCGCTACCGCCTGCCATACTATCTATATGTTGAGATCCCTTGCAGCCCTGCTGCTTTGCGCCGCTCCGGCTTTTTCCCAGTCCTGGCCCCCTTCCCTTTCCGCCGACGCCCCGCCCGCGCCAGCCGTTAAAGCCCCGGTCCCCGCCCTCGCGGACTGGACGGTGATGTATTTCATCAACGGCAAGAACAATCTGGAGAGCTCGGCGCTGATGGACATGAACGCGCTGGAGCAGGTGGGCTCCAACGGCAAGGTGAAGATAGCGGTGGAGCTGGGCCGTATGAACGGGCAGTACGAGGGCGACGACCACGCCGAGGGCGACTGGACCGGCGTGCGGCGCTACCTGGTGACGAAGGACGCGGACAGCGCCCGCATCACCTCCCCGATATTGCAGGACCTGGGCCGCGCCGACATGGGCTCGTGGAAGGAGCTGGCGGCTTTCATAAAGTGGAGCAAGGCCAATTTTCCCGCGCGCCGCTACGCGCTGGTGCTGTGGGACCACGGCAACGGCTGGGAGCCGGTGTCCGACTCCAACTCCGGGGATTTCTACAATTTGAAGGGCTTCTCGCTCGACGACGAGACGGGCCACGAGTTCTCGCTGCCGCAGATGGCGGAGGCGCTGCGCCTGACCGGCGGGGTGGATTTCCTGATGCTCGACGGCTGCAATATGGGCATGGCCGAGGTGGCCTATGAGCTAAAGGACGCGGCGCTGGCGCTGACGGCCTCGGAGGAAACGGAGCCCGGCGTGGTGGTGCGCTACGCGCAGTTCCTGGGTATGCTCAACGCGAAGCCGTCGATGGGGGCCGAGGAGTTCGCGGCCAACACGGTGCGGACCTACCGCGATTATTTCCTGGGCCAGGGCGGCGACAACGAGGGCGCGCCGGTCACGCAGTCGGCGCTGCGCCTGGGCGAGATGAAGGCTTTCCGCGCCAGGCTCGACGCCTGGGCCGCGGCCGCCGTGCAGGCAGACCCGGCCGCGCTGCGCGCCGCCGCCGCCCGCGCCAAGTTCTTCGGCGAGTATCCGGCCTATAAGGACCTCTGCGACTTCGTCGGGCTGGTGACCGCCTCCACGGCCGACCCGGCCCTGAAGGCGCTGGGCCGCGACCTGGTCTCTTTCGTCAAGACGCGCCTGGTGATAGAGAACTGGGCCCAGGACGCCGTCAGCCACGGCGTGGCCATCTACGTCCCCTCCGACTATAACCCGCTTTACGACGGCCTGTCCCTCTCCCGCGATACCCGCTGGGATGACTTCGCCCGCCGCATGTCCACCCTGAAGTAAAGACAAAAAAAGACCGCGAGATGCCCAGTCGGAAACGGCCGGGGAGGGGCCCCGTGCTCATGGGCAGAGGGAAACCGTTGGCCGTCTGATGCGCATAGCGCTTGATACGGCACGGGCATAGCCCAGCGCGGTTTCCCCCCGCCTTGGGAATTTAAGGCGGGGCCCCCTTTCCCCAAAATCGCACGGGACCCCTCCCCGGCCGTCCCATCGTCTGCTCGTTTCTATTTTTATCAGCGGAGAAACCGGCGGAGACCGCAGGAGGCAGGGTTAGCAAAACCCTCATGAGGAGGAGGCTTGCGTAAGCGCCGACGACGAATGCGGAGGGGAGGCCACGGTGTGGCCGACCCGCGTTTTGCGTTCCTGCCCCCTGCGGTAGGCCGCCCGACGTGAGGATTAAACTATTTTTCCTGCTGGAGTTTGCCGAAGGCGGTGACGCCGAGGGCGGTGGTGGCGAGGCAGAAGAGGGTCAGTGCGCCGAGGTCTGTCCAGAGACTGAAGTAGCCCTGGCCCAGCATGATGATGCGCATCAGGTCCACGGAGTAGCTGATGGGGTCGAGGAGGCTGACGGCGCGGATGTAGGGCGCCGCGGTCTGCAGGTCGAAGAGGGCGCCGCTGAAGAAGAAGAGGGGCCAGGTGAGGAAGCTCATCACCAGGCCGAAGCCCTCCATCGATTTCATCCGGGCGCCGATGGTCAGGCCCAGGTTGGTGATCATGTAGGACACGGGGAAGGCCGCCAAGAGGCACAGAAGTATCTGCAGCGGGTTCTGCGGCAGAATAAAGAGCGCACCTACCACCACCAGCAGCAGCGTCTCTATCAGCGCGCCGAGCATCCCGCCCAGCGCCTTGCCCAGGAAGAGCGTGGCGCGCGAGATGGGCGCCGCCAGCACTTCTTTCAGGAAATCCAGGCGCTTGTCCCACACTATGTAGAGGCCGTAGGTTATCGACGTGAAAAGGATCACCATGACCAGGATGCCTGGGAAGATGAACTGCTGGTAGGTGAAGCCGGGCACCGGGCTCTGCGCCCCGGCCATGCCGTGGCCCATCACGAACAGGAACAGCAGCGGCGAGATCAGGATGGAGAGTATGCGCTCCTTCTCACGCAGGAAGATCTTGGCCTCGCGCAGCAGGATGGCGTAGATAGCGTAGAAGTTCATTTGCGCACCGTCCTGTTGGCCGCTATGCGCTCGAAGATGCCCTCGGCTTTCTCTTCGGCGTCCACGCCTATCTGCTGGCCGGCGAACTTCAGGAACACGTCGTCCAGCGTGACGCGGCGCACTTCCACGCCGGTTATCCGGCCGCCGGCGTTGAGCAGCGCCTGCAGGTTGGCGCCGGAGTCCTCTATGCTGATCTTGTAATGTCCGTTCTCGCGCTCCACTGTTTTAACGAAAGGCAGCGCGCGGAGGGCGTCAGCGTCTATCTCGCCCTTGAGGAACACCAGGTCCTGCCCCACCTTGCGCTTGAGGGCCTCCGGGGTGTCCAGTTCTATGATCCTGCCCTGGTTGATGATGCCTATGCGGTCGGCCAGGCTGTCGGCCTCTTCCATGTAATGGGTGGTGAGGATGATGGTGGTGTTGTGCCGTTCTTTGAGCTCGCGGATATGGGTCCAGACGGCCTTGCGGCTGGCCGGGTCCAGGCCGAGGGTCGGCTCGTCGAGAAAAAGGATCTTGGGGCTGTGGATGAGGCCGCGGGCTATCTCCAGGCGCCGGCGCATGCCGCCAGAGTAGGTCTTCACCAGGCTGTCGCCGCGGTCGGACAGGTTCACCAGCTTCAGGAACTGCTCTATCCTGGACGCAATCTCTCCGCGCGGCACGCCGTAGAGCATGGAGTGCAGCTCCAGGTTCTCGCGGGCCGTCAGCAGGTCGTCCACGCTGGGCTCCTGGAAGACTATGCCGATGTTGCGGCGCACTTCCAGCGGCTCGCGGGTGATGTCGTGGCCGGCCACCAGCGCCGTGCCCGACGTAGGGCGCACCAGCGTGGCCAGCATGCTGATCATGGTGGTCTTGCCGGCGCCGTTGGGGCCCAGCAGGCCGAAGACCTCGCCTTCGGGGATCTCCAGGGAAACGCCGTTCACCGCCGTGACTTCGGAGTAGCGCTTTACCAGATTGTCGGTTACGATGGCGGCCATAGTTAAATTTTAGCAAATGCTGTGCGGCCCGACGGGAGGTCCGGCGGCAGGGCTCAGAGCGTGCGCCGGAAGAAGTCCCGCACGCGCTTGTCGTAGGCTTCGCCCGCGCGCAGGCGGGTCTCGCCGTGGCCGGCGCGCTCTATCAGCCACAGCTCCGCCGCGGGCGCGGCGGCCTTGATGGCGCGGGAATTGGCGGCGGGCACGGCGGAATCCTCCGTGCCGTGCAGCAGCAGCAGCGGCGCTTTGTACGCTTCCGCGTTGCGTACGGGGCTGACGGAGCTTATGTTAACGCCCATCAGCAGCAGGCTCCAGCCTTTCGTCAAAGTAACCAGCGGGCCGCGCAGCGCGCCCCAGCCGCCGAAAATATAATTCAGCTGGCCGGCCAGGTCCGCGTACGGGGAGTCCAGCGCCCGGGCTTTTATAGCCGGGTTCTTTGAAAGCAGCGCCGCGGCGCCGCCCATGGAAAAGCCGAACACGCCGGCGCCGCCGAAACCGCGCTCTTTCAGGAAGTCCAGGGCGGCGTCTATATCGCGCGTTTCCCGCGCCCCGCCGGTGGCAAAGAAACCGCCGCTATGGCCGGTGGCGCGGAAGTCGAAATAGAGCAGGTTGAAGTCTTTGGCCAGAAAGTCGGTCAGCCCCAGCACGTCGCTTTTATCCATGGGATAGCCGTGGCAGATCACCACGGCCTTCTTCGAAGCGGCGTTGGGCACCAGCCAGGCGTCCAGCTCCACCCCGTCGGAGGTTTTCAGTTTCACTGCCTCGAATTTCAGGCCGAAGGCCTTGGGCGTCTGCGCGCCCGGGTAGCGCTTGGGGTGGGCGTAGAGCCAGAAGAAGACAAAAGAAAGCCCGGCGAAAGCGAGCGCCGGGTACACGATAAGCCGGATGGCTATTTTGAAGACGAGCGAGTTCATGCGGCCTTCAGCATGGGCACGAAGCGCACCGGGCAGACGGAGGCGCGCTCCAGGCCGGCGGCGGTCTTTTTTACCAGCAGCAGGTCCTGCGGTTCCTCCCCGACGGGGATGACCAGCCGGCCCCCTTCCTTTAGCTGCTCCGGCAGGGCGGGCGGTATGTCCGCCGGCGCGCAGGTCACCAGGATGGCGTCGTAGGGACCTGCTTCCGGCCAGCCAGCCGCGCCGTCGCCTGTCATGTAAAAGATATTCTTGTAGCCCAGCTTTTCCAGCCGCCTCCGCGCGGCGTCGGCCAGGTCCGGGAAGAACTCCACCGTGCGCACCTCGGCGGCCAGCTCGGCGAGTACCGCGGTCTGGTAGCCGGAACCGGTGCCTATCTCCAGCACTTTCTCCCCGCCCTTCAGGGCCAGCAGCTCGCTCATCAGAGCCACAATGTAGGGCTGCGAGACGGTCTGGCCGCGCTCGATAGGTATGGGGTAATCGTCGTAGGCGCGGGTGGCCAGGCCTTCCGGCACAAAGCAGTGGCGGCACACCTTGTCCATGGCGGCCAGCACGCGCTGGTCTTTCACGCCGCGGGCTTCTATCTGGTCCTTGATCATCTGCCGTCGTATGAAGCCGACGTAGGCGTCGTGTTTGGGGCCCAGCAGTTTGTCTATCACTACCAGACTCCCTTGATCACCATGAAGCAGGCCTGCGTGATCTTTATGCCGTACTCGCCGGCCTTCTGCACGGCCTTGTCCGAGTCGGAGCCGGGCTGCATCCAGATATGCTTCACGCCCAGCTTGTTGCATTCCTCCACCACACCCTCGGTGGCGGACGGCGGCACCACGGTGATCACCAGGTCCGGCCGCTGCTCCAGGTCCGAGACGCTTTTGTAAATGTTCTGGCCCAGGACGAAGCCGCCCTTCGGGTTCACGCCCTTGACCGGGTACCCGGCTTTGAGCAGGTCGCGGAAGATCTTGTGGCCGTACTTGGAGGCGTCGTCGGAAACTCCCACCACGGCTACCAGTTTGTATTCTTTAGCGTTCATAGTATCCTTCCCCCCGCAGGCGTTCTTCCCAGCGCGAAAGCCGCGGGAAATGGTAGGCCTCCAGCGCGGCCGAGAAGGCCAGCAGCAGGTAAAAGTCCGGGTAGAAGCCGGTCAGCAGCAGCAGGATGAGGGCCGCTATTCCCGGCAGCTCGCACAGCGCCGCCGTAACGATAGAGCCTGTGGTCAGGGCCTTGATGGCGGCGGCAGGCGTGGGCTGCTTTTGCGCGAGCCTGGCCCCGGCCAGTTTTACCAGCAGCAGCGTCGAGAGGCCGATGAAATACAGCAGGTACTTGGCCGCGTAGGAGGCCGGCGGCTGGAGGACCGGCTTGAACCCCATGCGGAGCAGGGCTTCCCCGACCACGGCGTAAAAGAAGATGGCCATGGTGATGGCCGCCGAAACCAGCGCCGCCGTAAAATAGGCTTTTTTCAGGGCCGCTTTGTCCATGGCTCAATACTCGTAGAATTTCTGCCCGTCTTCGCCGGGGTGGCTGCAGTCCAGCACCAGCAGGCCGTAGTTGGCTGACTCCGGGTTGGAGAAGAAGAGCCAGCCGCCGGAATCCGAGACGGCTTTGGAGATGTCTGCGTCGTATTTCCTGGAATCGACCAGCTTGATCTTGTTGGTGCGCTCATGTCCCGGCAAATGCAGCTCCGGCACGGCCTGTATTACCCGCGGCGCCAGCTCCGCCGGGCTCTTGGGGTACTTGCCGCCGGCTTCGGTGTAGGCCACCTGCAGCGCGGCCCTGAACGCCTGCAGGGTCCTCGCGGCGGAGGCGGCGCGGGCCTTCTCGTCCAGCTCGCGCTCGCGGCGGGCCACCTCGGCCAGTATCTTCTCGCCCAGCGCCTCTTTAACCTTGGCGTTGAAGGCGGATACCTGCGGCGCCAGCGCCTCAAGTCTTTCAGCCGGTATCTCCCCGCCCCTCTCCAGCAGGATAGTGAGGTTCTTCATTACCTGCTCTATCTCCGGGTTGGGTTTCGCGGCCGGGGCGGGCGCGGCGGGCTGCTGCGCTCCCGCGGCGCCGCAGAACAGTAAGATCGAAATGAGGGTTAGTTTCATGGTTTCTCCTTAGCTCACAGCTTCAGGCCCCAGTTTTCCAGCTCGGAGATGAACTTGTAGTTCGTCAGGTCGAACTGTATCGGCGTGACGGAGACGTAGCCTGCGCGCAGGGCGTTGAGGTCGCTGGCCTGGTCGGCGTCCTTGGGCTTGTAGTCGCCGGTCATCCAGTAGTAGTCCCCGCCGTGCGGGTCCTTGCGCTTCTCGAACCAGTCGTTGAAGCAGGTGCGGCTCTGGTTGGTGACGCGCACGCCTTTAAGCTTGCTTGCCGGCAGGTTGGGCACGTTCACGTTGAGCAGCGTGCCCGCGGGCAGGCTGCGCTTCTTGCACTGCAGCGCCAGCTTCAGCGCGAACTTGGCCGCCGAGCTGTAATCGGGGTTCACGAAGGTGTCCAGCGAGACCGCTATGGATGGGATGCCCAGCAGCGCGCCCTCGGTGGCGCCGGACACCGTGCCGGAGTACAGCACATTGTAGGCCTGGTTGCCGCCCAGGTTGATGCCGGACACTACGAGGTCGGGGCGCTTCTTCATGATGGCCTTGATGCCCAGCTTTACGCAGTCGGCCGGCGTGCCGCTGGAGGCGTAGCCGAAAAATTCGCCGTTGCGCCGGGCTTTTACCACCCGGAGCGGGTCGGAGATGGTGATGGCGTGGCCCACGGCGCTGCGCTGCGTATCGGGCGCCACTACGGTGACGTTGCCCGCCTTTTTCAGCGCGCAGGCCAGCGCGGAGATGCCCTCGGCGTAGATGCCGTCGTCGTTGGTGATCAGTATTTCCATATGATAATTATAGTAATTAATAGGGCCTTGCCCCGCCGCGCCAAAAGGAAAGGGCCCCCGGAGGAGCCCTTCCAGCCGGCCTCGCCGGGGTTTTAGTAATTGACGATGATGGCCACGGAGTTCATTTCGTCTGTCTTCTTGAAGGCGCCGCCCGGCAGGTTGACGTACTTCCAGGTGTGGGAAGCCTTCAGGGAGAAGTGCGTGCTGATGGACGCCACCAGCGCGGTCTCGGCGTTCATGCGGTAGCCGTCGGAATCCTTGAGGTTGCCAAGGTACTCCAGGTCCTGGCTGGCGTTGGCCGTGGGCGAGAGCTTGCGGATATACTTGGCGTAGCCGCGGAAGGTGCCGAAGGACTGGTTCTCTGCCCCGGGCAGGCGGTCTTCAAAGATATAGCCGCCGCCCAGCTCGGCGAAGAGGCTGTCGTCCGCGCCTTCGAGGAGGTGACGGCCGACGCCGAGCGCGAGGTCCCAGCGGTCCTGTATGCCTGCGAAGCGGTTCTTGTCCCAGGCCGTTTTCTGGAAGGCGTAGTTCTTGCCGGTCAGTTTGAAGCTGACCTTCTCCGAGGCGTTATACTGTTCGGCGGTCACGGTGTCGCGGCTTTGCGTGCCCAGGCCGCCCGCGGCGACTTCCAGGGCCGTCTTGCTCCAGTCGTAGTTGAAGAGGTTCTTGGCCGAGATGGTGGACGTCTTCGAGTTGCCGGAGGTCTGCACGTAGGACAGCTCTGCCGCGTCCTTCCACGGCTTGGCTTCCTGCGCCGCGGCGTTCAGTCCCAGCGCGAGCAACATGGCTGCTGCGATAGCTATCTTCATTTCTCCCTCCTGTTATGCTTTTGCGAATTCCGACGCGGCTAACGGGCCGGCCCCGCCTTCCTGGCGGGCGGGCGGGTCTTGAGCAGGCGGTGCAGCAGGGCCGCCAGGAGCTCCGTCTTGATGGGCTTCTCCAGGTACTCGCGCACGTTGGCTTCCTGCTTGATCATATCCGAAGTTGAACGGTCCATTACGCGGCCGGTCATGATGACCACGGGGATGTTGCCGGTGTCCTCGTTCTGCAGTTCGCGCGCTATCTCGAAACCGCCGGTCTTGGGCAGCATGAGGTCCAGCAGGATCAGGTCCGGCAGGACCGAGCGCGCTTTCTCCACGCCCTCCTGTCCGTCGTAGGCGTCCTCAACCTTGAAGCCCTCGCGCTGCACGATGATCTTCAGGAATTCCATGACGCCGATATCGTCCTCGACTATGAGGACGGTCTTGCCGTTAGCGGCCGAAAGTGAATTATCCATTACCCCTCCACTGCGATAAACCGGCTTCCGCCGGCCGGGCTCAGAGCTCGGCGACGGTTATGGCGTCTATCTGGTCCCAAGCCACAAAAGAGAGCTTGCCCTGGCCGCGGTTGACCAGCAGGCATTCATCCGTGTCCGTTATTGACTCCGCCCTCAGAGAACCGGCCGGGGTGGGAGCCTTGATGATGATGACGAACTGCTTGTCGGGTATGTTGTAGGTGGTCTCGCCGGGCAGCGCGTCGACGCTGTTGGTCACCAAGGTGAAGCGCTTCTGAAAAAGTTTTACCCAATCGGCTCTGTTCATGGTAGGCTCCCTGTTCTTAAGATGGTCCCGCGGCCGGGCTTCTCTCACAACAGTTATGATACAAAAAAGTCCCCGGCTTTGCGCCTCGGCGCCGTGCGCGATCAGCGGAAATCCTGTAATACGCCGGTTATGTCCGCCGCGGAGAGGTCCGCGTCGGCGAGCGGGGGCAGGGCGTCCAGCCCGCTGAGCTCGCCGTAGTCCGGCCCGGGCTTGCTGTAGAGCACGCCCAGGGGCAGGCGCTCGCGCTGCTCCGCCAGCGCCCGCGCGGCGGCCTTGTCGGCGGGGTCATGCTCCGGCCCTACCTTGTACACACGCTTGGCGTACCACTCGTAGGTGTTGAGCTTGTTGAACGAGACGCAGGGCTGGAGCACGTCGATGAGCGAGAAGCCCTTGTGCGCTATGCCGGCCAGGATCAGCTCCGCCAAATGCTCTTTCTCCGCCGCGTAGCCGCGCGCCACGAAGCCGCAGCCCAGCGCCAGCGCCGTCTCGAGCGGCGGGAACGGTGCCAGTATAACGCCGCCGGGCTGTATCCTGGTCTTCGTGCCGGGCTCCGTGGTGGGCGAGGCCTGGCCCTTGGTCAGGCCGTAGACCTGGTTGTCGTGCACTATCACCGTGATGTCCGCGTTGCGGCGGATATTATGGAGGAAGTGGTTGCCGCCCTCGCCGTAGCAGTCCCCGTCGCCGGTGGTCACTATGACGGTCAGCCCGCGGTTGGCTATCTTGGCCCCGGCGGCGGCCGGCAGCGCCCGGCCGTGCAGGCCGTTGAAGAAGTTGGCTTTGACGTAATGCGGCATCTTGGCCGCCTGCCCTATGCCGGAAACCAGCAGCAGCTCCTGCGGCTTTTTTCCCAGCTTCGCCAGCGCGGTCTTGAGCGCGGCCTGTATGCCGAAGTTGCCGCAGCCGGGGCACCAGGTCACCGGGTCGTCGGAGTTGAAATCTTTCAGGTCCATCTCAATGCCCCCCTTCCAGCGCGGCCGTCACTTCGTCCAGGGTGAACGGGCGCCCGTCGTATTTAAGGACAGAACCGTCAGCCTGTAAACCGGTCTCCCGGCGCAGCAGCCGGGCCAGCTGGCCGGTAGCGTTGCCTTCCACGGTGAGCACCCGCCCCGCGCCCTTCAGCGCGGCGCTCATGCCCGCGGCCGGGAAAGGCCAGACCTGCGGCAGGTGGACGAAGCCCGCGTCCTTTACGGCGGCGCAGGCGTCGCGCATTACGCCCAGCGTGGAGCCGAAGCCGCAGAGCATGGTCTTCGCGCCTGCATTCACCACCGTCGGGGGCAGCACCTCCCCGGCCAGCCCGGCCAGCTTGAGGCGAAGGCGCTTGTCCGTCATCTTTATACGTACACCGGCCAGCTCGGTGATATGCCCTTCGGGGCCGTGCTCGTCGCTGTCGGCTGCGGCCAGCGCGCAGGAGCGGCCCGGCACCGGGCGCGGCGACACGCCGTCCTCTGAGTAAGCGTAGCGGTCGGCCAGCGCGTCGAACCCGGAGGTGAAGAGGCGGCCCCGGTCCGGCGGCTCCGCGGCGGGGTCCGGTGCGGCGATGTTGGTGAAGGACTCGGCCAGGTGCTGGTCGGAAAGCAGCAGAGCCGGGACCTGCCACCGCTCGGCGGTATTGAAGGCGCGCTTGGCCGCGAGGAAGCATTCCGCCGGCGAGCCCGGCGCGTAGACGGCGCGCGCGAACTCCCCGTGCCCGGCGTGCAGCACGAACTCCAGGTCCTCCTGCGCGGTGCGCGTCGGGAAGCCGGTAGCCGGCCCCGGCCGCATTACTACGGCCAGCACCAGCGGCGTTTCCGTCATGGCCGCGAGGCTCAGGCCCTCGCACATCAGCGCAAAGCCGCCGCCGGAGCTGGCTGTCATGGCGCGCACTCCGGCGTAGGCCGCGCCCACGGCCATGTTCACCGCAGCGATCTCGTCTTCGGCCTGCTCCACTATAATGCCGAAGCGCGCCGCGTGGTCCGCCACGGTGTTCATGATCCCGGTGGCCGGCGACATGGGATAGGCCGTATAAAATTTGCAGCCCGCCGAGACCGCGCCCAGCGCCAGGGCCTCGTTGCCGGCCAGCAGGCAGTCCGCGCCGTGCGCCCCGGCGTCCACGCCGGGCAGTCGCTCTTTGACATGCGCGGAGACGTGGGCGAACCCCTTGCGGACGGCCTCCGCGTTCTTCTCGGCCGCCGCCGCGCCTTTGGAGGAAAACTCACGGACCGCCGCTTTAACCGCGTTGTCCGGGCTTTCTCCGGTCAGCGCGGCTATTACACCCAGCGCCACCGAGTTGGCGTAGATGGGCCCGCCCGCTTCCTGCGCCAGCGCGTACAGCGGGACGTCTACCCAGCTTTCCCGGGGTTCCGCCAGACCGTATTTATTCCTGTCCAGGACCAGCAGACCGCCGGCAGCCAGCGCCGGCAGGCCCGCTTCTACAGCGTCTTTATCGAGGGCGATCATGAGGTCGCACTTTTCCCTGGGGGAATGCACCGGCGCCGCCGCGGCCCGCACCTGGAAGAAATTGGTGCCGCCGCGTATGCGCGACATGTAGTCCTGGATGGCGAAAACATGCCTGCCGCTGTCTTTGTACAGGCGGGCCAGCATCATGCCGGCGGAGACTATGCCCTGCCCGGCCTCGCCGGAGATACGCACGCTGATCTCTGTGTTCATTTTATTCTCCACGGTCTTTTATTTAAACCCAGGCCCGGCCGTCCCTCTCTATGAGAGCCGCCGCCTGGGGCGGGCCGCTGGTCCCCGGCGTGTAAGAGTAAAGCGCGCCGCCGTAGGGGTCCGCCTGCCACGCCGCCAGCAGCGGCGACAGGAACTGCCACAGGAACTGCATCTCGAAAGAGCTCAGGAAGAGCGTCTGGTCACCGGCCATGGCCTCTATAAGCAGCCGCTCGTAGTCGGTGGGCGCCGCGGTTTCCCCGGCGCGCTCCGGGTAATCCATCCGCATGGTCTTGGGAACGAAGCAGAGCCTTGGGCCCGGATGCTTGGCGATAAGGGAGAAGGACATGTCCTCGTCGGGGTGGATGTTGAAGGTGAAAATATTTGGATAGCCAATATCCATGCCGCGGAATATACCGTGCTCGGGCTTCCTGTAGACCAGGCTGATCCGGGTGCACTTGGCGCCGGTCTTTTTCCCCGCCCGCACGTAGAACGGCACGCCGCGCCAGCGGTCGTTATCGACAAAGAACCTGAAGGCCAGGAAGGTCTCCACGCCGGAGTTAGCGGCCACGCCAGGCTCTTGCCGGTAGCCCTCATACTGCGCCCTTACCGCGTCGGCGGCGGCGGCGGTCCTTTCCCTCTCCGGTATGCTTTCAAAAAACCGCCGCTTCTCCGTCTTGAAGTCGGTGTCCCTGAACGAGGACGGCAGGTCCATGGCCGTGATGGCGGCCAGTTGCAGTATATGGCTCATCATGTCCCTGGCCAGCCCCAGGTTCTCGAACAGGTCCGCGCGGCCCTCCAGCCCCAGCTCCTCGAAGACCGTTATCTGCACGTGGTCGATGTAGCGGTTGTTCCAGGTCTCGTCGAAGACGCTGTTGGCCGCCCGCAGCGCCAGCACGTTCTGCACGGTTTCCTTGCCGGTGAAATGATCTATACGGTAGATCTGGCTTTCAGCCGCGTCTTTCTTCAGTCCGGCGTCCACGGCGCAGGCGCGCTCGAGGCTTGAGCCATAAGGTTTTTCTATTATCAGCCGGGACCAGCCGCCGCGGTCGCCGGGCTCGGCCAGCAGGCCCGAGTCTCCGAGGCCGTCAGTGACCTTACCGAAGGCCGCTGGCGGGATGGCCAGGTAGAACAGGCGCTTTTTCTTTATGCCGTGCTTTGCGTCCAGCTCGTCGAGGCGGGCGCCCAGGGCGCGGTAGAACTCCCCGCTTTCGTAATCAGCCCGCAGGTAATCCACGCGCCCCAGAAAATCGGTCACCGCCTCAGGCGGGGCGCCGGGGCAGGCGCGCGCCATGAGCTCCGACAGGCGCCGCTCCAGTTCCGGCCGGCTCAGCGGCGTGCGCGCGGCAAGCAGGATATAGAAATTACGGGGCGCCAGCCCTTTTTTGCAAAGGCCGAAGAGCGCCGGGAGTATCTTCCGCCCCGCCAGATCGCCGGTAGCGCCGAAGAGCACGAAGGCGCAGCTCTCCGGGCGCGTCTCCTGGCAGAAACCGATGGTTTCAGTCATTTTTCCCCCTAGCCTGATTACAGTAAAAGCGCCGTGTCCTGTCAATATCTGCAAACCGTATGCGGTTGACTGTTTGGAGTTAAAAGGTATAGCATCAATTCAAGGGTTAGTGTTTCTTCAAGGGGGCAAAATGAAAATACTGCTGGTTTACTATTCCATGTACGGCCATATGTACGAGATGGTCAAGGCCGCCGCCGACGGCGCGAAGGGCGTGAAGGGCGCGGAGGTAGTCATCAAGCGCGTGCCGGAGACGCTGTCGCCCGACGCGCTGGACAAGATGGGCGCGTTGGAGGCGCAGAAAGCGCAGGCCGCCGTCCCCGTCTGCTCGACGGAGGACCTGGCCGCCGCCGACGCCATAATCTTCGCCACGCCCACGCGCTTCGGCAATATGTGCGGGCAGATGCGCCAGTTCCTGGATTCCACGGGAGGCCTGTGGATGAGCGGCGCCCTCGTCGGCAAGGTGGGCAGCGTAATGACCGGCTCGGCCACCCAGCACGGCGGGCAGGAGTCCACCATCCTCTCTTTTCACAACACGCTGCTGCACCAGGGCATGGTGATAGCCGGCCTGCCTTACGCCTACCAGGGCCAGATGGACATAACCGAGATAACCGGCGGCTCGCCGTACGGCGCCAGCACCATAGCCGGCGGCAAGGGCGAGCGCCAGCCAAGCAAGAACGAACTTGACGGCGCCAGGTTCCAGGGCCGCTACGTGGCCAGGCTGGCCGAGAAGCTGGCCGGCTTCAAGATAGGCTAAGCGGCCCGTAGTAAAAGCCTCAGGAGCATTATGCTGGAGTTTCTGCGCTCATTGCCGCCGGAGCAGCTGTATCCCACTGTCACGCTGGCGGGCGTAGTGGCCGCCGTGGCGCTGGGTGAGCGGCTGCGGCCGGGCTTCGCGGTGGACCGGCGGCGGGAGCTGGGCATAAACCTGGCGGCCCTGCTGCTGGCCGTAATCGCCGGGGAATGGTGCAAGGTCGCCGCCACGGGCGGCCTGCGCCTCCTGGGCGCTGGCGGCCTGCCCGCCACGCCGCTGGCCTCGCTGCCGACGCTGGTGAAGCTGCCGCTGGCGGTGCTGGTCACCGACCTCGCCCTTTATTGGGTGCACCGGGCCATGCACAACCCGCGGCTGCTCTGGTTCACGCACACCTTCCACCACTCCATCGGCGAGATCTGGTGGCTCTCCGGCTCGCGCACCAGCCTGGCGCACCTCTTTCTCTTCGCCGTGCCGCAGATGTTCATCGCCCACTTCCTGCTGCGGCTGAACGCCTTCGAGCTGACAGCTGCGCTCTCCTTCGGAGTGGCGGTCAATATCTGGATACACGCAAACATGTGGGTGAACCTGGGGCCGCTGGCGTGGCTCTTGGTCACGCCCAACTTCCACCGCATCCACCACGGCGCGAGGGGGCTCAGCAACCGAAACCTGGGTTTTGTGCTTACGGTCTGGGACAGGCTATTCGGCACTTATACCGGCACGGAGACCACGGGCAGGGAGTTCTCCCTGTTCCCGGTCCCCTCCGGCGGCCGCCTGGCCAGGATGATGGTAGGAATTTAGCTCATCTAATACCTGAAGATCGCCGCGGACGGGGCTTTGCCCGGCATCCTGGCCGGGTCCAGGGCGTAGACCTTGCCGCCGTGGTCCAGCGTGCGCGTAACGCACACGTCCAGCAGTTCCAGGTCCTGCGGCAAGGTCTACGCCCTGGGGTCCAGCATGCCGGAAGCGTCGTCGAAGAAGCCCCAGCGCTGGTCCTTCGCGGAGACGAACATGACCGCCACCCTGCCGTCGTTGGCCGCCTGCAGTATGGTCTTCAGATGGTTGGACGCCATGGGCGTGCCCTGCAGCTGCTCGAACAGCAGTACCGCCTTGTTCTCGTTCTCCTCCAGCCCGGGCCTTACCAGTTCCCAGGCCTTGTCCTTCAGCTCTCCCGGCTTCATGTCCTCGGGGCTGCCGGTTATGCGGCCCGCGCAGAGGTCGGGGTAGGTGTTGGCTTTTTCATAAATTCGGGTCAGGTAGTCCACACCGGCCAGCACCAGCGGCCCGCCGGCGCCGTTGATCATGCCTTTCACCGCCTTGTCGACGTTGTGGAAATAGACGAGGATGTTCTCCTTGTTCTCGTCGGAGTCCTCGGCGTGGCCGTGGAACATGCCGGCCTGGCCGCCGCCGCCGGCGTGCCCCTCGGTATGCGAATTGAACTGCAGCTGCTTCTCACCGGGGTTCAGCTCCAGCAGCTCGGCTATCCCCCTGGGCGCCTTGCTCAGGTCCAGTTCCGAGACGCTGTAGCGGCTGCACTCGAACAGCCTCACCGAGCGCTGGCTCAGCGCCAGCACGCAGAACCTGCCGTCCTCTGCGAAGAGGGGCAGCAGCTGCTTGACGCTGAACCTGTCCGCCACCGAGGCCATCTCGGAGAACTTGAGCGGCAGGGTGTAGGCCCGCTTTATCTTCTTGGACAGGAACACCGCCAGGCCGCCGCTCTGGTATTGCCAGAAGAGGTGGTCCTCCAGCAGCGGCTTGGCCGACGCCATGAACGCGGTTGCCTCGTGCGCCTTCAGCCCCGTCGCAGCCAGTTTCTTCTCGGCCTCGTGCAGCAGTTTGCGGAACCTTATGGGGTTCTGCTTGGTCTCTATGCTGCCCTTCTCCGTGGGCATGTAGATAGAGACGCAGGGCCCGGTCCTTTCGTCGGTAAGTTCTTTCAGCTGTTCTTTTCTCATTATAAGCATGGCTTCCCCCAGTTCAGATAGTACGGCGCCCCCGGAGTGCGGAGGCCCCGGGTCTTAGCGCTTCTCTCCGCGCGGCGCCGCGTGCTCGCGCTGCCCGGCCTGCTCCAGCTTCGGGCGGCCGTAATGGTCGTAAAGTTCGCTCTCGTAGTCCTCGCTCACCGGTACCGACGGGTCGAACTGCGGGCTGCCCTCTATGGCCAGGCGCGTGAGGTCCAGGAAGACTTCCGCGGTCTGCCAGTCCACGCGTTCTATCCAGTGGGGCGAGACCAGCACTTTTCGCCCGGGCAGCCAGGCCCCAGTGTCGGCCACCAGGTAGCGGATAGCCCATTTGCGGTCGTCGACGATATAATCCTCTACGCGCCCTATCTGGCCGTCGGCGGCGTGCAGGCGGTAGCCCGTCACCGCGCGGGTGCTTTGCAGGTGGCTGTCGGCCGCGGGCCGCTCTTTGCCGGCGTTGCGCTTGCGCTCCGCTTCCTCGTCGGACGGCGGGAGCATCATGCCGCCGCCGGCGTAGAAGCCTTCCCCCCAGTAAAGCGGCCAGGCGTAATGCTCGTGCAATTCTATCTCGTGCGCGCGTGTGACGGTCTTGTCGGTATCAATGTCGGGGCTGTTGCGTACCTGCTCCCGCGTCAGGTTGACGGGCATCGCCCGGGCCCGCAGGTCCGGCTCCCGCTTGAGCGCCGCCGTGGAAATAAGCACTTTGCGTCGGTCCAGCCAGCCCCCGGTGCGCACCACCAGGTAGCGGATCTCCCAGTTGCGGTCGTCGAAGTAGAACTCATCCACCTCGCCCAGGTCCCCGTCGGTGGCGTGTATCGCGTAGCCTGTGATACTGTTAATATTGCGCAGCATGTTCCCCCCTTCTTAACTTCTGCAGCTTCGCAAGCTCGCTCTCGAGCATGCGGTAGAACTTGCGCCCAATGTGGGCGCCGGCAAAGGCCCGGTTGCCGTAGCGGAACTCGTGGGTCTCCTCGCCGTTGCTGAGCGTGACCAGCAGCGAAAGATGCTCGTCCACCACCGAGCACTCCACCCCCCTCTCGGCGTAGTAATCCGTTATCTTCTGCGCGAATACCGTATTTTCCCTTAGCATGGCTCCCCCTTGTTCTGCGCCGCGCCGAACCCCTACCCCTAGGAGTTATGCAAGTATTCTAATGCTCTGGCGATTTACGGTCAACCGCAAATAATTATCTTAAAGCCCCTCATCGGCGGCGGCCCCAAAGGTTAATCAGGCGGTTTCTTGATCAAGGATAGTCATAGATAAGATCAGCCCGGTTTAATCGTAAAATGTGTTGTATGCAGTATATATTCAGCCGCGCCATACTTGCCGACCTCCTCTGCTTCCTGGTCTGGTTGGCCTATCTTGCGATACTGCAGCCCGGCATACTGGCGCTCAGCACCTTCCACCCATTCCACTCGACAACACCTGTGCTAACAGGCGCAGCGCTGCTTTCAGTTGCCATGTCATTCGCCCTGGCCTGGCATACCGGGCTTCGCCGCAGGCTCTTAACGGCCTTCGGCTACGCCGCTGAAGAGGCCGAACTGTCCTTCGGTCCCCTTCGCTTGAAGCGCTGCCGCCGCGTCGGGCAGCCCGGCGGGTTAAACGCGAAATCTCTGGCAGGCGTACTGCTAGCCGGCATAGCGGCCGCCGGTCTGTCGGCGGGCATGATAGGTTTAACGCACTGGGGCTGGCACGTCCGCTTTGACAAACTCGGGCGCTCGGCCAGTGAAGCCGGCCTCCCGGTAACCCTGGCCGGGTTCAGCGAGACTCTCCCCCCGGATGCTTACGCTTTTGCTGTTCTGGAATCAGAACTGGAAAGCCTGAACGGCGACCTGCTCATGTCGGCACCGCAGCAGCGCACTGCCCTAAGGAAATGGGACCGGGCAATGTACGCCAAGTCGCTTGAAACAGTCTCCGGCCACGAGGATTTCATCGCCGGGCTGACGGCGATTAACGGACGCTTCTGCCGCTTCAGGCCCATAGACTACTCCGCGGCGAGCCGCGACCCTGACGCCATACCGGACTTCGCATCCGAAAAGTATTTCCAATTGGCGAGGCTGCTGCGCCTTCAGGCGCTTACCTCCGCCTACCGCGGCGATTTCGGGTCCGCATGGGCGAAATTGGAGAAGCTCTTGGACCTGGCGGGCCTGCTGGCCGCCGACCGGGCTCTGGAAGTGAAGCTGGCCGCCCTCTCTTTGCGCGGGCAGGCCGTGGAAGCGGCTATTACCGCCATGTTCAACGCCCCTGGCCAGCCGGTGCCGGATAGACTCGCCGGCAGGCTCAAGGCCATACAGGCCGAGCGTCTGGTGCGGGATGGCGTGCGCTACGAACTGGCACGCAGGCTGGATTTTCGCCGTGCTTACGAACTGCCGGTAATTACCGGGCGCAAAAAGATGGTGAAGTTCCACCGGCACGAAGCCGAACCGCATTTCAGCGAAGAGGACCTGCTTAACCTGGGCGCCCGCCTGCTTACGCTGGCCGGGGCCTTCGACGCCGGCTATTACAAACTGGCCAGTTATCTCGCCAATGAAGGCCAGGACGAGACCCGGGCCGCTTCGAGGGTCTCCTATTGCGAGTCCTGGCCGGTGTGGCCTTACAGGATAGCGCAGTTCGAATGGCCGCAATACGGCGGCTTTTACCTCAAGGAAAGGGAATTTAAGGCCTGGGCCAGGCTGGCGCTGGTTGCCTCAGCGCTGGAAAGATATCGGCTTTCCTCCGGCACTTACCCGGCGTCATTGGGCGCGCTAAGCCCGCGCTACCTGGAGGCGGAGTATCTGTCCGACCCGTTCTCAAACTGGGATTTCAACTATGCGCCGGCGGGCGGCGGCTACGCTCTCTGTTCGGCCGGGCCTTCGGGCGACGGGAAGAATTCGGATGGCCAGCATTTTTGCGCCACACAATCCTCCTCGCCTAAACACCGGTAAAAAAAGGCCGCGCCTTATAGGCGCGGCCAAAATCCCTGCCGTTCAACTTAAAAACTGTTCCAAGGCTCCTTATACCCGCGGCCGTTACGCGAGCCCATGTAAAGGTGCGTGCAATTTATGAAGGCCGTGCCGTATTCCGGACTGGACGGGTCGGCAACATAGCCCCAGCCGCCGGCGTCGTCGGCTTCTTTTGGCGAACGGAACAATTTTACTTTGGTTTCCGAACCGGAATGAAGATGAGCGAAATCCTCGCCGCCCTTCTTGCCGAAAATGCGTGCCTTTGGGATCTCCCCGGAGGTGAGATATTTTCCGTTCTCGGCTAGTGTTTCCAGGGAAGCCGGGTATTTCCCCTCCGTATCCTGGTAATAAATCTGCAGGGCCGAGCGGACCATGTCCAGCTGTCCGAGTGTCTGCTTGGCCTCACCGCCGCCGCCGCGCAGTGCCTTGGCGAACATATACATGGCCAAGGGCCTGGCCACGAAATACATGGCCGCAAGCACAGCGCCGGCAATAACGATCTTCTTAAGGATTGAATTGTTCATACACGGTCAATGGCTGCGGAGAAGTTCTTCTTCCAGCTTGTCTTTTGCCCGACCGAAGATGTGGTCCCAGAAGTTCCGGAATGGCGCGGTGCCACTCCTTCTCGAAGCCGGTTTTATTGAGTTTTAAAAATCCGAGTATGTCTTCCGTGTTGGAATCCGCCATTATCCGGGTGAAAGCTTTCCTTCCGAAACGTTTTTCAAGATGGCGGAGCAGGGCCCAGCCCCAAACGTAAGCGTTGCGGCCCTCCAACTCCGCTATGCCCGGAAACCTGCCGGACGAGAGATCTTCTTTCATCGCCCGGCGGGTAAAGCGGTCCTTCCACTGCCCGGCTGCATATACGGCCAGGCCTTCGCTCCACCAGCGTGGGCGTATCTCCATGGCGCCCTTCGGAGAGAACTGCTCCTCTATCATGTGGACAATTTCATGCCCGATGAACTGCCGGTATACCTGCCTGTCGCATTTGCCGTCGCGGCCTAAATAATCCGGGTGCACGTCAGCGGGCCAGGCTTTAGGCGAAATAAGATATAGGTCGTGCCCTTGAGGCTGGCCCAAGCGCCCCTTGCTGGTCGGCACCTTTGTAAGGTGCGCCACCAGCCTGTCATATTCTTTCCGGCTTGGGGCGATAAAGATATTTATCAGCGGGAACCCGGACGGCAAATTGAAGAAACGCAGCCCCGCTTTAAGCCCGGCCATAGCGTACTTGCAGGTTACGCCCACCGTGCCGGCGTCCTTCTGCGTAAAAATCACGCGCGCGCCTTTGTAATGGTCGATGTTATATTTAATTTTTGCCACGCAATTTAAAGTGTCACGGATAGGCCAGGTCTTGATTCTTACTCCCGCCCAATGCCAGATTAAATTGTATAGATTACATCGGGCGGGGTCAACGCACCCTGATAAAAAATGCCCTGCGTACAAGCAGGGCGATTCATCGGGCCGCTAAAGGCGCGGCGGCGGGGAAAAGGGCCGTTTTGGAAATTTGGGGTGATTTTCAGGCCTCAGTGATAACCTACTTTGCGCAACATCCCGAGGAAACATTATGAATTCCTTATGATCTGCGGTAGGCGGATCTTATCCGCGAGATGTCGTCGCAGGCGTGGCCACGCAGCGCGGCCCCGCCCTGCTCCTTGCCGCTAAGTAGCGGGTTCGCAGGGCTCGGCACTACGCGCCTTCGCTCCTGCTCCCAAGGTGTCCCGCACTTAAACAAAGCAGAAAATTATTCCCCGCGCGCGCTGCAACAGAATTGAACCGATATCAAAACAGACTCTGCCCGCGCACGCCAGTGGCTGCTGGCACTCGCGGCGCGGGCCTGTTGCTGTCATCTATCTTAACTGACATTCCGGTGCAGTTACTGATTAAACCACCGCCCCGGCGTCCGCTGCTGCGGCCGCCGCGGCGGTCTTTTCTGTTAATTATCGCCGCCACCGGGAGAGGCCGAGACGGACCATAAGGAACGGGCCAGGGCGGTAGCTTCGGCCCCTGTTGGCCTCCGCCCCCGCACTGGCCCGGGCTTTCATTTCCCTTCGGATTTCTTCAGGTTTAGAATTGTGACGGGCTCTGCCGCGTTCTGATAGGTGAGGCCAATGACAGAAAGCCTGTTCTTGCCTAAAAAGTGGAAATCGCTTACTCTGTCTATGTTTTTCCAAATATTGGTTGATGTCACATTTAGTGCATTATCCAAGTCCAAAAGAACAAATCTAGAGGGTTCTCGGACAGTGTATCCTATCAGGTATCCATCTGCGGTCCGCTTAAAGGGAATATGCCCGATATCTGTAACTACCGAGACAAGCTTAATGGATTTTTCTGAAACTTTGTCTCCAGTTTCATTAACTCGAAATAAATACATCTCTGGTTGTTGTTGCCCGCTAACATCACTGGCCGCAAGAGCCAGGAATTCTTTTCCCTCCTTGATTAGTCTAACCCCGGTATTTGGTCCGTTTTTATACTGCTTTTCCCAAGTAAGTTTCCCCTTCTCATTGATTCCAAAAAGCAATATCCCAGATTCGTTATACCCGAGTGCAATATAATCCCCGGTAGAGGTTGTTTCAACGGATGAAACCCCGTTTTCCCCTTTTGAACAGAAGTAGGTCTCTTCCCAGAGGAGTTCGCCCTTTCTGCTTACTTTAGCAACGTAACTGCACCCGGCATAACCTGAGTCACTGAAGATCCCGCCTATAAGTATGTTCCCATCCGAAGCCTGAACAGAGGTATAGATATACGCAGTTGTTTTTAGGGGCTTTGTAAAAATATTCTTTCCTGATTCTGATAGTTTGCATATGAACACGCGTTTAGGGGTTTCAATATTTTTATCATTACTGTATCTGCCCAGAATCAAGTAGCCATCTTTTACTGACAAACCTGTGCTCGGTGTCGTATATTTCCCGAGAGATACCTCCTTCTCCCATGCGACCTTCCCCGATTCATGTATTTTTGTGATTAGGGCTGAACTTTTCCCGTCCGGCCCTAAATCTGATTTTGTGGTGACAAGAATGTAACTTGATCCCGGCTCTCCCATGATAAATTTAGGGTTTAAATCTTGTGGCTTTGAATAGGTCGTCGTCCCTTCCAGTATATAGCCAACTTCACTGGCGAAAACTAGTTGGGTCTGGGCGAGCGAAATTAAAAAGACTAACCAAATCATAAGTCTATCCTCGTTTTTAAGGTTCTTGGTTTAAGTGTAATCAACCCAGGCAACATTTCTAACGTTCTGGATGAAATTATTTACGATGGCCCGTATTGCCGCGCCAATGTTCTGAGAATATTCCTTTGTTTGTTTCCGGAACTCCTCTTCTCTTCCTTCTCTCCACGTTTTCATGGAGTTTTCAATAGCTGCGTCGGCGAAATAGAATCTTTCTTCCGACATCGACATTCCTCTGGAGATAAACGCATCCTGTCTCTTTTGGCCGTCCTCGCCGTAAAAGTGTCGCCGGTATCCGTTGCTTATATGGGAAATATCGACATAATGAAAAGTCACTTTAGAACGGATGGTTTCAAGAAATATGTTGAACTCCGTTGCCTCTCCGGCTGTTTCGTTGGCGGCGGTTACTAGGGCTGACCAGCAGGCTTTATCCTCTTTGCTTAGCGAACGATATATTTCCTGGAAGGCAGTTGAATCAACAATCTCCTTGCGCCCTTTAATGAGATATAGCGTTTCCCTGAAAAGAGAATAGATTAGCCGCATAATATGTAACTGCATCCCAATGTAATGGCCCCGTTCCGTAGAGACTTTGGGGGAATCGTGTGCTGGCGGATTCTTAAGGTGCAGGTCATAGATAAATAACAGGTCGCAAAAATCATTGTAAATTAGCGCGAGTGCTAGAATAAAATCGCAAAGCTTTTGGGTTTCTTTGTCTGGAGAAACGAAGGCGCTAGGATCAAAATACTGCAATCTAGCAAGCGTATAAAGTGATCTTTCCGGAGTTGTACTCATAAATCTATTCTAAGATTGCGGTTTTCTTAAGTGCCTTGCGGTTCCACAACCAAACATAGACTAACACTTCCATTTGAGGTATAAAAATGTCAATTGAATGATGAATCAGATATGTAAATAGTGAAGGCTTACTAGGAGCTAGAATACTCAGAACTGTATGGGTTGCCAGGTCCGTAGTGAAAATCATTACCCATATTAAAGGCGGAAAGCATGCGATAAACAAAATTAACTGCCTGCGGGTTGTGCCTAATGAAAACAATGGCAATAAATAGAGTAGAGCCCCAAGAACTATGGCGATAATTAGAATTAAATAAAACCCCCCATCGCCCCAAGAAAGTATTCCATCTGTCGCAAGCACAAAGAAATAGAAACATACAGTGAAGATTGCCGTGGCTGCAAAAAATACAGCCACTCTAATCGAGTAGGTTCTAACGAAATTGGATACGTTGGCAAGATAGAAGCCAAGCAGTATTATGCCAAACAAAGACGCGATAAAAGGCGTAAGGCTGGTTAGTGTTGGAACTGTGCGCAATGGATAGGTAAGTGCGCTTAATAAAAATGACGATGCCAGTCCTATTAACGCTGAATTTGTAAACAGCTTCCCCATGCTGTCCCCCCGGCTAGAGTAAAAGATGTGTTATAGCTTCTTGAGTAAGTCCGAAATGGACTTTTGCAATGCTTTTGCCAGTTTTTCGACATTACTGAGCGTGATGTTCCTTTCAGCCCGTTCGATCATCCCGATATACGTCCGGTGGAAGCCGGACTTGGCGGCGAACTCTTCCTGGGATAACTTGAGCTTTTTTCTTTCTTCCCTAACCCGTTTGGCGAACTTGATAAGAATTGGTTTCTTCATTACTGAAAGTCTAGGAATTTGCTAATTATACATCTACATACAATACGTAGCATTATTGTATAATAACAAATGAGCGGTAGGGGGCGGCTTATAACGGCAAAGAGTTGATGCGCGCGGGGAATAATTTTCTGCTTTGTTTAAGTGCGGGACACCTTGGGAGCAGGAGCGAAGGCGCGAAGTGCCGAGCCCTGCGAACGGTCTTCTTAGCGGCAAGGAGCAGTGCGGGGCCGCGCTTCGTGGCCACGCCTGCGACGACATCTCGCGGATAAGATCCGCCTACCGCAGATCCAGGAGGAACTCATAGCGTTTCTTTGGGGTTTTGGGCGAAATAGGTCATGATTGAGGCCCTAAACTCACCCCAAATTTCCGAAACTGCCTTTTTCCCCGTCGCCGCGGCTGCCGCGGCGTTAAAATCTTGCAGTTTCTCCCACGGAAAACTCAGTTTATAAGAAATCCGTTTCCCGCCGATGATTAATTACGAACCGAATTATTTTCCTTATGGCCGCCGGTGCGGCCGGCCCAGCGCTGCTGCGCCTGGCCGGCCTTACCCGCGGCGCGGAGTTGAAGAATAGCCCTTAATTCCGTCTTAGCCCTGCTGGGCAAAGCCGGAATTAAGAGCGGGGAGGCAAGGTATGCAGAACCACACAATGCGGTATTTCCTTTATGCGCGCAAGTCCACCGACGAGGCGGACCGGCAGGTGCTCTCCATAGAGGCGCAGCTCACCGAACTTCGGGACTATGCGCGCAAAGAGGGCTTTGTGATCGCCCGAGAGTTCATAGAGAGCAAGACCGCCAAGGAACCGGGCCGCGAGGTCTTTAACGAGATGGTAGCGGGCCTTGAGCAGGGCGCGGCCCACGGCATAGTGGCCTGGCACCCGGACCGGTTGGCCCGCAACTCAATAGACGGCGGGCGCATCATCTATCTGGTGGACACCGGAAAGGTCTTAGAGCTAAAGTTCCCCACCTTCTGGTTTGACGCTACGCCTCAGGGCAAGTTCATGCTGTCCATCGCCTTTGGTCAGTCTAAATACTTCATAGACAATCTCGCCGAGAACGTTAAGCGCGGTTTGCGGCAGAAGCTTCGCAACGGCATTTTCCCCGCCCTTGCGCCCATCGGCTACAAGAACGACACCAAAAATCACACTATCGTCGTGGACCCGGTCCTGGCCCCCCTCGTAAAACGCACATTCGAGCTTTATGCTTCCGGCCGGTATCCCATCAGGGATTTACGAGATACCATGAACGGCCTCGGGCTGAAGCGCTGGGACAAAGACCTGGCCAACTCGAACTACCAGAAGATCCTCAAAAATCCGTTCTACTACGGCGTTATCCGGTACCTCGGCGAGTATTACGAGGGCAAGCACACACCGCTTATCTCTAAGGCGCTTTACAACAAGTGCCAGGAGGTAATGGCCCGCAAAAGCAGGCACACGCACGCGCAAAAAGGTTTAAAGCCCTATGTCTATCGCGCCGCCTTCCGCTGTGCGGAATGCGGCTGCTACATCACCACCGAGACGCAGAAAGGCCATAACTACCTGCACTGCACCAAGCGCAAGATGCCTTGCAGTCAGCTCTTCGTGCGCGAGGAGCGCATAGACGAGCAGGTACGCGACATATTAAAAGGAGTTTCCTTACCCCCGGCCCTGGCCGCCGAGGCTCTTGATAACATAAAAAAGGAAAAATCAAAGGCGGCCCAGGCCGGGGAAAGAGCCGCCCAAAATCTGCGAGATAAAATAGATATCCTGAATCAACGAATGAACGCACTACTGGATATGGTGCTTTCCGGGCAGCTTACCCAGGCCGAGTACGCCCTCAAAAAGCGTTCATTCGTTGAGGAGAAAAAGGAAATCGAAATGAAACTCGCCGCTTTTGCGCGGCAGGGAGATAAACGGTTCGAACCTGTCAGGGCCTTCTACCAGTCCGCGAGTCACGTCGGAGAGGCCGCGATTTCTGGAAATCCGGCCGAAAACCTGCAAATATTGAAAAATATCGGTTCGAACTTAATTATTGGCGGGAAACGGATTTCTTATAAACTGACTTTTCCGTGGGAGAAACTGCAAAATTTTAACGCCGCGGCAGCCGCGGCGACGGGGAAAAAGGCAGTTTTGGAAATTTGGGGTGGCTGAGGGGACTTGAACCCCCGACCTCTCGGGCCACAGCCGAGCGCTCTAACCACTGAGCTACAACCACCGTGTGCCTATATTTTAGTTTTTTTGGGGGCTGGAAAACAAATGTATAATTTGAAACGGAGGGTTTATGATCAGAAAAGCCGCCGTGGCAGGTAAATTTTACGACAGCGATCCGGGCAAGCTCCGGGCCACGGTAGACGTCTACCTTAAGCCAGGCCCGGCGCCCGCTGGCCGCCTGGCAGGCATACTGGCGCCGCACGCCGGCTATCCTTACTCCGGCGCCTGCGCGGGCAAAGCCTTCGCCGCGCTAAAAGACCTTTCCTTCGACACGCTGGTCATCATGGCTACCGGCCATACCATGGGGCTGCGGCGCGGCGCTTTGCTTTCGCAGGGCTCTTTCGCCACTCCCCTCGGCGAAGTGCGGATAGACGCTGACTTCTGCGCAGAGCTGCTTAAAGAGAGCAAGCTCTTCGAGGAGAACGTCCGCGCCCACGCCGGCGAGCACGCGGTGGAGGTGCAGCTGCCTTTCCTGCAGGCGCTAAAGGGCGACAAGGTAAAGATAGTCCCCCTCCTGTTCAATTCCGACGACGACAAGTTGCTGGAAGACGCGGGGCGCGCCGTGGGCCGGGCGATGGCCGGGCGCAAGGCGCTGTTCTGCGTCTCTTCGGACCTCTCGCATTACCCGCCCGGCAATATAGCTGAGATCTCCGACAATTCCGTGCTGCTGGCGCTGCGGCAGGCCATGCGCAATTCCTCTCCGGGCTACTTCGGGCTGGCCAACCGGCTGCTGCTGTCTAAGACCGCGGGGCTGATGGACACCACGGCCTGCGGCCAGGCGCCCATGACGGCGGGCGCCGCCGCCGCGCTGGAGCTGGGCTGCAACGACTTCGAGCTGCTCCAGTACACCCATTCCGGCAAGGTTTCCGGCGACGATTCCCAGGTGGTGGGCTACGGCGCCGGCTATTACACTGCGGCCAGCCCCAAGCCCGGTGGCGCGCTGGAACTTTCCGGGGAGATGAAGAAAGAGCTGCTGGCCCTGGCGCGCAGCAGCATAGCGGTGGCCCTCAAGACCGGCAAAACCCCGCAGGAGCCGCTCCACACTCGGCCTGAGTTCAACCAGCCCGCCGCGGTCTTCGTCACGCTGACCCTGGACGGCGACCTGCGCGGCTGCATAGGCAGCCTGGATCCGCGCGGGACGCTGGTTGACATGGTGGCCGCTTACGCCGGGGCCGCGGCCCTGGAGGACACGCGCTTTGCGCCGGTGACGGAGGCCGAGCTGCTCAAGCTGAAAATAGAGATCTCGGTGCTGTCCCCCCTTGAGCGCGTTAAAAGCGCCGACGCCGTAAAAAAGGACGTGCATGGCGTCTATGTAAAAAGCGGGCGGCGCTCCGGCACTTACCTGCCGCAGGTCTGGGTGCACTTCAAGAAAAAAGAGGAATTCCTCACCTCGCTCTGCGAGGACAAGTCCGGGCTCTCCGGCGGCGCCTGGCGCGACGGCTCGGCCGAGCTCTACACCTACACGGTGACGGCGTTTACGGAAAAATAAAACCTTTGCTATAATAAACGTGCGGACTTGATCCGGTTTCGGACAGGTACCCACGTTATGAGAACATCCTACGGCATAGCCGGCGACGGCCGGGCGTCCACTCACCTGCAGGCCTATTTCAGGCTGCTCAAAATCCCCTATAAAGTCTGGTCCAGGCTCGGCGGCCTTGCGCCCGCCGAAGTTCTTGCCGGCTGTTCCACCGTCTTCCTCCTTATTAAAGACGGGGCCATCGCGCCGTTCATAGCCGCCAATCCCTTCCTTAAGGGTAAGACCCTCATACATTTTTCCGGCGCGCTCAGCGTCGGGGGCGCCTATGCCATGCACCCGTTCATGCCGCTGGCCGCGCGGCCGCTGACGCTGGCGCAGTACCGCGCCATCCCCTTCGCGCTCGAGCCCGGCGTTTCGCTTAAGCGCCTGGTGCCCGAGTTTTGCAACCCGGTGTTCCGCGTTAAGAAGGCCGACAAGGCGCATTACCACGCGCTCTGCGTGCTGGGCGCGAATCTCCCGGTGCTGCTCTGGAGGAAGGCCATGGGCGAGCTGGGCCGCAAGTTCAAAGTGCCCCCCGCCCTGGCGCAGCGCTACTTCCAGGCCTCCTTGGACAATTTCCGCGCCGACCCGGCGCGCGCGCTGAGCGGGCCCATAGCCCGCCGCGACGCCGCCACCATCGCCGCCGACGTCGAGGCGCTGGGCGCGGACCCCTACGCCGAGGTCTATTCCCTTTTCGCGAGGCTATATGAAAATAACTGACTTCTACAATTACCGCAAGCCGGGCCCCAAGATCTCCATGGTGACGGCCTACGACTACACGCTGGCCGCGCTCGCGGCCGAGTCCGCCGTGGACTGCGTGCTGGTGGGCGACAGCGCGGCCATGGTGATGCACGGCCACCCTTCCACCCTGGCCGCCACTCCGGAGCTTATGGCGCTGCATACGGCCGCCGTGGCGCGCGCGGTAACGGGCAAGCTGGTGATAGGCGATATGCCCTTTCTCTCCATGCGCAAGGGCCTGGGGCCCGCCATGGAGACGGTTGAGCTGCTGGCCCGCGCCGGAGCGCAGGCTGTAAAGATAGAGGGCCTCGACGGCCACGGCGACCTCATCTCCCATATCGTCCAGTCCGACCTGCCGGTGATGGGGCATTTGGGCCTGACGCCGCAGTCCCTTAACCGCCTGGGCGGCTACCGCACGCAGGGGCGCGACCAGGCTTCGGCCGAAAAGCTCGTAGAGCAGGCGCTGGAACTGGAGCGCCGCGGCTGCTTTGCGCTGGTGCTGGAATGCGTGCCGGCGGCTCTCGCTGGGCGCGTGACCAACTTGCTCAAGATCCCGGTCATAGGCATAGGCGCGGGCCCGCAGACCGACGGGCAGGTGCTTGTGATGCAGGACCTGCTGGGGCTGTACCCTGCGGCGCCGTCCTTTGTGAAGAAGTACCTGGACGGCCGGCGGCTGCTGACCGAGGCGCTGAACAATTTCGACGGCGAGGTGAAGAATTCGGTATTCCCCGCCGTAAAGAGGACTAAAGATGAAAATAGTGAAAGGGACCAAAGCCTGGCGGACGCTCCGTACGGGGCCGCTGTTCACCGGTGAGACTTTAGGGTTCGTGCCCACCATGGGCGCGCTGCACGACGGGCACCTGTCGCTGCTGGGCCGCGCCCGGCAGGAGTGCGACCTGGTAGCGGCCAGCGTGTTCGTGAATCCCGCGCAGTTCAACGATCCGCAGGATTTGAAGCGCTACCCGCGCCCCGTGGCCGAGGACATTAAGAAGCTGGAATCGGCCGGCACGGATTTCCTGCTGCTGCCGTCGGCGGAGGATATGTATCCCGACGGCTACCGCTACCGGGTCACCGAGACCCCCGACAGCGGCGAGCTGTGCGGCGCTTACAGGCCGGGGCATTTCGACGGCGTGCTCACCGTAGTTCTAAAACTGCTTAATCTGGTTAAGGCCGACCGCGCCTATTTCGGCGAGAAGGATTTTCAGCAGTACCGGCTCATCAAGGGCATGGCGGCCGCCTTCTTCCTGGAGACCGAGATAGTGCCCTGCCCCACGCTGCGCGAGCCCGACGGGCTGGCCCTGAGCTCGCGCAACCTGCTGCTGGAGCCCTCTCACCGCGAGCTGGCCCCGGCGCTGTACAAGGCGCTGCGCTCCAAGGCCGCCCCGTCGGAAATAAAGCGCAGGCTCGCTGCGCTCGGCTTCAGGCCGGATTATGTGGAAGAGCGCTGGGGGCGCCGTTTCGCGGCCGCTAAACTGGGCAAAGTGAGGCTGATAGACAATGTTAAAATCTAAAAAAGTACTATTCCAGCTGACGGGCTCCATCGCCTGCTACAAGGCCTGCGTGGTCATCTCCCGCCTGGTGCAGGCCGGCTGCGACGTAAAGACCGTCTGCACGGAGAACGCGCTTAAGTTCATAGGCAAGTCCACGCTGGAAGGCCTGACGCACCACTCGGTGTACGTGGACACCTTCGAGGACCGCCTGGCGCTGGAGCACGTGGAGCTGACCAAGTGGATGGACCTGGCCATTGTCTGCCCCGCCACGGCGAACGTCATGAACAAGCTGGCCGCCGGCGTGGCCGACGACTTCCTGACCACGCTGTTCCTGGCCTGGGACACCAAGAAGCCCTACCTCATAGCGCCTGCGATGAACCGCAATATGTGGGCGCATCCCGCCACCAAGCGCTCGGTCAAGACGCTGGAGGACTGGGGCGTTAAGGTGCTGGGCACCGCCAAGGGCTACCAGGCCTGCGGCGACATAGGCGAGGGCCGCCTGCTGGAGCCGGCCGACCTGTACCTGGAGATAAGGAAGCATCTATGAAAGTGCTGGTCACCTGCGGCGGCACGCGCGAACCGCTGGACGCCGCGCGCTATGTCACCAATATGAGCACCGGGCGGACGGGCAGCGTCATAGCGGAGACGCTCTCCGGCCTGGGCTGCGAGGTGCTGTGCCTCGCCGCCGCGGGCGGCGTTAAGCCCGCCGGGCCGGGCCTGCGCGTGGCGGAGTTCTCGACGTTCGCCGAGCTAAACGGCGCGCTGCGCACGGTCCTGCGCAAGGAGAACTTCGACGCGGTGCTGCACCTGGCGGCGGTGAGCGATTATTCCCCCGCCCTGATAGAGGCCGGCGGCCGGCAGTACGCGCCCGGCGGCAATACCAAGCTGGATTCCTCGCCCGAGGTGATGCTGGTCACCCTGCGCCGGAACTTCAAGATCCTCGACCGCATCAAGGGCTACGCCGCCGCCGGCAACCGCCCGGCGCCGCTGCTGGTGGGCTTCAAGCTGACCGCCGGCGCCAGCCGCGAGCAGGCGCAGGCCAAGATAGCGGCGCTGTCGGCCGCTGACCTCGTCGTGCATAACGACATGGCCGAGATGCGCGGCGCGCATCCTTTTCACATCTACAAAGGCGGCCGCAAGCTGGCCGACCTGGAAGGCGCGGCCGCCCTGGCGGGCTGGCTGCACCAGACACTGAGCAGAACGGAGGCACTATGCTGTTAGCGCTCGACGTAGGCAATACCCAGATCTTCGCCGGGGTGTTCAACGAGGACAAACTGGTGGCCAAGTTCCGCGGAACTTCCTGCAACGCCACCGCGGACGAGTTCGGCACGTTCTTCAAGAACGCCATCCGCGAGAGCGGCGTGGACCCGAAAGAGATCACGGAGGTGGCCATCTGCTCCGTCGTGCCGGACCTGCTCTACACGCTGCGTCACATGGCCGAGAAATACTTCAACCTGGAGCCGTTCCTGCTGCAGGGCGGCGTGAAGACCGGCCTCAACATCAAGTACAAGAACCCGCTGGAAGTAGGTGCTGACCGCATAGCCAACGCCATCGCCGCGTCGGCCATGTTCCCGGACCAGAACCTCATCATCGTGGACCTGGGCACGGCCACCACCTTCTGCGCCGTCTCGAAGGGTAAGGAATATCTCGGCGGGCTTATCCTCCCGGGCCTGCGCATCTCCATGGAGGCGCTCGCCACGCGCACGGCCAAGCTGCCGCGCGTGGAGATAGCCAAGCCGCCGGAGCTCGTCGGCAAGAGCACGGTGGACTCCATCCAGTCCGGGCTCTACTACTCCAACCTGCTGGCCATCAAGGGCATAGCCGCCAAGATCCGCGAGGAATACTTCGGCGGCTCGGCGCTGCTGATAGGCACCGGCGGCTTCTCCAAGCTCTTCGAGGGCGCGGAGCTGTTCGACAAGGTGGTGCCGGACCTGGTGCTGACCGGCACCTGCATGGCCGCGAAGATGAACAAAGAGAGGGCGAAGAAATGATACGCACCCTGATGAAATCCAAGATCCACCGCGTGGCGGCCACGCAGACCGACGTGAATTACAACGGCTCCATCACCATAGACCGGGACCTGGCCCGCCAGGCGGACCTGCTCGAGAACGAGAAGGTGGACATCTATAACGTCAACACCGGCGCGCGCTTCTCCACCTACGTCATTCACGGCGACAAGGGCGTGATAGGCGTCAACGGCGCGGCCGCGCGGTTGGTGCAGAAGGGCGACCTGCTCATCATAGTCTCCTACGCGCAGTATTCAGAAGAAGAATGCGCGGGGCATGTTCCGACGGTGGTCTGCGTGCAGAAGAGCGCGCCGGGCAAGACCGGCCACGTCGAGACCCTGCTGGCCGGCGTGCGATGAGGGAGCTGCCCGCGCCGGCGACCTGGGACGCCCTGGTCATCGGCGGCGGCCCCGCGGGGCTGGCCGCCGGCATGCACCTGGCCCGGGCCGGCCGCTCTACGCTGCTGCTCGAGCGCGGCGAACTGGGCGGCCAGGCGCGCGGCATAGCGCGCATAGAGAATTACCCGGGCTTTCCCGCCGGCGTCACCGGCGCGCGCCTGATGGGGCTCTGGGCCGCGCAGGCCGAGCGCTGGGGCCTGCAGGTCAGGCGCGGAGAGGCGTTGCGCATCATACGCGGGCACGAGGGGTTTACCGTGCGGCTCGGCGGCGGCGCGCTGCGCGCGCGGGCCGTGCTTTGGTGCGCCGGCGCCGGTTTCCGTTCGCTGGGCGTGCCGGGTGAAAAACTGTTTTCTGGCCGCGGCGTCTGGAATACCTCCGACGAAGCCCCCTCCTGCGCCGGCCGCGTCGTGGCGGTAGCGGGGTCCGGCGAGGCCGCCCTGCAGCAGGCGGCGCTGCTGGCCCGCCGGGCCGGCAAAGTCTACCTGGTCACGCGCGGCGGCGCGCTGAAAGGCCACCGCCTGCTGCGGGCCAGGTTCCTCGCCAGCGGCGCGCTCTGGCTGCCCGGCTTCAGGGTAGCGCGCCTGCAGGGCAAAGGCCGGCTTCAGGCGGCGCTGCTGGAGACCGTCTCCGGCCGGCGTGAAAAGCTGGTCCTGCCGCTGGACGCGCTGTTCGTGCTGGCCGGTAAAGAGGCGCGGCCCGCGCCGGCCGCCTGGCGCCGGCCACCAGCCGGCTTCTTCTCCGCCGGCGACGCTGCCTGCGGCATTTTCAGGCAGGTGGGCGTGGCGGGCGGGGACGGCCTGCGCGCGGCCATGCTCTGCCTGCGTTACCTGGAGGCACTGTGAGCGAACTGAAGATAATAGAAAAGCGTGAGGTGCCGGGGCTGGCGCGCCTGTACCTGGCCGAGCTGTCCGGCCCGGGAGAGCGACAGGTGGAGTTCGTGGATACCGTCGAGCCCGGCGTGGCCAAGGCCGATAAATGGGTGCTGATGGTCTCTACCCAGTTGGGCTGCCCGGTGGGCTGCCGCATGTGCGACGCCGGGGCGATGGGCTTCTTCGGCAACCTGACGGCCGGCGAGATGCTGGCGCAGGTGCGGCAGGTAGTGGCCGACAATCCCGGCCTGGACCCGCGCGCCCACCCCAAGTTCAAGATCCATTTCGCCCGCATGGGCGAGCCGGTGCTGAATCCCGCCGTGCTGGAGGCGCTGGAGCGCCTGCCCGCGGAGTTCCCCTACGCCGGGCTGATGCCCAGCATTTCCACCGTGGCCCCCGAAACCCCCGAGGCGGCCGCCTTCCTGGAGCGGCTGATAGCCGTGAAGGATAAGCATTATGCCGGCGGGCGCTTTCAGCTGCAGTTCTCGGTGCACGCCACGGACCCGGCCCGGCGCCTGCGCATAGTGCCCATGCCGGTCTGGAGCCCGGCGGCCATAGCCGCCTACGGGCGGCGCTTCGTGCGGCCCGGCGACCGCAAGGTTACGCTGAACTTCGCGCTGCCGCAGGGCGAACGCCTGGACCCGGCCGAGCTGCGCCGCACCTTCGACCCGGCGCTTTTCCTTATCAAGGTCACGCCGGTCAATCCCACCTACAGCGCCGACAGGAGCGGCACCTCCTATGTCTGGAACAATCCCCCGGCCGGCCTGGAGGGTGACGCCGCGGCCCTGCGGTCGGCGGGCTTCAACGTGATAATCTCCCCCAGCGCGCCGGAGGAGATAGAGGCCGAAACTTCCTGCGGCCAACTCTGGGCCTCGCGCCTGAAGAAGCGCGCGGCCGCAGCGTCGGAGCTGAAGGCCCGGCGCGGCAGGGACCTGCCCTTCGACCAGGAGCGTTCGGCGCTGCTGGTGGTGGACATGCAGGAGTTCTTCCTAAACCCCGCTTCCCCCGCCTATATGCCGCAGGCGCGGCCCGCGCTGGACCGGGCCGCAAAGCTGGCGGCCGCCTTCAGGGAGGCCGGGCGCCCCGTGTTCTTTACCTCTCACGCCCACGAGCCTTCCGACGGCGGGCTGATGACTTTGTGGTGGAAGAAGGTTTGTCTCTCCGGCACGCCCTTCGCGGAAGTGAGCCCTGCGCTTGCGCCGCTGGACGCGGAGATCTTCCGGAAATGCCGCTACAGCGCTTTCACTGCCCCGGGGCTGCTGGATAGTCTGCGCTCTCTCGGCGTGGATTCGCTGGTGGTGGCCGGGCTGAAGACCAACCTGTGTCTGGAGTCCACCGTGCGCGCCGCCTTTGACCTTGGCTTCATGTGCATCGTCGCCGGGGACGCCGCGGCGGCCCGCACGCCGGAGCTGCACGCCGCCGCGCTGGGCGGCCTGGCCGACGGATTTGCCATGGTGCGCGATACCGGGGAGATCCTCGCCGGGCTGCGGGCGCCGGCCGCGGTTAAATGAAGCGATAGCCCGCCGAGAGCCTGAGCCAGCGGCCCGGCGCGCCTGCGCCGGGGATCTCCTCGTAGTCGGCGTCGAGGATGTTGGTCACCCCGACAGCAGCCTCCAGGGCCCCGTATTCCTTCCTGTATTCCGCGTCGGCCAGCACGTACCCTTTCTCGTTCACCCTGCGCACCGCCGAGAGGTCCAGCCTGAGGCCGGCCCAGCCCAGGCTAAGGCCGGCCTTATGCCTGGCGTAGCGCAGGGCGTATTTTGAGGCGTAGTCGCGCGCCGGGGTGTCCTTATACACATAGGCGTATTTAAGCGCGCCGCGCAGCGCGCCGATGGCGACTTCCAGGCTTTCTTCGAATCCCCAGACCCTGGCCCTCCCGGTATTATTGGCCGTCCACCGCCCGGAATTACCAGTGCGGGTCCTGTCCAGTATGTCCCGCTCATAGCGCCTGAACAGGGCCGCGCGCAGGGCGAAGTATTCCCCCGACCAGTCCAGTCCGGTTTCACAGGAAACGCTTCTTTCCGGTTTAAGCCCGGCATTCCCGGCGTTGCCCGGGTCGCTGTAGTAAAGCTCCGTGAACGACGGCGCCCTGAAGGACGTGCCGGCCGCCGCCCACAATTTTGTCCCGGGCGCGCTGGAGAAGGCCAGCCGCAGGCCGGGCGAGACCTGCCAGCCCCAGGAGGAGTGCCGGTCCCCGCGCAGGCTCGCGTCGGCCTCGGCTCCCGGCGCGGGCGAGACCGAGTACTGGGCGAACAGGGCCGCCCTGTGGGCGCTGTGCCTGCCGATATTTCCGCTCTCTATTCTCTCGGCCGAGTATTCCCCGCCGGCGGCCAGGGCGCCGCCGCCGCGCAGGTCTTTTTTTGCGCGCAGCTCCGCGCCGGAGATATAGGTGGCGTGGCTGTTGGCGTAGGCGGCGGAGTTGTAGGTATAGCTGAACCTGTCGTCGTGCCGCCGGTAATACGCCTTGGGCTCCAGCGCCAGTGCGCCGACGGAAGTCTTATGCGACACGGCGGCGAACCTGGTCCTGGTGCGCTCCCTTTCCCCGCTGAGGACGGTGCTGTAAAAGCGAGAGGCGCCGAAATCCTTGTCGAGGTAGCCGAGGGAGATGTCCAGCTCCCCCCCGGGAAGGTCCAGGCTGGACCTGGAGAACAGGTTCTCAGACCTGTGGCCGGTGCCCTCCCTATAGCCTGACGACGAGGTCTTCTCCAAAGTGAGCCTCTGCCCGAAGCCCTTCCACTTTTTGTCGCAGGAGGCGAGGGCGGCCCTGGTAGAGAAGTCTCCCAGCGTCAGCCGCGCCGAAAGGCGGTCCCTGTCGGGTCTCCGGGTGATTATGTTCACGGCCCCGGCGTAGGCGTCCGGTCCGTAAACGGAGGAATAGGCCCCGCGCAGTACGTCCGCCCGCTCCACGTCGTCGGCCGTCAGCGGCAGGTCCAGGTTGTGATGCGCGGTCTGCGGGTCGTTCATCCTCATGCCGTCTATCAGGACGAGGGCCTGCTGGAACGACGAGCCCCTGATGGAAAGGTCCCCCTGCGCCCCGGCGGACCCCCGCCCCTGCAGGTCCGCTCCCGCCGCCCTGCCCAGGGCCCCGGCTATGGTCTCCCCCGCTTTCTGTCCGTCGGTGGAAACGCTTTCGGCCCAGGCGGCCCGGTACGGCAGCAGACGCGCCCGGCGGGATGGCGCCGCTATGTCCAGCGATATTTCGGCAGCGCCGGCGGCGGCCGCGAGCAGCATAAGAGACGGAAAAAGCCCGCTTGCTTTCATCTATACCTCCGGGAGCGGAAGTGACCGCTCGCCGGGGATATTCTAGCAAAAACAGCGTAATACTCTGTTTGTGCCGGTCGGGGACAGGGGTGGAGATCGCGGGAAGGTGAAAAAAAACCGCGCTTTGGGGGCGCGGTTCTTTTCCTTTGCGGAGGTTTACTTCTTTCCGACGTTGGACATGCCCGCCATGTAGAAGAAGGCGAAGCAGAGCAGGCCGCCGGTCAGGGCGCCCGCTATGGTGCCGATCAGCGCGAAGCCGATGAAGGCGCCGATGCCGGTCCGGAAGATGTCCCGGCGGTACTTGCCGAAGAACTCGCCGACCTTCTCGGTGAAGGTGGGCTTGGGCTCTTCGACCTTGGCCGCGGGGGCGACTTCGGGCACGGCCTTCTGTTCGGGCTTTTTCACCTCGGTCATGGGCAGGGCTTTGTTTAGATCGCCGGCCGGCAGGCTGACCGGGGTGAGCTCCACGGCGGAAGACGCGCCGAAAGGGCCGTTCCTCAGCGAGTCATAGGCGGGCTGGTCCTTAGCGAAAGCAAAACCCGTAGCCATAATGAAGGCGCCGAGGATTATGAAGAAAATCGCTTTAGTGTTTTTCATGTTTATATTATAGTCATTGCCCCATTTTTTTGTAAGGGTAATCTTTCCTATATGGAAATAGGTCCAAAGGCCTAGGCGGCCCGGACGCGTAAAACTGGCTATTTTGGGGAGAAAAGGGCGGGGTGAGGGCTAAAACAGCTTATCCTGGGCCGGTTTGTCTTTCTCCTTATCCGGCTTTTCCTTCCGCCGCAGCCCCGCCTTCTTGACCGCATCCTCCGCCTCGGTCAGGCCGAGGCGGAAGATGTCCACTATCTGGTAGCCGTCTTCCCTAAGCTGCTGGAGTTTTACGTTATCGTCTTCCGACAGAGAGATGACTATCTGGTAGCGTGGTTTCATTTTACCTTCCTTTCCCGGTGTAGGTTAAAGCCAGTTTTATGCGGTTGGACCTGGCGACGCTTGCGCCCATCTTGCCGTCCTTTATCAGGCCGAGGGTCGCCGACATCCACATTTTGAACTCAGCAGGAAGCATATACTTTTGGGTGATCATAACTCCTCCTTGTGCTCAACGTATATAGTATAGCATAGGATAGTATAGTTTGTCAAGGGGTAGTTTTCCCCCCCTGCGAATATGCCTTGAAAAATAAGCATATTTTTCTCCCCCTCCTGGGGGCGCGGCTGCTGCTTTCTGCCGATTTAACTGTTTTCCCCGTCGGTAAATTGGTAGAATTGGCTTATGAAGAAGCTGCAATTCACCCCGGGCCGCACGCTGATCTGCGGCATCCTGAACGTCACCCCGGATTCGTTTTCTGACGGCGGCAGCTGGCCCTCGGCCGAGGCCGCGGTGGCCCGCGCCCTGGAGCTGCAGGCGCAGGGCGCCGACTTGCTGGATATAGGCGGCGAATCCTCCCGCCCCGGCAGCGCACCGGTGCCGCTGGAAGAAGAGAAACGCCGCGTCCTGCCCGTTCTGGAGGCCCTGACCGGGCGGCTTAAGATCCCTGTTTCGGTGGATACCTGCAAGCCGGAGTTGGCCGAACTGGCCGTGCGGGCCGGCGCGGACCTGGTAAACGACATAACCGGCTTTACCGACCCCGCCATGATAGCTGCGGCGGCGCGGTCCGGGGCCGGGGTGGTGGTGATGCACATGCAGGGCGAACCCCGCACCATGCAGGCGGCCCCTGTATATAAGGATGTGGTGGGCGAGGTTAAGGATTTTCTGGCCGGCAGGGCCGACGCGCTGCGTGCCGCCGGGGTTAGCGACATCATACTGGACCCGGGCATAGGCTTCGGCAAGACGCTGGAGCATAACCTGGCGCTGATAGCCCGCCTGGGAGAGCTCCGGGCCCTCGGGTTCCCGGTGCTGCTTGGCGTTTCCCGCAAGAAGTTCATAGGGACCCTGGCCGGCGGAGAGCCGCCTGAGCGCCTGAGCGGCACCATAGCCGCCTGCGTGGCCGGCGCCGCCGCCGGCGCCGACATCATCCGCGTGCACGACGTGGCCGAATGCCGCAAGGCCATGCTGGTGGCGGACGCCATAAGGGCCGCTAAATAATGAAGGTCTACCTCTCGCTCGGCTCCAACCTCGGCGACCGGCTGCAAAACCTGAACGCCGCGCTGGACCTGCTGGGCTCCGGCGGCTGCCGCCTGCTGCGCGTCTCCCCGGTGTACGAAACCGCCCCGCTTTATTACCTTAAGCAGCCGGCCTTCTTCAACCTGGCCGCCGCCTGCGAGACAGAGCTTTCACCGGAGGGCGTGCTGGCCCTGATAGGCCGGGTGGAGGGCGCGCTGAAGCGGCGCCGGCTTGTACGCAACGGGCCGCGCACCGTGGACGTGGATATCCTTTTTTACGACGGGCGGATAATAGACCGGCCCGGGCTGCAGGTCCCGCACCCGCGCCTGGCCGAGCGGGAATTCGTGCTGGCGCCGCTGGCCGACATTGCGCCGGGGCTGCGGCACCCGGCCACGGGCAAGACCGTGCGGCAGCTGCTCGCGGCGCTCCAGCGCGGCGGCGCGCGCCGCCTGCCCGCCACTTACGCCGAGGCCGAGGACTGGCTGAGTGCGCTTCCCCCGCCGTCGGCGTCGGCTCATTATTCCCTCGGGCCCGTCAAAGCGGCGCTGGCCAGGCTGGGCGCACCCGAGAAAAAAATGGGGGCCGTGGTCCATATCGCCGGCTCGACGGGAAAGACCAGCTCCGCCTGCCTCACCGCGGCGGCGCTGAGCGCCTGCGGCTGGCGCACCGGGCTTTATACCAGCCCGCACGTGCTGCGCCTGCGCGAGCGGATAAAGCTCGACGGCCGGGACATCGGCGAAGAAGATTTCCTCGCCTGCTTCCTGAGGGTTCAATCCGCCGCCGCCGGGGAACTGTCTTTCTTCGAGACCCTGACGGCGATGGCTTTCCTTTACTTCGCGCAGCGGAAGGCGCGCTTCTCCGTCGTAGAGGCCGGTTTGGGCGGGCGCCTGGACGCCACCAACGCGGCCGACGGCGCCGTGGCGGGGCTCACCTCCGTAAGCCTGGAGCACGCGGACCTGATCGGGCCGGGCCTCAAAGAGATAGCGGCGCACAAGGCGGGGATCATAAAGAAGGGCGCGGCCGTGGTGGCGGGCGCGCTGCCGCCCGAGGCGGCCCGTATCGTCGGGCGCCGGGCCGCGGCGGCCGGGGCAGAACTGTTCTATCCGGGGCCCGCCCCCGCGCTGCCCGCGCTGAAGATGGCCGGGGCTTTTCAATCGGTCAACGCCGCTTTCGCGCTGAAATGCGCGGAGCTGGCCGCCGCCGCCGCAGGGCTTAAGTTCCGGCCGGGCCGCGCGCTGAAAAAGCTGGCGGCCGCCCTGCCTCCCGGGCGCTTCCAGCGCCTGGTTATCGACGGGCGCAGGGTGGTGGTGGACGGCGCGCACAACGCCGAGGGTGTGGCTGCGCTGCTCAAAGAATTTAAAGAGCCGCCGGTGTGCGTGGCGGCTTTCATGAAGGACAAGGACGCGGCGGGGCTGGCCTCGGCGCTGGCGTCGGCGTCCTCCAGACTGGTCCTGACGCGCTCGCTGTCCTACCGCTCGGCGGACCCCGAGTCAGTCAGGCGGCTGCTGCCCCCCGCCGCGCGCCGCGCCGCCGAAGTGGCGGCGGACCCCGCCAAAGCCTTACGCCGGGCGCTGTGCCTGGCCCCGCGCGGCGGGACCGTGCTTGTTGCCGGCAGCCTCTACCTCGCCGGGGATATCCTCGCCGGGCTCGGCGGCCGCCGGGCCTTCCATCCCCGCGAAATGCTGGTCAAAACCGCTAAATAAAAATTGTCCCCACCAGGTGAGGCCCGGCTTTAGAGCGGAACATAATTATGTTCCGCGTCCGGGCCGCAAGGGCGGAGGCGGTTTTAAGCGTAAGCAAAAACCGCCGAGCCGGGGTCGCGGGAAACCGCTATGCGGTTTACCCGTGACTCGTTCGATTCCAGTAGTGGAATAGCCGGTGGTCTTTGCAGGGACAATTAAAATTGTCCCCACCAGGAATCGAACCTGGATTGCCTGCTTAGAAGGCAGGAGCTCTATCCGTTGAGCTATGGGGACGTTAGGCGCCCGGCTTGCGCTGGGCGAGAGTATATTTTACAAAAATAAACCGCGCCGGGCTTTTTTTTCTCGTCGGGCGTCAGGCCAGCACCCGCCGCGCCAGGCGGTGCAGTTCGTCGTTGGCCACCGCCCGGGCCTTCTTCTTCACCACGCGCGAGTAATACTCCGCCTCGGTCTTGGTGAACCGCTCGCGGCGCAGTTTCTTCAGCAGCAGCTCCCGCTGCCTGGAGGTAAAGATCTCCCGCAGCGCCGTTTCAAGTCCCTCGTCTTCCCTTGTCCTGGCCGCGCCTTTGAGCAGCGCGCCGCCGCCGAAAGCCAGCCTGAAGTTCTCCCTGAGGATTTCCGGGCGCAATTTGAAATCGCCCAGCTCCAGCTGGGAGTTGGTCTCTATCTTGCTCCTGAAGCCGGCTATCAGCCGCGCCGGCATATCCCCGAACAGCCGCTCCCGCCAGCCGAACCTGGCCCCCAGGCTGTCGTAGAGGGCCAGCGACACCAGAATAAGGAGTTTAAGGTATTTGCGGTCCTCTTCCGGCAGGGCGCCGGCGGCGGCCTGCGGGTCCAGCTTTCCCCCCTGCGCCGCGTTGGCCAGCAGCACCGGAAAGGCCTCCCAGTAGCGCAGCTCCCGGCTCTCTATCACTTCGGCTAAAGTCAGGCTGGGATCGCTGCTCTCAGCGGATTTGAATCCTAATGCGGCCGCTTTTTCGGCTATATGTGTTTTCATTTTTGCCCTCTTATACAGTCTCTAAAATACAATTAATTGTATCATAAAATACAAAACTTAAGCAGTATTCTGCCGCATAGGAAAAGGCTCCCGCTGCCTTTTTAAAAAGGCAGCGGGAGCTTTTTGGGTGTTCTACTTTGCGGCTTTGAGACCGGCGATGGTCTGGGTTATGCGGGTTTTCAGTTTAGGGCTTGTCGTAAGATCTTTGGCCTTTTCGTAGTTCTTCAAGGCCTCTGGGATGTTTTTGGCTTTTTCCAGGCAATAGCCCAGGCCCAGGTGGGCGTTGGCCAGGTCATTGCCGCCGGCTTTAAGGGCCTTGGCCTTGTCTATGGCGGCTGAAAAGGCGTCTTTGGCCTTGGGTTCGGCGCCGGCCCGCAGCAGCATGGCGCCCTGGCGCTCCAGGAACTGCACCGCGCGCGCGTCGCCGGCCGGCACAAAGGGCACCGCCGCGCCGTATTCCGCGGCAGCGGACTTATACTGCTTTTTGGCGGCGTATCTCTTGGCCGCGGAGATGTGGTATTCCAGGTCGCCGCTGGCGGCGCTGTCGGCCGGCGCGGCCGCTGCGGGCGCGGGCTCGGGTTCAGGAGCGGGAGCTGGTTTGGGCGCTTCCGCCGGCTTTTGCTCGGCGGAGGGCGCCGGCGCGGCGGCCTTGGTCCTGGCCGCGGGCGGCATGAATTTAAGCGGCACGCCCGGCAGCGAGAAGGCCTGGGAGGAGTCGCCGCCGCGCGAAGGCAGTTCAACGGTCTCGTCTTCCGCCGTGGAGGACCTGCGCATACCGGAGCAGCCGGTGAGGAACGCTAAAGTAAGAAAAACGATAAAAGTCTTACCCATACTCCTATAATACAAAAAAGCCGCCACAGTTTTCCCCGCCGGGGCTGCGGCCGCGCGATTTTATATAATGATATCAATGACGCGAGGGTTTTTAGCCGTATTTTTCCCGTTACTGCTGCTGGCGGCCTCAGGCTGCGGGCCGCGCTATGGCGACGGGCAGGAGCTGGAGCGCCAGGGCCGGCTGCTGCAGGCGGCCGAGAAGTACAGCGCCTTCGCGCTGAAGAACCCGGCGGCCCCCGAGGCCCCGAAGGCGCTGGCCGCGGCGGCGGAGCTCTACTCCGTGAAGCTGGGCCTCTGCGGCCGCTCGCAGCCGCTGCTGGAGCGCCTCGCCCGCGAGTACCCGGCGTACAAGATGCCCGAAGACCTCTTCCGCCGCATCTTCGTCTGCCCCGATTATTTCCCCGCCGGGCCCGGCCTGAAATGGAAGTACGGCGACTCCCAGACGCTGGGCAAGAACGCCACGCAGACCGTGGAGGTGGCCGACCACACCTCCCGCGGCGCAGTGCTGAAGAGCGCTTTTTACGCCGGAGACCAGCTGGTGAGCAGCCAGAAGAAGGTTTACCGCTTCGCCGGCATGAATTTTGTGGAGAACCAGGAGCGCAAGGATACCGTGGTCCTCGCCTACCCGCTCACGCAGGGCAAGACCTGGACCGCCCGCGGCCCGGAGGGCCGGCTGGAGTTCCGCGTGGAGCGGGCCGGCCTGAAGATCAAGGTAGGCGCGGGCGAGTTCGCGGACTGCGTGAAGGTGCGCCGCCGCGCCGCCGGCATGCCGTCGTGGATCTACGAGTATTACGCCCCGTGGACCGGCAAGGTGCTGACCTCCATCGGCGGCCCGGGCTACGAGAACAGGGTCACGGAACTTTTGTCCTATGAAGAAAAAAAATAGCGCTGACGCCGCTCCCGCCGCCGGGCCCAACCTGTTCGGCGAGGTCCCGCCCCCCGCCCCGGCGAAGAAGGACGGGCTGCTGGCTTTCTCCTACTCCAAGATGTCGCTCTACGAGGAGTGCCCGCTCAAGTACAAGTTCAAGTACATAGACAAGATCAAGGAAGAGCCCAAGTTCTACTTCGCCTTCGGCTCGGCCATCCATTCGGCGCTGGAGTTCCTGTACTCCGTCAAGAATCCCCCCTTCCCGACGATAGAGGAGGTCTGCGAGGCCTTCCGGACGGAGTGGAACGCCAAATCCTACCTGGAGAAGGGCTACCGCACCCAGACCAAGTCCGACGACGATTACCAGAAGGGCCTGCTGATGCTGAAGGCCTATTACGAGCACAACCGCTCCCGCTTCGCCCCGCCCTTCCTGGTGGAGTATGCCACCGACGTGGAGGTGGACGGCCTGCTGGTGCGCACCATCTCCGACCGCATAGAGCACCTGGGCGGCGGCGAGATCACCATCATCGATTACAAGACCGGCAAGGACGTGAAGCGCGAGCCCGCCCAGCTCTACATGTACCAGAAGATCACCGAGCTGGACCCGCGGCTGAAGGAAAAGATCGCCGAGACCTACGGCACCCGCGTCGCCTCCGTGAAGATCCGCGAACTGCTTTACTACCACGTGCCGACCAACAAGGAATACTCTTTCGAACGCGCCGGCGACCGTGAGATAGGCGGTTTCTGGGAGCGCGCGCTCGGCGTGGCCGACGGCATACGCGGCCAGAAGTTCGAGCCCGCGCCGGGCGACCGCCAGTGCGGCTGGTGCGATTACAAGTCCCTCTGCCCCGTCTTTTTCGGCGGGGCGCGGCCGGCGCCGCAGCCGCAGCTGCCGGTGCCGGGGCACATCGAGGTGCTGGTGGACCGCTACGGCCGGCTGAAAGAGAAGATGCAGGAGATCCAGGCCGAGCTGGACCGCGTGGCCGAGGAGATCTCCCGCTCGGCGAAGAGCGGGGGCGAATACGCCGGCAACGCTTTCACCGCCAGCGTCAGCAAGACCGCCAAATGGGCCTTTCCCAACCGAGAGGCGGTGCTGGGCGTGCTGAACCAGTTCGACCTTTACAAGAAGGCGCTCGACGTGACCGTGGCGGGGCTGGGCCGGCTGCTGGATAGCCCTGACCTGGCGCCCGAAGCCAGGCAGAAGCTGCTGGAGCAGGCGGTGCGCAAGACCGCGGTGGACATCAGGATAATAAAGAAGGGCGAGTGATGGGCGATAAATTCATAATCGTGCTTGACCAGGGGAGCTCCAGCTCCCGGGCGCTGGCCTTCGACCCCGAAGGCAATATCCGCTATAAAGCGCAGCGCAAACTGGAAGCCTCCTACCCGGGGCCAGGCCGCGCCGAGTACGACGCCGAGAAACTGTTCCAGTCGCAGGCCGACAGCCTCGACGAGGTGCTGAAGAAACTGCCGGAGGGCGCCGAAGTGTCGGCCCTGGGCATAGCCGCGCAGCGCTCCACCGTGGTGTTCTGGGACAAGGCCACCGGCGCGCCGCTGGCGCCCGCGCTGAGCTGGCAGGACGGCCGCGCGCTGGAGCTGCTCGCCAAGGTGCCGCTCTCCAACACCAGGATCCACGACCTGACCGGCCTGTACAAGACCCCGTATTACAGCGCCTCCAAGATGGCCTGGGCGCTGGAGAATTTCCCGGAGGTGAAGGCCGCCGCGGCCGTTGGCCGCCTGCTGGCCGCCCCGGTGGCCACCTATATAATCTGGCGGCTCTCCGGAGGCAAGACCTTCGTTACCGACCCCTCCCAGGCGCAGCGCACACTGCTGTTCAACCTGCGCCGGCTGCGCTGGGAACCAAAGCTGCTGTCCGCTTTCGGTATAAACGCCGCGCTGCTGCCGGAGATAAAACCCAGCGTCGGGAGGCTCGGTTATGTGGAGGCCGGCGGCCGCCGCATCCCGGTGACGGCCATGCTGGGCGATCAGCAGGCGGCCATGCTGGGCCTCGGGCTCGAGGCGCCCAACTCGGCCGCGCTTAACTACGGCACCGGGGCGTTTTTACTGGTGAACACCGGCCGCAAGCCGCTGAAGATCCGCGGGCTGCTGAACTCTTTCGGCTGGCAGGAAGGGCGGGGCAAGAAGAACATCCGCTATTTCACCGAGAGCACGGTAAATTCCGCCGGCACCGCGCTGGAATGGCTGCGGCTGAAGTTCGGGCTTTTCGAGGACATCTCCGACGTGGACGGCATGTGCCGCAAGTCCGCGAACCGCCTGCACTGCCTGCCCGCCATAGGCGGCCTGGGCGCGCCGTACTGGGACTATACCACCTTCACCACCTTCTCCGGCTTTTCCCCCCACTCCGACAAGTACGACGTGGTGCGCGGCGTGACGGAAGGCATAGCCTACATGGTGGCCGACGCTTTCGACCTGGTGAAGCGCAAGGGCCTGAAGATAGAAGAGCTGAAGGTTTCCGGCGGGCTCTCCAAGATAGACTGGCTGCTGCAGTTCCAGGCCGACGTCACCGGCGCCCGGCTGACGGCGCTGGAAGAGAGCGAGGCCACCGCCATGGGCGCGGGCCTGGCGGCCGCGCGCGGGCTGGGGCTCGCGCCGCAGTGGACGCCCAGGGTGTCCAGCCGGGTCTTCACGCCGGCCATCGGCGAGGAAGAGCGGCAGAACCTGCTGAAGGGCTGGCGCATCTTCGTGAAGGATATCCGCCGCACCAGCCGCGACCTGCGCAAACTGAACATACTGCCGCACGCGTAGCTCCGTCGGGGCGAAAAAAAGGACGGCCCGGGCCGTCCTTTTTTCTTGCCCGCAAGCGTTATTCCAGGAACTCCAGGGCCTCCAGCGCGGCCTTGCAGCCGGCGCCGGCCGCCACCACGGCCTGCTTGTAGCGCGTGTCCATCACGTCGCCGGCGGCGAACACCCCGGGGACGGAGGTTTCGGTCTTGTCATTGGCCAGGACGTACCCGGACTCGTCGAGGGCGAGCTTGCCTTTGACCAGTTCCGTGGCCGGGGTGTGCCCTATGGCTATGAAAGCCCCGGGCACTTCCAGGCGGCGCACGGCGCCGGTCTTGACGTTCTTGAGGTTAACGGCGGTCAGTTTGCCCTCGCCGATGAACTCTTCGGGGACGTGGTCGTAGATTAGCTCTATCTTGGGGTTGGCTTTCAGCTTCTCCTGCAGCCGGAAGCTGGCGCGCAGCTTGTCGCGGCGGTGCACCAGGTAAACCTTGGTGGCGAACTTGGTGAGGAACAGCGCGTCCTCCGCCGCGGAGTCTCCCCCGCCCACGACGCAGACTTCCCTGCCGCGGAAAAAGAAGCCGTCGCAGGTGGCGCAGCCCGACACGCCCTTGCCTTTGAACTTCTCCTCCGAAGGCATGCCGAGCCAGCGGGCCTGCGCGCCGGTGGCCAGGATGACAACGTCGGCGGTGTAGTCCCTGCCGCCGGCCTTGAGCTTGAAGGGGCTGGCGGAGAAGTCAGCCTCGCTCACCGATTCCTGCAGCACCCGCGTGCCGAGGCGCGCGGCCTGCTTGAGCATGCGCATCATCAGGTCCGCCCCGACGACCGGGTCCACGAAGCCGGGGTAATTCTCTATCTCCATGGTCTGCAGCAGCTGGCCGCCGGGGGCGACGCCGCCGAAGAGCACCGTGGAGGCCCCGCCGCGCACGGCGTAGATGGCCGCGGTGAAGCCGGCCGGCCCGGAACCGACTATGGCGATCTCGTAATGGTTGGTTTGTTCGTTCATAATTATTTCCTGTAGGAAGCCATCGAGGTAGGGGTTTCCCAGAACGCCACCTCGTCCACGGGCAGGCGCAGGCCGCGGGCGGTGTCGTAGACCAGCTTGGCCAGGACCTCGGCGGTGGGATTATCCGCCGTGAGGTAGCAGCTCTGGCCCAATTTTTTCAGGACCGGCGCCAGCGGGTCGGCGGCGGCCAGGATCACCTTGTGGTCCAGGTTGGAGTCGAGCCACAGTTTCATCGTGCGCCCGAGTTCGGTGAAGTCCATCACCATCTTCTCTGAATTCAGCCGCGCCGCCTTCAGCGTGACTTCTACCACGCCGTTGTGGCCGTGCAGGTTCTCGCACTTGCCTTTGTAGTTCAGCAGTCGGTGGCCGTAGGCCAGGTGGAAGGTTTTTTTTATTTTATGCATTTTCAGCTCCGGCCCGCTTCAGGAAGCGGCGCACCAAATTTACCGGCAGCCCGACGATGGTGTCGAAGCGGCCCTCTATCTTCTCAATGAATCTGTCGTCCTTGTCCTGCACCGCGTAAGCGCCGGCCTTGTCATGATGTTTAGATGCCAGGGCCCTTAGTTCGGTTTCAGGCAGGCGGCGGGCCTTGCAGCGCGAAACTTCGCCGCCGGCCAGGAAGACGCCGCGGTCCAGCCAGATCAGCGCCACGCCGGTATGCACGGCCTGCCAGGAGCCGTTCTGCAGGCGCAGCAGGCGCAGCGCGTCCTTGTGTCCGTCGGGCTTGCCCAGGGCCTGCCCCTTGCACCAGACCAGCGTATCCGAGCCCAGCACCGGGGAGCCCGGGTGCTTCTGCGCGACGGCCAGGGCCTTCTTGTAGGCGAGCTCCTTTACTACCAGGTCCGGGCGCTTGTAGGAGGAAACCTCGGCGATATGGCTGGGCACGCAGCGGTACTTGATGCCGGCCCGCTTCAGCAACTCCTTGCGGCGCGGCGATTTGGAGGCGAGTATGAGGGTCATTTTACAAGCTGCTTGTAGACCAGGGCCGAGAGGAAGATGCCCAGGATGCTGGCGATGTTGAATTTGAAGACCAGCCCGGCGGTAACCTGCACCAGCGTCAGGTCCACCGTGGTCGGGTTGAGCCCGGTGCTGATGCCGGTGTTGATGAGCCCCGCTACCTGGCTGCCCTCCGGGAACCAGATGCCGAACAGCTTGGTGAGGAACATCCCCAGCAGCGAACCCACCACTACCACCACTACCACGTGCAGCGTGTTTTTCATTTTTTTATCTCCGGTGCCTTACCCTTCTGCGGGTCGGCGGAAAGAACGGTGTTGGCGCCCAGCCAGGCCAGGTACTCCGGGGACCCGGCGGCGATCTCGGCGAAGAGGACCTCCGGTACGGCGTAGGGATGGTGCCGCTTCATGAACTTCAGGACTTCCTTGCGCAGCGCGCGCCGCGTCTTGACCAGCAGCAGCACCTCGGAGGCTTTTTCCAGGCGGCCCTTCCACCAGTAGGAAGACTTCACTCCGGGCACGGCAGACACGCAGGCGGCCAGGCGCCCGCGCAGCAGCCCGGCGGCCAGCTTTTCGGCCGAGGCCTTGTTCCCCGCCGTGACGAAGCAGATATCGTAGCGCGTGCTCATAGGTTAGCCGCCGCTAGGGCAGGTTGCAGTCGGAGAACTCCTCCCTCGCCAAGTCTATCTCTTCGCGGCGCCCGGCGCGCCAGGCGGCGTCCCTGGCGATCTCGCCCGAGTAAAGCCGCGCGAAGCGCGTGAAGATGTCGCTCTGTTTGTCGTAGAAACTGCGCTGGTAGCGGTAGATCTCGTAGGTGGGCAGGGCGCGCAGGTTTGCGTCCTTGCGCATGGCCTCGCTCATCTGCAGGGCGCCCTTCCTGACGCGGGCCATGTCGCGCTCGTAGAGCAGCTGGTAGAAGGTCTCGTCGTTGATGGCCTGCCGCATCTTTTCCAGCCAGACGCGCTGGTTCTCCATGGTGTCCAGAGGCCGCTGGCAGACGGGGTCCGAGGAAAGGGCCTCTTTGCGTGCCTGGGCCATGGCGTAGCCGGAGGATTCCAGGATGTAGTTGCAGAAGGCGGCTTTGACTTCGGGGGCGCCGCCCGCCTTGGCGAAGTGCTCGTTGGTGAGCTTCAGCTCCAGGGCCAGGCGCGCCTGAAAAAGGGCGGCCAGTTCTTCCTCTTCGGAGATGATCTCGTCCATGCCGCTCTCGGAGAAGAGCTGGTAGATATAGGCGGAGCGGCCGACGGCCGCGGCCAGCACGTGGTCGGCCCCTTTGTAGTCGACCGGCACGTAGATCTTGCGGGCCTGAAGGCCGAACTTGCTGCAGCGGCCGGCGGTGTTGGAGTATTGCAGCGCCACGCCGCTGTCGGCCAGGAAACGCAGCAGGGGCTTGCCGTGCGGGGTGGCGTCGAGCAGGTCGAGAGCCCGCTCGATGGACGGTTCGCTGGTGAGGCTGGCCTGCTGGCGGCTGCCGGCGCAGGCGGCCAGCAGCAGCAGCGGGGCGAGATAGAGTGAGCTGATCTTCATCTTTTCTTGAACAGGCCTTTCAGGAGCTTGTCCGCGCCGGGGGCCAGCTTGTCGAGCGCCTTCTTCACGGCCGGCTGCTCGGCGATGGATTTTACGTCGAGCTTTACCTGCGGGTCGGTGAAGGTGCCCTTCACCAGCATGCCCACCGGGGCGCTCATGGTGACGCCGCTGGCTCTCTTCAGGGTGGTGAGGATCTTCATGTCCAGCTTCTCGGCGGGCAGGTTGATGGTCCCGGAGGAGTTCACGTCCGCCACCTCGGCGGTCAGCGCGGACTTGTTCAGTTTCATCAGGCCTTTGCTGAAAGAGTAGTCGCCTTCCAGCACTTCGAAATCTATGTTGTTGAAGTCGGGCAGGTTAAGGCCCTTGGCCAGCTTGGAGGATTTCTGCAGCACCAGGAGCGGGTACAGCGCCACCTTGGCGGCCTTGTGCTTGCCGGCCAGCACGTAAAGCTCGGTCAGCCGGCCAGGCCCGGCGGTGAACGAGGCCGAGCCGTCCAGAGCTTTCATGTCGTCGGAGATGTTAGCCAGGTTCAGTTTCAGCTCGGCGGGGCCGCAGCGGAAGTTGGGATGCTCTATCGCGCCCAGGCGGGCGGCCCCCGCCACGTCGAGGTAAAAGGGCTCTCCGCCCGCGGCGCCGGCGCCCGCGGGTTTGGCCGCGGCTTTAGCCGGCGCGGCCGGAGGATCTTTGACTACCAGCTTCGCCAGGTTCAGGTCGAAGTCGGCCTTGGGATGCTTCAGCAGGTCGCGGGCCTTGAAGGAGGCGGTTAGCTCTTCGCCGTCCAGCTTGCCCTGCAGCTTTTTCGAGGCGGCGGAATCCATAGTGAAGTCTACCGTTCCGGAAAGGCCCGTGAGCGCGCGCCCGGCGAAAGCGGCCCCGAGGCCGTTGAGCGAGGCCCGGCCCGACGCCGAGGGCTTGCCGCCGGCGTAAGCGAAGTCCACCGCCGCCGAGGCAGCGCCGGAAAGGGCGTAGCTTTTGAGCTGGTCCGGGGCGATGTCCGCCACCCGCGCGAAATTCTTTATCTCCGCCTTCACGGCGCCGGCGGCCTTCAGCGCGCCGGAAAAATTCACCGTGCTCCGGCCGGAGGCGGACAGCGGGGCGGAGTCCAGCGTGAAGGAAGAGATCTCCGCCGTGCCGTCCTTCAGCCTCAGCCTCGCCGCCACTTCGGCGAGCGGCAGCTTCAGGCCCCTGGGCACGGGAAAGTCTTTGGCCTTCCTCGCCAGCAGCGTCGTGTCGATCTCGGGCACCTGGGCTTTCACCTCGGCCTGGATGTCGTAGGCGGCGCGCGGGTTCCAGGCGGCGCGGCCTTTCAGGCTGGCCCTGACCGGGCCGGCGCGCAGCGCCACCGCGCGCAGGGCCACGTCCTTGGCCGTCAGCTTGAAGTCGGCGTCGGCCTCTATTTCCGGCAGCAGGATCTTGGGCGGCAGGCCCTTGAAGACCGTCCTGAGGTCGGCCGTGGAGAACTGTTTAATGACGAGGGCCAGCTTGGCGTCGGGCTCCAGGAGGTTGCGCAGCGAGCCTTTCGCCTCGGCTTTGACCCCGCCCAGCGCCAGCGAGGCCCGCTCTATTTCGGCCGTGCCCTTGGACGGGTCGAACCCGCCCAGGGCCAGCCGGCCTTTAAGCGCCGCCGGGATCTCGCCCTTGAAGTAGGGCGAGGCCACGGCCAGCGTGAAGTCGGCCTCAACCGGGAACAGGCCGGAGGGAGAGATGCCGGAAGCGGAAAGGTTGATGTCCTTCAATGTCACGGCCAAGTCCCCGGCGGAGTTGGCGTAGGAGAAGGAAGAGCCCCTCACCTTGAGGCTGGAGACGGACAACTGCGGCGGGGCCGCTTCCTGGCGCTGCCCCGGCGCGGCAGCCGGCCGGGGTTCCTGCGCGGGCGCGGCCATGAGGTCGGAGAAATTGTAGGTTTCCGGCTTCACTTCCTTCACGCGCATCTTCAGCGCGTCGGCCGTGACGGAGTTGATCTTGATCTCGCCGCGCAGCAGGGAGCGGAAAGAGGGGCGCACCGCGAACGAGGCCGCGCTGAAAAATTCCCCGCGCTTGAAGTCCGGGTACTCGGAGACGCGCAGGTTGGAGATGGCCAGGCCCTTGAGCCCTAGCGCTACCGAGTCGAAGGTGACCTCGCGGCGCAGGTTCCTGGCGGCGAAGTCCGTGGTGAGCGCCTTGAGGCGGGCCTGGGTAAAATAAAGTTTCAGTCCCAGCGCCGCGGCGCCGAGCGCCAGCGCGAGGCCGCCGACCGACCAGGCAATGATCTTCAGGGCTTTGCTCATCCCATTATTATATAAAAGTTAGGTTTCAAAACCCCCCGTCAAAATGCTAAATTTTACTTACCGAATGAACGCCCTTATCGTAAACCTCAACCTTTCGGTAGACAAGACCGTAGTGGTCCCCGATTTCGAGACGGGCCGCATCTTCCGCCTGGGCGACGCCGTAACCCTGCCCGGCGGCAAGGGCGTCAACGTGGCGCGCGCGCTGCGCTCGCTCGGCCTGGAGTCCCCCATCGCCGGTTTCGCCAGCGGCTATAACGGCCGCTGGATAGCCGGGCGCCTGAAGAAAGAGAACTTCACTTCCTTCGTGCAGCACCACTCCGCCGGCGAGTCGCGCGTCTGCTATACCGTAGTGGACCGGCGCGGCGTGACTACCGACCTGAACGAAGAGGGCCCGGCCGTTCCAGCCGCGGCCCAGGCGGCCTTCCTCAAGAAATTCTCGGCGCTGACAGGGCGCTTCCGCGCGGCCGCCGTCTGCGGCCGGGTCTCGGCCGGGCTGAAAAAGGGCTTCTACGCCTCGCTCGTAAAGCTGGCCGCGGCGCGCGGCTGCTTCACCGTTTTCGACACCAGCGGCCCGGCGCTGGCCGAGGCCATAGCCGCCGGGGCCGAGGGCGTGAAGATAAACCGGTTCGAATTCCAGGAGCTCTGCGGCAGCCCCTTCAGTCCCGCCAAAGTGGCCGCTTTCTTCCGCCGTTGGCGCCGCGCCGGCCTGAAGACGCTGATAGTTACCGACGGCGACAAACCCACCTACGCGGCTTCCCCGTTCGGGCTCTGGCGCGCCAGGCCGCCGCGCCTGGGCGCCGTCAAGAGCGCCGTAGGGGCGGGCGACTCGTTCATGGCCGGGTTCCTGTTCGGCTTCCTCAACGGTTTCGATTTCGAGCGCACCCTGAAGCTGGCGTCGGGCGCGGCCGCGTCCGACTGCCTCAGCGTGGGCGCGGGTTTCATTGACCGGGCGCAGGCGCTGGCTTACGCGCAGAAGGCCGCGGTGGAAAAGATAGGCTGAGCTACACGGAGACGATATGGAAAATTTTGACGCGATAGAACGCATACTGGCGGCGGCCGGCGGAGAAGGGCGCAAGAGCCTCAGCGAACCGGAGGTCTACCGGGTTTTCGAGCTGGCCGGGCTGGGGGCGCCCAAGTATTGCCTGTACGGGGCCAAAGGGTTCGACGCGGCCGCCGCGGCGGCCGACGCCTGCGGCAAACTCCCCGGCGACAAGGCGGTGCTGAAGCTGGTCTCGGCCGCGACGCTGCACAAGACCGAAGCCGGCGGCGTCAAGATAACGGACAAGACCCCGGAGGCGCTGGGCGCGGCCATGAAGGCCATGGCCGCCAAGTTCGCAGACGCCGACGGTTTCATGGCCGTGGAGTTCGTGCCGCATTCCGCTTTCGCGCTCGGCGAGGAGCTGCTGCTGGGCGCGCGCTCCGACGACGCCTTCGGCCCCGTGATCACCCTCGGGCCCGGCGGCACCAACGCCGAGGCGCTGACCAAGTCGCTGCGCCCAGGCACTTCCCCTTCCGTCATTCCCGCCCGCCTGGCCTTCAACACCGGGGCCTGGGAGAGGTTCCTGGCCGGCAGCTGGATCTGGAAGTACACCTCGGGCAAGGTGCGCGGCGGCCGCGAGCTGGTTCAGGCCGGCGAGATAATAAAATGGCTCGAGGGATTCTCCCACCTGATGAAGCATTTCTGCGACGGGGGCTCTTCGCCCTGGGCTATAGAGGAGTTCGAGATCAACCCGCTGGCCGTCTCGAAGGGCCGGCTGACCGCCCTCGACGGGGTGCTGCGCCTCCGCCCGGCTAAAAAAGCCGCGCTCCGCCGCAAGCCGTCCGTGCAGGGCGTAGACGGCCTTATCCACACCAAGAGTGCGGCCGTAGTGGGCGTCAGCGAGAAGAAGCTGAACATGGCCCGCATCATCCTCAATAACATCGTGAAGGCCGGCTTTCCCAGGGAGCATACGTACATCATCAAGGAGGGCGTGGCCGAGATAGACGGCGTGAAGTGTTTCCCCTCCCCGGCGCAGCTGCCGGAGAAGGTGGACATGTACGTGGTGGCCGTGCCGTCGCCCGAAGTGCCGCGCGTGCTGGCCGAGGCCGGCGAGTCGGGCAAGGTCAACGGCGTGGTGCTGATCTCCGGCGGCATGGGCGAGAAGTCCGGCTCCGAGGGTATGGCCGGCACCGTGGTGGACGCCATCGCCGCCGCCAAGGACAAGAACCCGGATTTCGCGCTCTCCGGCGGCAACTCCATGGGCATCGTGCTCAACGGGGTGAAGCTGAACACTTTCTTCATTCCGGAGTACAAGATGGAGCACCCGCTCGGAGTGAATCCGAATATGGCGAAGACCGCCTTCGTCAGCCAGAGCGGGGCCTTCGTGATCTCCACGGTGAGCAAGATGCCCTGGCTTAAGCCGGCCTACAGCATTACCGTGGGCAACCAGCAGGATATCACCGTGCCGGACTACGTGGAGCGCCTGGCCGACGAGGCCGACCTGAAGGTGCTGCTGGTCTACATGGAGGGCTTCAAGCCCGGCGACGGGCTGGCGCTGGCGAAGGTCATAGAGAAGGCCCGCGCGAAGGGCAAGGTGGTGGTGCTTTACAAGGCGGGCCGCACGGCCGTCGGGCAGAAGGCGGTGATGGGGCACACGGCTTCCATCGCCGGGGACTACCTGGTGACGCGCCTGATCATGGAGAGCGCGGGCGCGCTGGTGGCGGAGACTTTCGACGAGTTCAACGACCTGGCCGCGCTGGCCTGCACCTTCGGCGGGTACGCGGCGCCGAAGCACGGCAACACTTTCTTCATCAGCAACGCCGGCTTCGAGGCGGCCGGCATGGCCGACGGCGTGGGCGGCCGCGTGACGGCGGACATGAGCAAGGAACTGGCGGCCGAGATGGACGGGGTGCTGAAGGAGCACCGGCTGGATTCCATCGTGGACGCGAAGAACCCGCTGGACATCACTCCGATGGCGACCGACGCGGCGATAGGCGGGGTGGTCAAGGCGGCGCTGCGCTCCGACGAGTTCTCTGGCGCCATCGTCTCCATGATCCCGCTGACGGCGATGATGAACACGCTGCCGAAGGGCGGGGCCTACCCCGACGATCTCGATAAGTCTTTCCTGCGGGCCGCGGCCGAAGAGGCGCGGGGCGAGGGCAAGCCGCTGCTGTTCTGCGTGGGCTCCGGCACCCGCTACGAGCCGTACTGCGACTACGCGCAGTCTCTCGGCCTCCCGGTCTTCCGCTCCGCCGACCGCGCCGTCAAAATGTACGCCAAGTACCTGGAATACCTCCTCGGCTGACGCAACCCGCCGAGAGCAGAGAAGCCCCGAAAGGGGCTTTTTTGGTTTAGGAGAGAGCCGCGAGATGCCCAGTCGGGGGCCGGCCGGGGAGGGGCCCCGTGCTCATGGGCAGAGGGAAACCGTTGCGCGGTTTCCCCCCGCCCTTGGGAAATTATGGGC
>Ga0209212_1000442_pt1 | contig 81697 bp, 75 predicted proteins | sample RifGroC2_FD_183996 | JGI IMG/M metagenome (GOLD analysis project Ga0209212, IMG submission 183996) | Groundwater microbial communities from Rifle, Colorado, USA - Groundwater C2 (SPAdes) (version 2) | ecosystem: Environmental > Aquatic > Deep subsurface > Groundwater | place: Rifle, Colorado...
AGGGCGAAGTTTGTGAAGACAGCGAATGTATGCTTTTTATAAAAACACAGCGAAGTTTGTTTGAGGAAGTCAAAAATTTTATCGTGGAAAATCATTCTTACGAGCTGCCGGAAGTCATAATGCTTCCCATAGAAGCAGGACTTGATGGGTACTTGAATTGGGTTAAGGAAAATACTCAACTGTAGATTGGTTTTTAATTGTATCAATTATTTTAGGTACTTTATTATCTATAAAGTCGGTTGCAAAGGAAAGAAAATCATTTATTTTAGTTTCATCCAAATAAATTTTATTTTGTGAATTGGAATTATAATAAAGTTCTCCTTCATGAACTATCTTATTTCTTATTTGAAATAAAGTTTTGAATTTATTTTTGTCTATTTCTAAATATTTAATAAAATCGCCGTCATATTTAACGATATCAGGCATTATTTTTTCTAAATATTCAAGTGGCTCTAACTGTACTTTTAGATTCTTCAATAAAAATTTGTGTAATTCACTTCCATTGGTTTCAATCAAATTTTTAACTGAAATTTCAATTGACATTGCCATTATCAATAATGCAGGTTTATATCTATAATGCACTTTTTCATATTCAGCTAATAACAGTAACTCTTTTAACGGCAGAATATCATATTTGTTGCTATGATTATAATCCTTAAAAGTTGTTATAGCCTCTTTTATATGGTTATCCAGATTATATAAAGTTTTATCAAGCCTTACTGAACCAACAAAACCCAAAGAATCAGATGCTAACCTTTTTATTTCTTGTCCATTTTTAAAAAATTGACATCTATAATTACATTCAGAATTGTCTATGTTTTTGTTTACTATTGTTCTTTCATTCACGCTAAATTGAGGAATATCCCATCTACATCTAAATAATTTATCTTGAAAAATTAATAAATAATTATTCAACAAAGAAGTTAATTTATTAATTATGCCATAACATAATGCTAGATCTTCATCAGTATCTGATTCAAAAGTAATATTTATTAGTTGTTTCCAATTATGAACAAATAAAATCTCTTTGGGATCACTTATCTCTAAAGGAGAATCACCAATTATGCGGAATTTGCAACGCCAAGTACCATTATTATTATCACTTAATAAAGATTGAATATCATTTTTACTTTGTATAGTAGGATTTAAAAAAGAGAATTTTACTATACAATTTTCAATAGTTTCTTCAAAACTTGCTATTTCTTCAGTATCCAACCATTTTGAGGGTATATATAAATCTAGATTATTAAAATAAAATTCATAATTTATACTATATTTGTTCATTATTTTTACCCTCCATAAACCTCATAAGAAACAACTTCGTCGAAGGATTTGCGGATTCTGGCGGGTTTTTCTGCGGTTTCAGCAGGATAGCCGAGAAGAAGTAAAGTCATAATAGTCATATCTTCAGGCAAATCAAGAGTTTTTCTTGTCAGTTCATAAACTTCCGGAACTGAACCTGTTAAATCGTTCCCGATTGCTCCTACTATACAGCTTTCTACTCCGTGAGCTTTTGCTTCGAGAGTCATATAAGCTATAGAATAAGTCAATTCTTCAAGCGTTCTAGCCATAACAGCATCTTCGCTAATCAAAGTCGGATTAAAAATCGGACTGTTAAGCAGAATTTCTATTCTTTCTTTCGGGAATCCGCGTTTTTCCATAGTATCCCTGAAAGTTTCTTTTTCCCACGCGCTTTTATCCCCACAGCAAACCACAACAACAGGCGCATTCTCGACATGTTTCTGTCCGTGTGACAGTTGTGACAAAAGCGTTTTATTTCTGGCATCGCTTACCACTATAAAATGCCACGGCTGTGTGTTTATCCACGATGGGGCAAGTCTTCCCGCTTCGAGGATCTCTTTCAGCACTTCATCGGGAATTTGTTTATCTAAAAAATTTCTTACGGAAAATCTTTCCTGTATTTCTTTCAAGACCATTTTTGACTTCTCCTTTTTGTTTTCTATTGTCATCCTGAGCAAAGCGAAGGATCTATCCAATTAACAACATTTGTTTCAATTCCATGATGGACAGATTCTTCGGGCTAAAGCCTTCAGAATGACAGTTTGACTGATTATGGCTGGATAACATCAGTTTTTATCGGCGTAGAATCAACACCGTAAGTAAAACCAATGTTCTGTAATAGTTTGTACGCCTGAAAACCCAACTCGGAAGTCGGTTGCGAGCTTACCACATCAACAAGATTTTCGACGGCTTCTCTTTTTTGTCCGTCGTGTATATAAATTTGCGCCTGTAAAAACCAAATTTTATCTCGCATAGTCGCAAATTTTATCGCCAGATCTCTTTCAATATTCGCCTGCGCATCTGCATTATCAACTTTTTTAAGCGTTTTGAAAAGGTCAGTGTGATATTCCGCCGCATCAGAAACCCATTGATTAACGGTATTAAGCGTTTGTTTGGCAGCCGCATAATTGTTGGCTTTTATGTAAGCTTCTGTTTTTTTTATTGAATTTTCCGCATAAGCCGTGCCAAGCGTGTTTTTTACATCATTTGTTATTTTTATAGAAGCCTTCTGCTGAAGCTGTCCTGTTTCTTGAGCATAGGCAAAATTTGACAGTGCCAGAAAAATTGTTAAAATTAAAGCTGTTTTTTTCATCATGTTATCCTTTTTAGAACAATAGTACGTCTACAACATCGCCTTCGTACAAAGCCGTGCAGTCAGCACAAATTTTGATAATTCCGTGCGATTTTACAAGAGTTGAAAGAAATGATGACCTTCCTGTAAATGGATAAGCAGAAGTAGTTCCGTTATCAAGCTCTCTAAGTCTCACTCTTACATAATCTTCTTTGCCTTCAGGTGATTTAATATTCTTTGTAAGGATTGCTTCGATTGATGGGGTGTCTTTTGCTATTTGCCAGAAAGATCTCGGGTCGCCTGATAGTTTCCTGAGAACAGGTTTTGCAAACACATGGAAACTTGTAAGACTTGAAACAGGATGCCCCGGCAATCCGATGACAGGTTTTCCGTTCACTATTGCAAGCAAAACATGTCCTCCCGGCTTCATTGCGACACTGTGCGCCAATACTTTTGAACCTTCGATTTCTTGCAAAGCTCTTAATGTATAATCTTTTGTCCCCGTTGAGCATCCGCCGGAAATAATTACCATATCAGATACTTCAAGAGCTTTTAAGACAGCCTTTTTTACCAGTTTTAATTCGTCTCTGACAATACTTGCGATTTTACCGATTCCACCGAGTTGTTCGACGAAGCCTCTTAACACATAACTGTTTGAAGAGGTTATTTGTGTAGGTTCAGGTTCAATATCAATAGGAACCAGTTCATTTCCTGTAGGAATAATCGTTACTCTTGGTTTTTTGAAAACTTTTATCTGCCTGTAGCCAAGCCCTATGATTCCTCCGATATCTTGAGGACGGATTTTTCTTTGCTTAAGTATAAAAACATCTCCTGCTTTAGAATCTTCAGCTTTTTTTGCTACCTGACAACCTGTTACGACACTTGCAAAAACCTTTACTTTTTTTCCCTCTGTCAAGGTATCTTCAGGCATAACCACGGAGTTTGTGTTTTCAGGCATTATAGCGCCTTTAGAAATTTTTACGGTTTCTTTGGCAGAAACAGTAAACGTATTTGTGTTTCCGACATTCGCTTCGCCGATTAACTTAAGAGTTACAGGAGTATTGGTATCTGCTTCGGCAATATCTTTTGAATTAACGGCATATCCGTCAATCAGCGCTTTGTCCACCGCAGGTAAATCGTATTTTACCAGAATATCTTCATATAAAATTCTTGCCAGTGAATCTTCAACGTTAATAGTTTCTGATTCAAGAATAAATTGTGAACTTTCTTTTAAATAATTATCTAATGCCAAATCTACTGGCTGTTCCAAAAACAATGATTCCGTCATATAACTGCTAAAACCTCTTTTATCTTACTTAGCGCTCTTGGCTAATAAACGTTAATACTTTTCTTTATGCTGTTTCCCAAGTATGATTATATTATATAAACGGGGTTTGTGTTAATTTAAATCAAACAGAGTATTAACTTTTAATTAAAATGAAAAGTATAATACGAGAAGCCTTTGAGTGTATCTAAAGGAAAAAGAGTTTAATGCTTGAATCAAAAACACATGAAGTTACGGTCGACATAGTCATCTTTACAATTCGGAAGAAAAAACTTGAAGTTCTTCTGATTCAAAGAGGACAAGAACCGTATAAAGATAAATGGGCAATTCCGGGAGGTTTCGTCAGATTGTCTGAAAACCTTGATGAAGCTGCTAAACGTGTTCTTTATGAAAAAACACACGTTAAAGATGTTTATCTTGAACAATTGTATACTTTCGGTGATCCCTATCGGTATCCTAATGCTAGGGTTATAACAGTAAGTTATTTTGCTCTTATAAGATCAGATGATTTAAAGCTTGAATCAGAACAAGGACTTAATATTCAACAAATTAACTGGCATTCTATATATAGCTTGCCAGAGCTTGCTTTTGACCACAAAGATATTCTTAGTGTTGCAATAAGAAGACTCAGAGAAAGACTGGAATATACGCCAATCGCGCACCAGCTTCTTCCTAAGAAATTTACTTTGACCCAGCTGCAAAAAACTTATGAAGTTATTTTAAATACAGATTTAGACAAAAGAAATTTCAGAAAAAAAATGATTTCTCTTGGAATTTTAAACGAGTACGAAGAATTCACAAAAGCTTCTTCTAAACGTCCTGCAAGACTTTATGATTTTAATGAAGAAACAATCAGCTCACAATCAGGTTTTGTAGCTGACAATTAGTTAAAGAAAAACCTGAACTATTCTACTTTACTTATCCTCAAAACAAGTTTAAAATTGTTTTGAGGGACAAAAATGACTTAATAATAGAAAAAATAAGTAATTTAAAAGATTTTCGGCATACCTTAATGTTGGCTTTTATCGCTTTAACAGGAGGTATTAGTACAATATTTGTTTATTTAGCTGATATAAAAACAAAAAATGAGTTTATATTTCGGATTTCTGCTTTTACTATTGGCTTTATCGTTGACATAATATTATTTTTTCTTATTCGAGAAACAAATATAGATATACAAGCAATTTTAAAACAACAGGAGAGCGATAATAATGGATAATTTACACTTAACAGCTTTTATCATAGGAGCAAGCGGTTTATTAACAATAATGTTTCTGTGGCTGGGTTTACTTATAGATTTTAAAAAAACAAGGGAAAAAGTTTAGAATAAACTCATTTAATAATCTTATTCGTCTGTTTTCGGTAATGGCGGGGTTAAAATCTTTTCTACGGGAATTATAAAATTAAATGTAGATCCATTGCTTAATTTGCTTGTAAACCAAATATTTCCGCCTAAAATGTCTAGAATTTTTTTGGTTATCGCTAATCCTAAGCCTGTTCCGCCGTATTTTTTTGTCATTGTTTTATTAGACTGATTGTATTCGTCAAAAATTATTTGTTGGTCTTCATCTGCAATTCCAATGCCTGAATCAGCTATCGAAAACAAAATATATGATTTTTCCGTGAAATAATGAACAGGATAAATACCCATATTTTTAACTGTTTCCATATCAGGATGTGACAGGGCTAATTTTATTAATCCGACATCGGTAAATTTTACGGCATTTGTGTATAAATTTAATAAAATTTGTCTTAGTAAAGCTTCATCAGAATAAATATTTTTTCTTTCCAATTCGCTAAAATCAATTTCAAAACTTATATTTTTTTCTTGTATTAAATGATTAATATTGTTTTTTACTGATTCAACAATTTCTGTAACATCAAAAACTTTGTAGTCGGGTTGGATTTGTTCGGTTTCTATTTTTGACAGAACAATCATATTATCGAGCAGTGCAAGTAAATTATTAGCGTTTTTGTTAATGATAGAAATGTATTTTTCCTGTTTTTCGTCCAGTTGTTCGCAAACACCGTCCAACATTCCCTGAGAAAAACTTATAATTGAATGAACAGGTTTTTTAAGTTCGTTTGAATGAGCAGCCATAAATCCGCTTTTGTTTTGGGCTATTTTTGAAGCTTTTTCATATTCCAGCAATAGTTTTTCTATCACTTTCTGGCTTTTGGTTACGTCTTTGATGGAAATAATAGTTTTTCCGTCTTTATTAAGTTCACCGCAGGCAATTTCAATTATTATATCGTCGCCGTTTCTATTTTTTGCATTTATAATCTGACTTGTTTTTTCAAAAAGTGATTCATGTATTTTTTCAATACAGTTGTCAAAAAGTATGGCGATATTTCTGCCGGTGATTTCACTTTCCAGATAACCAAAAATACTTTCGGCTTTTCTGTTCCAGTCGACTATATCATTAAGCGCGTTTATAATAATAATCGCATCAGGATAAGAATCAAGCTCCATTGGATTTGAAAATTTTTTTATAAAATCAGTTATATACATAGCTACCCTTCAAACTCAAAAACTGTTTTGCGATAGAATTATTCTAAAATGCAAAACAGTTTTTGGCAATTTTTTTACTAATTTTTCAACTTTTAGTTAGTCGCTGTTTACAGCGAGATTCAATCTCATTTTAAATGATTCGGTTTCAAAGAGCTCACCAACGCTGCAAGCAATAACTTCGCACAGTCTGTCCATATTATCGTAAGATGGCTGTGTTCTGCCGTTTGCCCAGGAATAAACGGTTTGCTGCGGTAAACCCAATTCTTTTGCTAGCCTGTAAAGACTCCAGCCTTTTTTTGTCCTGGCTACTTCCTTAATGCGTATTTTCAAGGTTCTCACCCGCTCTCTCTATTTTTACACTAACTCATTCACAGTTTATAACTGTAGAGGTCAACATACATAATGTATACTCGACATCTCTGTATATCATTATAATAGTAGTGTAAATTTTAAGATACTTATGCAAATATATTTCATATTAAAATATGAGTATTATATTAATAATTGTTTGTATAAAATTAAGAATTATAATTAAGTACCAAATGAAACCGGTTATTTGAATAATTAATAAAAAAATTAGTGTTTAGATTAAAAAGATGATAGAGGACAAATAACTTCATATAAATACATTAGAAAATAAAAAAATGGATTGATAGTATGGTTATTAATCATTACAATAAATAAAGAAAGGATTTAAAAGAGGTGAGCAGAATGAAAAAAATAATTATTTCATTAATACTGGCTGTTTCATTTGTTACTTCGGTTTATGCAGCAGGAGTATCTCCTCAATTGAAATATGCAATAAAACAATATAAAAGTAAGAATTATATTGGAGCAATGCAAACTTTACAGGGGGTTACAGATAAAGACCCCGGAAATGCTCTTGCCCATTATTATTTAGGTATGTGTTATGTGCAAGTTGGTGATACTACGAAAGCTGCTACTGAATATGATATGGTGATTACTTTATCTCCAAATTCCGAGCTTGCTTCAAATGCACATACAGGAAAGATTAATTTAAGTGGAAATCCTCAACCTTCTAGTAATCTTGATAAATTTATAAATCCGCTTGTTCAAAAGAAAGAGTTTTTTTCTGAAGAAGCTAAATTAAAAATTCAGGAAAAAAATATTAAAACTATTATTGAGAATGTAAATAATAAAAGAGAAAACGATCCTGCTATTTATAACAGGATTGAGAATCTGGAACCCAAAAAATCTTCTTCTGATGAAAAGCCGACACAAGAACAAATTACAGAAGCTCTGGAAGTTTTGAAAAAAGCCGGAATTAATCCTGCTAATGCTACTAATTCTTATATGGCAAATATGCAGGCTTCCCAAATTAATCCTGAAATGATGCAGATGAATATGCTTATGAGTACGTTCGGAGGCGGTGGAAATAATATGAATGGCGGCAATTCAATGAACAATATGCTGCCGATGTTAATGATGATGCAAAACGGACAGGGAAATAATAAAGTTGATCCCGAAACAATTCAGGTTATGATGTCACAGATGATGATGCCCGGAATGATGAATCTGTACGATAATAATAACAATAATAATTAATAAATTATGAGTATCTCTAAAAATATACTAATCACAGGAAGTTCAGGAGGAATCGGGGCTAAAATAGCTGAAAAACTTTCTTCTTCGGGACACAATGTTTTTTTGACGGGAAGAAACGAAGAACGGCTTTTAAAACTTGCTGTAGAAATAAAAGCAAAAGGTTTTTTAGCAGGATGTCTTATAGAAGAAGATTTTCCTGAAAAACTTTTAAATAAAGCCAGTAAGAATCTGGGACATATAGATGTTTTGATTAATAACGCGGGTGCTTATTTATGGTCGCCTGTTGAAAAAACCTCAAAAGATAATGTTAAAAAAAGCTTAAGTCTTAATTTACGTGTTCCTTATGAATTATGCACGCTTGTTGTGCCTGATATGAAGAAAAACAAATGGGGACGAATCATAAATATAGGTTCTATTAGCGGAGCGGTCGGAGAAGCAAACGCATCTCTTTATTCGGCGGGAAAAGCGGGTTTAATCGGGCTTACAAAATCCCTTGCGTTAGAGCTTGCAGAATATGGCATTACTGTTAATGTTATAAATCCGGGGTGGGTAAAAACAGGTCTTACTGATGATTGTATTGAATCGGGCAATATTGAAGAGCAGGAACAGTTGGATATGATTCCTCAAAAGCGTTGGATTGAGCCTCAAGAAATAGCTGATCTGGCGAAATATTTGATTTCTGATTCTGCTCAAGGAATTACCGGACAGTCTTTAAACCTTTGTGCAGGCTTGAGTTTAGGGTAATTTTCATTCAATATCAGGCAAATGTTTTGCCCAATCATCTCCTAATTTACTAAAAAACTGATGGGCTTCCATAACATCATCATAGGTTATAGGGGAGTCATCAGCGTTTAAGGAAATTGGCATATCTGTATTTTTTGTAGTATCTTCAGCAAAATTAAGACTTTTTTTGTATTCAGCGCGATCAATTCCAAGAATAGCAAGCCCTAGGTTTTTTCCGCATTTGGCGCATGTTATTCGGACAACAATATTATTTGATTCCTGCCTAACAAGTTCAATAGAGTCATCTTTGAAAAATTCATGACAATTTGCGCATTTTACGTGAGAAAAAAATTCATTTATATAATTCAAATATTCCATATCAAAGCCTAACCTGTCATTGCGAAACTTGTGAAGCAAGCCGTGGCAATCTAATATCTATACTTATATTATGTCATTAATTAACAGTTTCAACAATTTTTTATCTATTTTGGGGTAACAAAAAAATGCAGGCATAACCTGCATTTTTATTTATTTGTTTAAAAAATTATTCTTCTGTTGAAACTGTTTCTTCAACCGCTACAATTTCTTCAACTTCTTCTTTAAATACTTCTGATGCTGAAACAACGACAGGAAGCTCAACCGTTACTTTAGAAGTTAATTTAATAGACATTTTGTATTCGCCTACAATATTGATTGGTTTATTGAGGGAAATATTTCTTCTGTCAACTTCAACGCCTGAAATAGCAATAACTTCTTCAGCGAGTTTTCTTGTGGTGACAGCACCGAATAATTTTCCGCTTTCACCTGCTTTTGTTGTGATTTGAAGTTTGCCGATAGCTTTAATTGTATCAGCTTTCGCAACAGCTTCCGCATGAAGTTTTTCAGCTTGCGCTTTAATTCTTGCAATGTTTCTTTCTCTGTCTTTAAGCGCGCCTTCTGTTGCTAATTCTGCAAACTTATAAGGCAAAAGGTAATTTCTGGCATGACCGTCTTTTACATCTACTATATCTCCTGATTCACCGAGAGATTGTACATCTTTTTTAAGGATAACTTTCATTTTTCCTTTTTTCTCCTGACTATTTATTGTACTTATACATTCCAATTATTTTTTTTGAACCACATTCAAACCCTAGCTTACTATAAAAGTTTTTTTTATCCAACTCTGAATATAAAGTAATTAATGGTATATCATAATCGTTTAGTTTAGTCAGCATGGAATTTAATAATAATTTACCTATGCCCTGTTTTTGATAAGCAGGAAGGATTGAAAAATCCCAGATTGTAACGCTAAAAACACCGTCACCGGTTGCCCTTGCCAACCCGACCAGTATTTCACCAATCCATGCCGAAGCCACAAGAAAACTTCCCTCAAGTGATTTTTTAATTTCGCAACATTCCCGATGCTGCCATCCAACAGAAAGATAAAGCTGCTGGACAAATTCAGGAGGAATATTTTTGTCGTATCTGATTTTTATTTTGTTTAAAAAGTCTTTTTTAAGCGAAACTGTTGATTTAAGCACTTTAATTCTATTTTTTTGTTAACACCAAAATAGATTCTACATGGTAAGTATGACAAAACATATCAACCGGCTGGATATATTCAGGAATAAAATCCTCGCTTAAAAGTTTAACATCTCTGGCTAAAGTAGATGGGTTGCAGCTTATATAAATTATGTATTTTGCCGCAAGTTTTTTAATTGATTCGATGACTGATTCAGAGCATCCTCTTCTTGGCGGGTCAAGAATAACTATATCAAAGGCTTGAGGCTCTATTATTATGGGTTCTTCATCTTCGTTTTCAGGCTTTTGCTCGCCACCCGTCATTTTTTTCAGGACTTCATCCGCATTGCCTTGAATAAAAGTAATATTTTCAATTTTGTTAAGTCTTAAGTTTTCCAGCCCGTCATTTACGGAACTTTCACTTTCTTCTACCGCTGTAATGTTAGACGCTAAATCGCTTAAAAACATGGAAAAACTTCCTGAACCCGCATATACATCAAGAATAGAAGGTTTTTCAAAATTGTCATGCTGAATTTTTTTGTCATCCTGAGGCAACGCCGAAGGATCTGTCCCATTGGGTATAATAGCAGTCTTCGTATGCTGGACAGATTCTTCGCTAGCGCTCAGAATGACAGTATCGCTAAAATAACCGGAAACCTTATCCTCTACAATACCACGCACTTCTAAAAACATTTTCTGAGCGGTAAGCGGATTTACCTGAAAGAAACTTTCTGCGGAAATATGGAAAGTTCTTCCCTCCAGTATTTCTTCTATATAATCTTTGCCTTCGATAAGCTCTGTTTCTTTTCCTAAAATAACATTTGAATGTTTAGTGTTGTAATTTACCAGAACGCCGCTAATAGCAGGAAATTCGTTTTTTACCGCCGCGCAAAGTTTTTTTAATTCCGGTAAAAAATCCACTTTATTTGGGGCGGGCGGAGGGGGCGCAGCCCCCTCCGCAACCATTCTCCCCCCTCCTTGAGGAGGGGGGCAGGGGGGTGGTGATACCACAATAGTCAAAAGCAAATCTTTATTTGTCTGGCTGTATCTAAAAACAAAATGCCGAATCAAACCTTTTTTATTCTTTTCATTGTATGCAGTAAGGTCTAACTCTTGCGCTTTTTTTCTTAAATATTCGGCAATTTCGTCAATTATACTCGGTTGAATCGGACAGAATTTTATATTTACTATATCGTGGGTATTTTTTCTGTAATATCCCGCCAGAAATCTTTTGGAAATCTTTGTCTGCTGGACAGGATATTGAACTTTACAGCGGTATTCCTTAACTTCATCGCTTTTTAGAACGTCTTTTACAGAGACTTCAATTCCGGCGATTTTTTGCATGCATTCTTCTATTATTTGTTTTTTTGCTCTTAATTGTTCTTCATAGTTTATATGCTGCCATTGGCATCCTCCGCAGGCATTTGCGAGCGGACAAAAAGGTTTTATTCTGTGTTCGGAAGGCATAATTATTTCTGTAATCTCTGCATTTGCAAAGTTTTTCTTCACAGAAACGATTTTTGCTTTTATATAATCACCCGCAACTGTATCAGGCACAAAAACCGTCATGCCGTCAATTCTGCCTAAACCTTCTCCACCATAAGTGAGTTTTTCTATATTTAATTCAATTATTTCGTTTTTTTCCATTATTTTTTACTGCTTTATATAAAAATTTTCTTTTACTATCCGATTATAGAACAAAAAATATGGTTTATATTTAATTTTTAAATGTATCTTTTATTTAATAAAAAATATAAATTTTTTAAAAAACTTCATAAATTAATTTGTCAAGACTGGAAAAACAATAAAAAATATGAAAGAATAAAATTATTGAAAATCCCTGAGTAGCCGATTAGTTTTGATCCTACATTTATTATAAATAGGGAGCCTTTCTCCGTTTTTTATAGTGACGTATACCTAATTTACTTTAGGAAACGAAAAATCTATAAGGGTGGGCACCCATCCTGGCTGATCACCGGGAATCAAAACAGCGGTTGTTCAGGGCATTTTTATGCTTACTTTTTGTCATTGCGAGGAGGCTAGAAGAGCCGACGCGGCAATCTAATAGTTTAATTTTGGATTGCTTCGTCGTTTCACTCCTCGCAATGACAGCAACAATTAACAATTTATGTAAAATAGTATAAAATTAACCTATGAATAACTCGTTTGAAATACACATAAATAATCGTAACGCTACAGACAAATTTGCGCAAAATATTGCCAAAATCATTTCAGAAACAGGCGGATTAATTTGCTTGTATGGCGATATCGGAGCAGGGAAAACGACTTTCGTAAAATATCTTGCGAAATATCTTGAAATTAAAGAAAAAGTCACCAGCCCGAGCTTTGTAATACTTAACGAATATCATTCAGGAAAATTAAGTCTTTATCACTTTGATTTGTACAGACTGGAAAAAATCGGGCTTGAATCCATACTTGATGAACTTCATGAATATACAGAAAACGAAAAAGCACTTGCAATAATTGAATGGGCAGAATTTTCTTCGGGAGATCTGCCGGAAAATCGTCTGGAAATCGAGATTAAATATGTTGATGAAAACCAGAGAAAGTTTTTTATTAAGGCTTTCGGAGATAAAAATATAAAAATCCTTGAATACTTAAAGAAAAGATACAAACAAAAGACGGTGTAATAATTTACACCGTCTTTATATAATTAATTTAATTTTATTATTAACCTCCCGGAACGGTATATTTCCAAGTGTATCCGGGTGAATTTTTGTCTGTAGGCATTAAGTCACCGACATATCTGCTTAAAATACTTGTAACGCCGTGTACGTTACCAAAAAGGCCTTCTTGTATAACCGCATTGTTATAAGGTATCTGGTTTCCATAAAGATCGGATATCGGTAATGGATCAAATAATGATAATGCATTATTTGTATTGGTAGCCGAAGAAGTTGTGCTTGTTGTAGTTGTAGTTGAAGTTGTTGATGTAGTTGAAGCAGTATTTACAGTCGGAACAGTGTATTTCCATGTATAGCCGGGGGCATCCTTGTCGGTAGACATCGTATCGCCGACATATCTGCTTACTATACTTTGAGTTCCGTAATAATTGCCGAATAACCCCAATTGAGTTGCAGCATTATTAAAAGGTATTTGATTGCCATAAAGATCGGATATCGGTAATGGATTAAACAAAGACAGTCCGTTTATCGTATTTGTTGTAGTGGTTGAAGGTGTATCAGCAGTTGTTGTTTCATCTTGAGTTGCAGTATCAGTTGATTTTGCGTTTATAAAGTTTAAAATTATATTAATTATTGAATTATTAGATGATGAGTTATTGCTAAAAGTATTATTGCTGTAAGAATTATTGCTGTATGGATTATAAGAATAAGCATTGTTTGAATATGAAGTTGGATTAAAGTTAGCAACATTCAAATATCTGCCTAATTTATCATCACCCAATGCACTAACCATTTGATGAGCCGAACTTGAATAATTTAATAAAGGATAAGCTTGAGCTGCATATTCAGGAACAGTAGAGGCAGGCAATACGGACTGTCTTCCCGGAAATACCAAACTCCCTACTAATGATGGCTGTGCGTAGTTAAACCCCGTGTTGAAGTTCATACCGAATCTCCTATATCTTCATTTTTATTTACTCATAAGGGAATGTGTTGTAAAAAAATTCAATTCTGATATTTTTTACTCTGTATATAAATAAAAACCATCGAGTATATAAAATTGCTATATTCTTTATTTTAAACACAATAATGTTTCGAAATGTTTACATTTGAAATATTTTTAAAGATAAAAAAATTAAACGACAAAAAAATACGGGAAGGCTATAATTCCTTACCGTATAAGAGTGACAGGGAAATTTTTTAACAACAACCGTTGTTAAATGCTATTATCAAAATCTTATCCGCGTTCCTGCATATGCTTGCCGATCAAAGATTTTAGTTCATAAATCAATTCTGTCCATTCATTTTCGGACCTTGTTTTATTATCAAGACCTACAATTGATATGAAATTTTGAAAATCATTAATTTGTTTTAATAAATCAGGCGAAATATTTTTATTTTCTGAACTTAAAAATTTATCAACTACAACTTTTTTTTCTGCTGCAAAATAGTCATCTTCCAGTATAATACCGCGTGCTACTTTTTGAAGAAATTCTACAGAAACACCTAAGCCGCTGGATAATTTTTCAAAAGTTATAAGAGTAGGACTTATATTTTTTTTAGTGCTGGGATTAACGCCCTTGATTAATTGATTTAGATAAGAATGACTTATTCCGCATTTTGCAGAAATTTCTCTTTCTGAAACTTTTAGTTCTTTCAATTTTTTCTTTAAATATTTTCCTAGATAATTCATTGTATTTGCCTTCTATCTTTTATGATTATTATATTAAATTTATAAAAAATTAAGTTATTATTTGTTTATGAAATTTATTTTGATTCAAAAAAATTTTTATAATATATATAAATTTATATCCTTATAATTATTAAGTCAATGATTAAAGTTAATATGTTAATTTATTTATATTTTAATTTGAGTTTTAAATATAAATATCATTTCAATATATGATTTATGCTATCTCTTAATATAAATCTTTCAATATAGGATTTATGGAATTTTTAATTAAACTATAAATCCTTAATAAGCAAATTATTACATATTTGTAATTCAATATATTTATATTAGTGACTTTTTTAAATGGAATTACAGCAAAATTTTTAATTATAATTTATAATAAAGTTAACTTTAACTTTCATTAAAGGGACTAAAATTATGAAAAAAGCCATGCTCCTTTTTCTATTAATAATTTTTCTTAATTGTATTTTTATATTAACTGCAATATCGGAAGAAAATGCATTAAAGTTGATTATAGGCGCAGATACGCAATTTTCTCGGACAAATTTAGAAATTGTTCAACAAAAAATAAATGATCTGGATAAAAATATAAATTTAACTTTTGAACAACAACAAAAAACTGACGCTATTGGAAAAAACTCTGCAAAAAAACTTAATATTTATAAAGTTAAATTTATAGAAGAAAAAAACAAATTAATAACTATGAGAAAAAGTGGTGCGCCTATTAATCAGATTCAGTCGCAGATTAAGGTAGTCCAGTCTTTAAAATCAAGATTAAATATAATCCGTAAGAAAAATATGCGAGAATTTGAAGCTATACTTACGTTGGAGCAGAAAACATATTTTTCACAATTTAAAGTTGATTTGCAACAAATTAAAGAAAAAGAAAAACATTTTAATAGAGAAAAGCAAGAAATTCAAAACAGGGATGAGTCTTTAAAAGGGTTGAATGAGTCCAATTAAAAAAGTGTCATTGTGAGCCATTAAACAACGAAATAGACTAAAATTTATCTTGCGAAGCAATCTTCTAAAGTGGCGTGTTGTCATTGGGAAGATTGCTTCGGTAGTTCGATAGTTGCATTTTATATAAGGTTAAAGCCTCGCAATGACAATTCAATTACTCATGCTAAAATCAAAGCATGAAATTAAAACTCGGGAGTTATTGAATGATTTATGATATAGCCATAATAGGAGCGGGGCCGGGAGGTTACGTCGCTGCAATTCGAGCAGCTCAACTTGGAGCAAAAGTTGTACTTATAGAAAATGATAATTTGGGTGGCACATGCCTTAACTGGGGGTGTATTCCGTCAAAAGCAACTTTAACCTGCGCTGATAAATATAATTCCGCAAAAAAATTCTCAAAATTTGGTATTAACATAGAAAATTTAAGTTTTGACTACCAAAAAGTTTCCGAAAGAAAATGGTTTGTAGTTGAAAAAATGAGAAAAAGCCTCACACAACTAATTAAAAGCAATAAAATTGACGTTATTTTCGGCGAGGGCTGTATAGAAAACCAAAATAAACTAAAAATCCTGAATAAAGAAGAAGAGATTTTTGTGGAGTTTAAAAATCTTATAATTGCAACTGGCTCAAGACCAACTTCACTGTCCGGCTTGAAAATTGACCATGATTTTATTCTTGATACAAATGATATTATAAAACTTGAAAAAATTCCCGAATCAGTTTTGATAGTTGGAACTGGTCCAAGCGGTGTTGAATGGACACGGATTTTTGAAATTTTCGGATCAAAAATCACTCTGGTGGAAATGGCTTCAACCTTGGTTCCAATGTGTGATAAAAGCATTTCGGAGCGACTGGAGAGAATTTTTAAAATTAAAAAAATCGAATGTCATACTGCTACAAAAATTAAAAGTATTGCAGATAAAAAAGTCACTCTGGAAAACGGACAGGAACTTTATCCTGAAATAGTTTTTGTAGCGGCGGGAAGAACTCCAAATACTGATATAAAAGGAATAGAAACGCTAAATCTTTCCATGTCGGGTCGTTATATCAAAACTGACAATAATTTGAAAACCAATCGGGACAATATTTATGCGATTGGCGATGTTACGGGGCTTGAACCGCTGGCTCACACAGCTTCTCATCAAGGTTTAACCGCCGTAGAATATATTCTTTTAAATATAGAAGGTCATATTAATTATGAAGCGATTCCGCATATTATTTACGGAAATCCTGAATTATGTTCTGTGGGTTTGCGGGAAGAAGATCTTATAAGAAAAAAAATAGACTATAAAGTAAGTATATTCCCGGTAAGTGCAGCGGGAAAATACTTTATAGAGGATGAACTGGAAGGATTTGTGAAAGTTCTTGCAACTCTTGACGAAGGTAAAATTCTCGGAGCTCATATAGTTGCGGATCATGGCTCAGACTTGATTCAACAGGCAACCATTGCAATCCAAAATAGTTTAACAGTCAAACAGCTTCAGGAAACAATCTTTGCGCACCCGACTTATTCAGAAGCTTTATATGAAGCTTTTTTAGGTATAGATAACAAGACTCTGCACCTTCCGCCAAAGTAGTCCGAGTTGTCATTGCGAGCGACTAACACGAGCGTGGCAATCTATTCTTAATCTAAAATGTTTAATAGATTGCCACGTCGGCTTTTAGCCCTCCTCGCAATGACAACAAAAATTAATTAGTAATTCACATATTTTAGATAATGAGGCTCAAAATGCACCAGCGTTTACCGGATTGGATAAAAAGAGGAATAATAGATACGGAAAAAACAAGATTTGTAAGACAAATCTTGAAAAAACACAATCTTAATACAGTTTGCGATAGCGCAAGATGTCCGAATAAAGGAGAATGTTACGCCAAAAATACCGCAACATTTATGATTCTTGGCAAAAATTGCACGAGAAATTGTCAATTTTGTAGTGTGGATACGAATATTCCGGAATTAGTAAATCTTGAAGAACCATATCTGGTTGCTAAAGCAATTAAAGAATTGGAATTAAAATATGCGGTAATAACTTCTGTAACCAGAGATGATTTGCCTGACGGAGGCGCAGAATACTTTGCAAATACAATTCGGGAAATAAAAAAGCTTACTCCTGAAGTAAAAATTGAAGTTTTAACTCCTGATTTTCAAGGAAATAAATTAGCTATAGATAAAGTAATTCAGGCAAAACCTGATGTATTTAACCATAATATTGAAACAATAAAAAGGCTTTATCCGATAGCCAGACCTCAGGCAAATTATGAACAGTCCCTTGAGTTTTTGTCTTATATAAAAAACAAATGTCCTGAACTTTACACTAAATCGGGTTTGATGATAGGACTTGGAGAAACTTACGAAGAAATTACAGAGCTTTTAGGTGATTTAAAGAAATATAATTGCGATATAGTCACGATAGGACAATATATTCAGCCTACCCGAAATCATTTGAAAGTTGAAAAATATTACACGCCCCAAGAATTTGAAAATTTAAAACATGATGCTATAAAAATAGGTATAAAATTCTCCGTTTCTTCTCCACTTGCAAGAAGTTCTTACAAAGCAGCCGAAGTAATGAACACCTAAAAGTTTGTCATTGCGAACGAAGTAGGGTACCCAATTTTTTGACTAAATGTCAAAAAAGAAGGGGGACAATCTTATAATTTTACAAAACAATGTAATTGCTTCGGCTTTTTAAGCCTCGCAATGACAAATACTTAATACAAAAAGAAGTTTCTCTAACTTAAGTTGGAGAAACTTCTAACTTTATATGAATGTTAACAAAGCTTAATAAAGCTTAATATAAATTTACTAAGAAATGTAAAGTTCTAAATGACTTAGAACAACAAGGACGTAAATTTAGGAAAGATAAGGAGAATCTTTTTATGGGTATTGTAGTAAACACAAACGTAAATTCAATTTTAGTTCAAAGAAGTTTAGGTACTTCAACAAACGAAATCGGCAAATCTTTACAAAGATTGTCAACAGGTTACAGAATTAATAAAGCTGCAGATGATGCTGCAGGTTTAACAATTTCTGAAAGCTTGAAAGCTCAAGCAAGAGGCGCTCAAATAGCTTCTCAAAACGCACAAACAGGCGTTAACCTCTTACAAACAGCTGAAGGTGATCTTGGTATCATTCAAGACAACCTTCAAAGGATAAGAGATCTTGCTGTACAAGCTGCAAACGACACCAACGGAAGTAGTGAAAGAACAGCTATCGAATCAGAAGTTAGTCAACGTTTAGATGAAATCACAAGACTGTCAAAAGCATCCAAATTTAATACTATCGGGCTTTTAGACGGTAGTTCAACAACACTGAATCTTCAAATCGGCGGTAATTCCGAGGCTTCTACTAACGTAATTGACGTTGCAGGCGGTACTGTAAATCCTCTTGACGCTGCTGATGCTTCATCATTAGGTGTTAATATTACAGCAGGCACAACATTAGCAACTGCTTCAGCTGCTTCAGCTTACATTAGTACTATTGATGATGCAATTTCTGACGTATCCGAAAGAAGATCAACAATCGGTTCTATACAAAACAGATTAGATTCAGCTATTCAAAGTTTATCAATTAAGTTTGAAAACATGTCAGCTTCCGAATCCAGAATCAGAGACGTTGATGTTTCAAAAGAAGCTGCTGCATTAACGAAAAACCAAATATTACAACAAGCTTCAGCTCAATTATTAGCTCAAGCTAACCAGGCACCACAAGTTGCATTAACATTAATTTAAGAAATAGACCCATAATAGATGTACGACCTAGCTAGATAGTAGGAGTATCGTCATTAATCTAAGTCAAAGAGGAAGTTTGAATTTTCAAACTTCCTCTCTTTTATGCAAAAAACAAATTAAAGACTTCTCCCCAAAATAGGCGCTATACATTTTAATTCATTAAACAATATTTCAAATTGATTTGGGTATAGAGATTGAGCCCCGTCACAAAGTGCTTCATCGGGGCAACCATGAACTTCTACCGTTATCCCGTCAGATCCTGCCGCAATTGCAGCTCTTGACATAGGAGCAACTTTATCCCTTAAACCTGTTCCATGGCTGGGATCTACAATAATAGGCAGATGACTAAGTTTTTTGATAACAGGAATTGCGGAAATATCGAGGGTATTTCTTGTTGCTGTTTCAAAAGTTCTGATTCCTCTTTCACAAAGAATTACATCTCTATTTCCACCTGACATAATATATTCTGCGGACATTAAAAGTTCATCGATTGTAGCGGAGAGCCCTCTTTTTAATAGAACGGGCTTATTTACATAACCAAGTTCCTTAAGGAGATTAAAATTTTGCATATTTCTTGCGCCAACTTGAAATACATCAACATATTTAAGCATCATAGAAATTTGTGAAATTTCCATAATTTCCGAAACAACATACATATTGTATTTATCAGCGACATGTCTTAAGTACTTAAGACCTTCTTCTCCCAACCCTTGAAAGGCATAAGGAGAAGTTCTCGGTTTAAATGCGCCGCCTCTTAAAAATTTAACACCGCATTTACTTAATTTTTCGGCAATAATTTCAAGCTGTTCAAGCGATTCAACTGCACAAGGACCTGCTATTATAGCAATTTCTGTGCCACCGAATTGAGCATTCCCTATTTTTATTATGGTATCTTCTCTTTGAAAGGCGCGACTGGCAAGTTTATAGCTTGATGTTATTTTAATTACTTCCTGCACGCTTTCTAAAAGCTCGATACCTCTTTTATCTATAACTTTTCCGCCTACTGCACCTATAACAGTATTTATTTCGCCCTTTGAAACATGTGCATCAAAACCTTTTGTTTCCAGAAGGCTTACTACCTTTTGAATTTCTACTTCTGAAACTCCCGGTTTCATTACAATTAACATTTAAACTTTACTCCATTATTAGCAATTATATTAACTACATTATAGAACAGGTATGTTTAAATTAAATACTTTACATAATTTTCTTTTATAAATTCAAGGAATTTATCTTAGAAGTCATCTGGTTAAAACCTGCAATTGTCATTGCGAGGAGCTTGCGACGAAGCAATCTCATAATTAGTGAAATCTTGTGATTGCCGCGCTCCTCGTTTTATTTCAGTCGCTCGCAATGACAGATAATTTTACCAGATAGCTTCTTAATATACCAAACTGAATTAGTACTTGTATAGAAAATACTAATTTTTTATTGTAATTAATTAAACAATAAAGTATCCGATCGGACATATTTTTTAATTTTTATTAAATTTAAAATTAAAATTGAAAGAGTTAATGGAAGAAAAACCGAAAATATATTAGTTCTAATAAATGATAAGTTAATTATAATATATATATTCATGTATATATTAATTAAAATCATATATTAATTTTAAATTTAATAAAATGTTATGTAGAATCAGGTATAAAGAGAATATGACCAATATTTATTGCCATATACACACACCGGTAAATATAGCTGAAGAAACAAATTTTTTTCTTCGACCAATAATATTTGAAAATAATTTATATGTTATTAATGAAAAAAAATTGCAGGATTTACTTTTACTAATTGGATTTTATCAGGAATACATTCTGTTTACACGAGAAAATGGCTATGAAAATGTTTCTAAGTGGCTTAGTAAAAAAAATCTTGTAAATGACGGTTTTCTTGAAGCTGTTAGTCAATATTGGATAGAAGATGTTCATTTAAAACAAGTTTCTAATTATAAATATTTTCAAAAAAATAATTTTAACAAACCTGTTATTTCTGACAAATACTTAAAAAATATTTTTCAAAAAGTTCTTTTATACAACTATATTAAAGAAAATCAGGATAAATTTAATGAAGAAACAGAAAGAGAACTAAATATAATTGAAAATGAATTGTCTTTTATAAAAAATGACAAAAACCGCAACATGAGACAATTTCATTATCAAAATAAAATTTTCGAAATACTTCTTGATAATTTTTTTAACGATATTGATATTCAAGAACAAACACGAGAAATAAATAATATTAATTTTTCCTGTGAAACATTGTTAAGCAGGCACGACTTATTTGTTTATAAAACAGCCGGAATAAACGGCTATAAAGACTTTAATTTTAAATTGACCAAAAATTCTCACAGTGAATGCCTTAGAGAAAATACTTTTGTAAAATTATATGCGAGTTCTGAAACAAGCTCTTATGGAGATAATCAGTTAAAATATCTTCTTGATGAACTAAAAACATATTCACAGATTTTTACAAATGATACGGTTGATTTTGGAGTTTCACATCTTAAAAAAATCATAGGTTGCGAGGATTCAATCAGCAAAAAGAAATCTGATATTGTTAAATATCAGAAGAATGAATCTGAATATTCAAATGTGGCGCTGCTTCAAAAAACTCAAACAATTATTTCGGAAACAGAAGATCATATAATTTCCCGGTATAATTCGCTTAAAAATTACACTAACATATATTTTGCTCCTGATAATGAAATATCAGCCCTGATTTCGGTTTTAAATATGGACAAAGAAAATTTGAAAAGGATTAACAGTTTAATTTGGGAAAAGCCAAACAAAATTGAAACAGAGCTTATAAAATTTACATTTAAAAAAGGCAACTTGCCATATTCTGCTTATGGTTTTGCCAGTCTGAATTTCTAAAAAACAATTTTTATGCCTAAATTCCAATCTACTGGTATTATTTTATTATGTAAAAATAGTGCCAGAATTGGAGAAAAATAGAATGAGGAATATTCTAAAGACCACAGTCATATTAAGTGCTATAATCGGTTTAATTGCAGGAGTGTTACTGTTAGTACCTTTCTTTACCCCTTTTATAACTTCTAATGTCTTTTTATCGGCATTTTTAATAATAGGTGCAGCAGTAGTTGTTTACATAAAAAAAAGTAAGTTCGTAAGTTTAATAGTAGGAGTTTTGCTTTTTATTATATTCTTAGCTCCTTTATTGACCCCTTTTATTCTTTTATCCATATTTTTAATAATTGGTGCCGTAATAATTTTTTATCTTAAAAAAAACCAATTAATTGGAATTTTATCATTACAAGACGGTACTATTATCGGAGCTGTTTCAGGTTTTGTTTCTTTAATTGCTGCATCTGTAGTTTATATACCAATTTGGCTATTAATTAATTTTATTTGGGGTTATCACCAATATAAATTAGGATTCGGTGGTTTTATTTTTATAGTAATTGCTGTAGCTTTGTTGATAAGCGCTCCTTGCAATGCTTTTGCCGGAATGCTTGCTGCGTATATATACGAAAAAATTGAAGACAAGCCTTTTGATTTTCAGTCACATCTTGAAATTGAACAGGATGATTAAGCATTAGAATTGACCTGATGCTTATAATTATGGTAAAAAAATATAAAGACGGCATTAAAAATACCGAAAAGAGATAATGGTGATGAATAATATTATGCAAAATATAGAAACTTCAAAATTAAAAACCCACTGGTGCGGCAAACTTTCCGAAAAAGATATTAATACTAGAGTTAATTTAGCAGGCTGGGTTTCAAATGTAAGAGATCTCGGCGGAATTATTTTCGTGGAACTCAGAGACAGAAGCGGAATAATTCAAATCGTTGCCGATCCGATTAAAAATACTGATATTCACAAGATTTTTCAGCAGCTTAAAAGTGAATATGTAATAAATATCTCGGGAATTCTTTCTCAAAGACCCGCGGATACTTTTAATCCTAATTTAACAACAGGCGCTATAGAAATTTATCCTGATAAAACAGTGATTTTAAGCGAATCAGAAACCCCTCCTTTCATCATTGAAGACGATCAGGAAGTTAATGAGGATTTACGTCTAAAATACAGGTATCTCGACCTCAGAAGACCTAAAGTCCTTAATAATTTACTTTTAAGACATAAAATTACTACCAATATCAGAAATTATATGAATACTAATGAGTTTATAGAAGTAGAAACCCCGATATTAATAAAAACAACACCGGAAGGTGCAAGAGATTATCTTGTTCCCAGTCGCGTTCAGCCGAATAAATTTTATGCGTTGCCTCAATCGCCGCAAATCTTTAAACAATTATTAATGGTAGGCGGAATCGAAAGATACTATCAAATCGCAAAATGCTTCCGTGACGAAGACCTTAGAGCAGACAGACAGCCTGAATTCACCCAGGTCGACATAGAAATGTCATTTGTTGATCAGGAAGACATTATTTCCGTCACTGAAGGACTCGTGGTTGAGTCTTTTAAGGCTGCCGGTATTGAAGTTCAAGCACCATTTACAAGATTAACTCATAAAGAAGCTATGGAAAATTATGGTTCAGATAAACCTGATACCAGATTTGACCTTAAACTTTTTGACTTAAGCGATATTATGGGAAAAAGTTCTTTTGAAGCTTTTGCCGATCAAGTAAAACAGGGCGGAGCGGTAAGAGCTATTTGTGTTCAGGGAATTGCGGGCTACAGCCGCAAAGACATGGACGACATAAGAAATCTTGCAGTTTCTTTCGGAGCAAAAGGTCTTGCGTGGATAACTTACGGGCTTGACGGAACTATTAAATCGCCTATTTTGAAATTTATAAACGATGAAGAATCCGCCGCAATACAAAAAAGAGCTAATGCAAATCCGGGTGATGTTGTTTTTCTCGTTGCTGACAGGAATAAAATCGTTTTTGATGTTTTAGGCAGATTAAGACTGCATTTTGGCGAAAAATTAAGTCTTATTGACGAGTCAAAACATAATTTGCTGTGGGTTATGGACTTCCCGATGTTTGAAAAAGACGAGCAAGCAAACAGATTTGTAGCGGTTCACCATCCTTTCACCTCTCCAAATCCTGAAGATATTGATTCATTAGAATCCGATCCTGGCAATTGCCGAGCTCTCGCATACGACATAATTTATAACGGAACTGAATTAGGCGGCGGAAGTATTAGAATCCACAATTCAGAGCTTCAGAAAAAAGTTTTCGGTTTAATGGGAATGTCTGATGAAGAAACTCAGGAAAAATTCGGATTTATGATAAATTCCTTTAAATACGGAACGCCTCCACACGGTGGAATTGCGCTTGGTTTAGACAGGCTTGTCGCAATGCTCGCCAAGTCAAGTTCTATCAGAGAAGTTATTGCTTTCCCGAAAAACAGTCAAGCAAAATGTTTAATGACAGAAGCCCCTGCAAGTGCTTCCGATGACCAGCTTCAAGAGCTTTATCTTAAATTGATTGAGATTAAGAAGAAATAGAGTTGTGAAAAAAATATTAATTATAACAATAGCAGTACTCGGAATTATATTATCAATTCCAATATTAAATATATATGGAAAAAACAATCCTCAAAATAGTAGCTTAGCTGGAGATGATTTAAATAATAACGGCATCCGTGATGATGTAGAAACTTATATTAATATCAAATTTGGTTACTCAAAAAAGCTTGAAAAAGGTTTAAATCAATTTGCTCTAACAGTGCAAAAAGGAATTCTTTCAACTAATGAACAGGACTCGTGGATTGCAGCAAATTCCTTTAGTCGCGCAATGGAATGCCTATCCTATTTATCGCCGGATGAAGATTATTGGAGAAATGTTTTGGAGCAATCAGTAAATACTCCCAAGAGAGTTAAGGCTTGGATGACTCATCAGGCAAGATTATCAGGAAAAGTATTTACTTCACGTCCTATACGAGAGTGGAAAACAAGTTGTACATTTAATCCTGATAAACTGAGCGACTAAAGTAACTAATTAAGCTTTGTTTGCAAATATCGTTTAAATCCTTCCACATCTTCCGGTGTGTCGATTCCGATTGGCTTATAGTCAACCACGACTGTTTTTATGGTCATACCATTTTGCAATGCCCTTAACTGTTCGAGACATTCCGCTTTTTCGAGATCGGACTGAGGCAATTCGGTCATTTTTAATAGAGATTCACGCCTATAAGCATAAAGCCCGATATGCGCATAAAACTTTATATAACTGTCATTGCGAGGAGCATCCTTCGGATGCGACGTGGCAATCTGATTCCTTATGTACGGAATCGCCGCGCGAGAGAAATAAAGCGCTTTTCCTGAATTATCGGTAACAACTTTAACGATATTAGGATTTAAAATTTCTTCTTTGTCTGTGATTTCTCTAATCAGTGTAGAAATATCTGCGTTTTTATCCAAAATCAAGGCTTGTATAGCCCCATCAATGCTTTCGGGTGTGATTAAAGGCTCATCCCCCTGAACATTAACGATAATTTCCATATCAGGATTAGCTGTTGCTATTTCAGCAATCCTGTCGCTTCCACTCTGATGCGAAGAAGCGGTCATTTTTACATGACCGCCAAATTCCTTTACTGACTGATATATTCTTTCATCATCTGTAGCAACTATTACTTCCTGCGCTAATTTCGACTGGCTCGCTCTTTCATAAACCCATTGAATTATTGTTTTATCATGAATTTTTATAAGAGGTTTTCCCGGTAATCTTGTAGAAGCATATCTTGCAGGAATAATTATCGCTGTTTTCGTCATTTATACAACTTCTTTCCAGACTTCCTGATTTCCAAGCAAATCATAATCAAGCTCGCCTTCGCCGGAAGCTATTATTGAAGCTACTACAGTATCGCTTGTGACGTTTACAACAGTTCTAAACATATCGAGTATACGATCTATCGCGAATATTAAAACATAAATAGGTGCTACCTGCTCAATTGAAAGCCCTAAACTTCCTTGTACGATAAGAGCAAGTGTAATTAATCCCGCACTTGGAATTCCCGCTGATGCGCTGGAAGCAATAATTGAAAGAACTCCTATAAGTATTATGCTTAAGAAACTTAAATGAACGTCATAAGCCTGTGCTATACAAACTACAGCCAGTGATTGGAACAAAGCTGTTCCGTCCATATTCATTGTTGCACCTAACGGAAGCACAAAACTGCAAATTTTGCTTGAGATACCTGCTCGTCTTTCGCAACAGGCGATTGTTACAGGCAATGTCGCAGAACTGCTTGCTGTTCCGAAAGCAACCATCATTGCTTCTGCAACTGCGGAATATAAAGCGGTAGTTTTTATTTTACTGAACAGTTTTAGGATTAAAGGGTATGTTACAAATAATTGTATCGCTAATCCTAATAATACGGCGACTACATACACCCAGAGTTCTTTAATTGTTTCAAGTCCGCCTTTTGAAACCGCATAAAAAGTCAGCGAAAATATCCCGGGCATTGCTACAACCATTAACCAATCTGTGACTTTCATTGTCGCCGCAAAAACAGACTCAAAGAATGAAACAACCGGTCTGTTTATATCTCCTATAAATGCAAATGCGCAACCAAAGATTATTACAGCAATTATAATTTGAACTAATTTTGTTTCTGACTGATTATCAGCATCAGGATTGGTTAAAGATGATCCGGGAAGCATATTTAAAATGAGATTTGACACATTTGATTTATTATTCTCAACCTGTGCTACTTTTTCTTGAACGGCAGTTTGTTCCTGTTTATTAATAAACGGCTGCAAACTCTCGCCGGGTTTTATTATAAAAGCCATTGAAAGCCCTATAATAACAGCCGTAACGGTAACAAAGGTGTAATATAAAACCATTTTTAAACCGATTTTGCCAAGCTGTTTACTGTCGCCCATACTTGCAATTCCGACTATAATTGCGCTTACAACAAGAGGAATTACAACCATTTGAATAAGTCTTATAAATCCTTGTCCTATAAGAAACATAAAATCATGAAAAGCCGTTGGTTCTCCAGCTTGAAACGGAAAGAAAATCCCCGCTGCTACACCACCTAGCAAAGCAAGAAAAATGTGCCAGTTTCTTTTTATTCCAAGTCCTAATGCTACTAAAATTTGCCAGTGTAGTTTCATATATTTATCCTTTCAATTTTTATTCAAATAATTAATGCAAATATTTTAATATTTATTGAGATTGAAATCTATATAAATATTTTTACAACTTTCCGTATACACAATTTTATTATTGACACATTAATTTTAGATCATTCATTTTGAGTAAAATTTTATAAAATTTATTGATATATAATTCAGATTTAAAACGAGGCTGTTAATCAGCCTCGTTTTAACAAAAATATTATAGCATTGATTTGATCTTAAACATTATAATTTATTTTTTTGCAAGCATATATTGATAAATTTTAGACATTTGAGTTCTGTTTGTTCCGCCTTTTACTTGATTATCAACAGCTCTCAAAACAACGTTCGCAAAATCTGTATTAGAAAGATAACCGATATTTCCTAATATATGCAATACATCAACTGAAGATTTTGCAGCTATATCAGAAGCTTTAACTTTTGCCATTGTAGCTAATTTAATACTTGCTTTATTTTCGTCAATTGAATTTGCGCTAAAATATGTAAGCATTCTTGAAGCTTCAATTTCTGCAAACATATCAGCAAGAGTAAATTGCATATTCTGGCTTGAAGAAATTGCTTGTCCATCGTCATTTCTGACTTCTTTTGCCACGCCGATACTTGTAATTAAAGAACTGTGGGCAATTCCAACAGATGTTGCCGCTATAAGAGTTCTTGCTACGGTTTGAACATACTCAAATTCGTCATTTATTACGCCAATATGCGCATTATCATTAACAACCACATCAATAACCGCATTACTTAATGAAATTTTTGTTGAAGCAATATTCTTATTAATAATATCAATATTTATTTGATCTTCGGGAATAACAAATAATCTTATTAAACCTTCTTCATCTTGCGCAAAAATAAGATAATTTTCAGATAAAAGCTGTTCGTTATTAATTTGTTTAGAGCCTTTAATTGTCCATTGTCCGTTATTTCTAACTGCTTTTGTAGAAATATTGCTTATTGAAGCCAAACCTGATTCACAACATAAAATTCCTATTGTTTCTTTAGAGCTTAAAACAGCATTAGCATTATTATTTCCATAAACTTTAATTATTTCTCTTAACAAAACTTGATCTGCTAATACAGAAGCAACACCGGGTGAAACTTTTGCAATTTCTTCCATAGCTACGGACAACCCCAGATAATCATCATAAACTTGACTTTCTGAAGGAAGAAATCCGTAAGTTTTTGCAAGCATTTTTTTTGCTATTTCTTTAGTATGCGTATCCTGAATTTCAGATATGTTTTGATTTGCAAGTTTCATGCATTCAATGTGTTTGGAGCCCAGTTCAAATTGTCCAGCCATATTCATTTATCCTTATATATTATCAGTAAATTATAACCTTAAACTATTTTATCTGTTATACCGGTAGCAAATGCCGGCGTGGATTACTATTTTCGGAAAAGTTAAATAGATTAAGCTTTTTTCATTTTAATAAATCCGAAAACAAATTTAAGTTGAGTATAAGATATCACAAACTTATTAAATAAACCAGATTTTTACCTTAATTTTAGAAATATTGTTTAACAAGCTTCATGCTGCAATATTCACCGCACATTGTACATGGAGCGCCGTCATCAATTTTTTCAAAAATATCTTTATCTATCGCATATTCAGCCTGCTTTGTCCAATCAAGATTCATTCTTGCAATAGACATCAGGCGGTCGCATTCTATAGCGCTTTTTCTTCCATTTGCAACATCAGCAGCGTGGGCTGCAATTTTACAAGCGATTACGCCCTGTTTTACCTGTTCTAAATTTGGTAAGCCAATGTGTTCGCTAGGTGTAACGTAACAAAGAAAATCCGCGCCCGACATACCCGCAAGAGTTCCGCCTATAGCGGAAGTTATGTGATCATATCCCGGAGCTATATCTGTTACTAAAGGGCCGAGTACATATAAAGGCGCACCCTGTGTAAGTGTTTTAATAGTTTGAATCATGCCGGCAACGAGATTAAGAGGTACATGTCCCGGTCCTTCCACCATTGATTGAACGCCCGCTTTCCTTGCCCTGTTTACAAGTTCGCCAAGGACAACCGTTTCCATAACTTGCGCCCTGTCACCCGCATCGGAACCGCAACCCGGTCTAAGCCCGTCACCTAATGAAAGTGTCACATCATAGGGTTTTACTATATCAAGAAGCTCGTCATAATATTCATAAAGAGGGTTTTCTTTTTTGTGTCCTTCAATCCAGGCTGCGTGCATTGAGCCGCCGCGGCTGACTATCCCTGTAGTTCTTTTTTGTTCTTTCAGGGCATTAACAACAGCTTTTGTAACTCCGCAGTGAACAGTTATAAAGTCCACGCCATCTCTGCACTGCTCTTCTATTACCGAAAATAAAGTATCTTTATCTAAATCAAGGATTGATTCTTTTTCTCTTATTGATTCAACCGATGCCTGATAGACAGGAACAGTACCAATAGGAACTTTTGCTCTTGCTATAATCGCTTTTCTGGTTTTACTGATATTTTGACCGGTAGAAAGATCCATTATTGCATCAGCACCGGTTTTTTCCGCCATATCAAGTTTGAGTAATTCTTCTTCAAGACAGCTTCTCTGGTTGGAGGTTCCCAAATTGGCGTTTGTTTTTATTAAAAGACCTTCTCCTACAGCTGTGGGAATAACATTTTCGTGGTTAATATTTTTTAATATTACAATTTTTCCTTCCGCAATTTTATTCATAAGTTCTTCTGCGGAAATATCTTCTTTTTTTAATATTGCCTGCATTTCAGGAGTTAATTCTTTTCTTTTTGCTGAATCCATCTGAGTCATTTTTATGATTTTCCTTTATTTATAATACTTTGCAATCAGAATAAAACTATGATTGCGAGTTAAATAATACTATAAATAGAAAATTATTTCATTTTAAAATATAAAAGCATGCCATGAAACAATACTTAATATAAAAATTTTGAATTTAAAAGCAGATTTTAGCTGCTAAAGAACGTTAATCCCTTAATATATTTGCAAAACACTTGTTCTTATGTATAATCTTTATTAACTAATAAATTTGACGTAAAGTATTAATAATACAACTTATTTTAATATAATTTTAAAGACTATATTTACTTATTGCTCTCCATATAAGAAAAATTTACCGATATTTGATATAATCAAATTGAGGTGATAAATATTTAAAGCAACAATTACTTAATATAGTTGACATAAAAATTAAATTAACTTAATTTAAACTTTATGATGTGTTTACATTTAACCTCAAAATATGGGGAATTGTTAAGATATTTTAATTAAAGGGTAAGAATAGCAATGACATTACCAAAAGTAGCATATTTTTCAATGGAAATGGCGATTGACCAAACATTAAGCATATATTCAGGCGGTCTTGGATTTTTGGCAGGAAGCCATATGCAATCAGCAGGCTATCTTGGAGTACCGATGGTTGGTGTTACCATCTTATGGTCTTTCGGATACTATGATCAGAGGATTAACAGTGAAGGCACTGTTGAAATAGCTTATGTCAGAAAATATTACGATTTTTTAACAGACACAGGCATTACTGTTGATGTTGAAATTTATGGAAGAACAGTCAAAGTTAAAGCATTCAGGCTTGAACCGGAAATTTTCGGCACATGTCCTATATATTTATTATCTACAGATCTCCCTGAAAATGCCCCTGAAGACAGAGCTATTACCCATAAACTCTATGACGGTGATGAAAGAACCCGTATAGCTCAGGAAACAGTACTTGGCATAGCAGGTGTAAGAGTTCTCAGGCAGGCGCAATATGAATTCGATATGATTCATATGAACGAAGGTCATGCATTACCTGCTGCATTTGAACTTTTAAGAGAATTTAACGGTGACTTAGCTAAAGTTAGAGAAAAAACCGTATTTACAACTCACACACCTGTTTCGGCAGGAAACGAAGTTCACTGGGTTGATACCTTAAAAGAAGGTGGTTTCTTTGCAGGTGCTTCCAGAGAAAAAGCTATCCAATTAGGCGGTGAAAATTTCTCTCTTACCGTTGCAGCATTAAAAATGAGCAGACTTGCAAATGCTGTTTCTCAACTTCACGGTTTGGTTTCAAATAAAATGTGGGATTATGTTGAAGACAGATGCCCTATTATAGCCATTACAAATGCGGTAAATCTTCATTACTGGCAAGATCGCAGAATCCCTAAAGCTGAAAAATCCTCCAACTATCAAGACATTCTTGATGTTAAAACAGAAATGAAAAAAGAACTCTTTAAATATGTGGCGGGAACAACAGGCAAACGTTTTGATCCTAATGTACTTACCATCACATGGGCAAGAAGGTTTGCTGATTACAAAAGAGCCTGGATGATATTAATGGATAGAGAACGTATCTCCAAACTGCTTAAAGAAGGTAAAATTCAAATTATATTTGCAGGCAAATTCCACCCTGCTGATACTCTTGGTCGTGATATGTTTAATAACATCCTTAAACAGTCGTATGATCTTCCTAATGTGGTTGTTCTTCCTAATTATGAGCTTGAGCTTAGTGCACTTCTTAAAAAAGGCAGTGATGTATGGTTAAATACACCGTTAAGACCTTTTGAAGCATCGGGAACTTCCGGTATGTCAGCTAATATGAACGGTGCTCTTCATCTTTCAACTTTTGACGGTTGGACTGTAGAAGGAACTTTCCATGATATTAACGGATTTACCATAACTTATCCTGGTCTTGACGATGATATTCCTTGGGAAGAAAGACACTGGAAAGATTATGAATGCTTAATGGATATTATTGAGAATAAAATTCTTCCTACCTACTACGAAGAAAAGCCAAGATGGTCTCAATTAATGCGTCAGGCTGTCAGAACATCCGAAGCTTATTTCCACTCTGACAGAATGGTTACCGAGTATTATAACAGGCTATATAAACCAATTGCTCTCGGTATTCCTTCTAATGAAACTGACGAAGCTGTTACCTTAGAACAACCCAGCTCAAGCGACTTGACATATTCCAAAATGAAATAGTTTTTAACTTTATATTAAAAACATCTGACTAAAAAAGTCAGATGTTTTTATTTTTCATAGTTTTTATATTGAATTGATCTTAATATTTATTCACTTACAAGGCAGGAAAGAATTTCTCCGTAATAAAGAACGTGGTAATCTTTTTCTTCTCCGTAAATATTTTTAACAAATTCGTTCATTCCCGAATTTTCGAGTGCCTGTTTATAAATGATTTTGCATTCAAGATGAACATCACAATCAGTTATAATTGGCGAATTGACTTTTTTGCCTTCTTGAATTTTAAGATTTAATTTTTTAAATTTGTCTAAATTTCTTCCTGATTTTGAACCACAAAAGTTTAATTCTTCTTTAAGTTGGTTTTTAGTCGGGAAACTTACCGTAAAATCTTCCGCATTCTCAATTAATTTATAAGTATGGCGGGAATATCTTACCATTACGGTAAATACAGGTTTATTCCACATAAAACCGAGATTTCCCCAAGCAATTGTCATTGTGTTAATATTTTTGTTATTGTCTTTAACTGTCAAAAAAGCTCCTTGAGGCAATTGTTTCTGGATTTTTTCCGAAACATCAATATAATTAACTTCTTTCATGTTTTATCTCCTTATTGTTAAATTCAGGTATAATCAATTTTATAACATCAAAACGGGTTCAATTAAATCCTATGAAAAAAAATCAAATTCAAGAAGCCGAATTATTCTTTGTCAGCGGGCAATTGTTTGAGGCTGAAATATTATACAGAAAAATTATAAAAACAAAATCAGTATCTGAAGAACAAAAAGCGCGAATTTACTGCAATCTCGGCATAATTTATTCTATTCAGGGCGAACTTAAAAAAGCCGAAGCTGAATATTTAAATTCGCTTGAAATTAACAAAAAATTAAACCGTCAGGAAGGCTTATCTAATATTTATTGCAATCTTGGTGTTCTTTATTCAAACTGGGGCGATATGGCAGAAGCCGAAAAAATGTACAAACAATCGCTCGAAATAGATGAAAATTCCGGAAAAATGGAAGGTGTCGCGGGAATTTGTATTAATCTTGGCAATATTTATTATATTCAGGGAAAACTTGAAACCGCAGAAGAAATGTTTAACAAGGCTATGACCATAAGCAAGCACCTCGAACTGTTTGACAGCTTGCCTATTATTTTTTCAAATCTCGGAAGTATAAATCTTTTTTGGGGTAAGCTTGGAAAAGCAGAAGAATTATTTAGAAATGCTTTGAAAACAAGTGAAATTTTAAAAAATAATGAAGCTATTTCTTCAATTTACACAAGTCTGGCTTCTGTTAATCACAAGTGGGGAAATATAGAAGCAGCGATTGACCTTTGTCAGAAAGCAATCTCTATAAGCATCCAACATAAAATCATAGAAAATGAAGCTAATTCCTATAGTGTGCTGGCAGAAATTTACAAAACACGAGGAGATCTTTCTGAAGCGGAAAAATTTTTCAAACAATCCCTTGAAATTGATGAAAAACTCGAAAAAAAAGTCGGAATTGCTGATGATTTTTGCGGATTGGCTTCTGTTTACATCATTAACAATGAATTTAAAAACGCGGAAGAGTTATTAAACAAATCTTTTGAAATAAACAAAAAAATGGAAAATCTTAGCGGGCTTGCGGAAAATCATTATGAATTTGCAAATTTGTTTAAAAGAAAGAAAGAATTTGACGTTGCAGAAGTAAAATACAGGCAATCTCTTGAAATTGCAGAAAAAACAAATGATATAGAGCGCAAAGGCAAATGTTTCTGCGAGCTCGGCGATTTGTATGTATTAATGGAAGATTTTAATAAAGCAAAGGAAGCTCTCGATAAATCAATGGAAATAAATCAGGGCTGCAACTTTAAAGAGAACAGTGCAAAGACTTATAATTATTACGGCAATTTATATTTACAGTTTTTTGAAAAGAAAGAAGCCCTAAAAAACTATAATTCCGCTCTTAAATTATTTGAGGAATTGGGAAATCAGCAAAAAGCTGATGAAATAAAACTTTTAATTGATAATATTACAAAATATTAAAAGTTTTTAACATTTTAATATTTGCTCATCGAAAATTGTTTTTATATAGATAGAGCATAATTATTGATTTGGGGTTTTTAAAATAATTTTATATATTTGAGGAGGAGTCTAAAATGTTGGGTATTTACAATCAAAATTTTAACAACATGTATATTAATCAAAATTATGGTTTTTCTCAATCTGTAATGAATTTTTCTCAGCAATCTTCTGTTTTTTCAAATTTCGGAAATCAACAATCTTCTTTTAATTTGAATTCTTTAATGAGTTTCTTTGGTTCAAACTTAAATCACTTATTAAAAAGAAATACATCTCATAAAAAACCTGTAACTGTTGATGAAACAACTGTTAAAATTGAACCTAAAAAAGAACCGGTGCATGGTTATACGGCACTTCATCAAAGTCTTGCCTGGGGTGAAGCATCAGCAAAAAAAATGTGGTCATTATATGATGCCAATAAGGATGGAATACTTGATCATGATGAAGATGCGGCGCTAAGAGCTACATTTACACAAGGTTCATCTGGAATTTGGACAGATAAGAGTTGTAAACAAATGATAGGACAAAATAAAACTCCGAATTTATTTTATGAAAATTTAAAGAATATAAAATCATTGTCAAATAAAGAGGATAACCTTTATTATAAGACAGCCGTAAGTGATTTTGAAAACAACTGGAAAAATAAACCAGGATCAGTTTAATATAATTATCAGTTATAAATTAACAAAACCTCTATTAAATAAATAGAGGTTTTGTTGTAAAAAATTGAAAAAATAAATATTTGCTTGATAATAAAAAATATGTATTTTATAATTGATTAACAAACGAGGGGTGGTAGCTCAGTTTGGTTAGAGTACCTGCCTGTCACGCAGGGGGTCGCGGGTTCGAGCCCCGTCCACCCCGTTTCTTTTTTAATTACCTGCTTCATTTGAAGGCAGGTTTTTTAGTTTTTTATAATATGATAATATTACAAGTAATAAAAAGGAGAAAATATGTATCAAGTTTATATTAAAACTGAAACGGGCTTTGATCGGAGAAAATTATTAGGTGAATATAGTGATTATGCCGAAGTGTGCGAAATAATAGAAGCTGAACTTGCTAAAAATAAAGAGACTAAATATATTATTGAAGAAACAACCGGTCATGTTAATATATATGGCGATTTAGAGATATCTGTTATAGACGAAAATTAAGTCTTATTATTGCGAGGATTTCATAATGATTAAAACACTTTCAGCACAGGATTATATAGAACTAGAGAACCAATATGGCGCAAAAACATACAGCCCCCTTGATATCATTATAGAAAAAGGCGAAGGTGTATGGGTTTTTGATATAAACGGAAACAAATATCTCGATTGCTTAAGTGCTTTTTCCTGCCTAAATACAGGACATTGCCATCCAAAAATCTTTGAAGCAATGGTTGAACAAGCTCAAAAATTAACAATAACCTCAAGAGCTTTTAGAAATCAAATATTATCTCTTTTTCTTAAAGAATTGTCGGAGCTTACGGGAAAAGAAGCGGTACTTCCGATGAATACAGGTGCAGAAGCTGTTGAAACGGCAGTAAAACTTGCGAGAAGATGGGCATATCAAGTTAAAGGCATAGAAAAATATCACGCGGAAATAATAGTTTGCGAAAATAATTTTCATGGAAGAACAACCACTATTACGAGCTTTTCCAGCGAACCTGCGTACAAAGAAGGATTCGGCCCATTCACATCAGGTTTCAAAATAATCCCTTACGGTGACGCAGAAGCATTAAGAAAAGCAATTACCCCGAACACATGCGCATTTCTTCTTGAGCCGGTTCAAGGAGAGGCAGGTATAATTATTCCGCCTGAAGGATACCTTAAAGAAGCTGAAAAAATCTGTAAAGAAAACAATGTTCTTCTTATGTTTGACGAGATTCAGACAGGATTTGGACGAACAGGAAAATTATTTGCTCATCAACACGAAGATGTGACTCCTGATGTAATAATTGTGGGCAAAGCTATTTCAGGAGGATTTTATCCTGTTTCTGCGGTACTTGCAGACAATTCTGTGATGGATGTGTTAACTCCGGGATCACATGGCAGCACTTTTGGCGGAAATCCCCTCGGATGTGCCGTAGCAAGAGCAGCTTTAAAAGTATTAAAAGAAGAAAATTTAATTCAAAATTCCGCCGAACTCGGGAAATATTTTCTTGATAAGCTAAAAACTATTGATAATCCTCATATAAAAGAAGTCAGGGGTAAGGGTTTGTTCATTGCAATAGAACTTGACGAACCTGCAAGATCCTATTGTGAAGCACTGCAAAAAGAAGGCGTGCTTTGCAAAGACACACATACTTACGTAATAAGGATTGCTCCTCCTTTAATAATAACTAAAGACCAGATTGATTGGGCTTTTGAAAAATTCCAAAAAGTCCTTTCATAAGTTGAATAGATTGCCACGTCGGAGCTTTAGCTCCTCCTCGCAATGACATTAATGGAATTTAGGGAAATGATACTCCCAGCACTTAATTTCTCCGCAATACTGACAGACCGCATGAGCATTCATAAACCCTAAATCAGGTATAAATTCATATCCGTCAACATTAAAAACAATTTCATCATGCTCGTTAAGAGATTTTGTGAAAATGCCTGCGCCCTTATAATTTGGATTGAACACCAAGCCGTAATTATCGATTGTTTGACATTTTTTACATATAAACATTTGCATGATCTCTAATTTTTAACGGCTTTCATCTTTTTCTACCCAAAATATCAAAATACAGTAAGGTAAAACATGCGCTTCCCAATGGAAGCATCATTGCTGTTATTATTGTTCCTACTGTTGAAACAGCTAAAGTAACTGACAATCCAAATGGTGTCATTTTATAATTTGCTAAAAATTCTATAAATGTCTGATTTTTGGCAAATAAATTTACATAAGCCTCAAAAGAAGTTATTAAATGAGTCATTAAAGGTGATTTGTCTAATATAGCTGTAATTATACCGGGAATAAGTGCAGAAGTCACAATTAATAAAACAATTCCCATAAATGTTGTCCGCCAAAAATTGCCTTTCATTAAGTTCCAGCTTTTTTTGATTACTTCAACAGGTGATATTGACTCAAAAGCAAATACTTGAAAAATAAGACTGAGATTTACAGACAAAATAATAGAAAATATTATTGAAATGAATATCATTAAAAGAAAAATCGGGGTTATTAAAACCGAATTAATAAAGAAGCCTAAGAAAAAAGATAAAAACGGAAAAATCAAAATTCCCAGCCAGAAAAGTGTCATTAATAAAAGCAAAATTACATAATTATTCGTTTTTAATTTTACGGAGTTATTATAAACTTTAAAATCGCCAAAACTTCCTTTTTTTTCTATATCAGAAACTATAGGGTTTAAAGATACCATTGCAATCATATAATCCCAGAAAGCTTTTAAAAAAACAGCAAAACCGGGAATCACCATTAATATTAAGCCTAAAAGAATGAAAACGAGATTCTGTTCAAGATTTTCGCCTGATAATTTTGCTAAATATTTTTCTGTGTAAAGATAATTAGGATAAAAGATTAAAAATATTCCTATAATTTGACCAAAAACCGGAAAAAGCATTATCCTTGATAACGGCAGAAAATTTTGGATGTAAATCATTAAACTTTTGAAAATTATTGCAAATATATTTGTTCCTGATTTAGGCTTGCCCATAAATATTCCTTTTTTAGTTAGCTATAATTTTTTATCAAACTATTCATAAATTATATCCTTAAAAACAGGTTAAAGGTATAATATAATTTAAAACAATCTAAAGGATAGCCGGTATGAAAAAAAATTGCGTTAGCATTGCTTTAATAACATTAGTCGCATTTTCTGTGCCTGTAAATGCACAGGTGTTTGAGTTAAGTTCGACAAAAAAGTCGTCATTTATTATAAATCAAAATTTTCCGGCTGTTTATAAACCTTCAAAACTTATTATTGGCAATAAAACAAAATTTGTAATCAAAGCCGAACCGGAAAGCCGTGTTTCTCTTGTTACTTCGGATGAAAATGCCGGTTATCCTGCATTCCATGGACAGGAATTAAGATTAGGTTCAATCGTAAAACCTTATGAAGGAATTGTAGGAGATAAAGGAATTCTGGAGCTGGAAATACCGCTTCCTCAAGAAAAAGAGCTTGTCGGGAAAATTCTTTATTTTGAAGTCCTTGTGTGGAAAAAATCCGATTTTAGCGACTTAAAAATTGCAAAAATAATGGGAATAGACGGAAGCGAAACAAATATTAACGCTGTTGTAATTACAGAACCGTTAAAAAATCAATCAATGCCTAATTTTGGACCTAATATCCCTGGAACAGGCGGTGATATGAGCAAAGCAAAAGCAATATTTAACAGGATAAACGATACAAATCCTGCTGATGATGCAGAAAATTATTATCAGGATGAAATGTATTATAAAAATGATTCTTTAATGCTACGAAATATGCATGCGCCCGAGTTGAAGCCAGAAACTGATAAAGCTCCGTAAATATGACTGATATTGTGAAAATCGCATTAATTCCTTTGGATAATCGACCGGTAAGCTATACTTTACCGCAGCAAATAGCTTCATTAAACAAAAATATAAAAGTTTTCGCTCCACCAAGAGAATTTCTTGGCGGACTGGTTAGTTATTCGCAGGTTGATAAAATTCTTGAGTGGCTTGATGATTTATTAAAACAGCAAAAAGTAGATTATATAGTTACTTCTCTCGACACTATTGCGTACGGAGGGCTTATTCCTTCCAGAAGATTCAATACCAGTCCTGAAGAAATCATTAAAAACCTCAATATTTTCCGGGATATTATAGAACGCAACAACACTAAAGCTAAAATATACGGATTTAGCAGTATTATGCGGATTTCTGACAGCTATGTAAATGAGGAAGAAAAAGAATACTGGGATAAATTCGGCAAAGAAATTTTTAAGTATTCTTATTTTAAGCATAAAGCAGATGTCATTGCGAGGAACGAAGCAATCCAAACACCATTAAATAATGAATGGATTACTTCGTCGCAAGCTCCTCGCAATGACGAACAGACTTTGCAAGAACTCAAAAACAAAATTCCTCCTGAAATTCTTGATGATTACTTAAAAACAAGAGAAAGAAATTTCTCGATAAACAGGTTTTACTTAAACTGGATAGAAGAAAATTTTCTGGATTATCTGGTGTTTAGCAAGGATGATACAGGTCAATTCGGGATAAATGTGCAGGAAGCAGAAACTCTTGATTCTGAAATACAAGACAAAAAACTTTTCGGTAAAGCTATAACTCTTACAGGCGCTGATGAAATTCCTTCCGATCTTATGTCAAAAGCAATTGTTGATAATGCGGATTGCGAGCAGAGGCTAAAGGGCGGGGGCGATGAGCCCTCGACCGGAACGCCGTTTATGGCGAGCAACCAAGTTACCAGCCAAAAAATAAAAATATTTCCTGTTTTTTCCACAGAAAACGGTAAAAATGTTATTTCGCGCTACGAAGACAAGACGATTTTAGAATCAGTATCAGGGCAAATAAAACTTTGTGGAGGAGAAATCGCAGATTCAGAAGAAAATGCGGATATGGTTATGCTTGTTCATACGCCAAAAAACATCCAAAACGATCATTGCCTGAAAATTTATCCTGAACCCGAAAACAAAGAAGCTGTAAAATTTTGCATAGATTTTATAAAAAATTCTCAAAAACCTGTGATTGTTGGCGATATTTCCTGCGCAAACGGCGGTGATAACTTGCTTGTTATGCAGATACTGGATAAAACTCTAGATATTAACAAAATATATGGCTATGCCGGATGGAACACTACGGGAAATACATTAGGAAGTGTGATTTCTATTGGAATTTCAAGGTTTATTGCTGAAAAAACAGGCGATTTTGAGTTAAATAATTTCAAAAAAACTTTATTGGTTCGGCTGGTTGATGACTGGGCTTATCAAACAATAGTAAGACAAAAAATAAGAGCCATTACAAATCTTGCGGACAGAAAAACACTAAAGGAAGAGTTAGTTCCTTTAGTGTTAAACCTTACCAAAAAGATTGAGTATAATTTAAACTTATCTGATTTTAATCTTGATTTTCCGTGGAATAGAACATTTGAGGTTGAAATAATTATTTAATTACCAACCTTTGAAAACACTAGTCACTTTGCTTACAACACCCATAGCTTGATTTATAGGAGTGGTTGCTATAGCTGTTGCGATATTATTAGCTTTTACAAAGAAATTGCTGTTTGAAAGTCCAGGGAATTGTTGTGGTTCTTGCCAAGGAGGCATTCCAGCAAAGTTGCGGAAATTATTGTAGCTACTGAAAAATCCACCGTGCATCCTATGTCCGCCGTGCATTCTGTGCCCGCCGTGATGACTATGATTACTTCTTTCATTTCCGTAAATACTATCATAATCTGGTCTAATACTTCTTTGAAAAATATGTCTTCCATCAGCTGTATTGATCATTCGGCTATTGGTAATATAATTTCCGTGATCGATGCTTCTGGTATAAATGCTGCTTCCATTGGGATTTTCTCGATAGGTTTGACTATAACCACGATCTCCATTAGTAACCTTTAATTGATTAATGTAGCTACCGTTGTCTAAATAACCTTGGCGTTGATTAATAAAAGTCATTTTCCTCTCTCCTCTTTTTCTCTCTTTCCTCTATACATACCCTAAATTTTATTGTTTTTCCTAATTAATAAAAATAGATTAAATAATTAATTAAAAACTTTTCATATTAAATTTAAAATCTTTAAATTTTATTTCCCCTATTTTTTACCTTTCACTATCACCTCGTATTAATATAAAAACAAATTGTATTAAAAAATTGCTTTTTTTTAAAAGTTGGCGTTAACAATTTGTTACAAATCAGCGTATTCCTTAAGGGGAGAGAGGTTTGTTTTTTAAATATTCTATAAAAAATATAATATTAGTAAAATAATAGACTTTAACTCTTATGTTAAAACAAGTTTGTTTTCGGGAAAAACATCACTACTGAAAGTTATACCGATTTTACAAAAATAGTTCATTTTTAGAGTACTTTTTGAAATCGGTATAAGAGTTAAAGTCTGCTTACAACCGCTTCAAAAACTTTTTCGACAGGAATATTCAGACATGTCGGATTTTCGCAGGAAACTTGTCTTTTGTCCCACAGGCATGGTCTGCAATTTAGATTTTCTGCGGTAATTGCAACAAAATTTGAATCCTGTATTGGAAATAATTTGTATTCGTCAGTGGGTCCAAAAAGTGCAATTGTCGCGGTTTTTACACCGACTCCTATATGCATAGGCGCAGAATCTACGCATACAATTACATCTGCAAGTTTAATTATTGCCGCTAGTTCCATAATATTTGCTGTTTTATTGGTTAAATCCAAAAGATTTTCAGCTTCGCCTAATTTTAGTTTTATGGCAGATGACACTTCTTCATCATCTTTGCCTCCGGTAAGAATTACTCTGTATTTTCCTGTATCGAGAAGTCTTTTTATTAAGTCAGTCCAGTTTTTAACATCCCAAAACTTAAGAATATTCTTTTGGATACTTAAGTTACTAACTCCCGGATGTATTACAACAATTCTCTTGTCAACATCTTTAATTTTTTCCCGTTGTTTTCCCAAAATATCATCAGCTACATTTATTTCCGGTATTTCCTCTATAGCGTCTTTTTTTAGTGCTTTTGCAAGGTCATGATACATGTTTGCCGCATATTGTTGTTGATTCAGAGGAACAGCTTTCGTAAGTAAGAATCTACTTAAAGCTCCGCTGTCATAGCCTATACGTTTTTTGATTCCTGCTAAAAATAATAAAATTGCTACTTGTTTGGAGCCGCCTGATGAAACAACTATATCAAACCTTCTTATCCAAATTTTCATCAGAAAATCAAGTATATTTTTATACTTATTTCCGCCCTTAATGTCGCAAATTATTGTTTCATCGATTAAGTCGGTCAACTTTTCAGCAGAGCCGCTTCTTGGTTCGGTAACAAAAGTTATACAAGAATCAGGATAAGCTGCTTTTATTGTTTTGATGGCGGGAAAAAATAATATTTGATCTCCCAATCCGCCAAAGTTTATTAAAAGAATCTTTTTATGTTTGTGCATTAATTTTAAATCGTTCTAGTTTTTTGTGGGCATGTATAAAATTTCAGCCCTATAGTATTTAGATTAACACTTTTTGATTATTAAGCTGTGTTTTTAATTCGGTTATTTTTGATTCAAATTGTTCTGCCTGTTCAGGATTTTTTTGTTTTAAGTCTTCATATCCTTCCATCAGTCCTTCAAAAATATTTAAGCAAAGTTTTTTGCATAATTCTTCTTTATTTACTTCTGTTAAGACTGTTTCAGGTTTTTCAAGAACGTTTGTTGTCATAAATTTTCTTTACCTTCTAACATTTTAATATTCCGTCTAATTATTTAAAACAGCTGAATAAAAAAATTGATAAACTTATTGAAATTTCTTTACAAAATTATAACATTTTTTGAAATTTATATTCAAATTTTAATTTTAATTTTTTGAATCAGCCGGCATATTTGCTGCGAAAATGGCTATCAGCATCCAAAAAATTATATTAACCTGCGGTCTGTAAAAAATTGTATCCACCATTCCATGAAGCATCATTCCCGTAATTCCTATCAGGCAGGCGGAAATAATTATTTTTTGCTCGATATTGGTGTTAGAAATTATGGTTTTAATGCTTTTTATTACGACCATAAATATAATCCAGGCAAATGCCAGCAGAGCAAAAATACCGCTTTCTGCTGCTATTTCCAGAGGAACGCAATAAGCTCCAAGCGCATCAAATCCGGTTGTCATATACATACCATAAGTAAGCCTAAAAACAGTATTTCCTGTGCCTATTCCTATAAGCCAGTTGTCTAAAAACATTTTAAAGCTGGAAATCCAGACATTTATTCGGAAGGAATTGCTTGAATCAGCTCTGGCTGCAAATATTGAAGCGATTCTGTGTTGCAGGGAAGGAGATGCAATTATTGCGAGAATTACTGCTATAATTCCGCCAACTACTATTCCTAGCCATAAGTTTTTCAGCCATTTTTTGTCACCATAGTCATTCCATATAATGTGACCGGAAATTACTATTAAAAGAGCTGCCATCCCTGCTAAAGCAATATAAGCTCCTCTTGAGCCGGTAAAAACTATCGCAAGTAATATAGCAACAGCCCCAATTCCTGACAAAACAGCCAATTTATTAGTTTTCTTCGATAAGAAATAAAAAAACATGCCGGCTGCTGATGAAAACGAAGCTATAAGATATCCTGCAAGAAGATTGGGATTATATGGCTTTAATGTTCCATAAACTCTATTCATGAGTTGTTCAGGATTTGATTTGCTCATATCCTGCCATCCCGCAAGCGCATCTACTCCATGAATTTGCTGATATATGCAGTAAAAAGCTTCTATGGAGGCAACCGCTGCCAGTGTTCCCAGAAGATAAAGAGTTCTTTTCGGGTGGTCTTTGATTATATTGTAAAAAGTCAGGTATGCACCGATATAAATAAGCATTTTCACAAAGCCTTTGGCTGAGGCGACAGGCATGTAAGAAAATGCCACGCTTAATCCTGCTATTGCAAGATATAAAAATATCGCTATATCAAGGCTATTTATAGAGAATTTTTCTCCTTTTCTGAGGTATATCTTTACAAAAGACAATGCAAAGCATATAAATACAAGCAGTCCTATTATTCCTGTCGGTGCAACAAGTATTGAAACCATTAATAATGTTATAAAAAAGAGTATTATATTGTCCAGATTTTTAACAAATAAGCTAGTTTCAGACAGATTGGAAAAAATATTCTGACTAAATGCGAAAAATCGATTTAATTTTTGTAGAATAAAACTTTCTTTTGCTGATTTAAAGAGCGTTGATTCTTCTGTAACATCAAGCCCGTTCAGAAATTTACCAATAAAAGAAGTTTTATAATATTTTGAAAGGTTTTCTATTTTACACATATTTATTAATCTATAACTTTAACGTCTGATACGATTCCGCCGAATTTGTAATTGTAGCCTTCCAGCTCAATAGGAAGTCCTATTTTTATTTTGTTTCCGCCAATAACAGGTCCTTCAGGCGTAATTATGGCATTATCTTTGAGTGTTATAAGGAAATTAAATGTATAAGGCGTTGTAGGATCAGTTGCAGCAATAGATTGAGTAAGGTCTTTCGGGTTTGGCATTGGAGTTTGCCAGAAAGTTTTTACTACTTTGACAATTTCGAGTTTGGTATAAGGGACATTTCTTATCGTGATAAAGCTTTTTTCTCCTTCTTTTAAGACGTTGCTGTCTTTTGAAAGCTTTATTCCGCGCATCATTACATCAAACTGAAGCGCTTTTGTGCCTTGATTTACTTTGGAAGAGGTCAGGAATTTGCCTGATTTTACCAGATAAAGCCCCAGTACTCCTGCAAGCACAAATATTACTACCAGTAAGTCTATTATGTTTATCTTCCCAAATATTTTCCCGTTTTCTATACACATTTTATTCTTCTCCTATCCCATAAATTATTTTTTATTTATACGGTTTTCGATTGTAATTCCTGAATATTATCTAAATTAATATCCTCGATTGTTTCGGTAAGTTCTTTTATTGTGGTTGTCGCAGCGCCAAAATGCTTTACAACAATGCTTGCAGCCAGATTTCCGATAGCGGAAGCTTCTGCTCCTTTTGCTCCTGCGCAAAGAGAAAGTATTACGCTTGCTACTACGGTATCGCCCGCACCTGTTACGTCAAAAACTTCTGTTTTGTTAAATGCGGGGATGGCGGTTATATTTCCGTTTGATTCAAAAAGCACCATGCCCTCTCCGCCTCTTGTTAAAAGAACCATATCCGAAGAAGTCTTTTCAAGAAGGTCATGTCCTGCTTTTAAAAGTGTTTCCTGATTGGTAATTTTGTAGCCGATTGTTTTTTCCGCATCGGGCTGGTTTGGGGTTATTATTGTTGCTTTTTTAAATCTACCGAGGTTTTCCTGTGCGTCTACGGCTATAAATTTATTATAGTTTCTGGCTGTTTCGATTGTTTTATCAATTATTTTTTGGGTTATCATACCTATTCCGTAGTCAGAAAGCAATATTCCGTCAAAATGCGGAGTAAGCTCACAAATTTTTTCGATAACTTTGTCTTCAACTTCTTTGCTGATGGGGTCGGTTGTTTCTCTGTCGATTCTTATTATTTGCTGTGTTACAGATTGCGCGGAAGAACCTGAAATCCTTGTTTTTGTTGTTGTTACTCTTGATTCGTCAACAATCATAGGAGTTGCGTCAATATTGGCACTTTGAAGTGTTTTATCCAGTACCGAGCCGTAATAATCGTTGCCTTTTACTCCTAGAGCCGCAACTTTGCCGGAATTTAACGTTGAAATATTATGAGCCGCGTTAGAAGCCGCACCAAGCAAAGTTTTTGTGTGGCTGTGTTTTAAAATCAAAACAGGAGCTTCTCTTGATATTCTGTGGCTGTTGCCGTAAATCATTTCATCAAGAGCAAAATCCCCTATTACGAGTACGCTTACTTTGTTTAAATTTTGTATAATGTTTTTTAAGGTTTCTTTATTAACTACAGACATAATCGAGCCTTTATCAAAAAAATTTTAATAACCGTAAGTATATTATTACAAATATGTTTAATTTAGAATAAAAATACATCAAACTTAATGGTGAGATAATTTGTTGAAAGATCAGGAAAATTTTAATAATACAGACAGCGAAACACAAAAAGCCAAAAAATTTGTGTTTCAGGTTTATCCTGACAACATCGATTTTGTTGAAAGTTTGTCCTATCAAGAAAAAAATGACCTTGTGAATCAGCTGTTAAATGATTATCAAGAGTCGAGCGTTATTAATCATAAATTTAATAAAAGTGTAAATCTGGCAAAAAAATCGGTTATTATATTTCTTGCAGTGGTTTTAGGAATTCCTCTTATATTATATTTGGCAAGTATTTCGCTGCATTTTACAAAATCAAGTTATTCTGAAATGCAGACAAATTTTGAAAAATTGTTTTAAAGCCTAATACTTTGTCATTGCGAGGAGCTTGCGACGAAGCAATCTAAAACCTATCACTATTTTTTGGATTGTCGCGTCGGTGTTAAAACACCTCCTCGCAATGACAAACGAATTATTTAACTCGCGAAAATACTTCTACATCAAGATTTTGCATTGTATTGGATTGAAAATACGCCGCGCTTGCGACCATTGAGGCATTATCCGTGCAGAATTTAAACTCCGGCGCGTGGACTTCATAACCTTTATTTTCTTGCTCAAAGAATTTCCGTCTAATTTCGGAATTTGCCGCAACTCCGCCTGCAAGGGCTATTTTTTTAATACCAAAATTTTCAGCGGCTAATAAAGTTTTTCCGAGTAAAATTTCCGAGACGGTTTTCTGAAAACTTGCCGCGATATCCGCCTTAGGCAAATCCTCGGGGCTAAACTGCTGGCAAACTCTTAAAACGGCTGACTTTAATCCGCTAAAGCTGAAATCATACTCGGAAACTTTAGCTTTTGTAAATTGAAATCTTTTTTTATCGCCTTCGTGAGCGAGTTTATCGAGATACGGCCCTCCCGGATACGGAAGTCCAAGAAGTCGCGCAACTTTATCATAAGCTTCTCCGACGGCATCATCGAGGGTTTCTCCAAGAATTGTCTGCTCTGCGTAAGATGCGACTTTGATTAATTGCGTGTGTCCTCCGCTTACAAGCATGCAAATAAACGGCGGTTCAAAGTCACTCTCAAGATAATTCGCGCAAACATGCGCGTTAAGGTGATTTATGCCGATAAAGGGTTTGTCATGGACAAGGCTCAAAGTCTTGGCGGCGTTCAATCCCACCAGCAAAGCTCCGACCAATCCCGGTCCTACTGTCGCCGCGAAAGCTGTTACATCTTTTTTTATATCAATCCCTGCTTTTTCTGTGGCTTCTTCGATAACGGGAACTATGCTTTCAAGATGCATTCTTGCCGCCACTTCCGGCACTACTCCCCCGTATTTTTTGTGTGTGTCAATCTGCGATGCCACGACATTTGAGAGGATTTCCCTGCCGTTGCGGATTACCGCCGCGGCAGTTTCGTCACAGCTTGTTTCCACAGCGAAGATTATCTGGTCTTCCTTTGAATCAGGGCTGATTTCGATTATTTGGTTTGTGATTGGGGTTTGGTATTTCATGGAGTGCTTTCTTAAATATATAACTTTCTAATATCTTTATAACAAAATTCCTTAATTTCTTTTAAATTTTTATTAAATTCTTTATATTCAATAGAACCCTCCTTAAAGTATTTGGATGCAAATTCTATAAAATCCACCGAAATAAAATTCGTTAAAAGATTTTTCAATAAATTTCTAAAATAATCTATATTTTTAGTATTAGTTTTAAAAAGCCACCTATATTTGCCAAAAATTAATTCAATTTCAGTCACTATTTTTTTTATTATATTATACCTATCTTTGTCGTTGTAATTTTTACCATAGATTTCGTTAAAAGCAAGAAAAGTATAAAGTTCATCTAATTTCATTAATAAATTTTCTGCTAATTCAGCTTTTCTTTTTAATTTTAATTCATCTCGCCATGAATGTATGGCTTTATAAGCGAAAAATACGAGTAACCCTGTTGCTATTGCAGTAATCCAATATGCTAAAGTATCCCAATCTCGAAAATGTAGAAATTTCATAAAATTGTACATTCTTTCTTATCTACCTCGTAAAGCTGTTTTTTATTTTCTTTTGCAAATTGTCATTGCGAGGAAAGGCTTTAGCCTTGACGTGGCAATCTATCGATTAAACTACTAAGAAACTTTAATCTCGAATGGATAGATTCTCACGTCGCTTTGCTCCTCAGAATGACAATTTGGAGAATTATCGCCCCTTTCAGAATGACATGAGAATATTCTATTATAAAAATAAGGAAAATTTGTAATGGGACTTTCCGCCCCAAACCCCGAGCTCATTTTCTTTCTTTTGACGTCAAAAAGTTTTTAGTTTCGCCAGCTAAAGCAGGCGAGTGACATTTCTTTTTTACTGCAAAAAAGAAACATCACCAAAGAAAAAAGCTAGCCCACACTCAAGCTCCTGTATTTCTGGCTTGCTTACGATTTTGGTTTACAGTTGTTTGATGCCCGTAACTCGGGGCTAAAGCCCCTCAAACAAGACGGGCTTGCCTTCGGTACGCAAGCCGAAATACTACGGAGCTTTCGCTAATGGGCGCCCGACGAAAGTCCCACGCAGGGAAGGGGGTTCGGGGGCTTTGCCCCTGACTGTGTCGACCCTTTGGGATTTTAGTTTTTCTTTCTTTTGGTTCGTTTTCATTTCTTTTTGCGTTCAAAAAGAAAGAAAATGAACATGCCGGAAATAAAAGTAATTCGCCTGCTTTAGATGGCGAAACTTAAACAATGACAGATGAATCATTCAGGATTTGAAAGAACTAACCCGCAAAGCTTGTCAATCCCTGCCTTGTTCAAAGCCTTTATCATCTCCTGCAAAGTTACCCCTGTGGTGCAAATATCATCAAGCAAAAGCAAATTTGCTCCGGTATATTTGTCTTTGTTGACGGAAAAAGCACCTTTTAGGTTTTCTAATCGTTGAGTCTTGTTCAATTTGTATTGAGGAATTGTATCTTTTACTTTGAAAACAAGCTCTGTATTGACAGGATAACCTGTTAATTTGGAAAATTCGGAGGCAATAAGCTCAACATGGTTGTATTTTCTTTCTTTAACTCGCTTTTTATGTGACGGCATGGGAATTATCTCAAAATTTTTGTCCGCATAAGAGGTGTTTTTCCAGAAATCAAAAAGAATCTGCGCCGCATAAGGAGCAAATTCCCTCTGGTTGTGAAATTTTATACCGCGTATTAGTTTTTGGATTTCGTCTTTGTAAGAAGATATGGAAAATATTTCGATGTTATTGAATAATTTATAGTATTTAGGTGGATTAATAGGTATTTTTTTATAGCATGCTTCACATATTACTCCTGAAGGAGATGATTTTCCGCAAAAATAACATCTTTTGTAAAAAATCCAATCAAATAAAAATTTTAATAAGCCTAGTATATTAAACATATTCCACCTTAGAGGGATTAAGCGCGTAAAATAATCCTGTAAAATTTAATTCATAAAATAAAGTTAATATGTTTGTCAAACATTTTGAGGGGGAGTATGAAGTTATTTGATAATAATGAAGATGATCCGTTGGGCATTTATCCTAGTATAGACGACATTTCTGTTGAAATGCCCGCTGTTTCCGAACACTGCGCTGTGACAAGGTTGCCTGATTTGTTCCATGCCGTTAGTAGCGACACTTTGCCTGTTATAGATGTACAGGGAAAAATTATTGGCATTGTCTCGGAATATGACCTTGCGCGTGTTGTTCCGGATTTGAGTATCAACGAATACAGCTATCAATGCGATATTAAAGTGCATGATATTATGACAAAAGAAGTATGGACAGAGCAAAAAAACACAAATATCAAGGAATTGTTCAATAAAATCAATAACATGCACACAAGAGTTATTCCCATTGTTGACAAAGACAATTATTATACGGGAAATTCCATTACCAGAACTTCAATTATCACCTACCTGACAAGACTAATTAAACCAAATTCATTGGGAGGTCTTGCTACACCTTTAGGTGTTTATATTACGGACGGAAAACATCAGGCAGGCGCAGGAAATTTAGGGCTTTTCCTGACGGGAATCTCGCTGGGTGTTATGCTTATAGTTATAGAGCAGGTTTTCGGCTTTGCATTTAAATATTTTGATATAAATACTACTAATGCCGCCATTTTTCCTGTAATTTTTATGCTGCAAATATCAGTATTTATTTTATTTTTGAGATTAACACCGCTGGCAAAGATTCATGCGGCGGAACATCAAACCATCAACGCTATTGAAAAAGGACTTCCTTTAACTCTGGAAACGGTAAAACTTCAGCCAAGAGAACATGTGCGTTGCGGAACAAATCTTATGGTATTGTTTATCGGACTTCAGTTGGTAATTCTGACTTATGTCGGGTACTTAAATAAAATAGAGCCTTTTTTGCAGTTTATTTACCTGTTTGGTGGCTTTATGTTAGTTTTTGCTCACTGGAGAAGATTGGGGATGTGGACACAAAAGTATTTTACTACTGTCAAAGCTCCTGATTCTTATATCCTGAATGGAATTAAGGTCGGCGAAGAAATTATACACAAGCATAAGGAGGATTTACAGGCAAAACCCGCGTCATTTCTCAGGAAACTCTGGTGTATGTCAATAATACAAATAATCTCGGGCTTTATTTTTATTCAATGGCTTTTTGGAATTTTATCCAAACATATTTTCTAAATATGGTAGAATGTTAAAGAAAATTAAATTATAGATTTATAATTAATCAGATTACGGAGTTTATAAATTCAATGCATATAATTACAATGTTGGCTCTATTGAGCGTTTTGATACTGGTTCACGAGTTAGGACACTTTCTTGTCGCAAGAAAGCTAGGCATAAAAGTTGAAAAATTTGGTTTTGGCTTGCCTTTTGGACCTACTCTGTATGAAACAAAATGGGGCGATACAAAAATTTGTGTACATTCTTTTCTTCTTGGAGGATATGTTTCCTTCCCCGATGATGAACCTGACAGTGAAATTCCTAAAGACAGTCCTCTAAGAATTGCAAACCGTAAAGTTTGGGAAAGATTTTTAGTTATTTCTGCAGGTGTAACAGCAAATGCGATTATCGCGTATTTGATAGTTTTGTTTGTGGCAGGATTTTCAGGTGGACTTCCTTCAGGAAAATACAATATTTTTGTTGAAGGATTGCAGCCGGATAAAACTTTGTCCTCTCACCAGATAGGCGTAAAATCAAATGACAAAATAGTTTCCGCGAATGGCGTAAAAATTGACTCGCTTAATAAATTTGTTGAAATTGCGCAGCGCAGCAAGAAATTCGACAATTATGTTTCTGATGAAAAGGTTGAAAGTCAGATAAGTAGAATTGAAAAATTAAATCCCGAGCTTAAAAATAATACAGTTATTCCTAAAGGAATAGAAGTTGTTTTGCCGGATTCAACTCCAGAAACTCCAATAATTATGCCTAATGATGCTTTGGCAGGTGTAGCAAAATACACTCCCGAAGGAAATATTTTGACTTCTGATGAGAAAAAATTAAGAAATGACCTTGACGGCAAAACAGTTTATATTTCAAACGGCAAATATACTCTTGATCAAATTGCCGCAGCAACTGCTGATACAGTTCATCCTATTGTAATTGTTGTTGACAGAAACGGCAAAAATGTCGAACTTAAACCTGCTTATCCAAACAAAGACGGCATGATTGGTGTTAAACTTAAAGTTCAGGAAATTACAGAGGTCGTTAACAGCCCTATTAGCGCTGTTAAAAAATCTTGGAATTATTTAGCCTACAATTCTTATTATATGGTTAAAGGTTTAGGTTTAATCATAACAGGACAAATACCTCTTGATCAGGTTCATGGTATTGTTGCCATAACAAAAGTTGGAAGTGATATTATCGAAAAAAGAGGAATATGGGATGGCTTGCTACTTACAGCTTTAATAAGTATAGATTTGGCAATAGTAAACCTTCTTCCTATACCGGCATTAGACGGCGGACATCTGTTATTTCTGTTTATTGAAAAGTTAAGAGGCAGACCTGTCGAAGAAAAAACACAAGAAGCCTTCGCAAAATTCGGGTTTGTATTTTTAATCGGACTGATGGTAATAATAATTTTCAATGATATATTCGCGCTAGTGACAGATAAGTTATAAGGTCGCAATAAACCAATGGCTAGTTATGATTATACTTGCAAAGACTGCGCACAAGTTTTTACTATAGAAAAATCAATGACTGATAGTTCAAAGCCCGCATGTGTTTATTGTAATTCTTCTAACGTTGCAAGAATATGGGGGAATGTGCAACTAAAAGGCTGTGGTAGCAAAGGAAGTTCTTCGGGATGCGGAAGTTCTTGCTCAAAATCTTCATGTTCTGGTTGCAATTGTGGCTAAAACAGCAAATATTTTGAGTAAATTAATTGCTTAAAATACTTTACTCAAAACTGGTTTTTAAAGGATAATTGTTATTGCAAATATAAATTTATGAGTAAAAGTTGGAGATATGGATAATATGACGGCTGGTCGCAAACCTTTCTTTTTTGATACAACGCTTAGAGATGGCAATCAGGCATTAAAAAAACCCTGGAATACACAACAGAAAGAAATAATTTTCAAAGAACTTATAAAACTCGGGGTTCAGGCAGTTGAAGTCGGATTTTCCGGCTCAAATGACATGGATTTTGAAGCTTGTCAGTATTTGGCTTCTATTGCTCCTAAAAATATGGTAATCGCAGGGCTTGCAAGAGCCGTGGAAAAAGACATTTTGAAGGTTTATGAAGCTATAAAAATTGCAGATAAGCCAAGAATTCATATAGTTCTTGCGATGAGTCCGTTTAATATGAAATATGTGCTTAGAAAAGAGCCGAAAGATGTTAGAAAAATAGGAATTGACGCGGTTAAGTACGCAAAATCTCTTATTAAAGAAAATGGAGATATTCAGTTTTCTGTAGAGCATTTTGGCGATTGCAAAGACAATTTGAGTTTTGTAATTGATTCTTTGCAGGAGATAATTGAAGCCGGGGCAGATGTAATTAACCTTCCCAATACTGTAGAAAGGATTCGTCCTTTAGAATTTGTGAAAATGGTTTCTGCAGTATCAAAAGAACTGTCTGACAAAGCTATAATTTCCGTGCATAACCATAATGATTTAGGAATGGCTACTGCCGCAACCGTAGAAAGCTTTTTCGCAGGAGCTACACAGCTTGAATGCTGCTTAAACGGTCTTGGGGAAAGAGCAGGGAATACAAATCTTTATGAAGTTGCAATATGTCTGCATAATTGCGGTGTAGAAGTCCCTCTTAACCTTAGTGAGATTTATGAAACAGCCCTTACTGTTTCAGAGATGTCAGGGATTCCTATACATGAAAAAATGCCTTTGATAGGAGAAGATGCCCTTGCGCACAGAAGCGGTATTCATCAGGACGGCGCATCAAAAACACAGGGAATGAAAAAAGGGGCTTACAGACCTATTCATCCTTCACTTATCGGGCGTGATGACGACGAAAAATTCGGATTCACCAGTCAGTCAGGGAAAACTGCTCTTTATGAAATTATTAAGCGTGAAGGCTACCCTATTACAGTAGAAGAAGCCGTAAGACTGGTTGATATAGCCAAAAAAGAATCTGAAAAAATAGGAGAACTTCCTATTGATATGATTTTAAACATTTATATTAAAGAAATTTATGAAATTGACGGAGCATTCAAATTTATAAGCTTTAAAAAGCTTGATAACTTCGAAAAAGAAAAGTTTAATCTTAAATTTTCACATAATGGCAAAGAACATGATGTTACGGAGCATGGCGATGGACCTCTCGAATGCTGCTTAAAAGCTCTCGGAGATATCGGATTTCCTCTTAAACTTACCCATTACGAGCAGTCAGCTTTTGGTGAGGAAGCCAAAGGTGTTCAGGCAGACGCTATGACAACTATTCAGCTTGAAACACCTGACGGAAGAAAAATCCTTTGCAGAGGAAAAGACCCTAGCACTGCAAAAGCTAACGTTAAAGCGATTTTTAATGGGCTGAACCTTATTTATGGTTAATAAATGATTAAGCACGCGCATCCTAAAGGTTTATACTTTCTTTTCACCATAGAAATGTGGGAAAGGTTCAGTTATTACGGGATGCGGGCATTGTTAGTTCTTTATATGGTAAAATATCTGCTTTTTAGTACTGAAAAAGCAGGAAATATTTATGGGCTTTATACAGGGCTTGTATATTTAACCCCTTTAATAGGCGGATATATAGCAGACAGGTATTTGGGACAAAAAATTTGCATAATAATCGGGGCAATTTTAATGATGATTGGTCATTTTGCAGTGGCAATTCCTGATTTGCCATTTTTTTATTCTGCTTTGGGTTTGTTGATAGTAGGAAGCGGGTTTTTTAAGCCTAATATTTCAACGATGGTCGGACAGCTTTACGAAAAAAATGATCCCAGGCGCGATGGCGGATTTACGATATTTTATATGGGAATTAATCTTGGGGCATTTTTATCACCTTTAATATGCGGTACTCTTGGTGAAAAAGTCGGCTTTCATTACGGTTTTGCAGCAGCAGGCGTGGGAATGCTTATAGGATTGCTGGTTTTTATGTGGGGTCAGAATAAATTCATAAAACATGTTGGGAATACTCCACAATATTGTCATTGCGAGGAGGGGCAAAGCCCCGACGCGGCAATCTATAAAACAAAAAATGGAAATCTTATCTATAATGACATTAAGGAAACCTGTGAATTGCCCTTAACTAAAGACGAAAAACAAAGAATCGCAGTAATTTTTATAATGATGTTTTTCACTATCTTTTTCTGGGCGTCTTTTGAGCAGGCAGGAAGTTCTCTAACTCTTTTTGCGGACAGATCAACGGATAGGTTGATTCCTTTTTTGAACTGGGAATTTCCTGTGAGCTATTTTCAATCAGTAAATCCTCTTTTAATAATACTTCTTGCCCCTTTGTTTTCAAAAATGTGGCTTGATTTGGCAGATATCAATAAAAATCCTTCCCTGCCCGTCAAATTTTCTCTCGGGCTTTTTCTTGTCGCGTTTGGGTTTGTATTAATGGTTATTGCTTCAGCTTTTGCCGGAACAGGAAAAGTGTCCTTTCTCTGGCTTATCGGAGTTTATTTATTTCATACTTTAGGGGAATTATGTATTTCCCCTGTCGGATTGTCAATGGTTACAAAGCTTGCACCGCTCAAATTTGCTTCACTATTAATGGGAATCTGGTTTTTATCAAGTTTCTTTGCAAATATAGTGGCAGGGTTTTTTGCAGGAAGTTATGATTCTCTCAAAACAACAGAATTTTTCATAATTCCTGCGGTAATAACAGGGATTTCTGCAATAATAATCTTGTTTTTGACAAAAATCATAAAAAAATGGATGCATGGCGTAGAGTAGTACATTGTTAAGTTAATTTTGTCCGGTTGAAGCAGGTTATGTTTTTGTAGGAGCCTCCGCAGAAACGCAGTTTCGAGGACAAGCGACGGAAAAAATATAACCTACAAAACTTAGTTAACAAAGCTGTAGTTTTGCGAGTGAAAATGTTTAAAGTATAATGATTTTGTTAGCAAAATGCCGGTATAAAAATGCAACTAAAAGAAGCAATAGAGCTAATTTGGGAAAACAGAAAATATAAAACAACTTCTGAAAATGAGGCGGTAAGCCATCTTAACGAAGAAGTTGCGGAAAGTCTTAAGGCTTTGTTGAAAGGTGATAAAGAGAAAGCTCAAAATGAGCTTGAAGATGCACTTTCGTGTTTACTTATAGCTTTTAAAGTTCTAAATATAAACCCTGACGAGGCGGTTAATCGTCAGATAGCAAGAATGACAAATCAACCTGTAAGAACAATGCATGTATTTGCTGATAGGGTAGAAATTAGAGTTAATGAACAGGTTAGAGGCGGTTGGTCTATTTGGAGTTCTGACGATCTTAAAGAAGCTGAAAAAATGGCGCGAGAATTTAAATGCGAAATTATTATGGAAGATTGCATTAAACAGTTAGATTTGGGTATTTTGGAAAATGTTGGAACAAATTAGGCTTAATAAATTTATAGCTTCCTGCGGTGTAGCTTCAAGGCGAGCAGCTGACGAACTTATCAAAGAAGGTCGTGTAAAGATTAATGGCAAAGTTGTAAATGAGCCAGGGATTTCTGTGACTAAAAAAGACAGGGTTGAAGTCGATAAACAGCTTATATCAGAAGAAAAAAAGATATATATAGTCTTTAATAAGCCACCCGGCTACATAACTACGCGAGAAGACGAAAAGGGCAGAAAAACTATTTATGAGAATTTGCCTGAAAATTTGCGGACTTTGCGGACTGCCGGAAGGCTTGATAAAGATTCTACAGGACTTTTAATTCTTACAAATGACGGGGAATTAATACAGAAGCTTACTCATCCTAAAGTAAAAGTGCCTAAAATATATAGAGTAGTCGCGGAAGGCAAAGTTACGATAAATGATTTGCACGAATTCCAAAAAGGAATCGAAATTGAAAACGGTAAAAAAGCTTACGCTGAAGGGGTTATTCTGGAGTATGAAAATGGAGAAACCACGATGGATCTGATTTTATATCAAGGTCTTAACAGACAGATCAGGAAAATGCTTGAAATTGTCGGGCATCCTGTGGTTATGCTTAAGCGTATTCAGCATGCAAATATAAATCTGGGAGCTTTAAAAAAAGGTAAATTCAGGTTTATGAACAACAAAGAAGTTGATAATCTTTTTAAATATTTGAAGAATCTTGAAAAAGCAGTTGTAGATAAAGAAAAGAAATTTGACAAAAAGAAAAAGGGGTTTTAAACTCATTATTTTTGTTTTTTAAGAATAAAAAAGCATTCATTAAAGGATGATATGACGTTACATTTCTGAAAATTGTTTTGATAATCCATTGTTTTTTGTGCCCAAGCGAGATTTTTAGATATAATCAAGCTATGCTAAATAATGATGTGAAAAATTTTTTAAATATGATTAAGGCTGTTCTTTTTATTTTTTTAGTGTTTTTTACGGTGAATTTTGCTTTAGCACATAATAATGAAGAACAAAAATTTATAAGTTCTGATAATGTTATTAAATTATTTTTTTTAAGCCCTTTAGAAACCCGAAAACCGATAAATGCCTGTGAAACTGAAGCATGTCAGGCTCTTTTGCGGGAGATAAATAATAGTAAAGAAACTATTGATTTTGCAATTTATGGTATAGGGGGACAGGATGCTATATTTAATGCCATTGTGCAGGCTAAAAAAAGAGGTGTAAAAATTAGAGGCGTTACGGATGCAGATAAAAATGGGGTAAATATCTATAAAGATACAGAGAAATTAATGCAAATCCTTGGGACAATGAAAACCGATAGCATTCTTTCTAATGATAAAGAGTCAGAAAGTGAATTGGGTTTTCAAACAGCAATAATGCACGATAAATTTTTTGTTATAGATAAAAAATTTGTATGGACCGGCTCTGCAAATATAAGTTCAACGGATATAACAGGATTCAATTCAAACGTTGTTTTATTAATTAAATCACCTCAAATAATCTCTTTATATTTACAAGAATTTGAACAAATGTTTCAAGGAAAATTTCATACTTTTAAAAAGGCTGTTCAAAATAATGAAAATATAATAATACCTGACAATTCAGTAGTGTCTGTTTATTTTTCTCCGGAGCATCAAGCTATATCAACAAAAATAATTCCTTTAATTTATAACGCCAAACGTTATATTTATATTCCGGCATTTTATCTTACACATAAGCAATTATCCCAAAGCCTTATTGATGCGCATAAAAGAGGAGTTGATATAAAGATAATTATTGATGCAACAAGTGCATCAGGAAAATATGCTGTTCATAAAACTCTGAGAGAAGAAGGAATTTCCGTTAAAGTTGAAAATTTTGCAGGGAAAATGCATATGAAATCAATTATTATTGATGACAATACTCTGGTGATTGGTTCAATGAATTTTACTAATCAAGGCGAAAGAAGAAATGATGAAAATTGTTTAATCATAAAGAATAATTCGGATATGACCATAAAATATCGGGAACATTTCTTACAATTATGGAAAGCAATTTCTGATAAATGGCTTTATGCGAATCCCCCGGCCGAATCATCGGATTCGCCGGGATCTTGTTCTGATGGAGTAGATAATGATTTTGATGGTTTTGTAGACAGCAACGATTTTGGTTGTACGTCAAGATCAAAGGTGACAAAATAAGCAGGTGTTTTCATTATCATCAAACATATCAATAAGTTTGCCCGAGTGACTTTTTACGCAATTTTGAACTTTTTTCTTCTGTAATTTTTGATAATCTTCCTTAATTTTTTTGATATTTTCAGGAAGAATCATTTCTTCCAATGTCATTTCCATATTCCAATGAACTTTAGGGAAATCAGGATTAATATTTTTTTTATCTTCGAATTCTTTTGCTTTAAAAAATAAATCGGGATGAATTTCAAAAAGTCTAATCCAGTTTATTTTGGGCTGGAAAAAACAGAAGTAGCAACCGGAACGTCTGCTCCATTTATAGTATTCAGGTAATCCTATTCCCGCTTGTTCGAGAATATCAAGAACATCTTGTCTTCTAATTCCATTATCAAAAAACGGATAATTTTCCTGTATGTAATTATCTCCATACTTGTTATATCCGGCTCTTTGCGGTTCATCAGCCCTTATTCCGATGTATAGATTAACTGAACCCTCTCCATTACTTTGAAATTTATCATAAACATATTTTCTAAAAGGCTTTGTTTTCAATTCAACCGTACACCATCTGCGATTTACTGAAGGCAAATATTTATATATTTGCATAAGATGATCAAAACCGATATAAGGTTTTATTCTGGTTATAGGTTTATTTAAAAATACTTCAATTTTATTAAGATAATCGTATGTTTCAGGCAATTCCTGTTCTGTATCACAGAAAACATATTCTATTTTTTCGTGAATTTCCGGCATTTTATCTTTTATGAAAAATGCTAATGCTGTGCTATCTTTGCCTCCAGACAGGCTTAAAATATGGTATTCGTTAGACATTTCCAAAACTCCTATGTAACGCTGTTAATAGTTCTATCCGTTGACTTTCAGGCAAGTTAAAAGCTTTTTCAATCATTCTTTTTAAAACACTATCAACTTTTTCAGGTTCATTTTTCTTTATAAAAAAGATATTAGCACTGTCAAATTCGTTAGGAATATTCATGCTAAACCTTATTGGAGTTAAATCATTGTCAAAATTAAAACTTGACTTCTTTATATCCATGGCAATAGGCTCTAAATTTTTAATTTTTCTTGCAAATTGGGCAATTTTTACATTAAAGTCGACTAAATCCGTATCACTCCAATCTTTTGGGATTCTTGACTTATTAACAAATGTGGCAATTTTTTCCAGCCATTTATCATAAGGTAACCCCCTTCGTGCCAACCAAAAACAGGTGTTAGTTCTTTTGTCTCTAACACTTATTCAATTCTTTATCTAATTTAGAGGATTACATTGCTGAATAACTCTTTATTTTGCCTGATATAATTCAGTTTAGATTGTTAATATGTCTAATATTCAGAATGTCTCTATTTAAAATCTACTTTAAGTAGCTTTAATCCAAAAACTCCAGATCCCAATTCCTTTTAATAAAGGACATAATTCGATTACTAAGTTGATAAAGCTGCTATTAGCTCAATATAACACATTTTTTTACATCCATGTGGCTAGAGTTTATATCCAAACGGCCAAAGTTTTTAAGTTTAATTTTTGTTCTTATATTTATTACTTTTTCAACAGATACATATAAGGAATTTTTTCGGCAACATCCTTTATATTGACAGCTCGCGAATTCGCTTGATTGTTCTCATAGGTTGAAGGTCATTTCATGTTAAATATAATAATATTTATTTAGCGATGCAAGTTAATTATTGACATTATTTTAGATATCGTCAATAATTGTTTTTGACTATAATCAAATATGAGTCATTAATAAAATTAAAGATTCGGATATTATGGCAAGACCTAAAATACAATTAAATAGAAAAACAGGGATTATTGATGCGGCTCAAAAGCTTTTTGCTGAAAAAGGTTTTGAAAAAACAACAATGCAGGAAATTGCCGACCATATCGGGATTGGCAAAGGCAGTATTTATCTTGAATTTAAAAACAAAGATGAAATATATTTATCAATGGTAGAAAGATATGCGCTTTCTCATATTGAAAACCTTAAACATCAAATAAATAATGCAAAATCGCCTTATTTAGAATCGCTTGAAAAAATACTTATAAATCATCCTCTCGAAGTTTATGATATGGCTATATTCCGTATGCAAGGATATGCGGCCTTGATACATACAAGTTATCAGGTTAAACAAAAATTAAGACATGTAATTCAGGAATTACATAAGAACATAGGCTGCATGCTCAATAAAGCTGCTAAAAATGATGAAATTCAGGAGTATAAAGATTTTGAAGTGTTGTCGCACTTGCTGCATATTTCACTTCAAGGTTTTTTCCCCCCTTATGATATAAAATATTCGCCCGAACATAGAAATGATTTATCAAAAGAAGAAATTCGCGATCTATTGGAAAAAGACCTTTCAATAGTTGTAAAAATCATTTTATCGGGATTAAAAACAGTAAAATATGAACATGTTGAATAATAAGAGGAGTTAAATAAAGATGAGCAGAGCAAAAAACAAATTAATTTTAATTTCATTAATGATGTTTTTTATAGTCGGTTTAACAGGATGCGCCAAACCTCCTTTTATGGGGAAAAGACCTCCTATGCCTGTTGAAACAACTGTTTTAAAAGCGTCAAAAGTTATGAATTCCGAGATTTATCAGGCAAATCTTATTTCTCGCTATTCAGTAGTTCTTCAGCCGCAGGTTTCGGGTCAAGTTGCGAATATCTATGTAAAAGCAGGAGAACACGTTAAAACCGGTCAATTATTAATGGTTATTGATAAACGCAAACAGGAATCAGCCTTGAATTCAAGCCAGGCTGCTTCTTCTGCGGCAAAAGCAGCTCTTTATAATTATCAGGTTCAAAGAAAAATTTTAGAATCAACCTTTGAATATAATAAACAAATGTATGAAAGATACAAAACTTTATATGCCAAAAATACAGTCAGCAAACAGGATTTGGAAAAATATACTGACAGCTATAATAAAGCCCAATTTGATTTAGAAGCTAATGCCGCGCAAATTGAAGCGCAAAAAGCAGAAATTGAAAAAGCTAATTTTGCCATCAAAGAACAGGAAGTACAGCTTCAATATTACAAAATTACAGCCCCGTATAGTGGAATTGTTGGTGATATACCGGCGAAAATAGGTAATTATGTAACTACAACCACCCCGCTATTAAGTATTACGCAAAATGATACTTTGGAAATCAATATCGGATTGCCTTCCGAAAAAGTGTTTGATATTAAAAAAGGATTGCCTGTTGAAGTTTTAGATAATAAAAATAATGTGATCAGCGATTCTAAAATTTCTTTTGTATCCCCTGTTATAGACAAAGACACTCAAACAATATTAGTAAAAGCAATTATCTTTAACCCTGACGGACTTTTAAAAGCGGATCAATCAGTCAAAGCAAGAGTTGTTTTTAGTGATGCAGAAGGTATCACAGCACCGACTGGAGCTATAGCTCATTTTGGCGGTCAGGATTTCGCTTATATTATTAAGATAAAAGATAAAAAGCCCGTTGTTAAACAACAGCCCGTTACTCTTGGAAATATTCAAGGCGACAAATACGTTATTCTTAGCGGTTTGGCTTCCGGTGATAAGATTGTAACACAGGGCATTCAGAAATTAATGGACGGTGCGCCCGTAACAGTCATGGGAAAGGGTAATTAATCAATGTTTTTAGAATTTTTTGTTAAACGTCCGAGATTTGCAGGGGTTTGTTCTGCAATAATCCTATTAATAGGTTTAATTTGTATTACTAAACTGCCTGTTTCTCAATATCCTGAAATAGCTCCGCCTCAAATAACGGTAAGAGCTAGTTATATCGGAGCTAACTCGCAAACAGTAGAATCCGCAGTCACTACGCCGCTGGAACAGGAAATTAACGGCGTGGAAGGAATGAAATACATTACTTCCAGCAGCAGTAACGATGGTGTCTGCTCTATAAATATTGTATTTGATTTGGAAAGAAACCTTGACGCGGCTTTAATGGATGTGCAGAACAGGGTAAAAATGGCGGAAGGAAGGCTTCCTGCCGAAATTAAAGCAACAGGTATAAGTATTGAAAAAAATTCACCTGCAATGCTTTTGATTTACGGGTTTTACTCGGAAGGCGACAAATATGACAATTATTTTATAAGCAATTATGCTGACCGCTTTATTAAAGACAGATTAAAACAGATAAAAGGTGTTGGACAAGTCAATGTATTCGGAGAAAGAAAGTATGCAATGCGGCTGTGGCTTGATCCGGGAAAACTTGCGGCAAGAAATTTAATTGCAAGCGATGTTGTAAAAGCGTTGCAGGAGCAAAATGTTCAGGTAGCGGCGGGACAAATAGGACAGCCTCCTGTTGATGACAGTCAGGCAATTCAAATGAGTGTTAAAACTACCGGAAGACTTCAAACTGTTGAAGAATTTAATAATCTTATTATAAAAACAGGTTCAACCGGCAGTCTTGTGAAATTAAAAGATGTCGGCTACGCGGAACTCGGCGCAGAAAACTATTCATCAAGCGCTAAATTTATGGGAAAAGATTTTGTAGCTTTAGGGGTCTTTCAGCTCCCGAGCGCTAACGCATTGGAAGTAAGCGACAATGTAAAAAAAGAAATGGAAAAGATGTCCAAGAGCTTTCCGACAGGTTTAAAATACAAGCAAATTGTTGATGCAACCGATGTTGTGCATGAATCAATCAAAGAAGTTTTATTTACTCTTATAGGCGCAATTTTACTTGTTGTTGCAGTAATTTATGTTTTCCTCCAAAATTGGAAAACAACTCTTATTCCTGCAATTACAATCCCAATTTCTTTAATAGGAACTTTTGCCTTCTTAAAGATTTTCGGATTCTCGATAAACACGCTTACATTATTTGGAATTACTCTGGCAACGGGGCTTGTGGTTGATGATGCAATCGTTGTTATTGAAAATATTGAAAGGTTTATAAAAGAAAAAGGTATGCATCCTGCTGTAGCGGCAGTTGAAGCAACAAAAGAAGTATTTAGCGCGGTTATAGCAACTTCACTGGTTCTTATCGCAGTTTTTGTACCGATTGCCTTTTTCCCCGGAGTAACCGGTCAGCTTTATAAACAATTTGCGCTGACAATCGCGTTTTCTATAGCGATATCAGCCTTTAACGCGTTGACTTTAACTCCCGCATTAGCGGCTATTTTGATTACTCATCAACAAAAAGAGTCTTTTATATTTGATAAAATAAATATTTTTATTCAAAACATGAGAAATTTTTATAATAAAACTCTCAACTTTGTTATTCAGCATATAAAACCAACAATGGCAATATTTTGCGTGCTGATAGGTTTAACTTATTTATTATTTAAAATGGTGCCTTCCGCCTTTGTTCCAAACGAAGATCAGGGATTTATCATTTCAATTGTTCAAGCTCCTGAAGGAACTTCGCTTTCTCAAACCAAAAAAATTCTTGAAAAAGCTGAATATGTTTATTACAGCAATCCTGAAATCAATTATGCAGTATCTATAGCAGGATTTAGCTTTGCGGGAAGCGGACCTAATAAAGGGATGCAAATTCTTTCTTTGAAACCTTATAAAGAAAGAAAAGGCAAAGAACATTCCGTAAATGCCGTTGTAAATAAACTCAGAGGGCAGTTAATGGGAATACCCGACGCTGTTATTATGCCGTTTGAACCTCCTGCAATTAGAGGTGTGGGAAGTATCGGCGGATTTCAGTTTCAAATTAAAGATGAAGGCGGACATACTCTCGATGAATTAAGTGCGGCAACTCAAGCTGTTATTGGAACAGGAAGCAAATCCCCTGTACTTTTAGGACTATTCTCGAGTTACAGCGCAAATAATCCTCAAATAATGGTTAATGTAGATAAGTTTAAAGCGAAACAATTAAATATTTCTTTGCAGGACATATATACGACTATGCAAATATTTATGGGTTCAATGTATGTCAATGATTTTGACTATTTAAACAAGGTATACAGGGTCTATGTTCAGGCTGACCAACAATTCAGAAACAGCCCTGACAGCATCGGGCAATTCTATGCGCGTTCGCAGAACGGCTCAATGGTTCAGCTTTCAAACCTTGTATCAACCTCGCAAATTTATACCGCTCAAACAATAAATCATTATAATTTGTTTAGATCGGCTGAAATAAACGGCTCGCCATTCTTCGGACACAGTAGTGGCGAAGCTATTAAAGAAATGGAATCTATCGCAAAGAAAGTATTGCCGGAGGGAATGTCTTTTGAATGGGCAGGAACAGCTCTAGAAGAACTCGAATCAGGTTCAAAAGCCTCATTTATTTTCATGTTAAGCTTTGTCTTCATCTTTTTAATACTCGTAGCACAATACGAAAGCTTTATGAATCCTGTTATCATATTAATGGCTGTACCTGTTGCTATTTTTGGGGCATTATCGGCGCAATTTGCAAGAGGTTTCTCAAACGATGTCTTTTGCCAGATTGGTATGGTTATGCTCATAGGACTTGCAAGTAAAAACGCCATCCTGATAGTTGAATTTGCTAACCAGCTCCGCGAAAAAGGGTTGTCAATAAAAGATGCTGTAATGCAGGCATCGGCTATTCGTTTTCGTCCTATCATAATGACTTCGCTTGCATTTATCCTCGGTATTTTACCGCTTGTTATCTCTACAGGAGCAGGTTCTGCAAGCCGTCAATCCATGGGAACAACTATATTTGGCGGGATGATAGTTTCAACAATTTTAAATCTCTTATTTGTTCCTGTTTTTTACATTTTGATAATGTCCATAAGAGAAAAATTTAAACACCGCAAAGCCAAAACTGTTGTTCAGCGCAACCAAAAGCTTGAATTGTCAGACGATAAGGAAATAAAAAATGAAAAAATATAATTTATTAGCGGCAATTTTGTCGGCAATATTTTTAATCACCGGCAATAGCGCCTTTAGTGCAGATAACGTTAAAATCAAGCCGGAACAGAAACAAACTCAAAATAAAAAATTAAACGCCAGGATTATTGATAAAAATGAATATATCAATCAGGATTGGTGGAGCAGATTTAATGACCCTATTTTAACCGGCTATATTAATAAATCGGCAAACTCAAATTATGATCTTAAAATAGCTTCATTAAAAGTGTTAGAGACCCAAGCCCTTGTGAGAGAGTCGTTAGGAAAAGAATTTCCTTTATTAAATCTGGGTTCTGATTTTTCAAGAAAAAAAACATCAGATAATGTTCAGGTCGCATCTTCTACTCAAAGTTCATATATGTTTCCGTTAAATGTAAACTACGAACTTGATTTATGGAGAAAAAACAGGGATAAAACAATCCAAAAAGGTAAAGATTTAGAAATAGCCAATTTTGACGAAAAAGCTTTGTTTATTTCTTTAAATTCATCAATTGCTTCAGCTTATTTTAACGCTGTTAATATGGATAAACAGCTTGAATTACAGAAAAAAATCGTGAATATCAGAAAAGAGATACTGGATTTAACCAAAGAGAATTATAAATACGGATTATCAACGGCAACAGAAGTTACATTAGCAGAAAAATCTTTAACGGAGGCGGAATCTGCTTTAAGTGATATCGGAAAATATCAGGTTATCTTTTTAAATCAATTAGCGGCGCTTACAAGTGACAGCGTTGATAATTCATTATCGCTGGAACGAACATCTGTTGATAATATTGAACTTACCGGGCATTTGCCGGAAAATTTCAAAAATGAAGTTATACAAAAAAGACCGGATATACTAAAGGCGGAAGCTGAATTACAAAAATCAGGAATTGATGTCAGCCTTGCCAAAAAAGATTTTTTACCCGACATAACACTTTCAGGGCAGTTCGGGTTTAATTCAAATACTTTTTCAAAATCTTTTAACTGGGATAGTTACATTCTTTCCGGCGGTGTAGGTATTTTAGAGACAGTTTTTTCGGGCGGGCAAAGAAAAGCAAGGTTAAAAGTTAAAAAATATCAATATGAACAAATGCTTCAACGGTATCAAAAGACAATTCTTACTTCATTTCAGGAAGTTAATGACAGCTTAGCGATGTTAAAGTTTGACACACAAAAAGATATCAATAATTTAAACAGAATTGACCACGAAAAAGATAATTTAGAAAGTATAAATATTAAATATGAACATGGCGCAATTTCATATCTTGATACGCTTCAATATAAAGAAAGAGTTTTAACACTTGAAAAAGAACAAACTCAAAGCAAAATAGATTGTTTTATAGATTCTTTAAGTTTATACAAAGCTGTTGGCGGAAGTTTGTAATTAAAATCTTATAATTAAATTTACCCTAAAAAGATGCTGTCTGACTGTTCGATAGTTGTTAAAATCATAATATGCCCTGGCTCCGATTCTGCCGGTTTCATTATAAGTTAAACCGATATTGTAACCATAATACAGAGTAGAATGGATTCCAGGTGCGTTATTTACAAGCTCAAAGGGACCTCTCATTGACTGCGAACCCAGAAAACCCGCTAATAAATATCTGATGCCGGTTTTCTTAAAACCGCCTTTTATGGTTATCGGGAATTTGTTTGCCAAGAAAAACGTAGGGCTAAAATAACCGCCTACGCCAGAGTTGCTTGGAGTAGGATAAGGAGAAGTTCCGTCGCTTCCAATAGGACTGTTATTTAAATTAGCTCCGCCAAAACCTGACATATCTCTCCGAAAGTCTAAATAGTAAAAATCATAGCCTGCCATGATTTGATTTATAAAAAATTCTTCGGGTGCTGAAAATAACATTATACCGGCTCCTACAGGAGCTTCTTGATATAAATTCGCCGGAGAATTACTGCCATACCTGTTTCCGATATTATAACCCGCATAAGCATAAGTCTTATGCGGCAATTTGAAAGCCGCATTCAAAATCATGAATTTATTGTCAATAATTCTTCCTACAAGTTGGTTTGCAAAAGGTCCGACTTCTGGAACTACACCGGCTGCGGACATATAAGAATCTATTTCATCAAGATATCTTATATATCCTGAATTTAAGGTTACGCAATCATTCAGAAAAGCTTTAAAAGTCATATTGCCGAGTATAATACTGCCTTTATATGAAAAATCCTCTATTCCGACAGCACTTGTATAGCCAAAGTGGTCATTAGGTCTTCCTTCTGAGCCTATAGAATAAAGAGTTCCTCTTGCAGAAACAACATCGGAAATATATTTTGTTGTAGTTATTGAACCGATTGATTTTATATTAGGTTTTGGATAAAAATATGCGTTTCCTCCAAGTTTATTCCATCTAACCGCATTTGCATTCCCTGAAAGCTCATAATAATTAAATAAAGGCTCGAGATCCGGTCTTAACCGCATTTGAATATCTGCTTCAAGTTCTTTTGCTCTGTCCAGATTGTTATTTTTCAACAGTTCAAGGGCTTTATCATTTCTTCCAAGAGCGCCGTAAGAAAAGTTGAATATATAATAAGGTATTCCTGTTTCTAATGATACATCTCTTTTCCCAAGTTCGTTATAGGCTTTTGCCAGATTAAAATTTATATCCTCATCTTTTGGAAGTTTTTCCAGAATTTCTATGGATTGAAAATTATCTCCTGTTGAATTAAATGATACGGCAAGATTTTTGTTTGCCTGAATATTTTGGGGGTCTTTTGCCAGAACATTATTTAATATTTTTCTGGCTATTAACGGTTCGCCTCGAGTAATTTGAATTTCAGCAAGTCCTATTTGCGCTCTGTCGGTAAATTCGGGCTCGTTAAGGAGATATTTATACAAATTCTCACCGGTATCAAGGTTTTTATTATAATGTTCAGACTGGGCTATTTTATAGATTATTCTGTTGTTATTATTAAAATCAGCTATATTTTGATAATATTTTAAAGCCTGATTAAAATTTGACTCAAAAAAGCTTATATCTCCCAGCGATTCCAGTATCTCAGAATTACAGGGCTCAACTTTTGCAAGTTCGAGTAAAAGATTTTTTGCCTGAATATAATTTTTAACAGCAATATAAGCTTTAGCAACTTTAATTTTTAATTTTATATTCTCAGTGTCAATCGAAACAGCCCGGCAAAACATTTCTATAGCCTTAGGTGAGTCGTTTTGAGCCATATATATCTCTCCCAGTGATTCCCATATTTCAAAATTGTCAGGCTTAATTTTTGCAAGTTCGCATAAAAGATTTTTTGCCTGATCATAATTTTTAACAGCAATATAAACTTTAGCAATTTGAATTTTTAATTTTATATTTTCAGAATCAAGCAAAACAGCTTTGCAAAGGATATCCCTTGCTTTTTGGGGTTCGTTTTGAGCCAGATAGATATCTGCGATTGTGCTAAGAGCATCAACATTATTTGGATATAATTTAATAAAATTTTCCAGAATTTGCAGTGATAACGGGATATTCCCTGTATAAAAAAGACTTTTAGCGTAGTTAAGTTCGGATTCAGGGTCTTGTGTTTTATTTAAATAATTTTGATAAAACTCACCGGCTTTTTTAAAATCTCCCGATATGAAATAAGATAGTGCAATACCTTTTTGAGCTTGTATATTATCAGGATTTTTATTGTAAATTTCAAAATATAAATTTAAAGCAGTATCATATTTTTTTTGCAGCAAAAAGATTTCAGCTATATTAACTTTATATTTTTCATTTTTTGTCAGAGAAATAAGCTTGTTATAAATTTCCAAAGTTTGTCCATAATTTTTTGTATCCCTTAAATAATTGGCGTAAACTTCAAGCAAATCAATACTATCCGGCGTTTCTTTTAAAAGATTCCGATAATATTCAAGTGCAAGTTCATCTTTATGCAGCCAGCCATAGGTTTTTGCCAATCCGAATTTGGCTTCATATCTTTCAGGAAATATTTCATGAGCTTTAAGATAATATTGATTTGACTCAAGTATTTTCCCCTGACTTTCATATTCTTGAGCTTGTTTTATATAATTAAAAAAATTCTTGTTTTGTACTAAATTTTTATTTTGTATTGCATAACTTTTTTTAAATTTAATAATATCTTTTTTATCAGCTTTTACATAATCTGAAAATTTCTTATTTTGTTGCTGATAATTTTGTTTAGGTTTCTGCCCTTTTTTTAGAGAAATTATTTCAGCTATATTCGTCTTATACTTATCATTTTTTGTCAATTCAAGAAGCTTATTATAAATTTTCAGAGTTTGATCATAGTCTTTATTATCTTTCAAATAAACGGCATAAGCTTCAAGCAAGGCAACATTACTTGGAGCTTGCTTGAAGAGTTCTTGATAATATTTAAGCGCGGGTTTATCTTTGTTAAGCCATCCATAGGTTTTAGCAAGTCCAAATTGAGCCTCAAATCGGTCAGGGAATAGCTCATGAGCTTTAAGATAATATTGATTTGCCTCGGGTATTTTCCCCTGACTTTCATATTCTTGAGCTTGTTTTATATAACTCAAAAATTTCTTATTTTGCTCCCGATAATTTTTTAAAGAAATTATTTCAGCTATATTCGTCTTATACTTGTTATTTTTTGTGAGTTCAAAAAGCCTGTTATATATTTTCAGGGCTTGATCATAATCCTGATTATCTTTTAAATATTTGGCGTATTCTTCAAGAAATGGAACATCATTCGGTGTTTCTTTAAATTTTTCCCGATAATATTTAAATTCGAGTTTATTTTTGTACAACGAGCCGTATGTCCGCGCCAATCCAAATAAAGCTTCATATCTTGTGGGAAATATTTTTTGGGCTTTAAGATAATACTGATGCGCCTCGCGTGTTTTATTTTGACTTTCATATTTTTTAGCCTGCTTTATGTAATTTAAATATATTTGATTTTTTTGCAGCAAATTTATTTCGGCTATATTGATTTTATATTTTTTGTTTTTTGTCAGTTCATAAAGTTTTTCATAGATTTTCAGCGACTGCTCATAATTTTTGTTATCTTTTAAATATTTGGCGTATTCTTCAAGCAAGGCAATATTATTGGGAAATTCTTTTAAAAGTTCCTGATAGTACTTAAGCGCGAGTTTATCTTTATGTAGCCAACCGTAAGTCTTAGCCAGCCCGAATCGGGCTTCAAACTTTTCAGGATAGATTTTTTCCGCTTTAAGATAATACTCATTTGCTTTGAGTATTTTATTTTGACTTTCATATCTTTGAGCCTGTTTTATATAATTCAAATAGGTCTTATTTTGTTCTAAATTTTGAGCATTTGTAATAAGAAAACAGGAAAAATACAAAGTAACTATTATTAAAAATTGTGTGAGCTTTTTATTCATTCAATCAAAATCCAAGCAATATCATGAATGAACATAATTAAACCGACAGGAAAATGATATTACATAGATTTCTAGCTTTACCTGCCTAACTGACTAGTCCAAATGCGAGGATGACACACTCGCCAAATATATTTATATTAAAGAAGAAAAATAGATATGGGGCTTTAAATTTTGATATGTATAAATATATAGCATCAACGTTGATATTTTTAATTTTATTTTACAGTATAAACATATCTGCCCGGTTATCAAGCAAAGTTATACTTAATGATTCCTGGGATTATTACAAAAAAACATTTATAAGTGATGATGGAAGAGTAATAGATCATCAAAAAGAGTCTATAACTACATCTGAAGGACAAGCTTATGCCATGAGAAGGGCAGTATTGATGAGAGATAAAGTGACTTTTGATAAAATTTATAATTGGACAAAATATAATTTAAAACGCAAAGATGATAATCTTTTTGCATGGAAGTGGGGTAAAAGGGTCACAGATTACGGCATTATAGATGAATGCAGCGCAAGTGATGCCGGTGTTGAAATGGCTTCTGTCTTGATTTTTGCCTCTAAAGTCTGGAATCAAAAAAGTTATTTGGACGATGCCAAAAAAATTCTCTCAAGTATTTGGGATAAAGAAACTATTGAGATTAACGGCTTAAGAATTCTTGTAGCAGGTGATTATCAAAAAAATGGCGAAAATATTGCAATTAATCCGTCTTATTTTATGCTTAATTCTTTTAGAATTTTTGCTGAAATCGATAAATCCCATGATTGGCAAAAGCTCGTTGATTCATCATATAAGCTTGTTAATTATTGCATAGATAATATAGATTCGGGATTGCCTCCCGATTGGTTCTATATAAACAAAGATACGGGCAAAATATTTTTTGACAGCCCAAAAAGTGATTTTTCTTATGATGCAATTAGAATTTTTTACAGATTTTATATTGATTATTCCATAAGTAAAGATAAAAGAGCTGAAAAGCTTTTATCAAAGTCAAACTTGTTTATTAACAGATGGAAAAAAGACGGGAAATTTTATACAAATTATAAGCAAAATGGTGAAATCAAAGATCAAGTTGAGGCAATAGGCTCAATTGCCTTGCTTTTACCAATTATAAAATCCTACAACAAAGAAGTTGCCCATGAAATATACAAAGATAGAATAGAAAAATTCTATAACAAAGCCGGATACTGGTATAACCCTATGGATTATTATGCACAAAACCTTATTTGGTTTGGAAATTGGTTATATCTGGATGAAGAAAACATTAAATCGTTTAAATATTAACGATAATGAAATATTTTTCTTATTTTGCTTATCTTTCATCTTAAGCTTTTCTTATCTTGTCTGGAGAGTAATTTTTACTATTGATTATTCAGTTGGAGCAATCTATTTAATATGGCCGTTTTTGTTATTATTAGCTGAAACATATAGTTTTATCGTATTTTCTTCATTTTCTTTTGCCTCAATAAATGTTCGTAAAAATAAATTATCCACAAAAACAAAAGACATAAATTATTTTCCGACTGTTGATATATTTATTTGTACCTATAATGAAAGTGAAAATATCTTACGGGATACAATTCTCGGATGCAAAAATATAAAATATAAAAAAGCTAATAAAAAGATTTATTTGCTTGATGACGGAAACAGACCCGCTATAAAGCAATTAGCCGCAGATTTTGAGATTAATTATATTGCAAGAACTACGAATAAAGGTTTTAAAGCCGGAAATATAAATAATGCACTAAAAAAAACCGACAGCGAATTTATTGTTGTATTTGATGCTGATCATATTCCTGTTTCGACTTTTTTAATCGAGTTAATAGATTTTTTCAAAGATGAAAAAATTGCTCTAGTCCAAACACCCCAGTATTTTCTCAACCCTGATCCGTTTCAAAAAAATCTTGATTTAACTAAGCAGCTAACAAACGAGCAGGATCTTTTTTTCAGAATCATACAGCCCGGTTTATCACAATGGAATTCTGCCATTTGCAGCGGAACAAATTTTGTAATCAGACGTGAGGCTCTGGAGCATATTGGCGGATTTCCTGAATCATCTATTACCGAGGATATGGATCTGGGAATGAGATTGGAAAGTATGGGCTTAATTATTAAATATTACAATAAGCCCCTTGCAGCAGGGCTTGCTCCCGAAACATTTAAAGATTATTTAAACCAGCGGTTGCGTTGGTGTGCCGGTACTTTGCAAACATTTTTATTCAACAAAAAAGATATCTTTAACAATCTTAATTTCCCTCAAAAGTGTTTTTATTCATCGGGAATATTATATTATTTTCTTGGTTTTCCTCGTATTGTTTTTTTACTTTCACCTATGCTTTATTTATTGTTCGGGATTAAGCCTTTATCTGCGCCACTTACTCAAGTTGCTATTTTTCTTGTTGTTTGTTACGGAGTTAAAATATATTTATTTAGAAAATTAGCTAAAAAGTACAGGAATTTTTTATTTACGGATGTCTACGAAACTGCTATTGCCTTTTATCTGTCAATAACTGTTATTAAAACCATAATAAATCCTCGTACTCCCAAATTTACAATAACAAGTAAAGACGTAGGAATAGCACAAACAAATTATAAGCTGTTTTTACCACAATTAATTTTGTTAATTATTGCTTTAGTAAGCTTTGTAATACCTGTTTATCAATTATATAAGCATATACATAGTCTTGAAGCTCTCGTATTGAATTTAATTTTTAATTTATATAACACAATTATCCTCATATTTGCTGTAAATGTTGCTTTAGAAAAAAAAGAAAAAAGACAAAGCCGAAGAGTTACTATAAAATTACAAGCAAACCTTGAGAATTATAAGAAAAACAAAACGAATATCGAAGTTATGAATATAAGCAAAAAAGGTGCTTTATTATTCTCACGTAGGGATAGAACTGACGAATTTGAAGCTATTTTAGAAGATGAGAACAGTTTGATTTTACCTAATAATGAAAAAATAGACCTCAAGCTTATTAAGACATACAAAAAAGGACATGGCAGATATTACAATGTTAAATTCGATCTGGACTCAAAAGAAAAAGAAGACAAATTATTTAAAATCGCTTTTAAAAACTCCAATAACTGGTAAAAAATATGTCATAAGCTGCCATTAGATTCGTGTAATATTTACTCAGGTTAAATACTCTTCATTAATTCTAATAACTTTTTCCATCATTTCTCCAGAAGGTCCGCCGATGATGTTTCGCTTGTTTACGCATTCCTCAAGGGAAATCGCCTTGAAAACATCTTCTTCTATAATCGCAGAAGCTTGTTTGTACTCATCAAGAGTCATATCATCAAGCCCTATGTCTCTTTGGATGCAGGAAAAAACGATTTTGCCCACGATTGCGTGAGCATCTCTGAAAGCTACGCCTTTTTTGACAAGATAATCCGCTAAGTCCGTTGCGTTAGTAAATCCGCCTTTTGCGCCTTCATACATCCTGTCTTTTCTTATTTTCATTGTTTTAATCATATCAGCAAACACAGGTAAGCACATTTTTACGTTGTCTATAGCGTCAAAAACCGGTTCTTTGTCTTCCTGCATATCTTTGTTGTATGCAAGCGGTAAAGATTTCATCGTGGCAAGAAGCGCCATAAGGCTTCCGTAAATTCTGCCGGTTTTTCCTCTAACTAACTCTGCTATATCAGGATTTTTTTTCTGCGGCATTATAGAGCTTCCTGTGGAAAAAGCGTCATCAAGTTCTATAAACTGGAATTCATGAGAACACCAGAGGATAATTTCTTCTGAAAACCTGCTTAAATGCATCATCAAGATAGAAAGACTGTTCAAGAGTTCGATACAAAAATCCCTGTCAGAAACCGCATCAAGGCTGTTAAGTGAAACCGTGTCAAATCCCAGTTCTTGTGCGACAAATTCTCTGTCCAAAGGATAAGTTGTTGCAGCAAGAGCTCCTGAGCCAAGAGGAAGTATGTTTGTTCTTTTATATGTGTCTTCAAGTCTTGCCTTATCTCTTTTCAGCATCTCAAAATATGCCATAAAATGATGCGCTACAGTAATTGGCTGTGCTTTTTGCAGATGTGTGTATCCAGGAAGAATGGTTTCAAGGTTTTCTTTGGATATATTCAAAAGCACTTGCTGTAAATTGGAAATCATATCCTGGATTTCTTTGATTTCGTCTTTTACATACATTCTCATATCGAGAGCAACCTGATCGTTTCTGCTTCTTCCCGTGTGAAGTCTTTTGCCGACATCGCCGATTTTTGAAATTAAAATCTGCTCGATATTCATATGAATATCTTCTGCGGCGATATCAAATTCAATTTTGCCAGCTTCTATATCAGTAAGAATTTCTTTTAAAGTCTTTTCTATAATCCGTGAATCAGCAACAGGAATTATTTCTTGTTTGCCAAGCATTTTAGCGTGGGCTATGCTGCCTAAAATATCCTGTTTATAAAGCCTTTGGTCAAATCTTATAGAAGAATTAAAGTCATCTACCAGCTTGTCAGTTGATTTTTGGAATCTCCCACCCCAGAGTTTTGACATTTTTTGCTCCTTTGTTATTTACCTGTTAATAGATTACCAATTCCATACAATAAAGGAATAGAAGCATAATACATAAAAAATATTCCAAGGAATACGAAAAATATAGCAACTAACCAAAAGCCATAAGGGCTTTTATTCCTATCAAACTTAATTAATCCATAAGAGATTATACCCTCTTTAATGGATGTATGTACTTTGTATATGCAGTAAAAAGCCAGTAAATAAACTAAAAAACATGCATTATAAATATTATAAGAACTTTTGTAATGAAAAAAGCGATCAGCTAAAACAAATAACAAATAAATTGAGCCTAAAATAATAATCATTTTTAAATAATATTCATTTGTTTTATATAATTTTTTTAAAAAATTCATAATGTATTTCCGATTTATGTATATCGTCTAATATACACGAAAAGCAACCGCATTGTCACGCAAAAGAGGCTGACTAAAAAGCCAGCCTCTTTAATGATTAAAATTTTTATGAGTGAGTTTTGTCAATTGGTTTAGTTCTTAAACTAAGTAAAAACTCAGTTATCATTATAAACATTATAAAAAATCCAACAAAGGCGATAATATTAAAAAAAATTTGCGTATCCATTATTTCTCCTCCAATTGTTTAATCAAGTTATTTATTTCTTGATTTGAGTCTCTGATTAGGATTATAACAATATATTCAGCAAAAAGTCCAGTCACAAAAAGAGTAAATTTAAAGTAACTGTCAAGTTGAACAAAAAGGGCAGAAAGCCCGCCTGTAAGGATTGCAAACAAGCCCCAATAAACTTTTACGGTTTCTGTCTTGAATTTAATTAATTCAGTTAAATATTTTTCGTTCATGACTTATTTGCCATTTTCATCAAAGCGCGGACTTTTAGAGGAAGTCCGAAAAGATTTATGAAGCCCTCAGCGTCATGATGACTGTATAATTCGCCTGTAGTGAAACTGGCAAGACTTTCGTTGTATAAAGAATATGGCGAAGTCGTTCCCGCAGGAATAATATTGCCTTTGTAAAGCTTTAATTTAACTGTTCCGGTGGTAACTTCGTGCATTTTATCGAGCATAGCAGAGATAGATTCTCTTAAAGGAGTTTCCCATTCTCCGCTGTAAGCCAGTTCAGCGAATTTAACGGAGGACATGTTTTTAAAAGCAAGAGTCTGCTTGTCAAAAACCATTCTTTCAAGTTCGCCTATAGCCGCATAAAGTATTGTTCCACCCGGAGTTTCGTAAACTCCTCTTGATTTCATCCCAACAACCCTGTTTTCTAGGATATCTATGATTCCAACACCATTTTTACCGCCAATTTCGTTGAGTTTTGCCACTAAAGTCGCAGGACTTAAAGCTTCACCGTTTAATTTAACAGGAAGTCCTTTTACGAACTCAAGTTCCACATAAGTCGGCTCATCAGGAGCTTTTTCGGGAGTAACTGACATCTGTAAAAGTCGGTCATATACAGGTTCTTGATCAGGATGTTCAAGTTCCATTCCTTCATGGCTCAAATGCCATAAGTTTCTGTCACGTGAGTAAATATCGGTTTTTTTCATCGGAGCGGGAATATTTCGAGCTTCAAGATAAGCCATAGCGTCTTCTCTGGATTTAATATCCCAAATGCGCCACGGGGCGATTATTTCGAGGTGAGGCGCAAGCGCTTTTATTGTAAGCTCAAACCTTATCTGGTCGTTGCCTTTTCCTGTAGCTCCATGACAAATCGCGGACGCGCCTTCTTTAAGCGCGACTTCAACAAGTTTTTTGGCAATTAATGGTCTTGCAATAGAAGTTCCGAGCAAATATTTGCCTTCATAAACCGCACCTGCTTTCATTGTAGGGAAAGCATAATCTCTTATAAACTCTTCGGCGACATCTTCAAGATAAAACTTTGACGCGCCTGTATTTAACGCTCTTGCTTCAAGCCCTTCGGTTTCTTTTCCCTGTCCTACATCAACACAAACCGCGATTACGTCGTAATCATAGTTTTCTTTGAGCCAGGGAATTATTACTGTTGTATCAAGTCCACCTGAATATGCGAGAACAACTTTTTTCTTCATAGCAACATCTCCTCTGTTGTCATTGCGAGGGCTTTAGCCCGTGGCAATCTCATATGACTTTTCAATGATACAACAAAAAAACTGATTATAGATGCTTAATTAAGCAAATTCGCTCACATCAAAACCGAGCAAAGTTAATTTATCTAATAATGCATTGCTGTCATTTGATTTAACAAGATAGGCTTCTGAAAATTCATCCAGTTTTTGTTCTAATTGCCTGTTTTCGATATCATCGAGTCCTGTTGCTAGAATTATTTTTGCATTAAAAGGAAAACTTATTTGTCTTTCCACTTCTATTGCGCGTATATTTTTCAGAACTTCATATCCGTTCATATTAGGCATCATAATATCAATTATCATAAGATCATACGGATTTCCCTTGTTTAAAGATGTTTGATAGGCTTCTATCGCATCCAGTCCATTAGATACAGTATCACATTGTCCGTATCTGGATAACTGTGTCTGAAATATATAGCTACATGTAAAATCATCGTCTACAATTAAACTTTTCATATATGTTCCTCTGTTTAATCTTTTTATCAATTGTATGCAATATAACAATAGTATATTATACCTAATGGTATATTGTAAATACAGATATGGTTTGTAATAAATTAAATTTGGAAAATTAAGTTGTTTCGGGAACTTCTTCTAAAGAAGCTGCACTGGATTTTTTTGAGAAATATCCCCAGATATAGTAAACAGGAATTCCGCTCAAAACTATTATTAACCCCGGCCATGTATATGCAGGTTTAAATATTAAAAGATTAAATAGAACAAAAGATCCCATTAAACAGTATGCTATCGGTAAATACGGATAAAACGGCACTCTGTAAGCTGTTATAACTTCAGGATATTTCCTTCTGAATATAAAAATTCCTGCAACTGTAATTACATAAAAAAGAAGTGCTGCAAATATTATATAATCAAGAAGTTGAGAATAAGAACCGCTAAGAACCAGCAAAGATGCCCAAGTTCCCTGAACAATAAGCGCATTTAAAGGCACATCGGTTTTTTCGTCAATAATAGAAAGTTTTTTAAAGAAAAGCCCGTCTTTTGCCATCGCATATAAAACCCTCGCTCCTGCAAGAATATTTCCGTTTAAACAGCCAAAAGCAGACACTAAAATTATTAACGAAATTATTACTTTTCCCGCACTTCCGAAGATTGTTGCCATCATTGCTGCTGCAACTATATCTTCACCGGGGGTTTTGATCTGATTAAAGTATAAAACTGATAAATATGCGAGATTAGTTAAAATATAAAGAAAAATAACTGTTCCTGTTCCAAATATAAATGCTAAAGGAAGATTTTTTTCGGGTTTTTTGATTTCAGAGGCTATAAAAGTAAGGTTATTCCAGGAATCCGCAGAAAATAACGCCCCGACAAGAGCAACTGCAATAATCGAAAAAATATTTGTGTCTAAATGAGGCAAACTCCAGAAATTGGAGAAATTAAAATGAAGTATTTCCGGCTTTAGCCCGATTGTTAATCCGCAAACAATTATACCTAAAAGTGCAATAATTTTAGCTACAGTAAATGTATTTTGGATCATTACACCAAATTTTGTGCCTTTTGTATTTATCATTGTGATAAATGCGATTATAAAAATAGCCAGACACTGCTGTGTACTGAATTTTAGAAATCCTGAATTGATAATATAGTTAGTAGAATCAAAAAAAGGAACTATAATTGCTAAAAACTTTGCAAAAGCAACTGAAACAGCTGCAATAATGCCTGTTTGAATTACAAGGAAAAAAGTCCACCCGTATAAAAATCCGACAAGTTTTCCGTATATTTTCTTTAAGTAAACGTATTGTCCGCCTGTTTCCGGTATTGAAACCGCTAATTCACTATAACTAAGCACGGCAAATATTGTCATAACCCCTGCAATTAACCATACCAGAAGTAATAATAATGTAGAATTTACTTGCTGTGCGATATCAGTAGATACTATAAAAATCCCTGAGCCGATCATTGTGCCGCTTACAATTGCAATTGCGTCAAATAATCCGAGAGTCTTTTTTAATCCTGCCGTCATGTGTCAATTTCCTTTTATATTGATTGTAATTTAATTAAAATAATTATAAATAAAAACTTTTTATAAAGATACATTATGGTATTTGATTTGCATAAAAAAACTCCCGACCTTTTAGATCGAGAATTTCAAGAAGAATAAAACTATACCTGCCTCCCCATATTTTGTAGCCGGTATAACCAGTTTTTATTCTCCCCCCTGTGCTTTGAATTGTTTTGGTTTACCCTACCCCTTGATGCCCACCTTTTCCCGTCTAGTAACCACCCGATTTGTTTTTATATTTATAATACAAGTATGCCATTTATAAAGATTCTTCTCATTGATCTTTGTGTCAATAAATATTAACCCTGAGGTTAATTTTTTTATAAAACAGAAGAAACTATCTATGAAGAAACGCATCTATATATTTATATACATAGCCCGAATTGCTAATTTATTTTTTTAAATCTTTATAAAATTTTTACAAATTTTATGGACTGAAATTTATGTTAGTAGTATTTTATTAATGAAGTTATTGATTGCGAAGTAAGAGTGAATGCCAAAATGGCTTGTCTGACAAGATATTGCAGAATAAACTCATTCTTTGTACTTAGCATATAAGAAAGGTACATAAGTATGGTAAAAAAACTTATTACAGAAGACACAAAACTATTTATGACAGGCAATGAAGTCATTGCTTATGCAGCAGTGGCAGCCGGTGCAGAGTTTATGTACGGTTATCCGATTACACCTCAAAACGAAATTATGCATACTTGGTGTAAATTACTCCCCAAAACAGAAGCCGGCTTTTTGCAGACAGAAGATGAGATCTCAGCCGGTTTTTCTACGTTAGGCGGTATTTTAGTAGGTAAAAAAGCATTTACCGCTACAGCAGGTCCCGGAAACGTAATTATGCAGGACGCTATGTCAATGGCTGAAATGATGAGGATTCCTTTTGTATGCGCTGTTATGCAAAGAGGCGGACCTAGTACAGCTACAGTTATTTATGCACAACAGGAAACAACTTTAACATGCTTCGGCGGCAACGGTGAAGGATACAGAATTGTTTATTCAACAGCAGGACACCAGGATTTATACGATTATACAATTAAAGCATTTAATACAGCCTGGAAATATAGATTCCCTACCTTTATTTTAGCTGACGGCTATCAAGGTAAAATGAGAGAACCTGTAATGGCTTATGATCCTGCTTCCAGAGGCATTGAAATGCTTCCGGCAGTGCCTACCTTAAGAGCGCCAGGAAAAATCGGTGTTGACAGAAAATCTGTTCATATCAGAAATACTTTCAATCTTGAAGAAGAGCTTATGGAAGTTCTTGATTCTTATGAAGAAGAATATATGAGAATAGCTCCTGATATTGCAGAATATAAAGAATACAAAGCTGATGATTGCGATATTCTTATCGTGGCTCACGGTATTGTGGCAAGAAGTGCTATGACTGCTATTGATATTTTAAGAGCAAGAGGAATTAAAGCAGGATTATTCAGACCTGTAACAGTTAGACCTTTAGCTGTACCTGCATTAAGAAATGCTTGTTCAAGAGCTAAGAAAATTCTGTTTACAGAATCAGCTAACGGACAACTTGCAAGAATGGTTCTTAAAGAAATTTACGGAATTACAACACCTTACGACACACTTTACAAAATGGGCGTTGGCGTAACAGGTGATGATCTTGTAAACAAAGTTGAATCAATGTCTGAAACACTTGTTTGTTAATAGGTTATTTTTGCAAGCGTCATTGCGAGGAACGCAGTGACGAAGCAATCCACTACATTGTAAAAGAAATGGATTGCCACGCTCCCGTTGGTCGCTCGCAATGACGAAAAAAATAAATGAACACACTTAATTAGGAGAATATATAAAAAAATGACAGAATTATTAACATTACCTCCAAAACTATCGAAGGCACTAAATCCTGATGTTGGCGCAAGTAAATTTTGCCCCGGATGTGGTCACGGTATGATATTAAAAACTTTAGCCGCTGCTATAGATGAGCTGAACTTAAAAGACAATACAGTTTTCGGCTGTGATATCGGATGCAGTCTGTTAGCATGGGATTTCATGGATCTTGATACAGTACAAACACACCACGGACGTACAACTCCTGTAATTTACGGTGTAGTTAGAGCTTTACCGGGAACAGTCGGAATTGCATATATGGGCGACGGCGGCGGACTTGCAATTGGCGCACAGCATTTAGTAAATGCTGCCGTAAGAAACGAAAAAATGCTTGCTATCCTTGTAAATAACACAAACTACGGAATGACAGGCGGACAAATGGCTCCTACCACCATGCCGGGACAAATTACAGAAACAACTCCTTATGGTAGAGATCCTGAAGTTACAGGAAAACCTGCTAAAGGCGCTGAAATGGTAGCAGCAATAGTTGATACCGACAAAGCTTATGTTACCAGAGCTACATGCAGCAATCTTAGAGCATTAAAAACTTCTTTCAAAAAAGCACTTACTAACGTTGCTGAAGGCAGAGGTTTCTCATTTGTTGAAGTTCTTTCAATATGTCCTCTTAACTGGAGAACAAATAATGTGCAAACATTTGAAAGACTTAAAACAATGGAAGAATGCTTTAAAGTGGGCGAATTAGTTGTTCCTCAAGGACTGGAAGGAGTTAAATAATGGCAAGAACAAAAATCGTATTAGCAGGAGAAGGCGGACACGGTATACAAAGCGTTGCTAAAATTCTTGTAGAAGCCGGATATGCTGCCGATAAAAACGTTTTATATATTCCAAACTTCGGTGTAGAACAAAGAGGTGGCGTTAGTATCGCGTTCTGCCAGATTGCTGACGAAGAAATCGGCGAACCAAGATTTTCTAAAGGCGACATTGTAATTATGCTCTCTGATAGAGCTATAGATAGATGTTCAACATATGTAGACGAAA
>Ga0209212_1000443_pt1 | contig 81646 bp, 76 predicted proteins | sample RifGroC2_FD_183996 | JGI IMG/M metagenome (GOLD analysis project Ga0209212, IMG submission 183996) | Groundwater microbial communities from Rifle, Colorado, USA - Groundwater C2 (SPAdes) (version 2) | ecosystem: Environmental > Aquatic > Deep subsurface > Groundwater | place: Rifle, Colorado...
TCAGGATACGACGCCCACGCAATAATTCGGTTTCGGGGAACTGCAAGAATTTCGGCCAGGCCATCCAACGGGTTTTTTCTTTCTCGGTCTCTTGTTCCAATTCGGCCGGAAAATCCACCGAGGCGGTCAGGATGATGCTCATTTTGAGGGCATCCGCCAGCAGCCCACCCGGGACAATGCCACCGTGGGTAATCATAACCATGGCGTCAAATTCGGTCTCAAATTGGGGGAGCAGATGATCAATCAATTGGTCGACATCGTTCCAGGTTAATACTTCACGCCGCATGAGTCCAAACCCTCGAATTTATTATTCAATCCCTGAATAAAAATCTTGTCACTTGACAGTTTATCATCCAACCCGCACTCACAGAGCACCCTTCGGGTGGGGCACTCTGTGAGTGGACGGAGTGAAGTATCTCGGAGCCAGTCGGGAGACCCTTCGCTATGCTCAGGGTGACATCGTTGAGCGTGACATCGGTACCCTAATGAGCAGCATGTCCGGCGTTCAGCATGACATGCAATCGTCACCCTGTTCAAGTTTGCCATCACGGCTGAACAAAACTGTCAGGTATCTAGATAAAAATTATAGCAGGGATTTTAAGATCATTCTAGCCGTTGCCCAGGAACTTCCCTTTTTAACGCTCTAGAACAGTTAAAGCGCTGTCATGCAAGAACACGATACTTTAACTGGCGGGATTTAGTTAAATCTTTACGGAACTTGTGGTTTGATTTCGGGACAATCACGTTACCGCCGGTCGGCATGCACCTGGTTGCGACCGGCCTGTTTGGCCTGGTACATTGCCATATCCGCGCAACGGAAAAGATCATCCGCAGTCCGGCAATGGTCGTCAAAGGTTGCCACGCCAGCGCTAACCGAAATGGTTATATCCCGATCGCCGACCGTGACATGATGGTCTGCCACCAGACGGCGCAGCCGTTCAGCAACATCGACAGCCTTGTTGAGTGCCGTCTCTGGCAGAAGCAGCACAAATTCTTCACCGCCGTGGCGCCCCAGGATGTCGCTATCGCGCACCGCTTTGTGAATAAGCGCGCATATTTCTTTGAGCAAGAGATCCCCCACAGTATGCCCATAGCTGTCATTGACCGTCTTGAAATGGTCGATATCGATCATTATCAATGAAACTGGGTGGCGATAACGCCGGGCGCGCGCCAGTTCCATATCAACCAGTTCGTAGAAATAGCGCCGGTTGAAAAACCCGGTCAATTCATCCGTCACCGCCAATATTTGAACCTGTTCGAAAAGGCGCGCGTTTTCGATGGCAATGGATGCCTCGTTGGCAAAAATCTCGGCCAGGCGAGCGTGCTCATTGTCGTAGACCGCAGGCGCATCCGAGTAGATGCTGATATAGCCTAGAATTTGACCGCGGCCCATCAATGGGACGCCCAGCCAGCTTTCGCCGCAGTTAAGCAGGCCAAGCGCCTTAAACGGGCGGTACTCCAGTGCATTGGGTAAAAATAGCGGCTGACGGTTGCGGTTGATGGCCTCGAATTGCGGGTTGTGAAGCGGGATAGTGGAATCAAGCGGGTCGTCTTCCTCGGAAAAACCGCCGGAAGCCTGGACGTGCAATTGATTCTCCTCAACCAGATAGAGAATCACGTGGTCGTAGGGGATCAATTTATCCAAGTAGCTCAACACATTTTCGAGCACCTGGTCCATGTTCAACACGGAGGTGAAGGCGGTCATTGCCTGGCGCAGCAGTTCGATCTGATTGCGATCATTCTCATCCAGACGCTGCCGATCTTTTTGTTGGCTGATATCACGCAGGATGTTGAGCACATATCGATCTGAAAGGGGAATGCAATCGCAGGAAACCCACTTTTGTTCCGGCGATGAATGGCTAATGAATGGAAATTCCGTTTGACGCGTTTCAATACCGGAAAATGCGGTGTGTACCGGCCCGATAAAATGCAGAGAACGAGAATAAAAATCATCAAGAAGTAAGCCGTGAAGGTCGTCCATACTGGAGCCTGTGAGGTCGGCGGCAGCTTGATTAGTAATGGCCAGACGGAACTCGCCCTGCTCATCTTTTTCCCAGATCAGAATTGGATCAGGCAGCCGGAGAAAATATTGACGGAAAAAAGTTTCGCTGGCTTGCAGGTCAGCCTGGGAGGTTAACAACTGCTCGATGTCGCTTCGCAGCTTACGATTGGTTTCCTCCAACTCCGCAGAGCGGGCAGCAACCTGTTCCTCGACGAGTACATTTGGCTCGCTGACCGGAGCTTTATCTGATTTGGGAGCGTGGGTTTCGACGATATTGAGGAGAATTGCGTCGGGTTGTCCCTCTAGGGGGTATAGCGGTGAAAAAGCCAAAGTGTAAGCCCGATCGCCAAGGTTTAGATCCAGGCTGAGTTCAAGTCCCTCCAGTGCAGCCCGAATCGGTTCTGCCAATGGCTCATGCAAATTGGATGGAAAAAAGCTTTGGATCGGGTCATCTTTAGCCGGAAATCGATCCCTTAATGACTTCGTCATTTTCGCAGCCGCTTGATTGAAAGCGATCACCCGTTGACTGCGGTCGAAAAGGATAAAAACCTGAGAATTCGAATCCAGAGTGTTAAATAAACTCTTCCAGGCCTCAGCCTGGATCTGGTTTAAGCTGCCCGCATGATTTTCCTTCCCCCAATCCAACATGGTTCAACCTGCGTGACCAGAAATCTACAACCCGGCATCGAACTTAGGCTGCAGCTCAGCGCTTGTAGTATTGATTATACCGGATTCGCTAAAAATTACTCCTATCAAAATAGAATTGTTTATCGAAAAACTTATTTTTTTATAAGTCAAGGTTGAAATTGGTTTACCGAAAAGTGTGTGGGCCTAAAAATCGACCCTGTAGTAAGATATAGCCATTCCTAAATTAAGGTAGCCGCATGCCTGATCTCCTCTCGACCTTGCTGCCGTTGCTCCAGTCTCGCCGTTTGCCAGGGCTGGATGCCGGCCCGTCAGCGGTTTACCCGGCTTATGACGGTTATTCATTGTCCAACCTGCCAGCATCGGTCTGCCAATGGCTTGGCCAGCCTACCCTCAGCGCCATGCCGCTGGCGCCAGCCTTCCTTGAATCACTGGGCAGGCGCTACCAGCATGTCATTGTGACGTTGGTCGATGGGTTGGGATTGAATCTATTTGAAACCTTTTTGGAGCAGACACCCTGGAAGAACTGGCTGCCTGATTCGCTGCTGGCGCCGCTGACCAGCATCAGTCCGTCCACCACTGCTACGGCTTTGACATCTTTGTGGACAGGCGCCTATCCGTCCGAGCATGGCATTCTGGGTTATGAGTTGTGGCTGAAGGAGTTCGGTCTGATTGCCAATATGATCCAGCATTCGCCGGCAGCGTTTAACGGAGATGTCGGTGGGTTGCAGCGCGCCGGTTTCGACCCTGCCAACTTCTTGCCGGCGCCGCGGTTGGGGCAGCATTTATCCACGGGAGGTGTGGACGTATTCGCGCTGCAACCGGCTGCCATTGCGCGTTCAGGACTCTCGTCTATGCTGCTCACAGGCGCAGAGGTGGTTGGTTACCGTAACCTGAGCGACCTGTGGGTCACCCTGGATCATTTGCTCCAACGCCAGCGCGGAAAGCCAACCTATGCCTATGTCTATTGGAGCGACGTGGACGAGCTTTCGCACCGCTTTGGCCCGCAGGATGAGCGCGTGACGCTGGAGTTCGAGACTTTCAGCCGTACCCTGCAAAATTTTGTCTCCCGGCTGCAAAAACGCGCCCAGGGTGACACATTATTGGTTATGTTGGCTGACCATGGGCAAATCAACACCCCGCTGAATCCGCGCTTTGAATTGCCAAGCTATCCGGGTTTGCTGGCAGACCTGGTTATGGCGCCTTCGGGTGAAAACCGTCTGCCATATTTCTTCCTGCGGCCAGGACGCGCAGATCATGCCCGGGAAGTGATCCAAGAGATCTGGCCTGATGAATTTTTGATCGTGCCGTCGGAGGCAGCCTTGTCAGCCGGGCTGTTTGGTCCCGGTCAGCCGTATGCGCGTGTGCCGGAACGCCTTGGTGACTGGGTGCTCATCCCGCAAGGCGGCGCTTACCTGTGGTGGGCCAACAAAGAAAATCCTCTGCGCGGAAGACACGGCGGTCTCAGCCAGCAGGAAATGTTGGTGCCTTTCTGGGCGATGGAAATATAAGGAGCTTGTTAGAGGGACGCGTATCACGCACCTTTTCCATTCCCGGGCAGGCGGTAGGGGCACGGGGTTTTGTTCAATGTTAGAGAAATGTCCAAAACCCCGTGCCTGGCAGGGAAATAGCTTATTTCTTGGGCACGGGGTTAAGCTTTTGATAAATTATCCTTTGAATATCCCCGTGCCCCTACGGAGCGTAGCTATGGCAGTAAGGAAAATGCAATCCCTCTTTTGGCCAGCCCTACGGATCGAGCTGCCAGCAAAATAATCCATTACTCCGCGAGTTCAACTTCGCTGATAAACGTGCCGTGCCAGGTATGCACCCAGGTCTGGCCGTTGTTGTGGACGCTGAGCATCCCGGCGATTTGTCCATCGACAGTGTAGTCGAAGGTGAAGTAACCGTAGAAAGCGACGCCCATGCCTTCCACCTCACCGCCCGGGATTTGCTCGTCAAGCGCCGATTGAGCTGCAGCTTTGGCTTCATCCAGCGTCAGGGTCGCGCCGGTAGTCGCATACCATCCGCCCATGTGGCCGTATTTTTCATTCCACATCATGTTTGGCCCGTGCTCGGGGTATACCGACCCGCTGTAGGGGTCGACTAGCAACTCCATCGCCCCGCGGTCGGTATCCTTTTCCAACACGACCGCATAGAAGTTTTGCTCAAATTCCATAATTTCGGCCAGTTCGAGCGTAGAATCACCCGCCAGATAGGTTTCCAACCTGGCCTGGGCATCCTCGATGGTTAAACGTGTGTCCGTTTGCGCAGCTCCATTGGGGTTGATGAACGGGCAGGAATTTGCATCATTATCTGAAGTCGATCCCTGGTACCCTCCCATCATGCCGCCGTAACCTCTTCCGCCCATCATGCCACCAAAGCCGCGTCCGCCCATCATGCCGCCAAAATTAGAATACGCGCCCGAAGTTTGCCCGCAGCCAGCGCCAGCAGCATTAGAAGGGGAAGCCCAGTTCGCCATAAAACCTGGCAGGCGCAGCGCGCTCATCATCGGCATATTGCCCCAACCCAGGCTCGGCAGCGTCTGCCCGGTCCAGAACCAGCTGGCCGCCATCACACCGGCAGCGACCAGGCCGATCACGGCAAATACAATAACAATTCCCAGTAATATTTTGTTCATCCTGTCCTCCATAAATGGTTATTCTTCATTAATTTTCCACAGATGCCTGCACCCAGACTTCAACTTCCGGGCGCTGCGGGTCGTTGGTTTCGAGAATGACCCCGCGGCGCACCACTGCTCCCGGTGCAGCCTGCTGCGGGTCGAAATAGACTGTGACCAGCCCGGATTTGCCCGGTGGAATGTCTGCACTACTTAATTCAGCCGTGGTGCATCCACAGGTGGTATAGCCGGATGAAATCAGCAGCGCGGCATTGCCGCGGTTGGCAATTTCGAATGTCCAACTGGCAATCTGCGATCGCCTCACCGTTCCAAAATTATGGAAGGTGACGGGTAAGTTGATATCAGGAGCGTTGTTCGCATCCTGCGCCGCGATTGTCACGCTCATCATTCGGTAATGCATCTGGTCATGCATAAGTTGGACTGGTTCGCCATAAACGAACCGGTCGGGATCGGAGCGCTGGGCAGGCGAGCCCAGCCAGGCCCATCCCAGGGCAGCGCCGACTCCAAAAACGAGCAGAGCCAGTGCTGCCCATAGGAACGGGCTACGCCGCACGCGGCGGATACCAATAAAAGGAGATTTCCCAAAATCCATACACCTATCTTACGCCAGGCAACCCGATATGCGCATCGGCACATTGCGCCGGTGTCTATAGGCCGTTTGGCCTAAGGCATTCTGCGCGATTTGGCACTTCAGCCAAAAGGGCGCGGGGGATACACTCACAATACGTTAAAAGAATCATCCCCAATTGGAGTGTAGATGACATCTGTTTTTCATTTCCATAAAGTTAAATTTCCGGCCTTGATGCTGACTGTGCTTGGCATCATAACCGTGCTGCTCTCGGCGTGTTCTCCCGATGGCGGGGGCGCTTCCGGTGATCTCAAGATGGCGCCGATGGCGGATATGCCGGCTGAAGTGCAGGATGCGGCCGTCACCGTGCGCGAGGCCTACCAGTTTGCGGCTGCCAATCCGGACGTTTTGCAAAACCTCCCGTGTTACTGCGGTTGCGGCCCGATGGGACACACTTCCAATTATTCCTGCTATGTGCAATCAGCCGAGGGTGAGGAAATCGTTTTCGATACTCATGCGCTTGGCTGCGGCATTTGTGTAGATATCACCCAGGATGCCATGCGCATGCTGCGGGATGGAAAAACCATGACTGAAATTCGGGTGGCTATCGACGCAGACTACTCGCGCTTTGGCCCTTCGAATATGCCTTGAGCCGCTGCATTGTAGAAAACAGGTTAGCTGGTGACCCTTCCCAAATTCATTTCTGCCCTCGCTAAGCCCATCCTGGGATTGACCCTGGCTGTCCTTGCCCTGACGGCGCCGTTATCCTTGCCGCCGACTCAACCTGTGGAGCGCTATTTTCGCGTCGAGGCCAGCCAGTTTGCTTATTCGCCGGGCGTCTTGCAGGTTAACCCGGGCGATCAGGTGACCATCGATCTGGTCGCTACCGATGTGGTTCACGGCATCTACATCGACAGCTATGAATTGCAAGCCAGCGCCGATCCAGGTCAAACTGCCCGCCTGACTTTTACCGCCGACCAAGCGGGGTTATTCCGCTTTCGCTGTCTGGTACCCTGCGGCCAGCTGCATCCATTCATGTTGGGCAAGCTGCAAGTCGGTCCTAACCTGCTTTTCCTGCGGGCGGTGCTGCTAAGCCTGGTGGGCCTCTTATTGGTGCTATGGAAAAAACCGCTTCCTATCGCTTCGATTTAACCCGCTACGCCTGGGTGCGGCGCCTCCTGACGTCGCGCTGGCCGCAATTTATCCTGCGTGCTATCACGCTGGCAGGCTTTGTGCTGGTGATATTGACCGGATTTATCGGCTCGCCGGTTGGCAGCCGCAATTTTGCGGTGATGTTTGTGTGGATCGCATGGTGGTCTGCGCTCAAACTTATTATGCTGCCGTTCGGCGGCCGCGCCTGGTGCTCGATTTGCCCGATCCCCATGCCCGGCGAATGGCTACAGCAAGGCTGGCTGGTTAAACCGGGCGGGAAAAAGTTTAATCTGGGCTTGCGTTGGCCGCGCCGTCTGCGCAACACCTGGCTCCAATCGGCTGGATTTGCCGCCATTGGCCTGTTTTCAGCGCTGACCTTAACTACCCCGGTGGTCACCGCCTGGATTTTTGTGGGGTTGATTATTGTCGCGGTGGTGGTGTCGGTGGTCTTTGAACAACGATCTTTCTGCCGTTACCTGTGCCCCATGGGTGGGTTTATTGGGCTTTACTCTACCATGGCGCCGTTGGAACTGCGTCCGCAGCCGGATTTGACTTTGGTTGAAAAGGGCGCTGCTGTGCGAGAATGGCCGCGAGGCTGCCCGTGGATCAATAATCCGGCGGCGCTGAAGGCCAACGCCAACTGCGGCCTGTGCCTGGAATGCCTGCGCACCGAAACGGGCGCGAATATGACGCTCAACGTCCGCTCCTTCGATGCCGAATTAGGTCAACCGGGGGCGTTTCGGCTGGACGAAGCTTTTCTGTCGCTTGGCCTGCTTGGCAGCGTGATGATCTACTCGGCAGTGTTTCAAGGTCCGTGGGGTGCGCTCAAAAATGCAGCTTTGTATGCCGGTTCCCCCGCCTGGTGGGGCTTTGCGGCTTTCTTCCTGTTGGCCAGTTTTGGACTGCTGCCAGCGTTATTAGCCGGGGCCTCCGCGCTGGTCAGGCGAACTGGTAACCTCGGTAAACCCTTGCGAATGGTTTTCACCCGTTTCAGCCGGGCGCTTTTGCCGCTTGGATTACTGTCCTGGATTGCATTCACAGTGTCCTTTGCTTTTGGCAAGATGGCTTACCTGTGGCCGGTGCTGTCTGACCCGTTTGGTTGGGGTTGGAATCTATTTGGCACTGCAGCCGTGGAATGGCAGCCGTACCTGCTCAGCGCGACCCCGGTGATCGAGGCGGTGTTGCTGGTAGCGGGCTTGATTTGGTCGGGCAGGACCATTCTGAAGACCGCCGAGCAACTGGGAGTCCGGGGCGAGCGGCGGTGGGCGGCTGCGCCGGTGTTATTGTTCGCGCTGGCGGGAACCCTAACTATGTTATGGCTGTTAATCGGGTAAGGACTTGGAAAAATTAGCCAAAAGCCTGGTGGCGGTTTTGATCCTGCTGGTGGCGGCTGTGCCGCTGCTTGGCCAGCAGATCACGGCTCAGCCTGAGACCATAGAACTGCGGGCACGCATGCCGGAAAACGGCGGTTGGTCGCAGGAGTTTATCTACGGACAGGTCAATGTGCCCATCAAGCTGCGTATGACCTCGGACGATGTGGTGCACAGCTTTGCACTTGGGCAGAGCAGCCGTCCGTCCGTGGAAATTTTTCCGGGCAAGTTCAGTGAAACTGAACTGACCTTCGACCAGGCCGGTGAATACACCTTCTACTGCACCCGCTGGTGTGGAGCTAACCACTGGCGCATGCGCGGAACGATTGTGATCGAAGGTCCGGCTGCAGCCGCCCAGCCGACCAGCGTTCCGCCGCTGTTTCTCCAACTCGGTCTGGATTTGGATGCGCCGCATTTAGCCCAGATTATCCCACCAAACCGGCCGGATACCGCTCGAGCAAGAGGGAGAACAAATGCGTTGCCCGATGGGTTGACTGTTGGCGATACCATCTGGTCGAAAAGCCCCGAGGCGCTTTGGAAAGACTTGAAGGCAGATGAAGCCCTGGACGATCAAGAGGTATGGGACATGGTTGCCTGGGGGTTGAGTTTGCAAGGCAGCCCAGGGTGGCTGGCGCAAGGCCGCGAATTATTTACTCAGAACTGTCTGGCCTGCCACGGTGAAAGCGGTAAGGGCGATGGGGTGATGGTGCGCGATTTGCCGCCCATGAATCACGACAAAATGGGCAGCGAAGCGACCCGCCCGCCCGATTTTTCTGACCCGGCGGTGCTGCTGGGCGCCAGCCCAGCGCTGCTGGAAGGGAAAATCATCCGCGGCGGAATGGGCACCGGCATGCCTTACTGGGGGAACATTTTCACCAGCGAACAAATTCGCAGCCTGGTGCTGTACCTGTATTCGTTTCAGATAGAACTAGAGGAAAGGCCATAGATAACTAGCGTGGAGTTTATGTTGATCCATACTGGGTGTCATCCTGCCAATTAATGGGGTTGGTGTCTATATAATCCCATACCATGCGGTATTCTTCATCGTTCCTGATGATGCGGTCGTAAAACCCCTTTTGCCAGATAGACTCTCCCAATTGCTTTGTAATATAGGCTTTCATTTGTAAAACGATTTGAGAAATTGTAGGGGCGCGCAATGCGCGCCCGCCATTACCGGATATTCGCAAAATTAGATGAATGTGATTGGGCATTATCACGTATTTTTCAACTGAAACGTTCGGGTAATAAACAGAAATATTTTGGATGGCCGAATCTACCGTCAGCCCGATCTTAGATAATGAAACTATAACTAATTGTGTGGATGTAGACGGATTCGTGTCATTCCATAATAGATTTCGTCTGTTGTTAATGCATATTGTGACAAAATATAAACCAGCTTGTGAATAATCATAATCTATAAGCCGAAGTTTTTTACGTTCCGGGAGCGGCATCGCAAGTTCCTGAAAACCAGTTTGGAATAATTTTATAGCATCAGGCTTGAATGTGGTGTGTTTCTGAAGAAGTTGTAAGATGCGGGCGCGTGATACGCGCCCCTACGGCCGGAAAGCGCGATCCAGGTTGTTGATCTAAAGGGTTATACGCGCCCAACAGATTGACGGATGCATAATTCATGTCCTTGATATTGGACTTGTGGAACTAATGCCTAATGGGATTGGAATGGTTTCAATGGGTATGATTTATAATTCATGCATTGTGGAAACCAATACCGATCACAAGGTGCGGGTAATACTGGCGGACGACCACGCGGTGGTGCGTGCCGGCATCCGTCAATTCCTGGAACGCAGCGGCCAAATACAGGTGCTGGCAGAGGCGAGCAATGGGCGGGAAGCCTGCCAGTTAGTCGACCAGCAGCCGCTGGATGTAGCCATCCTGGATGTTCAGATGCCGGAATTAAGCGGCATAGAGGTCACGCGCTGGATTCGAACCAACCACCCGTCCGTCGGTGTGCTGGTATTGACCGCCTACGACGACGAACCGTACGTCCAGGCGGTACTGCGGGCTGGCGCTAACGGCTATGTACTCAAAACTGCCGGACCTGACGAGATTGTGCGCGCGGTTCTGGACGTGGCTGAGGGCCGGGATGTATTGGACGCAACCATGGCGCGCCGTCTGATCACCCGGGCTGAACAGCCGGCGCCCCTGATCGAGCCGCTCACTGAACGCGAATTGGAAATCCTAACCCTGGCGGGCAAAGGGTTGACCAACAAGGCAATCGGCGTGGCACTGCATATCAGCGACCGCACGGTGCAAAATCACCTGGCGCATATATTTCAGAAATTGCAGGCTGCCAGTCGAACGGAAGCTGTCATGCGTGGGGTTTCTCTGGGTCTGCTGCCAGCCAGCCTGGCGGGCGCTGAATCGGGGCTCTAAGCTGTGACCAAGGGGTCAAGTCCAATTTTGCCGTTCCCTGGATTGCGCTGGCGCGGCTTTACGCTACAGCTTTTTTTGCTGACCATCCTGCCCCTGACCATCCTGGTGTTTGGCGTGGTATTTCTCAGCCAGTCGCTGCATCACCAGGCGATGGTGCAACTGGTCGGCGACCGAAATTTACGCGCGGTGCGTGCGGCTACGGATGCCCTGTCCATGCAGTTGGACCGGAAGGTGTACAGCCTGCGTACTGCAGCCCGCATCCTCGAGGCCGGAGCGACACTAGCCGGGGATAGCCCGGCACTTGATCTAATTAGTGCGGAATTCAATGGCGGTTTGGGGCTGTATGATGTTCAGGATGCCCTGATTTCCTCCCTGAAGGGGAGGGATGATTTGCAGTCGCTGCCTGCCAGTCAGTCAAATTTTTGGGTCCAGATCAAGGCCACTCAGCCGCAGTCGGCTATTTTGATGACGGATCTGCAGTCCCCTGGCGGCACGCTTGTGTGGGTCGGCTTGAAACTATCGGACGGCCGCATTCTGGTCGGCGGATTTTCGCCTGAACAAGTCATACAGCAAACCGTTGCATCCATCTTAACTACCAACCAGGCGCGGATGCTGGTCGTCAATCAGGCGGGGGAGGTGTTGTATTATTCTGGCGACAGAGCTACTCTGGGACAACCGCTGGACCTTCCGGGCGTGGCTGAAGCGCTCAATGGAGAGAGTGGAGTCAACACGGTTGCCAGCCATCACGGCGATCTGGTAACTGCCTTCAGCACCATCCCGCAAGCGGGTTGGGCGCTGGTGTTGGAAGAGAACTGGGAAGAAATCGCCACCCCGTTTTTGAGCACAACCCAGTCTGCGCCATTATTGCTGGCGCCGCTGCTGGTTTTGGCGTTAATAGCCTTGTGGTTCGGGGCGCGGCAGATTATCCAACCTCTGCAGGAATTAGAGGTGAAAGCGTCCCGCCTGGCGCGCGGCGATTTTGCCGCCATCCGCAAACCAGTCGGCGGAATTGCCGAAATCCGCCAATTACAAAATGCGTTGAGCAGCACGGCTGACGATTTGGAATCTGCTCAGGCCGCGCTGCGCCGTTATATTGGCGCGATAAATGACGGCATCGAGAAAGAACGCCGCGGTCTGGCTCGCGAACTGCATGATGATACTCTGCAGGCGTTGATCGCGCTCAACCAGCGTTTTCAACTGTTGCATGCGTCCGCTGCTAACCCGGATGAGCGTGATTCGATTGCTCTATTGCAGCAAATGACCGAACAGACCATCGCCAATTTACGGCGCATGGTGCGCGGGCTGCGTCCGTTGTACATTGAAGATCTTGGGCTGACTGCCGCGCTGGATATGCTGGCAAAAGAAAGTTCACAGGTCAGCGGCGCGCCGGTGGAATTTTCTGCCGCGGGTGAACCGCGCCGCCTGGCAGGTGAGGTGGAATTGGCGCTCTACCGCATGGCGCAGGAAGCGCTCAGCAATGCGCAGCGGCATTCCCGCGCAACCCAGATGCGTCTGGAATTGAACTTCGAGCCGGAATCGGTGCGCCTGACCGTGCGCGATGATGGGGTAGGGTTTGAGGTGCCGGAAGCGCCGGATGAGTTTGCTGGACAGGGTCATTTTGGGTTGCTGGGGTTGGCGGAACGCGCTGAGTTGATTGGCGCCAATTTGCAGGTTTCATCACAGCCCGGGAATGGGACTGCAGTGCAGGTAACCGTGCCCAACCACAGTCGCGAAACTGCTATTCCTTAATGTAATGCTAGTTGTCCCTTGCATTATTTTCAGTTTGGGTATAATATATGAACACTTGCTCATATATTCAGAGGTGATAAATGATGACCAAACTGCTGGCTGCCTGTGAAGAAACCGTCATCCATGAGGATGAAGTGTTGGCTGCCAGCCGCACATTGATCGACGGGCGGACCGCCGGACGGTTGGCGCAGATTTTTTCCGCGCTCTCCGATCCAACCCGGCTGCGCATCATATCAGCCCTCTCAGACCATGAATTATGCGTTTGCGACCTGTCGGTAGTATTGGGCATGAGTCAGAGCGCGGTCTCGCACCAGTTGCGACTGCTGCGCAACCTGAATCTGGTCAAATACCGCAAGGAAGGCCGCATCGTTTATTACGCGCTGGATGATGAGCATATTCGTGAACTGTACGAACGTGGACTGGAGCACACTGCTCATCAGGAAAGAATGGAGGCTTGACAGCCGTGACTGAGAAACAAACATACTTAATTAAAGGAATGGATTGCGCAGATTGCGTGCTGACCATTGAGCGCGGCATCCGTAAACTGGACGGCGTGGAATTGGTGGAGGTTAACCTGGCTACCACTAAGATGGTGGTCGAGGGAAAGGTTGCGCCGGAAGTCGTACGCCAACGGGTGGAAGCGCTTGGTTATGGCCTTAAAGATCCCGAACCATTGCCCAAAACCGGGCAGCGGGCAAAATTTTTACCTGGTTTTATTCAATATTTATTGGGTTCGCGCGAGAACCGGTTCGCTCTGGTTGGGGGTGGGTTGATCGCGATTGGGTTCCTGCTGCGTCAGATCGGAATACCCGAATTATGGTCGAATGGCCTGCAAATTGCAGCGCTGGCGCTGGCAGGTTTTCCAATCGCCCGCAGCGCATTCAACAATCTGATGATCAATCGCAGCTTCAGCATCAACTTTTTAATGTCCGCGGCTGCAATCGGCGCCGTGATTATTGGCGAAATTCCGGAAGCTGCCTCGCTCATCTTTTTATTCGTCATCGCTGAAGCGCTGGAAGGCTACACTGCTGAGCGAGCGCGCGGATCATTACGCGACCTGGCTGCGTTGGCCCCAGCGCGCGCTCTGTTGATCACTGCTGACGGCGTGGAAGTGACAACGGGCGTCGAAAACCTGAAAATTGGCGACCGGATCCTGGTCAAACCGGGCGAGCGTATCCCGATGGACGGGATGATCCTGAGCGGTACAAGCGGCATCAACCAGGCGCCGATCACTGGCGAAAGCCTGCCGGTGGAAAAAGATGCCGGTGATGAAGTCTTTGCCGGGACGGTCAACGGCGCTGGCGCACTTGAGATCAAGGTCATGCGACTGGTGACGGACAATACCCTGGCACGCATCATTCAATTGGTAGAGCAGGCGCAGTCCATGCGGGCGCCGGCCCAACGCTTTATTGACAAATTTGCCCGGATTTACACGCCGGCCATGATGGCGCTGGCAGTATTGGTGGCAGTCGTCCCGCCGCTGCTGTTTGGCGAGCCTTTCCTCAACCTGGCGGATGGGACATACGGCTGGCTCTACCGTGGACTGGCGCTGCTGGTCATTGGCTGCCCGTGCGCGCTGGTCATCAGCACGCCGGTGACGATTGTCTCTGCTATAACGGCAGCAGCCCGGCGCGGCGTCCTCATCAAAGGCGGCGTACACCTGGAAGCGCTGCAGCGCATCAAAGCGGTTGCTTTCGATAAGACCGGCACTCTGACGCGCGGTCAGCCGGTGGTTTCAGCCGCCCGGACACTGGAGTGCGTTTGCGAGGATTCTTGTGAGGCCTGCGACGACCTGCTGGCGCTGGCAGCTTCGATCGAGCGCCGCTCCAATCATCCACTGGCGCAAGCGGTGGTGACGGCTGCCGAACAGCGGGGAATGGCGGAACGTTATCCCCCGGCTGAAGCGGTGGTGAGTCTGGCCGGTATGGGACTGCAAGGCAAGGTTAATGGACGTCTCGCCACGATTGGCAACCATCACCTGTTCGATGAGCAGCATCCGCATGCAGACCGCCTGTGCGATTGGGTCGAGTCTGCTGAGGAATTGGGCCAAACGACTATGCTGGTTTGCGACGGCGATCGGGTGCGCGGTTACCTGGCTGTGGCCGATCAGTTACGCCCGGAGAGCCGGGAGGTGATCGCGGAGTTGAAGGCGCTTGGCAAAGCGATTGCCGTGTTGACCGGAGACAATCCGCGTGCCGCCCAGGCCGTTTCGCAGGCATTGGATGTGGATCGGGTGCAGGCGGGCTTGCTGCCAGGTGGCAAGGTCGAAGCGGTGCAAGCGCTGCGCAGCGAACTGGGTGAAGTGGTCATGGTCGGGGACGGCATCAATGACGCGCCGGCGCTGGCGACCGCCACGGTTGGCATCGCCATGGGCGGAGCCTCCTCGGCGCAGGCCATGGAAACCGCCGATGTGGTGCTGATGGGCGAAGATTTACGCCAGCTTCCGTACGCCTTCCGACTGGCCGGTTTCACCCAGCGCGTGATGGTGCAGAATATTGTCCTCTCCCTGGCGACCAAGCTGGTCTTTATCATGCTGGCATTGAGCGGCGCGGCCACCCTGTGGATGGCGGTGCTGGCAGATATGGGCGTTTCCCTGTTGGTGACCTTCAACGGCATGCGACCGCTGCGCTTTGAGCGTGAAAAATAATAAAAAGTGTTGTGGGTACCGGTTATGGTACCCACAACACTTTTTAAGAGACATTATTTCTTCCGAAAATTATTCTGGCCGGTGGTAGAGTTTGAAAGTTCCGACCTCGGTTATGTCGATGCTGGCATCATTTTTCGTCCATTCCTTCTTGGCAAAATATTCACCGCCAAGTATTTCCCATCCGCTGGCTTCAAATCCGCCTTTTTCAAAGTTCAATTCGCTTTCGTGCAACGGCAAGAAAAAACCGGTCCATAACGGGCTGGGGGGCATATTGAATGTGGGCTGATCTTCACAGGTAATCGATGCGGATTCGCTGGTATTCCCCGGGAAGTACATCATATTGAAATCTTTGACGCTGCCTAGCGGGTTGGCGGTTGAAGTCTCGCCAGGGACAATTGCCAGATCGAGCACCTCAAAATCGCCTCCGCCGCGGTTGCTGGTGACCGCGCAGCCTGGGGCCCTGAATTCAAATGCGGTGTTAATCAGCGCGGATTTGCCTTTCATGGTGAAGTCCTGAGGATTGAATTGCAAGACAATTTTAGATTCCACCGTCGAGTCGTATCCACCGCCCCCGCCATCATGAAAAATCCCGTCAGAATGAAATTCAAGCTCAAACCGCAGGCATTTACGCACGTAGTTTCTGGCATTCTCCAATGCCGGGCTGCCTTCGGCGAACCCCAAAAGCTGGTACTGCCTTTCTGTTCCCAGCCAGACCGGAATAATGCGTTGAACCACGTGGTCATCGCGGCACATTTCATATTCTTCCTTCATGCAAACGTTCGTCACAGTATCCATCAATCCAACATCGAAGGGCAAGCCGCCTTCACTGCCGGCCATTCCGAGCAACTGCTTTTGACGCTCGTGCCCCAAAACCGTTTCCAGCGCCAGCCGCCCGGCAGCGCAGCTTTCACCAGCAGCGGCAATGCGTGGTTTGACCACCTGTTCCTCATACTCCTTGAAGTAAGCTTCAAAATCCACGTCCAAGCTCTCTTCGCCGCTGCCAAGCAATTGCTTTTGCCGCTCCCGGCCTAACTCTTCAGCGATCCGGCTGCGAAGCCGGGCTTCCGCGCTGCCGCCCAGCCGTTGACGCACCGGCTCGATATCCGCCAGCAGCCCTTTGGTGACGCCGTAACCGCTGAAATGCGAGACCTGGATTTTGATTTCACTCGATTCAACCACTGGCGCTGCGAGGATCAGATCCGTGCCCTGCCCCTGGTAGCCGAAAAACAATTGGTGGTCGATCGGGATTTCAGCGGCGGGCGTGATGGTCAGGATGGCATCGGCAAAAAGCTGGAGACCTTCCGGTTCCAGTTGCACCGTATACGCTGTTCCATCGCCAAAAGGCAGGCCAGTGAGCGCATTGACGGGGGTCATACGGATGACCGTCTCGACTACCAGCGCCCCGGCAGGAACATCGAGGGTAAAGACGCTGCCGTTGCTGGCAGTGACGCTGAGTGAGCCGCCCTCCACCGGAATCACCTTCTCCGCCTGGCGGTCTGCGTCGGCTGTGATCGTGACCGCGATGGGGTCCGCCGGAATATCAAAGATGGCCTTGACATCCTGTTTGGTCGACGGATTTCCCCCGGTCGATCCCTTTGGTGAGCATCCTGCTATGAATATGAAGAGAATTATTCCTACCCAGTAATTTTTCATCGTTTTAGGCCTCATTGATTTATGATATTTAAGGTAATCTAACTATTATATCGGTAGACAGACGAAAGGAGAGGGTGATACTAGAGTGATTTTCTCAAAGGAGCAGGAATTCTTGAATTCCGCCGATATAAAATTTGTTAACCAATCCATAAACGGACGTTTGACGTAATTTAATACAAGTGATTTAGAATAGAAGAAAACAAAGGGGCAGCAGTGCCAAAAACCAGGGTTTTATTCTTATGCACGGGTAATTCAGCCCGCAGTCAGATGGCAGAGGCCATCCTGCGCAAGCGCGCCGGAGATTATTTCGAAGTGTACAGCGCTGGCCTGGAACCAAAGGGGTTGAACTCCAACACGCTGCGCGTTTTGAATGAATCTGGGATCGACACGTCGGAACTGCGTTCTAAGGCTCTGACCGAATTTATCGGTAAACAACACTTTGGCTATCTGATCACCGTCTGTTCGAAGGCGGAAGACAAGTGCCCGATCTTTCCGGGCATGGGCATGCGGCTGCACTGGCCGTTCGATGACCCGGCAGATTTTCACGGCAACGAAGAAGAAACACTGGCGGTCTTCCGTGAGGTACGCGACCAGATTGATGCAACCATAAGCGAGTGGCTGGGCGCGCAGGGGGTCATGAGCGCATAAGCTGGAAAATCTGTTCAGCGGTGTTGGCTCAAAAGCAGGGACGTCCGGGAAGACGCCCCTGCCACCGTTAATGACTATGGTTGTGCGATAAAAATCTGAAGGCTTGCGATCAGGCAGGGGTAGCAGAACATGCAAATACAAATATCTAAAATTTAAATTAGCTATCAAAGTGGTAATATAGTCCTATCTTATTTGCACTATCTACTAAAAGTGCTAATATGGGATTGCCATATTTAACCTTTGTTTGCCGATGGAAATTGCACAATGAACCCCAAAGAATTTCATAGCCATGCCGCCGGGAAGGCCGTACTCACCCTCACTGGTTTTTGGGCGTTTTTACCCAATCCGCTGCCGCCAGAATTAACTTGGTCGTTACCGCTGGTCACCATTCTGGGGGAGGCTGAACGGGATCTAGGCCGATTGGCAGCTCTGGTCAGCTCATTTCCGTTTCCAAGCCTATTGATCCAGCCGTTTATTCGCGATGAAGCAGTCATTTCCTCGCGCATCGAAGGTACACATGCCTCATTGGTTGATCTCTACACGTATGAATCCGCTCAACTTTCCTTCTTCGAGCGAACGGATGATGTCCGCGAGGTGTACAACTACGTTAGGGATATGGAGTACGGGTTGGAACGTTTGAAAACTTTACCGGTCAGTTTGCGTTTGATCCGGGAATTGCACGCCATCCTGACCGAAAATGTTCGCGGGGGTACGCTGACCCCTGGAGAGTTCCGGCGCAGCCAGAATTGGATCGGCCCGGTCGGGAGCACCCCGGACACTGCTGTTTTTGTCCCGCCGCCCGTGGACGAAATGCATCTGGCATTGGACGCCCTGGAGAAATTCATCCACACCGAAAATAAAATTCCAATTCTGATACGAATTGGGATGGTCCATTATCAATTTGAAGCCATCCATCCCTTCCTGGACGGAAACGGGAGGGTTGGACGGCTCTTGATCGTCTTGCTGTTGAACGAGTGGGGCCTGCTGTCGCAGCCGCTGCTCAATCTTAGCGCCTACATCGAACGCTATCGCCAGCAATACTATGACCTGCTCCTCCAGGTCTCACGGGAAGGAGATTGGGAGGCCTGGCTGTGTTTCTTTTTGCGCGGGGTGAGCGAACAAGCCCGTGCGAGTGTGTTCCGCATGGAACACCTGCAGAAGATACGAAACAAATACCAAGCCCTTGTGGACAAGAACCGCAATCCAAAGAGAATGTCGGCTGTGGTAGATTTCCTCTTTTCGCGGCCAATTGTATCCGTCAGGCAAGTATCAGAAGGTTTGGGAATCCAGTTCTCGACGGCTCAGGACTACCTGACGAAACTCGAACAAGCTGGCATAGTACGCGAGATCACCGGTTATGCCCGAAATCGAATTTTCCAGGCGGACGAAATTTTAAGTTCAGTGCAAGGATTGGATAGCCGTTAATTTTGCCAATGCAGTGCTGAACCAGAATGGTCTATCGGTTCGTGCGCCAACCTCTCACATGAGGGCAATGTTCTTGAATACCATCATCCGCTACAATCGGAAAATCGCCACCAGATAGCCCATTGTATATCCCAAACCGTTCGCCACACCATGCGCTACCATGCTGGTGGCAATCGAGCGAGAACGCCAGACCAACCACCCCTGAACGAGAGCGAGTAGAGGCACAATGAACCAAAAACTAATTGGAGCAGTGTTGATATAGTAGAGGTGCGCCAAACTAAACAGGCCGGCCTGGAAGAGCCAGATCCACACATCCCGCCAGCCATTCTTGCGCAAATAACCCCACAGGAACCCGCGAAAGACTGGCTCTTCGCTAACGGCAGCATACCCAATCTGATACGGAATGGTTTTTAGACCGTTGATCAAGACGGATAAAACAGAATATTTACCGCGGGGATCAGGCGGGGAAACCTGGAATGACATGGGATAAGCAATTATGAGGACCGCCACCAACCCGCCCAGAGCGCCCAGGAGCACCCACCGCAGATCCTGCTTTTGCACCGCCCCTTTAGTAAACAGACGGGTTCGAAAATGCCACAACAATCCCAGGGCAATGAGCCAGATGAGTAAGCCGGGGATTTTGGGAAATGCCAATGGAGAATTCAACCGCGCCAGGTTGGACAGGTAAATCGTCTCTAAGGGCTTAAAGAGGATTACCAGCCAGATGACGAAATTGGTAATGTGGTAATCGGGCAGAGAATGGCTTTCCCAGATGAGCAAGATTGCTGTGAGCAGGTAAGTGCCAACTTCGTAGGTTGGCGCAACCCAGGACACGCTGCTGAATGCCATCTGAGACGCGGTTACCAGATAACGCAGAATGAGCAGTGCCAGGATCAGCCCAAGAGTGACCCAGCGATGACCGCTGACGGTTTGAGTTTTTTGGGTTTCTGAAACGATTGCCATGCATCCCCCTTCCAGCTACGCACCTGTTCTCTTCGCTCCCCCGCGGAGTAAATGGACAAAAGTGCATTTGTCAGAATACAACCATTCTATGGGGAATTTACTCTGATTTCAATACCCCTGCGGGCACTGAAGCGAAGCCTTCCGGCCGATCCCATTCTTCCGCTTGCGCAGGTTTCTCCCCCGGTGGTAAACTTACACCAGAAAATCCAACCTGGGTTTTGAAGGAATCAATTACCTATGCCTGTAATTTACCCATTTACCGCCATCGTTGGGCAGGAGCGCATGAAGCGCGCCCTGGTTCTCAACGCCGTCGATCCGCGTATTGGCGGCGTGTTGATCCGCGGGGAACGCGGCACGGCCAAATCGACGGCCGCGCGCGCCCTGGCTGCCTTGCTGCCGCAAGTTAATGTGGTGACGGATTGCCGCTTTGGCTGCGACCCGGAACGCCCGATCACCTGGTGCACCGAGTGCCGTGAACGCTCCGCCCGCGGTGAAATCCTCCCATTCCATACCCGGTCCACCTCGTTTGTCAACCTGCCGATCTCAGCCACTGAGGACCGCGTGGTGGGCACGTTGGACATCGAAAAAGCCATCCAGAAGGGCGAGCGCCATTTCGAGCCTGGCGTTCTAGCGGCTGCCAATCGCGGACTGCTGTACATCGACGAGGTCAACCTGCTGGACGATCATGTGGTCGATGTGTTGCTCGACTCAGCGGCGATGGGCATGAACATTATCGAGCGTGAAGGTATCTCCTTCACGCACCCGGCGCGTTTCATCCTGGTAGGCACCATGAATCCCGAGGAGGGCGACCTGCGCCCGCAACTGCTGGACCGCTTTGCGCTCTCGGTGGAGATTTACGGCATCCGCGAGGCGCGCGAACGCGTGCTCATCATGGAACGCAACCTGGCCTTTGAGGCCAACCCCGAACAATTCCGCCAGGAATTCCTGGCTAAAGAAACTGAACTTTCCCGGCAGATCGAATTGGCCCGGAAGCTCATTGAAGAGGTTGGTTATTCCAGCCGCGACCTGCTCTCGATTGCGCAGTTAACCGCCTCGCTGCATGTGGATGGTCACCGCTCCGATCTGGTCATTCTTAAAGCTGCGCGCGCTCAGGCAGCCTTCGATGGGCGCCGCGCAATCAATGGACGCGACATTGCCCTGGCCGCTGAACTGGCGCTGCCACACCGTATCCGGCGCGGACCCTTCCAACAGGAAGAAATCACCATGGAGGAGCTGCAGGATCGCATCGAGGGGCTGCAAGGCGCCAGCTCGACCACCGGGCAGCGCAGCGAAGAACCGGTAGAAGCGGAAGACGAGCAAGCGCGCCAAAAAAAAGTATAACTGAGGGCGCGACCACCGAGGAAACGCTCCCTCAGGGAACCCCCAACCCCGGGCAACAAGACGACGTCTTCGACCAGCAGACCAGCAACTGGTGGGATGGCGGTGAGCGCGTGCGCGTTGGCCAACAGTTCGAACCGCGCCGCCTGGACACGCCGTTGGATAAAATGATGCGCCGCTTCCCCGGGCGGCGTTCGCGCACCCATACCGAGCGTAAGCGTGGGCGCTATATTCAGGCACGACCTTCAGCCGGTAAAGCCGATGACCTGGCCTTTGATGCCACTTTACGCGCAGCCGCACCGTTCCAGCGTGAGCGTGCGGAAGACCGCAAACGGGTTGCCTTTTCAGTAAAGCCCGGAGATTATATGCGGAAAATCCGCGTGCGCCGCGCGGCCAACCTGATCCTTTTCCTGGTGGATGCGTCCTGGTCGATGGCGGTGGCGGAACGCATGCAGGCCACCAAGGGCGCCATCCTTTCGCTGCTTACGGATGCCTACCAGCGCCGCGATCGGGTTGGGTTGATTGTCTTCCAGAAAGACCGCGCAACGCTGGTGCTGCAGCCCACTAATTCGGTGGTCTTAGCCAACCGCGCCCTGGTCGATATCCCGGTTGGCGGTAAAACGCCGCTTTCTGCCGGGTTGAAACTGGCGTATGATGTGCTGCGCCGCGAGCAACTGCTTCATCCGGATGTGATGCCGCTGCTGATCGTGCTGACGGACGGTGCGGGAAATGTTGCAATGGGAAAAATGGCGCCCAACGAGGAAGCCTACCTGTTTGCATCCCAAATCGCTGAGGACAAGGTTCACAGCGTGGTGATCAATATGGAGCATGTGGCCTTTGACCAGGGGCTGGCGCAGGCGCTGGCCGACAACCTTGAAGCGCCCTGTTATTCTTTGACCGAATTGAAAGCCGAAAACCTGTACTATGCCGTGCGACAGGAGATGACTCAGGCCGGTAATGCAGCGGATGAGCTGCGGCTTAAATGAGAATGCCCTCCCCCGATTTTTTTGGCATGCCGTGGCGCTCAATGGGTCAGCGCCGGTTCGGTTTTATTTACATGATTTCTGTCACTTGACCGTTCTCCTCGGGCAATGCTATACTCCAGTATAGTATATCTTCTTGAGGTGAACTCTGATGCCTGTGTATGAATATGTTTGCAGTAGCTGTGGCCAGCGCTTTGAAAAAATGATGCGTTTCAGTGAACTCGACCGCCAGCCGGAATGCCCCCAATGCCATTCGATCGAAACCCGCAAGCAAATTAGCGCATTCGCAACCCAATCCGCCGACGGGGGCTACAGCGCGAGCGCCAGTTCCTGCGGCACGTCGCACGGTGGGTTTAGCTGAGGTTAAGTTGATCGGCCTGCGTGTCAGGCTCAACTCACATCCATGCTCGAGTAGTCTTGCAAAATAAAGGCAGGGTTAGAATGAAAGTGCAGAGCGAAGAGACCCGCGTAGCCATGACCAACCGGCTGCACCGCATTCAAGGGCAGCTGCGCGGCGTGGAAACCATGCTTAATGAGAACCGCGAGTGCCGCGATGTGCTCCAGCAGCTGCTGGCTGCGCGTTCAGCGGTCAACAGCGCCATGCTGGCGTATATGGAAGCCTATATCAGCGAATGCCTCCTCGAACAACTGGAAAAAGGCAGCGACCGCTCGCAGCGTGAAAAATTGGCGACGGAACTGATCGGCATGTTGGAAAAAACCACCTGAGTAACCGGGAGAAACCATTGGGAACTGCAACCGTCCGCTGGGTAAGCGGTAAAAAATTCATTGGCACCGACTCCACCAACCATTCGGTGGTGATTTCGACCCCTGACGAAGGCGTCGGCATGAAACCCTCTGAACTGCTGCTGGTGGCTTTAGCCTCCTGCACTGCAGTGGACGTTGTCGAGATTCTGCACAAAAAACGCATCGAGTTGACCGGGCTGGAGATCAGCGCGGCCGGTGAACAACAGGCCGACCCGCCCTGGACCTTCCGCAAAATTCACCTGGTTTATCGAGTGCGCGGTAAAGGGCTGACGGTGGAAGCCGCAGAAATGGCTGTACGATTATCGGAGGAAAAATATTGCTCGGTTGCCTCCACGGTACGCGGCGTAGCGGAAATTACCACCGAGATCGTCATTCTGCCGGAAGAAGAAACCGAACCAGTTCTGGCTGTTTAATACAATTTCGAAGGGCTCTGCGCCACCCGCAGTACTGCCGGCCCGTTGAGCGCCGCATTTTTGACGTCCAGCAATGCCTCGTTGGCGTCTTCCAACGGGTATTCCGTCACGCTGGCAGCCAGAGGAATTTCAGCCGCCAGTTGAATAAATTCAAGGCCATCCTGGTGGGTTGCGTTGGCTACGGAACGCAGCGTGCGTTCGCCGTATAAAAGTTCATAGCGCATTTCAGGGATTGGCGAGCTGTACACCGCGTTGATCGCAAGGGTACCGCCAGGCCGCAGTTTTTCCAGCGCCAGAGGGATCAGCTTGCCGCTGGGCGCAAAACTGACTGCCCGGTCGAGCGGCTGAGGCGGCTTATCTTCCGCGGCACCAACCCAGACGGCGCCCAATTCTTCTGCGTGACGGCGGTGCTGCTGAGAACGGGTAAAAACATACACCTCGCAGCCCCAATAACGCGCAACCTGAATGGTCAGGTGGGCGCTGGCGCCAAAACCAAACAGACCGAGCCGTTCCCCCGGTTGCAGACCGGTCAACTGCAATGCGCGGTATCCGATGATACCGGCGCACAGCATGGGTGCTGCTTGCAGATCGGTCAGAGCAGGCGGCAACGGCAGCAAAAACTGCGTGTCTGCCAGCATGAATTCGGCAAATCCGCCGTCCACGTGGAACCCGGTGAAACACGCCTGTTTACACAGGGTTTCCTCGCCGCGCCGGCAGAATTCGCACACACCGCAGGTGGCATGCATCCATGGCACCCCCACCCTTTGCCCCGGCGAAAAGCTGGTTACTCTCTCGCCTACCGTCTCGATCTCAGCCACTACCTGGTGCCCCAGGGTGAGCGGCAGCCGGGGCGCGGTCAGGTCGCCCTCGGCGATGTGAAGATCCGTATGGCATACCCCGCAGGTCAACACGCGCAGCAGCACTTGGCCGGCGCGCGGGCGGGGAATATCGCTATGAACAAGCTCCAAAGGGAAATCTTCGACTGGAGCGGGTTTAATCAATCTAATGGCTTGCATAAGCCGGATTATAGCCTGGACAGAATAAATCAGGGATAAGTATGGACTTCTTCACGTTTTGATCTTTTATTTTGGTTAATCATGGATAGACAGATGGATTGTCGGGTCTCGAGGCTGCAAGAATGGTTGATAACCAAGGATCCACGCCGCCCCGCGACCCGACCTACAAATTATCTACGGCTAGTTTACGACATCGGCCCGACAAAGAATGGGCGCATCATCTCATTGTCCTCGTGCTCGACGATGTGACAGTGCCAGACATATAGCCCAGGCAAATCGAATGTTGCCTTGACCCGCGTCACCTCGTCTGGATAGGCGATGACCGTATCCTTCAACCCGGTCTCCCAGAGTTCAGGGCCGCGCACAACGCCATCCATGTCGACCCGGTCAACCACCTCAAACTGCACCTGATGGATATGGATCGGGTGGGCATCCATCGTAAAGTTATGAATTTCCCAAATTTCGGTCGCGCCAACATCCGGATTTTCCGTAATCTTGTGCATCCATTCCATCGGCATCGGCATGAACATCTCCGTGTCGGGATCCACAATGACAGTTCCTAGGACTGCCTCGCGTGGGCCAAATGGCTCGGAACTCAGGCAATCCTCAACAATGCTCCCGTCTTCTTCCCTGATTCTCACAGTTTTTGAATCCAACTCATTGAGCGAAAGCCTGCGGATCGCGGCAGTAGGTTCCGGCAGTGGAAGATGCGCTGGCAGCACTAGCTGGGCAACCGGGGTGCTCAGGTCCGGGGTCAACACCGACCCGACAATGAACTGCATCACCTGGCCAGTCGTGGCTGGATCTGCCACATCGAAATCATCATCGGGTACCCCACCGCCGAACGGCTCATCCGGGCCAAGGTTGAGCAGGGTGACCACCGTACCCTCCGGCAATCCACTGAAATCCATGATCACATCCGCGCGTTCAGCCGGCGCCATCAGCAGTTGATTGAGGGCCACCGGCGCGGGCAGGAAGCCGCCTTCCGCACCGATTTGATGGAAGGGAAGCCCGGCGTCGTTTTGCAGAATCAGGAAGCGCGAATTGCAGCCGTTGAGGAAGCGGAAGCGGTAGCGCTTAGCCTCAACATTCAGGTACGGCCAGGTATTGCCGTTGACAACGATCGTGTTGCCAAAAAATTCGGGATTCCAGATCGGTGAAATGTCACTGACCTCGTCGTCACAGGTGGCATCCGGGACGAACGGGATCTGCAGCTGCGACTTGTCCAATCCTTCAAAGAAGGCGCGGTTATCTGGATAGAACAGCGAGCCATCAGCATTGAACGAGCGGTCCTGGATGGCGATCGGGATTTCATAATAACTCATCCCGGGAAGATCCCCCAACGCCGGGGCTGGACCGGGCAGTACCCCAGGTAAGCCGGTGGCGCCATCTAAAACCCTATCGCTCGGTCCGCCGCGCAGCAGGTAGAAGCCTGCCGGCCCCGCGTACACGTTCAGGCGGGTCATGCCAAGGCTGTGATCGTGATACCACAGGGTTGTGGCGCGCTGGCTGTTGGGGTAGTCGAAGATCGATGTTCCGGCCGGCCAGGCGCCAGTGACTCCCGAAGCTTTTCCAGCGAATTTATCGTAATAGGTTCCGCCCCTGGCATACCCGGCTGGAATATTGCTGCCATCTGGCAAATACCAGGCCTCGGCATAGCCGTCGCTCTCTTCATAAGTATGCGCGCCATGTACATGGGTCACAATCGGAACGGGACCGGTATAGGCGTTTGGATCGGTACCGCGCGTGTCGGTACCACCTGGTCCACCTGGCGGATTCGCCCAGTGCAGGGTCTGATCCACCGTCCCCGCCAACAGGTGCGGCAGGTAGTTCCCGGTAAACGGATCCTTGAGATCGTTGACCCATTTTACCCGCAGTTTCGTGTTGTATTTGGCTTCGATGGTGAAAGCCGGGTAATTGAAAGTACCCGGGTGGTTGACAGAGCCGTAGCTCCACACGGTGGTGGCAGGCATGCCGGCTGGCAGGATCTGCTGTTGAAACTGGCGCACCGCGATTTCATAGTAATCGATATTTTTGCCCGCTTTTTGCTTGATCTTGGCAGTGCGCGGCATAGCTGGTGGAATCACCAGTGGCGTGACAAATTGCGGAATAGCGGTCGGAGGCAGCGTGGCGATGGCTGCTGCCAGCGCCCTGGTCGAAAGCCTGGATAAATCGATCTTAAAGGGCAGAAACAGACTGAATCCGCCCATGGCAGCCAATTTTAGAAATTCTCTACGAGTAGTCATGGTTCCCTCCCGATCAATCGAATGAAATATTTACGGTTGAAGAACGTGAAAACCTGACCTGATCCCATCCTCCATAAGACCTTTACCTCCCTTTCTGGCCCCTTGCTGGCTTCGATTTATTAATAAGTAGATCAAGCCCCACCGATGCGTTATTGACGGAACGTTATAAGGGCTCAACCCGTCGAACTTTTCTGTTAAACTACCGCAAATAGATTTGAATCTATTATAGGCTGTAGATCAGAGACTGCAATCGTACTTATTACGGATTCCAATATGGTATTTTCGCTAACTCACCCCCTAAATATGCGTAAACAAAAGGCGGGCGCCAGTCGATTGACTGACGCCTGCCCCTGCTCACTGGTTGCGAATTTGACTTCCAACCGGGTGATTTATTTTCGCGAAACACCTCTCCCTTATGGAGCGACCACAAACCATACGCCGCCCACACCCTGACCGACAGTATCACCAGGAGCCGCATCACTGATGTAGTAATACAACGGCAGGTCGTTATAGGTCACCTGCAGTGACCCGTCGTCGCGGGTGATGGTGCCTAATTTACTGGCGGTCACGCCGTCATCGGCGCGCGGGTCGCCGCTGGTCAACACTGGCGGCCAGGCCGTCAAACAGGCGTCTTTGCAGTTGCTTACGCCTGGCGTGTCTTTAGTGTACAGGTAAAGGGTCATGCCTTTTTCATCCACCAGGAAAGTGCCCAGCCCGGTCTTACTTGAGACTTTAATTTCGATTCCCGTGCTGCTAACTTCGGTGGTTGGTTTGCTGTTGGATGCCTTGCCGTAATCATCATAGCCACCGCTATCGTCTGAGGTGCTTTTCGACTGACTGCTACCGCCGGTGACGTTGAACGCTGGTGAGATCATTTGGCCATCGACCTGCACCGGTGCATCCGCGCCAGGGAATTCATACACGCCAACCTGACCGGCGTCGGTGTGCAGCATGGCGTACAGAACCGGCGTGGCTTCGGAATCATCCACTGTAACAATCACATTCGTATTCACGCCAGCTTTGACCGGCGCGTACCCTAAAACAGCGCCTGGTTTCCCGTCTGTTTGGACATGGATAACCAGCCAGCCAGAGCCCGGGCTGTCCACTTCGGCAATCGTCAATTGGCCGCCGTCCACGGATTGATCCGTGACGGTTACCTTAGCTGCGGTTTCAACCGCTGCCATGGTCGGCACGGCAGTGGGCAATGTATAGTAGGCGTTTGCGGTCGGGGCAGCAGGGGCGCCCTGGTCGCCTGCAACCGGCTGACAGGCGGTAAATACCAGCGTCGCCAGGACCACCAACCCAAATATCCGGTATACCATTGTTTTCTTCGTGTCCATTCGAAACATCCTCCTAAATCTACCTCAAATAATCAAGTTACATATGATTACGGAGGAGAGCATGGAGCGGATGTATCGCTTGGGCTAAAGCGAGAATTAATGAGTACGGGGCGCACCGGTGCTTCGACAGGCTCAATCACAGATTGCCCCACCCGCAGGGTGCCCTGTGCGTGCGGGCAGCAGCCAGCTGAGCTGTATTTTGTTTTCGAAAATCAGGGGGATGGCGTGATTAAAACGACCCGCCAAGCACTTTGTCGCCGGTGGGAGCCGAGCTGCCGCCAGCCGGTTCGACCGTTACGCCAAAATCGGAATAAGCATCCAACGGCAGGGGCGCCCTGATGACCAGCGCGCCGTACCCCCAGGAGTCAACCGAAAATACCCCACCGCTGGTCCGCTGACCATCGAGGATGAGCCACAGTTGATACTGCTGCTCTTTGTCCAGTTCTGGCAGAGCGTCCACCACCAGCGTGCCAAACCGGCCGTTATCCGTCACGATCATCACCCCGTGGGCGGTATCAGCAGGCCCGGTGCCTGCCAGGCTGACCACCTGGAAGCTGGGTACAGGTGTATTTTGTGCAAGTGTGCGCACCTGGTTCCACAATATCAGATTGCTGACCACCAATAACACGATGACGGCAAGTGCTGCCACGCCCCAGGCCGGTTGTAAATTTCTCAGCCAATCCCCCCAATTCATCGAGCGAGTCGGCGTTCGGACGGTAGCGATCCGCGCAAGAATGGCGCTCTTCAACTGCGGAGCGGGTTCCACCTGTGCTACGCTCAGCGCCAGGTTGGCTGCAGCATCCTGCAGCGCGGTAACTTCCGTTCGGCATTCCGCGCAGACAGCAAGATGCCGCTCGACTGCATGGCGTTCAGATTCTTCCAGGCAGTCCAGCGCATATGCCGGTAATTCGTCAATCAGGTGTTGCTGAATCATCGATAAAAAATCTCTCTTCGTTCCATTATTACGTATGACAGAAAGGAATAGATCTCAGCGGCCAGTGAGCTCACCGTCTTCTAAAATGCGGCGCAACTTTTGCAAACCAAGCCGCACGCGAGTTTTCACCGTTCCAAGAGGCTGGTTCAAGGCTGCCGCCATTTCCGGCTGGCTTAGCCCTTGAAAATACGCCAGGAATAGCACTGCCCTCTGTTCCTCCGGTAGATCCGCCAGGGCAAGGCGTACCTGCTGTTTATCGGTTTTCGCTTCAACCTGTACTTCTGGCAGCTCTTCTCTCCCACCAGAAAGGACCAGATCTTCCAGTGGGTCCTCCAGCATGTGCCCATCCGGTCTGACGTTCCTGCGGCGTAATAAATCGATCGACCGGTAGCGGGTAATGCTGGTTAACCAGGTGGTAACTTTGCCCAACGCGGGTTGGTAGGTGGCCGCGTTGTTCCACACTTGAACAAAGACATCCTGCGTGATCTCTTCAGCCGCCGAAGTGTTCCCGACCATGCGCAGCGACAGGCTGAACACCAACCGGCCGTAACGATCGTAGAGGATGGCAAGTGCGTTGGATTGTGCGCTGGCGATTTGATGCAGCAGATCTTCGTCCGAAGGAAACATGGCGGAGCGGGCCTCTTGCTATATTATATCCAGCTATCCGTTGATTATCCGCTCTTGATCCATATTGTTTAGGTATATCGAATCCTTTGTAAAAAAGCGAGAACTCTTCTTGTCCTTTGGAAATTGTTCCGCTATAATTCAAACAAATGTTCGATCATTAAAGGGGATTGTATGCCGGTCAACTACCAGCAGGTTCAGCAACAGGTACGGGAGCAAGTGAAGTTAGCCCCGGCGCGGCAAAAGCAGCAGCGTGAGCGGTTGGATCGCGCGCATGAGTTGCTGGCGCGTCATGCAGACGACCTTACTTACCTGCAGGATAAAGTCGCGCATGCAGCCTCCCATGACAAGGGTTTGCGCTGCGCTGTTCCGCTGACCGAATCATTAAACCAGACCCACATAGCTGCCACCCCCGGCGCTTACCCGGTGCTGCTGGCAGCCGACGGGTCGCAGGTCAACCCCAACCGCCACGACGCGGTCGAATTTGGTCTGGTCAATGTTGGCGTCATCCGCATGCAGCCGGCCCAGGCGACCACTCCGCGCGAGATCACCAGCAGCGAGTTGTTCCTATACCAACTGCCGGAAGACGATACCGGTCCGCTTACCGAGGAACTGGTCGCATTGATGCGCGATTATAAAGAACGCAAGGAACTGGCCAGTCTGGCGGCTGCCGAGGCGGGTACGGTCTTGACCCTGACCGACGGACCTCTGGAGCTATTCCGCGAGCCGAAAGGCGATCCGCGTTTCGACAGGCTGTTTGAAGAATACCTGGACGTCATGGAAAGCCTGGCCTCGATGAACACGATTACCGCTGGTTATGTGGACAAACCCGGCTCCGATCTGGTGGTGCGCCTGCTCGAGCTGGCGCTTTACCCGGATGAAGCGCTGCAAAAAGCGGGCAAGGATCGCCCACTCGGTGGATTGCGCGACATCGATCTGTTCCGCGATAGCTTGAATCCCGGGGAGCGGACGGCCATCTTTGCCATTCAATCCCCCTCCGCCGAGAAATTCAAGCAGCGTCTGGAAGGTCAAATGGCGCTGCACTTCTTCTATCTCAATGTCGGACGCGCCGAAAAACCGGGTTTGGTGCGCGTCGAATTGCCAGCCTGGGTCAGCCGGCAGGCCGACCTGGTGGAACTGCTACAAGCCACCCTGCTGCAGCAATGCCGCCAGATGGGCACGCATCCGTACCCGTATGCGCTGCACCGCGCGCACGAAGTGGCGCTGGTCAGCTTTCAGGAGAAGCAGAGCTTGCAGGTGATGATCGAGGCCGAGCTGCGTCGGGCAGGTGCAGAAACGGGCGAAAAATCGTATAAACAATCGCACAAAGATTTGGAAGGCCGCAAGAGGTACGGAGCATGAGCGCAATCGAAATCGGACGGTTACTGCGCGCCGGTACGACCGGCTGCGTGATCGGCTGCCGGGTATCGCAACTGGATATTCCGGTCTTTGGCGGATTGGTGAGCATCCCGCTCGAGTCGGGCTATCAGGTGTATGGCCTTATTCATGATATTCACATCGATGATGACGGATTGGTGCGACAACTGGTTACCACGCCGAACCTGAGTGAGGATGTCCTGCTCGACAACCGCATCAATCGCAATGTGCCGGTGGAAATTAGCGTGCTTTTCTGCGGTTACGAGCAAGCCGGGCGCATCAGCCACTTGCTGCCGCCGCGCCCGCCGCTTTCGCTGGATGCCATTTATACCTGCAGCCCGGAAGAATTGGTGCGTTTCACCGGGACCGGGCAATTCGGCTATTTCCGGCATATACTGCGCAACGAAGAGGTTCCTCTTGGTGAGCTGCTGGCAGCCCACCTGGAACAGGCCAGTCTGGCGCATGCCGCGGCCGGTAACTCTGCCTGGATCTGCAGCGCCACCCAGGAATTGATCACCTTGCTGCGGGACGATTACCCCAGCCTGGTAGGCGTGCTCTCCGCCTTACGCGACGCGCAAATAGCGAATTTTTAGTTTACGGGATTTGTTACGTCACCCGGTGTCTTTTTCGCAACCCGCTGCTGTTTGCGAGCACGGCGCTGCTGCTTTTCGCTTTCCTTGCGTTCGCGGCGATTCTGCTTTGCAATCGCGCGCTGCTCACGGCGGTCGCGGGTGTAGTTGTCCTGCGCCGATAAATCAATACCGGTCGTGACCGCCTGATAGAAGAAGAAGATCAGCAGGAGTAAGCCCAGCCCGGCGATCACCACATCGTAATAGGTGAACTGGCCAAAGGGCGCAGGCAGTTTGGGGTTATTCGAAAAATAAATACCGATATTTGCCAAAATACCGATGACCCGGATCTCGGTCGGCCCAATTTTCCACAAGGATATCTGGAATACCCCTTTGGTCACCATGATCAGATACACCAGAATGGAAATGTTCAAATAGGCAATCAAGCCGATCAGCGCCACGCGGAAATCGACATAGGGTGACAAACCCAGGCCGACGAAGACCAATATCTCACTGAGTGTATCGGTCACATGGTCAACAAAAAAACCGTAACGCGGGCGTTCGATGTGGCGGTACCGCGCCAGGCTTCCGTCCAGACTGTCGCCGAACCAATTTAAGAGAATACCAAAGGTGACCAGCCAGAGAAAGTTTTTATTATAAGTTGTCAACCAGAAGCTGATACATATCAGAACGGCTGCAAATAAGCCGATCCCAGTCAACCAGTCGGGGGTGATCCAACCCGGCATTTTTTTTGCCAGCCAGGCCAGTGCAGGCCGTTCCAGAGGACCTAGTAAGATGTCATTAATCCGCTGGTGGTGTTTTAATTTTTCTTCTTCCATCTCCCTGATCCTCCAAGCTCATTATAGCCTTTCGATAGTAGAAATACCACCCCAACGATCTAATTTGGCATCCAGAGGGTTGCCATCACACCGGCACTTCTCGTTCTGCCTCGGGAAAAACCGGATAAAACATACACCAATCGGTTGGCCGCGGACGGATTGCATCCTCAGCATACTTCAATACGACCTCGGCATTGCCAACCAACTCACTGTCTCGGTCCGAGCCCGCTCGGGCTATTATCGGGTCCGAGCAGAGTAGGCCATAGCGGCCGCCCGGTTTGGAGATACAGGCGACTATGATGATGGGCGCGCCGGTTTGCAACGCCAGTTGAACATAAGCCACCGGCAACGGCGCAAGCCGGCCAAAAAAGCGTACCATGTGGCGCGACTGCGCCAGGGGGCGGTCCACTCCGGTCAAAACGGTACCGCCATTGCGCAGCCGTTCGCGCGCTTTTTGAAACGCCTCCACGGACATTGGCGTGACTTCGATGCCGCTCTCCTGGCGAATTTTATTTTGCAGTTGATATCCGCTGGGCGGCTGCGGGAAGGACAATATTTGATATTCCAGTCCGCGTAGCGCCAGCGCCCGGCCTGCCATTTCGAAATTGGAAGTGTGCACGGTGACGAATAACCGGGGTTGTTTGTCTTGCTTCGCCTGATCGAATAAGGTTTGGAAGCTCGGCTCAAAATCCACCAGGTCGAGCACTTTATTCGGCCGGTTCAGGTTGTGGTAAAAGTCCCACAGCGATCGCAGGTGCTTGCGAAAGGTTTGCTGAACCTGTTGGTCCAGGGCTTCGGCGCTCAATACGCCGTTGCTGGCAACCCAAAGGTTGGTGCGCAGCGCCCGCGTCATTGCGCTGTCCCGATTGCGGCTGATCTCATCTGCAATCAGCCGGGCCAATGGCCTGCCAATGAAATTTGGCAGGCCTTTACCCAATGCCAGGCCGGCAGCGATGGCGAAGCGGGTGTTTGCCAGGTTTTGAAGGTTAATCTTTGTCCGGGTCATCGAAAAGCTCGATTTCCTTACTCTGTGGTAATTCCTGCATGGCAGCGTTGATGCGCTCCTGCAAAGTCTGACGGCTTGGCCGTTTTTTCCCCATGCTCTTTAACGAATCCAGGAAAAATGCGGTGAGCTCCTTTGTGAGCGCATTAACCCGATCTTTGGATAATTTTTCTCCGCTTTGGAACCAGGTGGCAGCAGCGTAGCCCATCACCACACTGGTCGATGCAGCGATGGCTGCACCCAGCAGCCAACCTGGCGGCCCGCCCAGCTTGCTCAACTCGGTAAACAGCGTGCGCGCCAGCAGCCCCAGTCCAAATGTGGCTGCCAGCTCGCGGGCGCGCTGGATGGTGACACGGTAATTGTAAATGCGCGCGATGCTCAACACCATGGCTGACTGGATGATGATCAGCGGCGCAAAGTCGATGATTGGCAACGGGGTCAGCGCGATTACCGCCGAGACCGAAGCGGCGCTGACAATCGAGCGCCAGGCCAACTGCCAGCGGTATTGCGGCAGTCCGCGCCCGAGGGCGGCAACCATTTCCGGCTCGGTGGCGGCAATTGCTGTCAGGATTTCCGGAATGCCTTCGCCGGTTTTAGCGATTAACGGTAGCACCTGTTCAACAGTTAATCCCAGGTTTTGGGCTGCGCGGGCAATCACTGCCGGAGATTCTTTGCGCACCAGGTCAATTTTGTTCAGCGCGATCACATAGGGTTTCCCCAGCGCGCGCAGCCGGCTGAACAAGTTCAGTTCGGACTGCTTGATTCCCTGAATAGCATCAAAGACTATGATCAGGAAGTCCGCCTGCTCAGCCGCCTGCAGCGCCTCAGCCTGTTCTCGTGCGCCAACATCTCCCACTGCATCCGCACCGGGCGTATCGATAATGGCAAACAATCCGGCATCAGCCTGCTGATTCGTGCGGGTAGTGCCCGGCAGCGGGCTGGTTTCTGCCCGGTCGGTTTTTTGATGAATGAACTGGTTGTACAACGTTGATTTGCCGACATTGGTCGGACCTACGATTGCCACCCGATGTTTTTGACCGAATGCCATGCGCAACTGTTGCGTCGACAACCGCAACAGCAAGCGCACCAGGTTGGAATTGGACGGCAGGCTGCTCAGCAGAGAAAGAAATCCCTTCCGGTCCGCTGGGGAAAGGGAATCCCAGACTACGCGTAAAATGTCGCGTGATTCTGGGGGCATTTTTTTTATTAATTCATCGATGGTAACCATGACAAACCCCGCAAGACTTATTTTCTTTGAGTTTACTACCAGGCAGCTTCTTGTCCTATTATAACTTGCTGTAGTTCAGCAACGCGCGGAACGCGAATGGATCAAATCGAACGTACCGGGGGATGATTGGACGGATGGACGTGGATGGATCATTGTTCCAGCGAAGTGCCTGGGGCAGCTGCGCGCGTCCAACCATGTTTGACATGCCTATGTGAATAGGATAGACTATTTTTAGCAGTCGTCGGTCGGTCCAATTAGCTGTCTTCATCCCTTATAAAGGAGCGAACTCTGTGAATGGATTGGATTACCTCGATTTACTGAAAAACCACATCGATATCACCCGGGTCCCGTTTAGCGACCGGGGCTCGCGCTTGCTGGTATTCCGTTACCCCCAATTGAGCGGTCTGTATGTCAAGCTGGCCGAACGCCTTACGCAGCTGGACAGTAACCTCGAAGCTTACCTGCACCGCCCTCCGTTTATTCAGGGCTTATATCTCACCGACCTGGACGGCGCTGAGCTGGACTTCGAGATCGACACCAGCCCTTCCGTCATCACCTTCCACACCCGCATCGGCGATTTCCACCTGACCTTTCAGGATGAACGCAGCCTCTCTTTCGGTTATCCGCCGGATGTGCGCGCCGGAATGCGCTTCCGCGTGTTCCCGCAATACTGGAAGAGCACCCCGCAAGGCGGAAAATTCATGTCGGTGCGCAACGTGACTTATTCGACCACCGGTGTTTTGGAACGCAACCAGATCACGCCGGTCGAAGGCGGCTATGAAGTGGATATTCTGGTCTCTACCGGGCAGGATTGCGCCGTAGTTATCAGCATCCAACCCTCGCAGCAGCCCGAGCAAATAATAAGACCTTTCTCTATGGCGCTGCAGGCCGCCCAGCAACGATGGGAAAGATGGTTTGGCCGTGTTCCCCCTGTCCAGCCGCAGTACCAGCGAACCTATGCTTACGCCTGGTGGGTGATGGCCAACAACCTTATCAGTCCGCAAGGTATGGTCACGATGGAGGCGATGGCGCCCTCCAAACTCAATTATGTGGGACTCTGGCTGTGGGATAATGCGCTGCATGCGCTGGCCTACCGCCACGTCGATGCTGATCTGGCGCGCAATCAGATTCGGTCCATGTTGGCGCATCAACTTCCCAACGGCATGCTGCCGGATGCCGTATTCGACGACGGCGTGGTTGCTTCCATCGATCACCCGATCACCGGGGAGGTAACCAAACCGCCCATTTTAGCCTGGTCAGCCTTGAAGCTGCATGAGTCGGACCCCAACCTGCAATTTTTGCAGGAAATCTATGCGCCGCTGGTTCGCTTGAATGCCTGGTGGTTCTCGATGAACGACGACGACGGCGACGGCCTGGCGCAGTACAACCACCCTTATTCCTCCGGGTTAGACGACAGCCCGCTGTGGGACGAGGGCATGCCGGTTGAATCGCCGGATTTGAATACCTATCTGCACAATCAGATGATTTGTCTGGCGCAGATTGCGGATAAGCTCAACATGCAAACCGAAGCTGCCATGTGGCGCCGGCGGGCGGCATCGCTGGTGCAGCGCATGATTCAGGATTTCTGGGATCCGGAAGCGGGTTTGTTCTGGGCGCTCCGGGACGAAAAACCGGTGCGGGTGATGACGCCGTTCAACCTGCTGCCGTTATGGACAGGCTCTTTGCCGCAGGAAATAACCGCTCCTTTGCTGAACCATCTTACCAACCCCAAGGAGTTTTGGGGAGCGTACTGTCTGCCCACAGTCGCGCGCAATGATCGCCATTACGACCCAGAAACCATGTGGCGCGGCCCCGTCTGGGCCAACGTGAATTACTTTTTCGTCGAAGCACTGCAGAAAGTGGGCAAGGTCGATCTCGCCGCCGAACTGCGCAGCCGGACCTTGAACATGGTTATGGCGCAAGACGACATTTATGAGTATTACAACGCTGAAACCGGCGCTCCTCCGCCGCGTGCAGCCAATATCTTCGGCTGGACATCGGCGATTTTTATTGATCTGGCCATTCAAGCCAGCCAGGAATTATCTGTAGAAAAGAGTTCAGGATGGTCCAACCGGAAGGAATAGTTTCATCCCGGAGGAATGGCAAGGAATGGCTGCAAGACCGCTCGATTATGGTGGTCTCCAACCGCGCTCCAGTCAGCTTTTTTCAGGACGATCAAGGTGACCTTTTATTCCAACGCAGCGGGGGCGGTCTGGTCACTGCGCTCACGGGCCTGGCGGAGAACGTCGAGATGACCTGGGTGGCAGCCGCTGCCAACTCGCTGGAAACTTCCTGGCAATCCGGCCAAATATCACTGGGTGAAGGCGCTCCCTCCATTAACTTGCAATTGGTGCCGCTCTCCCCTGAGGTGTATGAAGGCTATTACAACGTCATCGCCAACCCGCTGTTGTGGTTCTTGCAGCATTCCATGTGGAACTTCATCAGTGCGCCTACCATTACCCGCGCCACATGGGATGCCTGGGAACAGGGCTATGTGGCAGCCAACCGCGAATTTGCCGCGGTCATTGCCCACCGCTTGAAGGCTGAAAAAACCCATACCCTGGTCATGCTGCAGGACTACCACCTCTATCTGGTGCCGCGGCTTTTGCGTAACCTGCTGCGCCGCCGCCGGAACTACACCCTGACATATTTTGTTCACATCCCCTGGCCCGGTTCCGAGGATTGGGGGTTTCTGCCGGCTGGAATGCGTCAGCCTATTTTGGAAGGCCTGACGGCGGTTGATTTGCTTGGGTTTCAGACGCGCGAGGATGGCCTCAATTTTTTACGCACAGTCGAGACTTTCCTGCCGGGGTCGCATGTCAGTTACGGACGCGGACGGATTGCCTATCGCAACCACGTGACCCATGTGCGCGACTTCCCCATCTCGGTGGATGTTACGGCAGTACAGCGCCTGGCAATTTCCACCGAAGTGCAGCAGTTGGCCGCCCAACTGGAAAAAGAAATCGATGGCTATCCGTTGATCGTGCGCGTTGACCGCACCGAGCCAAGCAAGAATATCGTGCGCGGCTTCCAGGCCTTTGGCGAGATGCTCGACTTGCACCCCGAGCACTGTGGGCGGGTAAAATTCTATGCATTGCTCGTCCCATCCCGCCTGAATGTCGAAGAATATCAAAATTATCATGACGAGCTGACCGCCGCTGCCGGGTGGATCAATTCACGCCACGGCACAAGCGAGTGGGAGCCGGTGCGCATTTTGACCGGCGAAAGCTATCCGCGAGCCATTGCGGCGCTGCAACTGTACGACGTGCTGCTGGTTAATTCGATTGCTGACGGTATGAACCTGGTCGCCAAGGAAGGCCCGCTGGTCAACCGCCGGGATGGGGTTGTGGTGCTCTCGGAACGAACCGGGGCGCGCCAGCAGCTCGAGTCCGGCGCGTTGGTGATTTCTCCGTGCGATGTGTATGCCACCGCCGAAGCGCTGCATCTGGCATTGACCATGCCCGCTGAAGAGCGCGCCCAGCGCGCCGCCCGTTTGCGCCGGCTGGTGGAGGAGCACGATATTAACGATTGGCTTGCCAGCCAGGTTGATACCCTTCAATCCTTGGGGTTATAAACTATAATCTCTCCCAGAGATGTCCTGATGACCATGAAAACTGCCCTCCTGCACTATTCGGCTCCACCGGTCATTGGCGGCGTGGAAGCCGTCATGCTGGCGCACGCCCGTCAATTTGTACAGGCTGGAATGCCGATTGCCGTCATTGCCGGCAGCGGGGCTGCCTCAGCTCTGCCGGCAGGCTGTGAGTTCTTCCCGATTTCCGAAATGGATACCCAGCATTATGAAATTCTGCGGTTATCCGCGGCGCTGGAACAAGGGCAAGTCCTGGCGGAATTTGAAGCGCTCACCCAGCGCTTGACAGATGTGCTGCGCCCGGTGGTCACACGATTTGACCGGCTGCTGGTGCATAACGTTTTGACCAAGCATTTCAACCTGCCGCTGACCGCCGCCTTATTCCGGCTGATGGACGAAGGCGCTACCCACGGAGTCTATGCCTGGTGCCATGACCTTACCTGGACCAGCCCGACCTCGCGCAGCAAGGTTATGGAAGCATATCCCTGGAATTTGCTGCGCACAGCGCGCCCGGACGTCTCTTATGTTGCTGTGTCCATGCAGCGCCAGAAGGAAACCGCCGAAACCTTTGGCCTGCCATTGGAAAAGGTGCGTGTGATTTATAACGGAGTCGACCAGCAGGCGCTACTGGGAATTTCGCCGGAAACCAGTACGCTGGCTGACCGGCTGGGAATTTGGGACTCAGACCTGGTGCTGCTCATGCCGGTGCGCATCACGCAGGCTAAAAACATCGAATATGCAATGGAATTGATGGCGGCTCTGAAACGCAGCGATTACCGGGCGCGCCTGGTAGTTACCGGCCCACCTGATCCGCATGAGATCAACGGGGGAGCTTGTTTTCAGGAATTGCTCGACCTGCGCCGCCGCATGAATCTGGAACAGGAATTTCGCTTTGTGTATGAATCTGGTCCCAACCCGGCTCAACCCTACCAAATCGATCAGGCAAGCGTAGCGGGCCTGCTGCGTTTGAGCGACTTGATGTTCATGCCTAGCCACCACGAAGGGTTTGGCCTTCCCGTTCTGGAAGCCGGTTTGGTGGGAGTCCCGGTGGTCACTACAGCCGTGCCGGCAGCCCTTGAAATTGCACTCGAGGATGCATTCGTCTTTTCGTTAAATACCGCGCCGGATATGCTGGCCGAACAACTGTTGAACTGGATCGAGGAAAATTCTCAATACCAGTTGCGCCGCCGCGTTCGCCGGGATTTTACCTGGCAGGCGATCTTCCAGCGCGAAATTAAACCCTTACTTGAGGGCAGCCGTTGACGGGTGCAGCCTGGCAGGATTTTTTACTGCGTCTGGCAGGCGCAAGCAAAGTACGTTTGCTGTTGGACTATGACGGCACCCTGGCAGATTTTGCCCCCTCACCAGACGTAATTCTACAAGACCCGGAGCTGATCTCATTGCTTTACCGCATGGCGACCCGGGATAAATTCCTGCTGGCAATCGTCAGCGGGCGCAGCCTGCAGCACCTGCGCGAATTACTGCCCTTCAAGGGGATGCTGCTGGCAGGCACCTACGGTCTGGAAATGCAGTTGCCTGACGGCTCCTGTCACGCCGCTGTGCCCTTCGAGCAGGTGCGGCCAACAATGGAGAGGATAAAACCCCACTGGCAGCAGCTGCTGGACGGTCAGCACGGCTTTTTTCTGGAGGACAAAGGCTGGGCACTGGCGCTGCATGCACGCTTTGCCGCGCCGGAAGATGCCCGGAAGGTGCTGGCAACCGCCCGCAATGAAATTGAGGCGTTCTCGCCCGGGCCAGCATTTACCATCGAGCATCGCCTTCGTTTTCTGGAAATCTACCCGGTCGAAGCCAACAAACGCCGCTCGATCGACCGCATCCTGACACAATACACGCCGCCAGACGCCTTGCCCGTTTTTGCCGGCGATGATGCGCACGACGAAGAAGCTTTCTCTCCTGTTTTAGACGCTGGGGGCTATTGCATTCGGGTTTCGCGGGATGCAGTCGAGACCCGCGCTCAATTTCGACTGGAAACTCCGGCGCAGATGCGCCAATGGCTGGCCTGGCTGGAGAACGCTTGAACTTGAAGATCGAATCGCGAGTTAAATCTCGATCTCAGCCACCGAGTTGAAAACGCGCTGCGGCTGGTAAGGGTAATCGTTAATTTGCTCACGGGTGGTAACGCCGGTCAGCACCAGAATCGTTCCCATGCCGGCCTGAATACCAGCCACAATGTCCGTATCCATGCGGTCGCCGATCATAACGGTGTCTTCGGAGTGCACACCCAGATGATTCAGCGCGGCGCGCATCATAAACGGGTTGGGCTTGCCAATAAAGAACGGGGCGCGGCCGGTAGCCTTTTCGATGAGGGCCGCCATGGCTCCGGTCGCCGGGACGATGCCGTGATCGGTTGGGCCGGTTGCATCCGGATTTGTCGCGATGAAGTGCGCGCCCTCATTGACCAGCCGTACTGCCCGGGTGACTTGCTCGAAGTTATAACTGTTAGTCTCCCCGAGCACCACGTAATCCGGTTCGAAATCGGTCAGGATATAGCCCACTTCGTGCAAGGCGACCATCAAGCCGCTTTCGCCAATGGCATAGGCTTTGCCGTTCGGTCTCTGGTTATGCAAAAAGCGCGCGGTCGCCATCGCCGATGTGAAGATATCATCCTTATTAATGGATAATCCATTGCGTTGCAAGCGGTGAGACAAATCCTGCGGGGTGAGCAGCGGATTGTTGGTCAAAAGCAGGAACTTGTGTCCCTTCGACCGCAGCCGGTCAATGAATGCATCGGCGCCCGGAATGATCGTATTGCCTTTGATCAGCACGCCGTCCATGTCGATTAAGTAATTGGTTTTGCCCAAGGATCGCCTCTCCAGCCTAACATGATAACGGGGATGAGAAATTTTAATCAGAAGTTAGCCCATATCGCCGGGTGAAATGACTTTGATATCGCCGACCAGTGCCGTGACTTCCACCAAAAGTTTTCGTTCAGCCTGCGCAAACTCCGGGGTGGCCAGTTGCACGCTGTTGAGGAAATTATCCTGCTTGGCGCCCAGCCACTTGATGGAATTGACCAGGCCGTTGGCCGTCAACTGCAGCCCCATGTTTGCCGCGGGGCGCAGCACGATGTCGCCAACCAGGGAATAAATATGGATGTGCGTTTCGCCAGCGGGCACCTCGGCCTGGCTAAAGTCGAGTTTAACCTCGCCTACTCCCGACCAGATTTCCACCGGCTTGACCGCCCAGACGCCGCTGCGTTGGAATTCCCCCAGCAGGTTGAATTCGACCGCAGTGCCGTCTTTGGCCATCTTTGGGCGCGCCACCACCCACAACCCGATCAAAATCAAACCGACCGGGAAACAAAAACTGCCCAATTCAATGCCCGTCAGGTTGCTGACCAGCGCCAGCAGCCCGAAGAGGATGAGCAAAACGCCAAGGAACATAAAGCCGCGCGAGCGCATCCAACCCTCCCTTTTCTGATTAACCAGGTACCGGCGCTATGCTTTTACGATATCAGAATAAAGCCGGTTTGCCAAGGTGAAACAGGTGACAGATATCCTTTGCTTGTTCTGTTGTTCGATAAGCTCAATGCGTGCCTAAAATATAAACCCACCCCAAAAGGCGTCCTCAATGCCTCCTTCCCATTCAGCCGCGAGATTGCCTTCCAAAAATCATACCGAACGGTTTGTTTTACTTGCGCTATTTTCAACCTTTGAGTATACTGGTTATGCATTCGGCCGGCCGCTAACGTCATGACTTCATCACACTGCCGGCCGATTTGTTTATGGTCATCGCAGCTCAGGGAGAGGGACATGTCACCCGTAAAAATCATCACCGACAGCAGCGCTTATTTGCCCGAGACCTACGTCAAACAGTACGGCATTCACGTCCTGCCGCTGACGCTGCATTGGGAAGGCAAGGACTACCGGGATGGGGTGGACATTTCAGCCAGTGAATTCTACAAATTAATGGAGCAGTCCAATTCACTGCCGAGCACCAGCCAGGTCTCGGAGTATGCCTTCGAGCAAGTCTTCAAACAATTTCTCGATGAAGGGTACGAAATTCTGGCGCTGCCCATTTCCAAAGGCATTTCCAGCACCATGCAATCAGCCTTATCCGCGCAAACCGAGTTCCCGGGCGCGCCGCTGGAAGTGCTCGACACGCAACTGGTGTCGATGGCGTTGAGCTTCCAGGTGTTGGCCGCAGCCCGCGCTGCCGCCGCTGGCGCCAACCTGGCGGAATGCAAAGCTGCCGCCGAAGACGCTTACTCCAAAATCGGGGTCTATTTCACGGTTACCACGCTCAAATACCTGGCCGCTGGCGGACGCATCAACAGCGCCAAACGCTTCATGGGGACTGTGCTCAACATTAAACCGGTGCTGGAGATCCGCGAGGGCAAAATCGAGGCGGTGGAGAGCGTCATCTCGACCCGCAAAGCCATCGAGCGCATGGTGCAACTGGTGGAGCGCGATATCGCCGGACACACGCCCGTGCGCGTATCGGTTTTCCACGCCAATTTGCCCGATACTGCCCAGGAGCTGCTGGACCGCTGTGTCAAGCAATTCAACGCCGTCGAGGGCATCCTCAGCGAGGTCAGCCCAGCGATCGGGGCGCATACCGGGCCTGGAACCATCAGCATTGCCTATATGGCAGGCTGAAGGAACTGCCAGCGCATCGATACAGTCAATGCAACTCAGGCTGTCAGTGGGCGGCCGAACAATTGCTCGCGCAGCTGAATTACCTGACGGCGCAACCGGTCATCGCGCTCGATCATGTCCCGCACCTTATCGCAAGCGTACATGACCGTAGTATGGTCGCGCCCGCCGATGGCGTCGCCAATTTGCGGCAGCGAGATGTTACCAACCTCGCGCATCAGGTACATGGCAATCTGGCGCGGCAAAGCAACCTCGCGCGAGCGGTCGCGCCCGAGCAATTGTTCGCGCGTTAGCCCAAAAGCTGCCGCGACAGCGGTCACGATGTGGGTAGGTTCGATGTTGGTACGCTGCGGCAGCATATCCGCCAGGGTGATTTGCACCAGTTCGGCGGTCATTGGCTGACCGGAAAGGTCGGCGTAGGCCAGTACCCGCGTCAGCGCGCCTTCCAGTTCACGAATATTGGACTGAATCTGGCGGGCGATCAGGTTGAGAATATCGGGCGGCACGTTGCGCATGGCACGTTCCGCTTTGGAGCGCAGGATGGCAATCCGCGTCTCCAGGTCGGGCGGTTGGATATCGACCGTCAATCCCCACTCAAAACGCGAGCGCAGCCTTTCCTCCAGCGTAACCATCGCCTTGGGTGGCCGGTCAGAGGACATGACGATTTGTTTTTCCTGATTGTGGAGTGTATTGAAGGTATGGAAGAATTCTTCCTGGGTTGACTCTTTGCCGGCAATGAACTGGATGTCATCCACCAACAGCACATCGATGCTGCGGTAGCGGTCGCGGAAAGTTTGGGTGTTGTGCGCGCGAATGGCATTGATCAATTCGTTGGCAAATTCTTCGGAGGACACATAAAGGACTTCCAGCCCGCGCTGCTGGGCGGCATTACCAATCGCATGGAGCAGGTGGGTCTTACCCAATCCAACTCCACCGTATAGGAACATCGGGTTATAGGCTTTTGCCGGGCTGTCTGCCACCGCCATGCAGGCGGCGTGCGCCATGCGATTGCTGGCGCCCACAACGAAATTATCAAAATGATAGCGGGAGATCAGAGTTCGATTGGTTCGGCATTCCTCACTGGTAAGCGGACCGGGTTCGTCCTGCAGGCCAGGGTAATCATTTTCCATTTCACGGTGCCAGATGATAAATTCAACCTCAGCGGGCCCGTCGCTATAACCGGTCAACAAGCGGGCAACAGTTCCGGCCAAACGGCTCTCCAACCAATCGCGGGCGTATCCATTTTGGACGCCGATAATGAATTTTCCGTTGACCTGTTTGACCAATTCGGCGCTGCGTACCCAGGTATCAAACGACGCCTTGGGCATTTCCATTTGAAGTTGGCCGACTGTTGCTTGCCATGCTTGTTGAGCATTCATAAGCGGTCCTCCAGGAAAAAGATGAGCTGCAGCGACGTAAAACTTAGCCCACAGAGGTTCGTGTGGGAGATAAAAAAACCTGATATTCAGTTCAGCGACGGGAGAGCGGGTGGGCTACCGCGGTTGTGGTTTCCCCGTAAATCACTTAGAACATTCTAGCAGAAATAACAGGACTGAACAAGCCGTTTCCCCTCCGCTGGCCTAAAAATTTTTGATTCTTTAATTTAATTAACCTTAACAAATTCATCAGCGAAACCGTTTTTAATTCGTGATATTTTAGTTGGCGTGATACTCCACCAATGCGGTTTTCGAAAATAGAACAAGTCCATATATGGTGGTTTTAAGCCTGTAAAGGGTGCCTGTTGCCACAGGTAGTAGGCCAAACCAAAAATATGATGAGTCGTAGAATTTTTTTGCTCTATGCGGTTTATGTTCAAAAAAATGGCTCGTTTAGAAACCTTTCTTTAACATTTCTTTTTGTCATCCCCCAGCCTCTTCCAAAATCATTTTCGCGGCTTTTCGACCGATCTGCACCGCATAATTGGTGCCGCGATCCCAGGGATATACCTGGCTCATGCTGGCAAAAAACAGACCGGGCAGCGGCGTGCGGATGGCGGGGATGTTCCGCGAATGGTTGACCAGCGGCACAGGCTGGGCATAAGCAGCCCGGAACAACCAGGTCTTGCGCACCCATTCCGGGGTGAAATTAGGGTTAAACCGAGTGAGTACCGGTAAGAAGCGTTCGAGCAGTTCCTCTTTGGTCAGCTTAAAGTATTCGTGGTCCGTCTCCAGGTAATCGCCGATATAGACGATATGGTCCCCACCGAAGTGCTCCGATGATACAAAATTTGTATGCTCGACCAGCGCCAGGAAGGGGAACCCCGCACTCTTTGGCAGGTTGTACCAGTAGTAGCCCTGAGGCGAAAACTGGTGTTTTAACGCCAGCACCATCACCACTGCTCCCATCGACTTGAGGTTGAGCAGCCCCTGAAGGTAATCCTGCGGCAGGTCCGGCGCCAGGCGCGCCATCAAGCCAGGCCCAACTGTCACCAGACAGCGATCGAACTCCTCGGACTGCCCACCCGGCTGAACTAAGCGCGTTCGACCACCCGCTATCGGTTCAATGCACTCGACTGGCGTGGATAAGCGGATATCAACCCCGCGTTGGCGCAAATGATCGGCAAACGCATCCGAAAATGCCTGGAAGCCGCCCTGAAAAGTACCCAAACGGGTGCTGCGCGCTTTGAACCGTGCCCAGAACCAGGCCATGTTGACTTCTTTGTAATACGGACCGAATTTTCCCTCGAGCAGGGGTTGAAAATTCAAACGGTAGAGTTTCTCGCCATAAAATTTGCGCATCCACTCGTGCGCAGTCACCTTTTCCAGCGGTTTCCAGGCTGCAAGGTAGCGCAAGTAAACGGTTACAAAGCCAAAACGCGCCATATCCAGCAAATTGAACCCGGGAAAGGTCAGCGCAGCCTTCGGGCTGTCCAGCGGATAAAAGTCGCCCTTGTGATATACCACCGTTTTAGGCTGCGGAAAGACCACTTTATCCTGCATCCCAAGCTCGCGGATCAAACCAAGAATATCATGGTCCTTCTGGAACCAGTGATGGTAAAAATGCTCAACCGACCAGTCCCAATTTTCATCCTTAAAACCGGCCGCCAGTCCGCCGACCGCGGGAGCCGATTCAAAGATGGTCACTTTATGTCCGGCATTGACAAAGTCGTGGGCGGCAGCCATTCCGCCAATCCCTGCTCCAATGATGGCAATATTCATTTATTCTCCTTTAAACCGGCTGTGCTTCCTGGTCGTGTTTGATTTTTTCCAGGTCTTTCCCCCAGCGCAGCGGTTGGCGTAGATAATAATAGGCGCCCAGTATGGTGATCGGGAACCACAAAGCGGCATGCAGTACCAGGGTGTAGCCAGCCGCAATCTCGGGCGGGACGCCGTAAGCTGCCAGCACCGCGATGCCCGGCCCGTCGAAGGTGCCGATATAACCCGGCGCTGACGGCAGGGTGGTGGCAATATTGACGATCCCGTTCATCAACATCAGCGCAAAGAAGCTGACCTGGAAGTCAAAGCCCTGCATGACAAACCAGTATTTGCCGGTTTCCAGCAGCCAGATGATTACAGTGGTCACCAGTACCATCAAGGCATCCTTCGGTGACCGCAGCGACTCCAGCCCGGTTAGAAATTTAAGCGCGATACCGCGCGTTTTTTCGCGGATGCGGAATGGGATCATCCGGTCGATGATTTGGATGACAATGCGCTCGGTGACCAGCGGGAACATGGCGGCCAGCAGGAAGACAACCAGCGCGCCAATAAAGATTACCGAACCCCAGATTGCCAACTGCTGGATGTTGCCGATAAAGCCCGAGTTATGGGTCAGGTTCTCCAGCGCACCCAGGTTAAAGAAAACGAACCCCAACATGACCACCGCATCGAAGATGCGCTCGACCACCACGGTTGCCAGCGAGGCTGAGATTGGCACGCCCTCGCGGTCTTTTAATATGGCAGCCCGCAGCACCTCGCCAGCCCGGGCAACGAAAACGTTGTTGCCCATATAACCGATGGTCACGATGGGGAACATGGTGCGCGTTGGAATTTTTTTCAGCGGGCGCAGCAGGTAATGCCAACGCCAGGCACGCACCCATACGCCAACAAAATAGACAGCAATCCCAGGCAGCAGCCATAAATAGCGGGCGGTTTTTACCGTTTGCAAGACTTCCCCCAGGTGCAATCCGCGCAATGCCAAATACAAAAAGACCGCGCTAACCGCGATCCCAAGCCAGAATTGCCAGCGTTTCAGCATAAGGTCATTTTACCATCTTAATTCGGCAGGCCAGGGTTGCAGGGTGTGTAAGGGCGGTGCAAAAAAATGTCGGGTGCGTTGCTCCTGGGAGAGAAATAAAGCCAATTGATCGCCGATGAAGGAGCGACGCACCTGTACTTTCGAGGTTAAAGGCAGGTGCAAGGCACTTTCGAAGTGCCTTGCACCCAACAAGGAAGAAGTTCGTAAAGTTCAATCCATTCCCGAATACCCGGAACAGGGGTCCTGTTTCTTGCCAACCGTCACATAGTATGTCCCATCACGCAGCGCCACCGGGTAATCTTTCCAATCCCTTCCGGCCAGAACTTGTTGGGCCGTTGCCCGGCTGACTGTGAAAGATTTCCATGATTGCTGCGATGTGTTGAGCACGACTTGCGCCTGGCAAGCCAGTTCAGCGCCCAACCCGTCCCGGATGACCGGATCCAACCCGGGCTGCTGAAAATACCGCATCATCACCGGCACCGCGTCGGTCGAAAGCTCGCCCAGGTAGGCCCGGTCAAACTCCTCGCCGCGCAGCCCGCGCTCGATATTTTGGCGGGCAATAAACCCATCCACATTGAACGCGCCCACCGTCAGGCCAAACCCGGCGATGGCGATCAACAGCGCCAGCCCAAAACGCCCACCGCGATGACCCAACTCCAATCCAAGGGCTGCCAACAGCAACAGCGCCAGCCAGGGGATGAAGATCAATGTGTACGTGCGCAAACGGGTAAAACCGTAGGCCTGTTCATAAAGCAGCAACCGCTGTAGCGCGGATCCCAGAATCACAAGCACAAGAACTAGCAGTGCCACTGTCATCACTGTAAACGTGGCACGTTGACTCGCGGTCTCGCGGCGCGCTACACTGCCAAGCGTGAGGGTTAGCAGCAGGCTTAACACCGCCACTGCCACCAGCTCGCTGAAGCCGCGTCGGGCGTATTCGGAATAGGTATATCCGGCTGCGGTAATGTTGACTTGCCCGCCAAAAAGATACTGGAATTGCAGCACCACAAAGAAGGCAAACAGCAGCACAACCGCTCCCAGCACTATGGCCGTTTCGGTCCAGCCAAGGAAGGGATTGACTACGGGTTGGCTGGAATCCGGGCGGGCGGCTGCTTTTCCCGGCAACAGAGCGTGTAAATAGACCCCGGCGAACAGATAGGTCAGAATTGAAATATAGACCAGCCGAAAGATATACTGCGGCAGCTTTTCGATATCAAAGATGCTCAACAGCGACTTCAACCGGTCAGCGAAGACCAGGTCAGCCGAGGAAAGCAGCGCTGCCAGCACCGCCACCACCGGGATGGCCAGCAACACCCCACGCAGCACCGGCGCCGCTCCCCTCCAAAAACTGCGCTTACCGGCTGCATCCAGGGCGCCATCTTCAACCCGCGCAGGCTGGGCTTTGAATAAATCGAACGGCCGGAAAAGGGCGGCAATCATCACCCCCAGTAGCTCGCCAATGGTATCCCAGGTGCGGTTGTAGAGCCAATTTCCCGTTCGAAAAGTTGCTGCCAGCAGCATCAATCCCCCGATTGACAACAGCGTCCCCATTCCCGCGCTGAAAGGCTCGGCCCGCAGAAATGGGATAGCGCTCAACAGAACCAGCAAACCAACCAGCACCCAGGTCAGGGGGGAAAGGCGGACACCCTCGCTGCGCGCCAGGAACAGACCGGCTGCCAATACCAGCAGCATCCAAATTAAAAGTGAAACGCCCGGGGTCTGCGAGAAAAACAAAAAATCGACAGCCCAGGCAACGACCAGTGCAGCCAACCAGAAGCGGTTTGCATAACGTGGCATATCGTTCAGGTCCCTTCTCCATGAAAATGACGCGGGACCAGCAGTTGTGAGAGTGTGGGTTGACTTACAGGTTGATCGCGAAAGAAAGCATCATCGCCAGAATAATAAAGATGGAAATGACGATGAAGACCACCTGCTGAGTACGCACTCGGCGCTGGTCGCCGCTGGCACGCACGGGTTGTTTCTTTTTTGCTTTTGCCGGCATTCCGTACCTCCAAGAATCGATTGCATTTTACTCTCTTTCGAGATGGGGCGCAATACGCTTAAGGCAGGCTGGCAATTGAGAAGTGCGTGCGTTAGTACAGCATAGGCCGGACAGGCTGTCAAAAGCTACAGCCCGCCTGTCAAAATCTATCAATTTATGACCGGGGTCGGCTGGTCTCTCCCGCAAACAAGGACTTCTCTTTTGATTAAAAATCCGTATAATGATTAAATTAGGATAATGTTTGTCCAATTAAAGATATTCGAGAAGCGTAGCTGCTTGCCTCCCGTTTCAGCGTGGGGAGAATCGGCAACCTTCAAGGGCCACGGGGTTGATGTACGCCAATCCTTTTCGGACGTTTTGTTTTTATCGGTTGGAGGTCGAATGGACAGTGCTTTGAGATTGATGTGTATTCTGGCGCATCCCGATGATGAATCGCTGGGGGCGGGCGGAATCCTGGCCAAGTATGCCACTGAGGGAGTAGCCACTTCCTTAATCTGCGCCACCCGCGGTGAACGCGGCTGGACTGGTCCGGAGCACGCCAACCCTGGAATGCAGATGCTGGGGCAGATTCGCGAGCGCGAACTGATTCAGGCAGCGCGCGTTTTGGGGGTACACCGGGCGCATCTGCTCGACTATACCGACGGCGACCTCGATCAGGCTGACCCAGGCATGGTGGCGGCCCAATTGGCCACGCTTATCCGGCAGATCCGTCCTCAGGTGGTCGTCACCTTCGATCCCAAAGGCTCCTACGGACACCCCGACCACATCGCTATTTGCCAGTACACCCACGCAGCGCTGATGCTTTCGGCCGATTCGTGCGCCCCGCTGGATGGCGAACCGCACCAGGTGTTGAAGTTGTACTACATGGTGGATACATCCGAGGATTATGAGCTTTACCTTTCGCTGTTTGGCGATATCAGCATGGTGGTGGACGGAATCGAACGCTGCCCGATGGCGTGGGAAAGTTGGGCAGTCACCACCCGCATCGATACCAGCGCCTTCCGGGATGTGGTCTGGCAGGCAGTCTCCTGTCACCAGACACAGGTTCCAAATGCCCCCGGCTTCCGCAGTGCTTTGGCCGCCAGCCGGTTGTGGAGCACACAGACATTGTTTCGCGCGATGAGCCTGGTAAACAGCGGGCGTGCGCTGGAGGATGACCTTTTCGCCGGGATTCGCGACCCGCTACCCCTTCAAACGCGCTCCGTTTTGCATCCGCCGTGTCAGCCGGTGCTTCATGGGTAAATGTACAACCCCCTTCGCTTCCCGGATGGTAATGACCATTGATTGGCTTCATATTAATCGTCATTCAAGACTAAAACGCAAAGGCCACAAAGGAAGCCAAGAAGGCAAGAAAACCTTTTTGATATGAGTATAGGCAAACGCACCTTAGGACTGACTTTGGGTCTATGTAGAATCCATTCGAAACAACAACTCTGTGCACTGAGGCACTTCGGTGGAAAGATTGTGGATGATATAGGAACAGCCCGGGTAAAACCGGGCTGTTTGATATTGGACATGGTATTTACTACTGCACGCTGGCAGCAGCTTCTATTCGCTGGTTTCAGACGGCTTGGGTGCAGCAGGTTCTTTGCTCTCTGAACTGGTCTCAGCGGATTTGCTCTCGCTGTGAGAGCCAGAAGGCCGCGGCGCGCCAGAAGGCGACCGGTGGTCCGTGGCATAGAAACCAGATCCTTTGAAAACGATACCGACAGGCGTGTAAACTTTTCGGAGCGTTTTCTTGCCACACTCCGGGCAAATCACCAGGGGTGATTCGCTGAATTTTTGGGTTCGCTCAAATTGCACACCGCAATTTTCGCACCGATAAGTATAGACCGGCATTTCTACTTTCCTCTTGCATCAAATATTGGTCGACCAATATTTGATTGTACACCTTTTAAAAGGATTCGCAAGGGAGACTATTTTAATGCGAATAATCAATAAATGTCATGATTTACCGGGATATGCCCGGGTGCGTAGATTGTAATTTCATCCCCAGTGTCGTTGGAAAGCGCTTCCGGCGGGTGGCGCAGCAATAAGACTGCCACCCACAGATCGCCAACTGCGCCGGATGCGTTGACCACGCACATCAGTACCAACGGCGCAATCCAAACCGCCGGGACGACAGCCATCAACGCCACACCTACCAGGCTGATCACCACAAACGGCGCCAGACCGATCACCAGATACGGGTTGCGTGGGATGAACCACTCCGGGGCGGCAGCATAAGCATAAACGCCGCGGAAAGCAAAAATTGGACGGGCTTTGGCCAGCAGGATAAATCCCAGGCCATGAATGACCTCGTGAACCACAATGGTGAAAAACATCAACGCCAGCACAATGACAATCGTCAAGATGCCGCTCACCCCTTCCCATTTCAGAAGAAGGAAAGTGGCGGCTTCGTCTGGCCGCAAATAAACCGCGGCAGCCGTGAACAGCCAGCCAAACAGCACCAACAAAAAGAAACCGGCAATGTTCATCTTGAGCAGCATGCCGCGATCTTTCATGCTGAACCCGGCGCTGCGCCGGTAATTTTCGGGAAGGGTCTGGACCGCGTTCATTTTACGGCTGGCGGGTGTTGGTTGGCCAGGGCGTCAGCGTGGCAATTGACGAAATTGGCGCAGTGGCGTTGGGTGTCAAAGCGGCGGTTGGCAGCGGCGGAAAGGTGCTGGTTGGGAATACGACCGGGTTGGGTTGAGTCACCCGGCTGCCGGGCAGCTCCAGGGTAACATGCACAGTGGAGGTTGGAACGGCAGTCTGCTCCCCGGGTTTATCCAGAAAACCACGCGCCCATACTGCAGTAAGAAGACCGACCAACAGCATCACCATAACCCCCACCAACAGCCAGGCTGCCGGTGAGCGGCGCTTGCTTTTTGAGTTTTGCGGTACCTGAATAGCGATCAAAGTGATATTGTCATGCCCGCCGCGCAAGTTGGCCAGTTCGATCAGTCCGTCAGCAGCTTCCTGCTGGGGTTGCTGAAACAGGGCGTGCGCAATTTCTTCATCCGTCACCAGATCGGTCAGACCGTCAGAACACAAAAGCAGCAGGTCACCGTCTTGCAATAGCATCCCCTGATTGGCGCGGGCACTGGCATCACTTTCATCGTCTGCAAGGTGGAGTCGCAGGTCGGCCTCGGGCGGCTGCGGGGAACCCAGAAAGCGGCGAATGACATGCGTATTGGGATGACCTTCAGCCTGCGCCGGGGTGAGAACTCCCTTCTCGATCGCCTCCTGGATCCAGGTGTGATCCGTGGTCAATTGGCGAATCTCGCCGCTGCGTAATAAATAGACGCGCGAGTCGCCAACGTTTGCCAGGTACAGACGACGGTCGATGATGAACGCGCAGGCGCAGGTAGCCCCCATGCCTTCTTGATGGTGATTATGCTGGGCTTGCTGGTAAATGGCCTGGCTGGCTGTCACAATGGCGCTTTGCAGCACATCCGTCGGCAGTAAGCGTTCCCCCTTTTCAGCCACCGTTGAACTGATCCGGTTGACTGCAATTTCAGCCGCTACTTCGCCTGCCCGGTGACCGCCGATTCCATCGCACAGCACCGCAAGTAAAGCCGGGGTGCGCCTGGCGTCCTCCAAACGGAATGCGGTTACACCGTAGCGGTCCTCATTATTCTTGCCGCGCATACCCGGGTGGGTCTGCGCCAGCACCGGGATATGAGAGCGATGTACTCGTCTCATAACGGCTCCTGTCGGTTGCTGATACGCGGCTGGCGCTCTTCAGGCGGATTTGCCAACTCGAAGCGGAAAGCAACCTTGCCAATCTGCACCAGATCACCGTGACGCAGCAGTACGCCCTGTGCCGGGACCGGAGCATAATTAACCCAGGTGCCAGCCACCGAACCGGCGTCTTGAATCATGAAGCCGCCTTCGGATGTTTGCAAAATACGCGCATGCAGCGGGCTGACGGTGGGGGAACTGAGTTTGTAATTGACCGCTTGTGCATCGCTGCCCAGGCTTGTCTCGCGCCGTGAAAGTGGAATGGCGCTGGCCGGGTTGGATGACGGCGAGAGGTGGCTTTTTGGAGCGGCGGATAAACCTCCCGTGTCCGGGACGCGTAGCAGCCAGGCAGGCGCTGATGATAGGCTGCCGACGGCGTAGCGCGGCCAGGTTGGACGGTCAACGGCCGGGAAGGCAGCAGCCGGCTTGCCATTGTCCTTACGCGGCCCAACCGGCTGAGTGAGCGGGTCTTCCCGCGCCCGGCGGCTGGCCGGGCTGTTCTGATGGGCGCGCCGGCCCACCAGACCCAACGCTAATACCAACACCACGCCGGCAGCCAGGACGCCGCCAAAAACGAGCAGATCATCGCTGTTTAAAATCGATTTAATCAGGTCAGGCTCGGCAGGTTGAACCGATAGGTCCACCGGCGTATCGATACTGCGGCGTACCAGCCCGAGATTGTCCTCGACTTCCACATTCAACACAAACCGTCCGTCTGTCAGGTAATCTGTCAGGTCCCAGGTAAAGGATTCGAACGGCTCCCGGGTATTTTCAACCGCCAACTCGCCATTCACAAACAGGCGGGTGGCTTTTAGCGGACGTGGATGGCCGTCGCTAAATTCAACCACAATCTGAATCACCGAGTTGGCAGGTTGTAATGTCTCTTCATCTGAATCGGCCGCTTTTTTCCAAACGCGTTCGATTTTGGCCGGCGGGGAAAGGAAAATTGGGTTGGGCGGCAGCACGTTCACAAACACCGGGCGTGACTCCGAGGTCAATTGCAGGTCACCACGCTGGATTTTCAGGCTGACGTCGTAAGAGCCGCCTGCTTGAATTTTGGAGTCATAGATTGCCCGGTATCGGTAACGACGCGGATTCAAATAGCCGTCCAGGTCTGGTAATGCTTCTTGACCGGTGTACAGAAAGAGCGACCCGCCACTCTGCACTGCCAGGTTTTCAAGCGGTGTGAAAAGTTCCGGCAATGAAGCGGGCGCTGAAGCTGAACCCACCAGCCAGACGTATATCGGTGTGTCCTGGAGTAGCGCCCGGTCTGCCAGGTTAGGCAGCGGCGCGAGCGCAGCGGCGCCTGGCAGCGGTGTAATGTACAGGATCGCCCTTTTCATCGTCTGGTCAGATCCGGGTTCGGCAGCCAGGTCCACGGCGCGGGTCAACGCGTTCAGGCTGGATTGTTCAGCCTGCAAATCGGTGTTGCCAAGGGCGAACAATGCCGCTTCCAACTCCTGCGGCGACTGACTGCGGATCAACTGCAGGCCGGTATTGGTTGCCAGACTGATCTGGTCGGGTGACCCGGCCGGCTGTGCCTGTGACCATTGCGCCAGGCGTTCGAGAATATTCGCCAGGCGCGTCACTCCGGCGTAGCGATTGCTCAACTCGGGCGAAAGGTTGAAGGCGATGGTCAATTGCACCCCGGGCTGGAGCAATTCCAGGCTGGTGGCCGGTAGAAGACCGCCGTCTTCCTGGATGGTAACATCGCCCGGTTGCAGTTCAGTCACAAACCCGCCTGCCGGCTCGTATACCTCGAACTCGATACCCATAGTCGGGAAAGAATCGCTGTTAATCCCGGATAGCACCACCTTACCGGTTGTGTCCTGCCCCGACGCATGGGGAATAGGAATCATGACCCCCAGAATGATTGTGATAAGAAATGTATACAGTAAACGGCCAGATGGCGAGCGCCGTATTTGCAGCATGGTATTGATTTTACCCTAACTGTATACTACCGATGGTTATATTCCGCGGGTGGTAAGACATTTTGATCATCGTCACGAGCCTGCGAAGCAACTGTCATTGCGAGACCTCGGAGAGGTCGAAGCAAGCTACATCGATATGACCATCACCTATTGCCACGAAAGGTAACCCTGCACCACCGAGGCGGATGGCTTCGTTCCGCGCCATGACAGGCTGTTTCATTCCCACTCGATGGTCGCCGGCGGTTTACTGGTGATGTCGTACACCACCCGATTTACGCCCGCCACCTCGTTAACGATTCTCCCGGCAACCCGCGCCAGCAAGTCGTGCGGCAGGGGCGCCCAGGCTGCGGTCATGAAATCCTGAGTGGTCACTGCTCGCAGCGCGACGGCTTCCTGATACGTGCGCTGGTCGCCCATTACGCCCACCGAACGCACCGGCAGCAGCACCGCAAAGGCTTGTGAAATACCGTCAGGCTTATCCAGCGTGGAACGGCCAAGCAGCCCGGCAGCGGTCAATTCACCGGTAAATATGGCATCCGCTGCCCGTAGACGCTCCAACCGTTCGCGGGTTATTGCGCCCAGGCAGCGCACGGCCAGTCCCGGCCCTGGGAAGGGCTGCCGCCAGACCATCTCGGAGGGGAGCCCCAACGCCTCGCCTACCGCCCGCACTTCATCTTTAAAGAGATAACGCAATGGTTCGACCAGTTCAAACGACAGGTCCTGGGGCAATCCGCCGACGTTGTGGTGGGTTTTGATGCGCTGTGCTTTGCCGCGTTCCGGCGCAGCCGATTCGATCACATCTGGGTAAATGGTGCCCTGCACCAGATACTTAGGCTCGCCTAATGAGCGCGCTTGCTGCTCAAAAATGCGGATGAAGGTCTCGCCGATAATTTTGCGCTTCTGTTCAGGTTCTTCTACGTTGTGGAGCGCATTGAGGAAGGTGTCCACTGCGTCCACAACCACTAGTTGGGCGCCTGGCAGAGCGGCAAAGGCGGCTTCCACCTGCGCCCGTTCGCCCTGGCGCAGCATGCCAGTATCGACAAAAACGGTTGCCAGTTGCGATCCAACCGCCCGCTGCACCAGCGCCGTTGCCACGCTGGAATCGACGCCGCCGCTGACCGCCGAAAGCACCCGCTGACCGCCAACCTGCGCCTGAATCCGCTCGATGGATTGAGTAATAATCGATTCTGGCGTCCAATCCGGTGTGCAGCCGCAAATATCCAGAACAAAGCGGCGCAGCATCTCTTTGCCGCCCGGAGTATGCTGCACCTCGGGGTGAAATTGAACGCCATAGCGCCGGTGCGCCAGATCGCCAATGGCAGCTACCGGACTGTTGGCGCTGCTCGCCAGGGTTTCGAAACCCGGCGGCGGCGACTCGATCCGGTCGCCGTGGGACATCCAGACATCCTGCGTCCCGGAAGAAATGAGCGGATTGTTTCGCGTCGCTTCGATGGAAGCAAAGCCATACTCGCGTTGGTTGGCCGGCGCCACCCGCCCGCCCAGAGCGTGCGTCAACGCCTGCATGCCGTAGCAGATGCCCAAAACCGGCTTGCCCGAATCCAATACATAAGCCGGCAGGAAGGGCGCTCCGTCATCATAAACCGAGTTCGGACCCCCGGAGAGAATGTAACCAACCGGTTCGATGGCCTGGACCTTCTCAGCCGGCGCATCCCAGGGGAACAACTCGCAATAGACCCGCACTTCGCGTACCCGCCGGGCGATAATTTGCGAATACTGCGATCCAAAATCAAGAATGGCGATGGAACCGGTCATGGGGCAAATACGATCTTGCCTTCGACCATCGAAACGATACGCGCTAACGCCTCAATCTTGACGTTAAAAAAGCCCAACGCGTCGCGTCCACCCTCAAAAGTCTTTTCGATCAGCGCGCCAACCCCTACCAGGGAAGCGCCGGCCGCTTCGGTCAGGCGAATCAAGCCCAAAATGGTCGCGCCTGACGCCAGAAAGTCATCGATGATCAGGACTTTTTCACCGCGGCCTAGAAATTCCGGCGAGACGATTAATTCGACCGGGCGTCCGCGGGTATGGGAGGGAGCCACCGTTAAATAGACCGTGTCCGGCATGGTGATTGGCTTGCTTTTGCGCGCATAAACCACCGGCAGGCCCATGTGTAGCCCAGTCATGATCGCCGGTGCAATTCCCGAGATTTCAGCGGTCAAAATGCGGGTTGCCCCGCTGTTGGCAAACCGACGCGCCAGTTCCGCGCCGCAAGCGTCCATCAATACGGCATCCACCTGGTGGTTGATGAAATTATCCACCTTGAGAATCCCACCGCCAAGGTTTTTACCATCTTTCAAAATACGATCTTTGAGTGCCTGCATCGCCTATCGCTCCTGATATTTAGGATTGTATAGACACAGATTGTATCGCGATTTAACCAGAAAGCAGGGTGATTCAGGCGGGTTATTTTTGGCAATTTGAACCTGCCCCATCCGTGCGAGCAGCGGTTCAAGTTGCATATGGGGCAGGTCACTCGCAGAGTGCCCTGTTGGCAGGGTGCTCTGTGGGTGTGGGTGGCAGACCTTGCCCCAGCAGGGATTTTCTTATTTTTGACTAAACGGGTCATGCGTGGGATTGGTGCCGGCCCATACGCATGTCATATTATTCCATTGGTTGCAATCCAGCCCGCGCGAGCAGCGCTGCGACACCAACCTGGCAGGCTGGTCTGGCAGAAATTCCGCCGGGTAAACAAATTCACCATCCAACGAAACTTCACAACCCACGTGATCGCAAAATTGAACTTTGATCGTTTCCCAGTATTTTTCTGCCATCATTCGTCTCCAAATACGACTAATAGAACCTTGTTTGGATTATACGGTTTTTCCGACTTGCGAAAACAGGTACATGCTTCCTGTTTTGGAGTTACGAATCGCCTGTTTAATAATAACTCACTTCCGGCCTGGCCTAGCGGCGCACCAGGCGAAATACGCCGCCCGTGCGGTGATCCAGCAGGTAAATTTCACCGTTCGCGTCCTGCCCAAACGAACTGATGTTACCGGAGATCTCAAAGAGACGCTCCGACAACCACTGCCCGTTTGCTTCCCGCAGCAGCCCCCAGACAAAACCCGTGCAATAGTCGCCAACCAGGTAGATGCCGTAAAACTCGGGCAGCAATTCACCGCGGTAAACGTAGCCGCCGGTGATCGAGCAGCCCTGTCCATGGTCATACTCAAAAATTGGCTCGATCAGGCTCGCGCCATCGGGAGGACTTCCTTTGTATTCATGGGCGCCTTCACGATAATTCCAGCCGAAATTCGCGCCTGTCGGGCTGCTCGCGGCCAGAAAATCAACTTCCTCATATTTATTCTGACCTACATCGGCAATATACAGATCGCCTGTGACCCGGTCGAAGGAGTAGCGCCACGGGTTGCGCAGCCCAACTGCCCACACTTCCTGGCTGCCACCGCCGTTGGCAAAGGGATTATCGGATGGGATGGTATAGGTGTCCTTGCCCTGCACATCGATGCGCAGCATTTTGCCCAGCAATGTATTGCTATTCTGACCGTTGCCGTTTGGATCGCCAGCCGAGCCGCCATCACCCAGTCCGATATAGAGCATGCCATCCGGACCAAACTCCAGGTCGCCGCCATTATGGTTGGCAAACGGCTGGTCAACCTTGAACAACACTTGCTCAGAAGCCGGGTCGCCATGGATGCCGTCAGCGGCGCGGTGGAAGCGGGAAATCGAAGTGTCGCCGCTTTTGTCGGTGTAATTCAGGTAAAAAATACCGTTGGCGGCATAATCCGGGTCGAGCGCAATGCCTAATAATCCTTGCTCGGAACCTTCAGCGCCAACGCGGCCCGTCAGGTCAAGAAAAGGCTCATCACTGATTACTCCATTCTCGACAATGCGGATAACGCCGCCCTGCTCCAGGACCAACAACCGGCCTGAACCGTCGTTCGGGTCGGCAAAGTCGGTCGGTTTGGTCAATCCGGTAACCACCAACTGCCAATCAAACAACCCGGGTTCCGGAAAAGCCGTGACATCGGCCTGTTGAGCAGGCTGGGTGACCGTCGCCTGAGGTTCGGTCGCGGCTGCCTGCGTATCGGTAGGCACCGCCGTGGGGGGCGCGGCGCTGGGTTCCGAAGTTGGGATCAATACGGCGGGAGTCGGTTCGGAGCGATTGGCCGTGCAGGCCGCGAGCAGGATCACTGCCAGGATCAACACAAGGGACGTGCGCATTCGGCTAGTGCTCATTTTTCTCCCGCTCATTGCCATTATTCGCTGAGGGTTGGGAAGCATCGGCATCGCGAAAATCGCCTTCAAGAATGTCTTCTTCATGAAAAGCAGACGGATCAGGCGCAGGGGGATTGCCCGGTGGGGGCGTGGGTGGGCGCAATGCGCGCATGTGCTCGTCAACCACATACTGCGGACATAACTCAACGAACAGGCTCATTCCGAGCCCAATCACAGCGGCGTCATCCAGCGGACCGATCACAATATCCGGAATGACCAGGTACAAAAGCGTGCCAACCGGGAGCAATTTAAGCAATGGAAAGACGCGTTTATCAGCCATCAAGCGCATGATCAACTTGATGCGCAGCGCCAGTTCACCGATCAACCCCCCGGAAGGAGCTTTAACGGGGTGATTATCCTGGGAGCTCAAAGTTCACCTCCTTTAGCTGTTTACTGCCGGAACAACCGGCGGCGGCGCCAGTTGATATAGGGTGCTGCCAGTTTGCGCACCCAGTGCTTGACTACGATAGGCGCAGCCCATGACCCGCCGTCGCGAAAATGCACGCGCAGCATTTCCGGCCAGCAGCGGTCGTCCGCCGAAATGGTCTTTGCATTGGAGTGCAGCCGGAAATTGGCCCACAGGCGCGGGGTATACACCACCGGCGCCTGGCGCGCCAGCCGCACCCACAGATCGTAGTCCATGGCGAAAAAGAACGTGGGATCGAGCGGACCAACTTTGTGCCACAGGTCAGCGCGGAAAAATGCCGATTGCTGCGGGATATGCACATAACCGCGCCGCAGGCGGCTATAATCGGTTTGCGCTGCCGGAAAGCGGCCGATCACCCGGCTTTTTTCGTCGATATAGTTGGCATCGCCGTACAACAAGCCGGCCTGCGGATGCTCCGCCAGGGCAGCAGCAGCTTCGCGCAATGCGCCGGGTTGATAGGTATCATCTGAATTGAGCCAGGCCAGAATCTCGCCCGTAGCACGGGCAAAGCCTTTGTTGATCGCGTCTGTTTGCCCGCGATCCTTTTCAGAGACCCACCAGGCCAGCCGGTCCGCATACCTGCGAATGATGTCCACGCTGCCGTCGGTCGAACCGCCATCCACGATGATGTACTCGAGGTTGGGGTAATCCTGATCAAGAACAGAGTGAATAGTTTCCTCGATAAATGCAGCCTGGTTATAGGAAGGCGTTACAACCGTTATTTTGGGTAAAGTAATCCGATTCTCGGTCATCAAGGAGTCAGCGGTTGGTGTAAATCAAACAAGATGTAATCCGGGGTCTGGGCCACAATCTTATATCCGTCCTGCAGAATGGCTTTCAACTCCGGCTGGGCGTTAAACTCGTCAAAATTCATCACAAAAAAGTAATCCATACCAGCAACCATTTCATTGAATAAGGCTTTTATATCATAACTTTGGCCGGCCCGGGCTCGCAGCGCAAAATCCCCGGTTGACATCCAGACATTGGTGTTCATCCAGCCCCAGTATTGTAAGGTTCCACTGTAATACGGCGCAATGGTGACCACCTTATCGTCGGGCTTGAACAACGCCCCGGCTTCCTCTGCCAGGGCAACGTCCGCCTGAAAATCTCGCTGGCGCATGGCCACATTGGCATCCCACAGGTTGAGCGTCATGGGTACCAGTAATAAACCGGCAAATGCCAGTTCAGCCCAGGGGCGTTTGACGCTCAAATGAGAAAGTACCACGGCTACAACCGAGCCGAGGCCTACTGCCACCATTGGAACCAGCGGCAAGGTATAGTAATCATGTGTGGTGGAGTAGTACATGAACGCCCAACCATATAATCCGTACCCGACCAGGCCGCCGAGGAACAGCCCGCGGGCGAAGCGCTCGCGCAGCAGGAAAAAGCCCGCTATCGCGGCCAGCAGCCATTCGAAACCAACGACGTCGTCGATTACATTCAACCAGGCGAAGTAATTACGCGGGTCACGCCACATCTCAGGGAAAAAGCGCAGACTGAATTGCCCCGCCATTCTAGCGGTGATGTAGACCGCATAAATATGATACAAGGCGTATGGCAAAACGGTGAGCAGCGCCATGACCCACACCTGTCGCGATTTCAATGCCTGGCGTAAGCCCAGTCCGCCCAGAAGAAGACCAAGCCAGGCGCCTGCGATAAAAAACACCGCGGTCGACTTGACGAAAATGGCAAATCCGGCCAATAAGCCGGCAGTGACGGCATGTTTCCAGGTTGGATTGCGGCTCCAGCGCGCCATCGCCCACCAGGCCCAGATGATGGCAGCAATGAGCAGGGGTTCAGGCATGAAAGCACGGGAAGCCATAACCGTGTAACTGAGGGTCATATAGAATGCCAGCGCGATTACCCCGCCGTTGGCATCCGTCAGCTCGCGCGTCAGTAAAAATAACCCCAGCCCGCCCAATGACCAGAACAGGATGGCGATCAGGCGCGGGATGCCCAGGTCGATTCCGCCGGCCAGCGCATATGACCAGGCGGTAAGTCGTTCCATAATTGGCGGCTCGATCAGTCCCTGGCCGCGGTATTGGCTGACGGCGATCTCGCGCTGCCATGCCGGGGCGCTGGCCAGGTTTTCATAGTACATGCCGCGGGAGATAAACAGCGAGCGCAGTTGCCGGGCCGCGTGCAATTCCAGCGGCGGATCGCTGAATTGAAACAGGCGAGTTCCCAGCCCGACCAGAAAAATGAGCACAACGGCAATCCAGGTGGCTCTGGGGGATGCAGCAAAAAAACGGGGGGTTTGCTGGGTATGCGGGTTCACCAATTCCATTTTTAATCCTCTTTTTGCTGCATTCGGGCAGCTCTAAGGCGCAAAAAGGCGCGGCGTATCCCGGTTAAACCAAGCGGGCTGAGTAATGCGTAAATAATGCGGTACCAGTCTGGCAGAACTGCAGCCGGCTGGCACCAGAACCCTTTCCAGTAAGATTTCAACGCGGCGCCTGGTTGACCGCCGTCCAGCAGGTAAAAAGCGTTTAGACGGTGCGCGCCAGCCCACACCTTTTTTCGATTCCGGGCCATCAGAGTCTGGTATTCCGGCGCCGAATTCATCCATTTGGCCAGACGGTAGGCTTCACTGCCAAATGTGCCGGCTTGCGCAACATTTTTTGCCGCAGCATGAAAACGCGCTGCTGACCAGCGCATTCCCGACACATACGCCAGCGGCGCGTGCAGTGCCATGCGCAGCCACAGGTGGTGATCGAGCAGCAGGTGGTAGCTCGAATCAAGGTAACCCACTTGCTCCAACAGCGAGCGGCGCATAAAAACTCCGGGCTGGGAGATGATCTTGAATGCCATCAAATCTTCTAGCGTACGCGGCCCAAAACGCATGATATTGATCAGCTTGCCGGCGCCGTCCAGGGAATCAACGTCGCTGAAAACCAGCCCGGCCTGTGGATTGGCCTGAAAAGCTGCCACCGCACCGGCAATCGCCCCGGGACGATAAACATCGTCCGAGTTGAGCCAGCCGACGATTTCACCCTGAGCGCGTTTGAAACCCCTGTTGGCGCCGTCAGCCTGCCCCTGATCTTTCTCAGAAACCCACCAGGCCAGTCGGCTGGAATAGCGTTGAATGATCTCTGCGCTGCCATCCGTGGAGCCACCATCGGCAACCAGATACTCGACATGGGGGTAATCCTGCCCCAGCACCGACTGCATGGTAGTTTCCAGGTATGCAGCCTGATTGTAAGACGGGGTAACGATGGATACCAGCGGGTGAGAGTCCATTAAAACAGCGAATCGTACGGTACCCTGGGGAAAATGGTCAATTTTCCACCAATGGTGGCATCCAACACCTGGCGGCCATCGGATTCAAAAGCATGGCGGGCATTGGCGTAACCGCGCTCCGAAGTCTCCAGGTCGGGCAGTTGCCAGCGGAAGCCTTTGCCAAAGTATGCCCCGGAAAAATGGTTCGGGTCTGCGCCGCTTGAAACGACGGTGGTGTTAGGGGTGCCCTGTGAAGCAAAATTATGATCCACGCCGATCAGGATCACCTTTGAAAAACCCATATGGTAAGCCAGTTGCAGCGCAACGTTGGTGACGGTAGCGCCTTCCCATACTCGACCGGTGACGTCGCGGGAAAACCCCGGGCCGGTGTAGCTGGTATAGATAAAATGGGTATCTGCATCCATTTGCAGCCATTTTCGCGCGCGCCAGGCGAAGAACTTGGGCATTTTCAATGCCTGCAGTTCCGAAATGGATTGTTCGATCACCAGATCGTTGATTGCCACCAGGCAGGAAGGGGCGAAGCCAAGTTCAGCAGCCGCCAGAAAAATGCGATTGAAGCCAAAGGTGAACTCGCCCTGCAGCTTGCTTAAGTCGGTATTGCGCAGGCTGGGGCCATTGCCAATGATAAAGCAGCGTTCGCCGCGGTGCGAATCTTTGAGGGCAGCCAGTTTGCGGATCGATTCGCGCCGCCAGGGATGCAGGGTTGCTGCCGGTATCTCTGGGAGACGACATACTGCGTCGTAGGCATTACCCAATGTTTCCACCATGCGCGGCGTGAGAATATTTTTGAGCGCTTGCTTCATTCACTACTCCGTGCTCAGGCGGGCGGTTGCGCCGCCGTCCGCAATCAATGCCTGCCCGGTGATAAATGACGATTGGACGTGATCCGCCAGGAAGTAGATGGCGTGAGCGATCTCTTCCGGCTGGCCGATCCGCCCGTTGACGGTGCGGCGCGCCAGATTTTCAAGGCGTTCCGGCATGCTACCGCCGCCGGCATGGTCGCGGTTGAGGCCGGCGCGCAGCATGGGCGTATCCACAGCGCCTGGCAGGATGGCATTAACCCGAATGGCATCGGCGGCAAACTCAATGGCCATGGCGCGCGTCAGCGCCAACAGCCCGCCCTTGCTGGCGGCATAGGCGGAAATGTTGGCAGAAGTTGCCACAGCATGCACCGACGAGACATTGACGATCGCCCCTGCGCCGCTGGCTTTGAGCAGTGGGTGGGCCAGTTTGGCGCCAAGGAACACCGAGCGCAGGTTGGAAGCGATAACCCGGTCCCATTCCTCGACGCTGGTTTCCAGCAGCGGTTTGGTGATCTGCATGGCAGCATTGTTCACCACAGCACTTAAGGTTGTCGTGAACGTGCTGGTGCGGGCATAAATCATCTCGATATTGGCCGGATCGGCGATATCCGCCTGAATGAACAGGCCGTCTGCCGGGAAACCATCGCCAAATGCCTGTCGGTCAACCCCAATGACGCGCCAATGATTTTCAGCAAACAACTTCACGGTTGCCCGCCCGACGCCCCCAGCCGCTCCGGTGATTAACACTGCGCGTTGATCTGCCATCCGTTTTTCGCTCATTTCTTCCAGTGTTTGAATTCCAATCCCTTAAGCTAATTCTACCGTCAAGTAGTTCAAGCCTGTGCCGAACTCTGGAAGGCGCTCAATGGGCTGGCGTCCAACCCCAATCCCTCCAACAGGTTGCGGATGGTGTTCCAATGCACCCGCTCCCAGGCCGCCGGGCTGGAATTGGAATTATGCGCCGCCAGCATGACATTGTTCATGGACTGCAGCGGGGAATCAAGCGGCAGCGGCTCCGCCTCGAAGACATCCAGCGCTGCCCCCCCAATCGCGCCCGATTGCAGCGTAGCTACCAGCGCCTTTTCGTCCACGACTGGCCCGCGTGCAGTGTTGATCAATACCGCGTGCGGCTGCATCCACCCCAGCGTTTCGGCGTTGATCAGATGGTGGCTGGTCGGGTTCAAGTCGCAGTTGATGCTGACAAAATCAGACCGCTGCAACAAGTCCTTCAAACTGGTCATTTCCAGGTAGTTTTCCAGGATAAAGTCGGGGGCAATCGGCGCAATGTCGTTGCCGAGCAGGCGCATGCCAAAGGGACGCGCACGGCGCAGCACGGCTTTGCCAACGTTGCCAACCCCGATCACGCCCAGCGTGCATTCGCTCAATGATCTTCCGGGCAGCTTTTCCCACTCGCCAGCTTTCATGCGGGCGTCCATCCACGGCAGGCGGCGTGCAAAAGCCAGGATATAACCCAATACACTGTCGGAAACAGGCAGGGTGAAGGCGTTCGGGGTGTTACATACCTGAATGCCAAGGCGGGTGGCAGCCACTTTATCGATCGAGTCGATGCCGGTGCCCCATTTGGACACCACTTTGAGCCGCGGCAGGCAGGCCTGCAAAACCTGCTCGGTGTAGCGGTCGTCACCGCAAATGGCGCCGTCAAAATGGCCGGCATACACCAGAATTTCGTCTTCTGACAGGCGTTCGTGTACTTCCGGTAGGATCAGGTTAATACCATAAGCGTCGAACACCGGCAGGAAACGGTCGATAAACGGCAGCATATAGGGGGCAGAAAGAAGAATGGTGGTGGGCATGGACGCTTTTACTCGGAACCTTTCTTTTCAGATTTCAGCCGGTCAGCCAGCAGCAGGTCGGCGATCAAAAAGTCAGACTCCTCGTCAATGTCCTGTGCTTCGGTCTTTTCGATCTCGAACATGTAAGGTCGCTCGCCAATGCGGGTGCGGTGCAGTTCCAGTGTCTGACGCTTGAAAAGGTACAGGCAGGAATTTTCCTCGTACAACGGCGGCAAGTCCTGGGTGCGCAGCAAAATGGCCGGGTTATGGTTGACCGGGCGCGCCAGCGCATCCCAGAAACGGGTTTGCACGCGGGTGACCGAGAAGAGCGAGTCGTAGGCCGGGTAGTGCTCGATGAAGGTGCGCAGCGCCCGCGAGATCGTCTCGGGACGCAGCAGCGGGTTGGTGGAATGAGTCTGCAGATAAAAATCTGCCTTGATCTGGCCGGTGTCGTACATCAATATCTCGTTCATCGGCACAGTGTCCGCAGTCAAGTGCACCGGGCGCTCGATGATGCGCACTTGCGGGAATTGGGCGCGCAGCCCATCCACTATCACCGGGCTGTCGGTATCCACGGCCACTTCAGAAATTTCGGGGCACAGCAGCAGCGTCGCGATGATGTGCTGGTACAGCGGCTTGCCTGCCAGCAAGCGGTAATTCTTCATGGGCACCCGCACCGAGTTGTGCCGCATGGGTATCAGGGCTGCGATTTTATAAGGTTGTTTCATCGGGTTTCCCTCCTGGCGGGTTAATCGTGCCCTTCATGATAACGAATCGGTTCGATGTTGCGCGGTTTGGTTCCTGAGTTTTCCAAGGATGCCGCCGGATAATAAAAGGTTTGCTTCAACTTCCAGGTCAACGGACCGGAGCGGCGGTAGCCCTGGTAAGTGCCCCAGAATTGCATGGCGCGAAAGCGTACGATATTGGTCCATTCTTTGCCCAGCACATGCTCGCCAGAGGCTGCGCGCCAGTCATTCCAGACATTGCTGACCCACAGGCGGATGAAGTCGGTAAAGTGGAAGGTCTCATGCGGGTAGATCTGTTTGAACGCCATGCTCTCGCGGCGATAGCGGTTGTAAATGCCGCGCCAGGTTTCATTGTGGACATGGATTATTTCAGCCTCAGCGGTGTAGGCCAATAACTGTCCCTGCGTCAGCAGCCACCGTGCCCAGGCCAGGTCTTCCAGCCCGGTTAGCAATTCATCGTAAGGGTGCTGCTGCCACAGGCTGCGCCGAATGGCTGCATTGGCATTATTACAAAAGGGGTGCGTCTGGCGGGGTACAGACTGATCGGGAAACCAACTGCGGAACACCTGGTGTTCCGAATACTTGGAGGTTTCGCCACCGCGTTGTTTACCGTAGCTAAGGCCAATTTGCGGGTCGGCGAAGGGTTCGAGCAGCTTTTCCAGCCAGTCCGGATAGACCGGATAGACGTGCGCTGATGCCAAAATCACCCGTTCAGCTTTGGCTGCGGCGATGCCAAGGTTGAGCGACTTGCCGAAGGTGAAATCCTGCGGTTGGATGTGAACGATGTCCACCGGGAAACGCGACGCGATGGCCACCGTGTCGTCCTGAGAGCCCGAATCCACCAGGATGATCTGCACGTCCTTGACCGTCTGCTCAAGAATGCCGGTGAGCAGGCGGGCAATGTGCTGTTCCTCGTTATAGGCGCGGATGACGATCGAGCAAACCGGTTGGCTCATGGACAATTAATCGTCTCCATTCGGGAGCAGGAATGAACCGTTGTGCAAAATACCGTCCACCAGCGCGGCGATCGAGTCTGACTCGCTGGCCTGGAAATCCTGCCAATGGACATCGTTCTTGAAGCGCACAAAACCCGGGGTGATATCCGCTTCCAGGAGATGCCCAAACGGCAGCGAGGTCTTGTAAAGCTGGTAGTACAGGAAGGTGCGTGCATTTTGCTGGAATTCTGTCGGGACTTCGATTTGGTTGGCCTTGATCATTTTTTCAGCTATTTGATGGAACTCTTCCGCTGAACCTGGCAGAAAGACGGTAGGAATCTGGGTAAAGCGCGCCTTGCCCCCGCATAACACGGGCACGCCCAGGATGGAGGCTTCCAACCCGATGGTTGAATTATAGACCAACACAAACTTGGAGCGCTGAATGAGTTCGTATGAGGAGAGATACTCGCTCGAATTGACGAAAACCACGTTGGGCAATTCGGAGATGCGATTCTTCTCCACCCAACCGGCGACGCTCTCATCGGCAGCTTTACCGGGCCGTTCTTCGTCCGGATGAGCGCGAATGACGAATAGGGTCTTGGGATGGTTGCGGATGAGCGTCGCTACTTCGTCCAGCCAGGCAAACATGTGCGGGAAAATGACGTTGGCGTGGCTTTGACTGGTATCAAAGATGACGTTGGTGAAGACAGGCACGATTTGCTTGAATCCAGCGGCCTTTTTGAGGAATTCAGCGCTCAGCCCAGCCATTTCCGGCCAAAAGCGAATGCCGGCCATGGTGAAATTGCCCTTCATGCGTTCCGTCAAATAGCGATTAAGGCGCTCGTTTTGGGCTTCCGTCAGCCGGTAGCCGGGCGGGATATCAATCGGGTAGGCAGTGGCCTGACCGTGGGTGAAGTAGGCTGTAAAAGGCTGCAACCCGACCTCGTGAGTCACCACCCACAGGCCGCGCAACTGCGCCAGCCGCCGGGCAACTGCCTCCGGGAAAGCAATGCCGTTAAACACCACCACACCTTGCGGCTGGCGGTCGTTCAAAAAGCGGGTAAACTCCACCGCCACATTCCATGCCGAAAGCAGGTACTGACGAAAAAAATACAGCGTGTCCGGGTTCTCGAGCAAATGATGACGGCGCAAAGCCCAGCGCAGCGAAGGCAGAACCAGCTCTCCCAGCGGCAGTCCCTGCCATTCGAAGGCCATCAATTCGGCTAACGAAAACCCGCGGATGGCATGTTCCAGCTCTGAGTCGAGTTTAAAGTCAAACCAGGCCGTTTTGGCTGCCGGGTAAAGATGTTTCGACTGCGCCATACATACGACGCAGGGTGGCGGTTCATCCGCATTCAAGCGGTTGGTGCCCAACTGGCAGCGGGTCATGCCCGCATGGCAGACAAAATGCACCACCGGCGTCCCTGCCAGGCACAGCGCCCAGCTTGAAATGAGCGTAAAAGCGGCATTCTGGCTCATCCAGGCCAGGCGGCTGGAGGCATTGAAGAACGCCACCGGTCCGCAGGAATTGCTTTCTGGCGCCTGGCGCTCGATATCCGCTGCCAGGCTGGCAATTTTCCGGTTATTTTGAGCCTGCAGCCAGCGGCGCTGGACGCCTTTAGAAATGCGCGCAATCGACGGGTTCATGGGATGCTACTGGCTATTGACCCGCCGCAATTTCTTCATGGACGGGATCTCGCTTTCGTAAACCTTTTTTACGCCGTCGCCTAGAGATTGTTCCGTGACGCGAATATACTTGACCAGTCGTTCAAAGCCGCCGGGTTCAACCGAGGCAGCCTGGTCAGAACCCCACATGGCGCGGTCCAACGTGATATGCCGTTCGACCAGGCAAGCGCCGAACGCTACCGCCACCGCCGACGGGATCAATCCAACCTCGTGGCCGGAATAGCCGATCGGGCAGGAATATTCCTTGCGCAACGTCTCGATCATGCGCAGGTTGAGTTCTTCTGGGTCGCAGGGGTAAGCGCTGGTGGTGTGACAGATAACCAGTTTATCCAGGTCGAGCAGCTTGACCGCGGCGCGGATTTGATCGATAGTGGACATGCCGGTGGAGAGAATGACCGGTCGTCCGGTCGAGTGTAGCTTTTTCATCAAGCCGTGATCGGTCAGAGCGGCGGAGGGCACTTTGTAAGTCACCGGATCGAAAGCTTCCATGAAATCGACCGAGGGCTCGTCCCACACGGAAACGAACCAGGTGATGCCGATTTTACGGGCGTAGGCGTCGATTTCTTTGTACTGCTCGAGGTCGAATTCCATTTTATGCCGGTATTCCAGGTAGGTGATGTAACCCCAGGGCGTCTCGCGCATGACGTTGCGCTGATCGGGCGGGGTTGCCAGTTCGGGAGTGCGTTTCTGGAATTTGACCGCATCGACGCCGGCATGCCGCGCAGCGTCCATCAGCCGCTTGGCATTTTCAACCTCGCCGTTGTGATTAATCCCGATTTCCGCGACGATATAGGTTGGATACCCCTCGCCCACCCAGCGCTCACCAATTTTCACAGCTTTAGCCATAAGTTACTCCTTAATATCTCAAGAAAAATGCTTATCACCGAGAAAAAATGCTTACCACGGAGACACGGAGAACACAGAGAAAACTTTTTATTCTTTTTACTCCGTGCCCTCTGTGCCTCCGTGGTGAAAAGGTTTTGAATCATTTCATATAATTTACAGGTTACCGTTTAAGGATGCGTTCGCAGATTTCACGTACAGCCCCAAACCCGCCGTTACGGGATAAAACCAGGTCAGCCTGACGCAGCACTTCCGGTTGGGCGTCTGCGACCGCCACCGCGCAGCCAACCAGCGGGAAACATGGCAGGTCATTGATGTCATTGCCCACATAAACCACCTGGGCCGCGTCGATGCCGTGCTCAGCCAGATAATTCTTGAGCCGGGCGGCTTTGTCCTTTACGCCCTGCATCACCTCGATGCCGATTTTACGGCAGCGCGCTTCCACCGCCTTGTCCGTCTCGGTCGAGAGAACAACGGATTCGACGCCAGCGCTGCGCAAAGCATGGATGCCCATACTGTCAGAGCGGTAGGCGGCAATAAATTCATGCCCTTCAGAATCCACCCAGACGCGGTTGTCCGTCATCACGCCGTCAAAATCAAAGACCACCAGCTTAACCATTTCGGGCAGCGGGCGACGGCGGCTGCCAGGGTACACCATCTCCAGCCCGCCAAACCACACCAGCCATTCAGCGCGCTGCCAGTCTGAAGGTCCATCGATATCCACCGTGTAGCGCGGGTCGATTTTAACCGGCAGGATAACTTTGCCGCTCATCGAATTCTGTTCCTGAATGACTGCCGGGCGGATCGCGTCGATGTGCCCGGTCTGCCAGTACACCGGCGGCAGGATTTGGCGCGGGGCGTTGTAAGGCTCCGGTACACCGGGGACATCCAAAAGATTGCGCATGTGTCCGGTATCCGAGTCAATGCGCCACATCTTGTGTGGGTTTTGACCGGCAGGCACCACGCCGCGCACTGAATCGGCAGTTGGGTTATCCAGCAGCAGGCGCACAGCTTCATCCACCAGACCGATCGGACGTACCGGTGAAGTCGGCCGCAGTTGCACCACGACATCCGGGGTATAGGCCTCATTGGCAATGAGCCAGGCCAGTGCATGTTGGAACACCGGTAAATCCAGGGTGTGGTCCTGAGCTAACTCGTCGGGACGCATGAAGGGCACCTCAGCGCCGTACTCGCGGGCTGCGGCTGCGATTTGTGGGTCGTCCGTCGAGACAATGATGCGGGTGACGGTCTGCGCCTGACGCGCCGCCATGATGGAATAAGCAATCAGCGGGTGCCCGGCAAATGCGCGGATATTTTTATGCGGGATGCCTTTGGAGCCGCCGCGCGCGGGAATAATTACCAGAACTTCAGGGCGCTTTACCATGCCGTCCACCCTCCATCCACCACCAGATTCGCGCCGGTCATATAGCTGGAGGCATCCGACGCCAGGAAGAGCAGCGCACCGTTCATCTCGTCGATGTGAGCCATGCGCCCCATGACCGCCCGGGCTGAATAAGCGATAACAAATCCCTCGTCGTGATTATTGAACACGCCGCCCGGTGTGAGCGCGTTGCAGCGAATCTCGGTGCCAGCGTAATAGGTCGCCAGGTAACGCGTCATGCCCAGTACACCGGCTTTGGTGACCGAGTAATAGACCGGCTTGTAAGCTGTCTGAATGCCGTGGCGCTGGTAAAGGCGCTGGTCAGGGCCTACCAGACCGTAAGTCGAACAAATGTTGATGATCGAGCCCCTCTTGCCCTGCAGGATCATGGGTTTGACTGCCGACTGGCAACACAGGAACATACCGGTCAGATTGACGTCCAACGCCTGCCGCCACTCCTCCAGCGGATAATCCTCAAAGCTGCCCGCCGGGATGCCGCGCGCCAGGGCCTCGGGATCGAATTTGGGGTCGAGCGCTGCGCTGTTCACCAGCACATCCAGCCGCCCATAAACATTGACTGCGGTTTCGACCATTTCTGCCACCGAGGCGGGGTCGGTCACATCCACGCCAACGCCGAGGGCGTTATAACCGTCCTTAACCAGCGTCTCAGCGATGGTGTTGGCCGTCATCCGGTTCAGGTCGGCCACAACCACGGCCGCTCCGCCCTGCGCCAGGGTACGGGCGAATTGTTTGCCTAGCAGCCCGGCTCCCCCGGTGACAATGGCCACCTGGCCCTGCATTTGGAACTTTTCCAGAACATTGCTCATCCCAGGATCATCCTTTAGCTCACATTATTAATGTTAAAACAGCACTTCGCGGTGATTTTCTGCTGATTCGTAAGCCGCCAGCGCCAGGTGCAGCGCAGCAGTCCCATCTTGCAGCGTGCAGATTGGCTGCGCGTTTCTCTGCACAACCGCTAAAAAGTGGCGCATTTCCGCCAGAAACAAGTCGTTGCGTTCGAAATTCAAAGGGGGATTGAAATTTTCCCAGGTACCGGTTTCGGGGCGATACAAATTCAGGCTGCCGTCTGTATTGTCCCAGCGCAGCATGCCCTGCGTACCTACGATCTCCAGATGGTGGGCTCCCGGCCGCTGGACATAGTCCAGATGCAGGCTGCCCAACGCGCCGGACGCAAACCGCATCGCGATTTCAGCGGTGTCTTCCACCGCCAGATCCAGGCCTCCCAGCCTGCCGGTCAGCGCATACAGTGATTTTACCTCACCCAGCAGCCAGCGCAGGTAATCGAAGGGATGGCAAAGGGTGAGTACAACTCCGCCGCCAAGCTCGGGACGCGCTGAATAGCTGGCGCGGTAATCCTCCCACGGATGCCAGCCGGGTAAATATTCTCCCCAGTGCGCCCGCGCGGAGACGACTTTACCAATTGCGCCATCAGCTAACAATTGCTGCGCCTGCTGCAGCGTAGGGTGAAAGCGGAACTGGAAAGCGACCAGCGCCTGTCCGCCGCCGTTTCGCAGCGCTTTTTCCAGCTCGGGAATATGACGCAGCGAGTGCGAGACCGGTTTTTCGATCAACAGATGCGCCCCGCTCTCGGCAGCCGGGATGGCAACATCCAGGTGCAGCGCAGTCGGGTTGGAGATGATGACCGCGTCCGGCCGGTGTGCCAGCGCCGCGCGCATATCCGTCTCAACCGGAAAATCGGCCAACTCGTCCGTCGGCAGCGTTGACCGGTTGGAACGATAGAGAACGATATCGCGCTCGCCCAGGGCGAGCAAATTGCGCATATGCCGCCGCCCAATCGAACCGTAACCTGCTATGAGAAATTTCATCCGTTTGTTTCCAGGGATTTCAAATAATCGACTAACTTCTTCGCCATGAAGATTTCGGTGGCAGCCATTGATTCGTACGTGGCCCCGCCAATGTGCGGCGTCAGGATCAGGTTCGAATGCGTTTGGGCATAGCGAATCAAAGGTGATGATGCCAGCGAATCAGAACGTTCATTGGAGAGCACGTCCAGCGCCGCCCCTGCCAGTTGCCCGCTTTTCAAAACATCCAAGAGTGCAACCTCGTCGAGGATGTCCCCGCGTGAAGTATTGATTAAGAAAGAGCCGGGTGGCATCTGATCCAATTCCGATTTACCAACCAACCGCACAGTTACTGGGTTGAGGGGCACATGGATTGAAAGCACATCTGCTTGCCTGAATAACTCAACCGGACTGCTGACTCGTTCTACACCTTCCACCCATAACTGCGGAGTCGGATCATAGGCCAAAACGCGCATGCCAAACGCCAGGCCGTAGCGGGCAACCATGTAGCCGATCCGTCCCAGGCCGAGAATGCCCAGCCGCCGCCCTGCCAGGTCATGCCCCTTGAAGCGGTCCCGCTGCCACTCGCTTTGCAAGACCGAGCTGAAAGCTGCCGGGATATTGCGGGTAAGCGCCAGCAGCAACCCCCAGGTTAATTCGGCGGTCGCCGGGATGCTGCGCAGGAAATCGACCTCACCCTTGAGGGAAAGCACTTTCACACCACGGCGTTCGGCTGCCGCCAGATCGATGTGGTCCAAACCAGTGGTCGCGGTGACGATTGCCCGCAGGCGCGGCGCGGCTGCCAATACCTGCTCGTCGATCTGAAATGCCAGCCGGACGATCAATGCATCCACGTCTGCCAGCGCCGTCAGCAGGCTGACCCGGTCCTGCTGCGCCAATCGGACGTCCCCGACGGTGGACAGGAGATCCACCGCCTGACCGGAATAATTTTCCGGCTCCGCATTCAAGATTTGCCAGCGTTTCATTGGCCGATCTCCATCAAGGAAAGGCTGATCCATTGCCAGACGTAAAAACTGTTGTCGCTCTCGCCCGCGCAGAACTGCCGCCACACCCGGCGTACCGCATCGCCATCCAGCCAACTGCCGCCCAGGCGGGAAATGGCATTTTCGATGTGCTCCTCCGACCATTTTTTGAGCGGGCCGCGCAGCCATTCCCGCTGCGGGGTTTGCAGGGGACGTTTGGGTGCCTCAACCACCCCTGCCGGGGCCAGGCGGCGCGTGATGCGGCGCAGCAGCCACTTTCTCACGCCGCCTTGAATCTTGCGGTCGGCGGGCTGGCGCAACGCCAGTTCGAACAGGCGGTGGTCGAGGAATGGCTCGCGCAGCTCGCAGGAAACCCGCATGGATATCCGGTCGTTGAAGCGCATGGCGCGCGGGATTTTGGTGAAAATTGCATCCCGATACTGCAGGTTGCGCAATTTATCGGCGAACGGCTGGCGCGGCGCAAAACTCTCGCCCAGCGCGGCAAATTCCGGCGTTAAACAGTCCACGCGGAAGGGACTTTCTTTCGTCCCCTGCACTGTTCCGGCAGTACCGCCCGTCAGCGAGGTCTCATAGTAATCATAACCGGCCCATTGTTCATCCATGCCGTTACCATCCAGCAGGACGATCACGCCCTGCTGGCGCGCGATTTCGAAAAGGCGCGCATAAGCCAGGGTTGGCAGGCCGGAATAAGGTTCGTCCTGCGCCCGCTGGACAGAAAGCGCCAGGTTGGGGACTTCTGCGGCAGTCAACCGGCATTCCACCGAAGGGTGGTGCGTGTGCTCCAGCATTTGCCTGACCCAGGGGAGCTCATCATAAGCCGGGTCGCCCGTGACGAAAGTAAAAGCCTTCACCGCGCTTTGCGCGCCCTGCACTGCCCGCACCACGCCAAGCAGCGCTGAGGAATCCAATCCGCCGCTCAGGTTAATACCAACCGGCACGTCCGAGCGGAAACGCAGCTGGACGCTGTCCACCATCAACGCTTCGTATTCATCTTCCACTGCAGCCAGCGGCCGCTCATCCCATGCCTGCGTCCGATCCGCCAGATCGTACCAGCGGGTGATATTCAGCTGCCGGTCATGCCAGGTAAGAAAGTGACCGCCCGGTAAAGCATAGACATCCTTCCAGAAGGTGCGGTTGGAATGTTCGTATAAGCCGCGCCCAAGATAGGTCGCCCAGGCTGCGGCATCCGGCTCTGCCGGAACACCCGCAGCAAAGAGCGTCTTGATCTCGCTGGCCAATGTCAGCCTGCCATTGACGGATTGATGGAAATACAACGGCTTGACGCCGAATCGGTCCCGGGCGGCAAACAACGACTGAGTCTGCGTATCCCAAATGATAAAGGCGAACATTCCGATAAACCTATCCAGGCAAGCGGTTCCCCAACGAATGAAGGCCGCCAGAACCACTTCCGTGTCGGTGCGACTCTTGTAAGGATAGTCGGAGAGTTCCTGACGCAGTTCCAGATAGTTGTAAACCTCGCCGTTAAAGGTGATCCAGTATCGACCGGTCGCATCGGGCATAGGCTGGCGTCCTGCGCTGGAGAGATCGATGATGCTCAAGCGGTTCTGCCCCAACCCGGCCAATCCGTCCGGGCTGACCCAGGTGAAAGTATCATCCGGCCCGCGGTGATGCTGAACCGCCACCATGGCATCCAATTGTTCGGCTGACCAGCCTGCGCCAGCAATGCCCGAAATTCCACACATTTTCGCTTACCCTTGCCCTGCTCGTTGCTGGCGGTCTTGCAGCATGAATTCCACCAGTTTCATGTCCATTTCGCTGTCCACATTCACCGACCGCTCCTCAGGCATGATGTATGGGCGGATAACATTGCCCCAGATGGAATTGTTGTTCATCAAATTATCGCGGCGGGTAAGGTAGATGCTGCCATTGCGCATGTAAGCCGGCGGATTGTAATCCTGACGGCGGGTGCCTTCGACTTCCTCGATCATGAAGGGCAACAGGCGGTCGTTTTCTATTTTTTTCATCAGGATCGGATGATGAGCCAGCACCTGCACCACCGATATCACCGAATCGCAGCCGCCAGCGGCGGCCAGTTCGAGCGCAGCCAGTATGTCCTCGGGCGCGCGAAACGGGCAGGTTGGCTGGAGCAACAGAACCCAGTCAAGCTTGATCCCGTCCATTTCCTCGATGGCCTGAATGGCATGTTTCAACACCGGCACCATCGGCACCCTGTCGCCCCCCAGATCGGCAGGCCGCATAAAGGGCACTTCAGCGCCGTAACCCTGCGCCACCACGGCAATTTCCGCGTCGTCGGTACTGACAATCAACCGGTGCAGCCGATTCTTAACCGCCAGGGCTGCAGCGATGGTGTAGGCGATGAGCGGCTTGCCAGCAACCATGCGGATATTTTTCCGCAGCACACCCTTGGACCCACCCCGAGCAGGGATTACAGCCAAAACTTTGGGGTTATCAACCGGCATAACGAACTCCTAATACGTCAATCGTTTGGAATAACTCAGTTCTTCGGTGGCCAGCACATCCGCAATCCGCTCACCCGCGTGACCGTCGCCGTAAAGCGTAACGCGGGTTGGGCGTGAGCCGTTGAGGTGCTTTGAAATCGCGCCCATAATCGCATTCCGGTCATAACCGACATCGATCACATTTGGCCCACGCTCGCGACCAGCCTCGCGGCTGCCAATATTTACCGCCGGCACGCCCAGATAGGAGCATTCGCGGATCGCCACACTGGAGTTGCCGATAATGCAACGGCTGCGGTTTATCATGCGCAAAAAGTCCAGCGGCGGGATATCCTTAAAAAAATGGATATTGGTTGGACCTTCCATCTCGCGGAAGGAGCGGATGCCCTTGGAGACGCCGTCCGAACCCGCATCCACATTCGGCCAAAACCAGAGGGTTGGCAGCCCAAGATCTTTGATGGCATGCAAGGTCTCGGTGATTTGCTCGCGGCCATCAGCATACTCGGTGGTTACCGGGTGCTGCATCACCACCAGGTAGCCGTTGGAGAGATCAACCGTGGCGCCCACCCCGCCGTACCGTTCGAATGGGTCGATGACTTCACCCGGGTTTCGCATGACCTCATCCGCAATGTCAATGGAAGGACAGCCGGTGACAAACACCCGCCCCGGATCCTCGCCCATGCGCACCACCCGCTCGGATGATTTCTGGGTGGTGACCAGGTGAATATCGGCCAGCTTGGTGATGGCGTGGCGTACTTTCTCGTCGATGCTGCCGGTTACCTCGCCGCCCTGCATATGTACCAGCGGAATATTCATATATGCGGCGGCGATAGCCGTGGCGATGGTTTCATAACGGTCGGCAATCGTGACCACCATATCCGGGCGCAGGTTATCGAAAGTGGTGGCCAGTTCGATCAGTCCCAGACCGGTCGTTTTGGCCGAGGTAACCAAATTCTCGCCTTCCAGCACCATGTACACCCGCGCATCGATCTTGAATCCGTCCTGTTCCAGGTGATTGACAGCCTGACCATAGCGGTCCAGCAGCATGGAAGCTGCCGATACGATCTGCAGTTCCAGGTCCGGGTGGTTGCGGATGGCGAATAAGGCCGAGCGAATTCGTGAATACGATGGTCGAGCAGTGATGACAACACATACTTTACGTTTGGCCATAATTAATCCTCAAAATCATCCGGAGCTAAAAACGTCTCGGCTGCCACGTCCCGGCGCAGGGCGCGGCCCAGGTATTGAGCAACATGGGCTGCCGGAATCCCTGTTCCGGGTTTACGGGTAGCAATATCTCCCCGTTTTAAAGTCTGGCCGGATTTTAAATTACGTCGCGCAACCAGGCTTTTGCTGAACAAGCCGCGCATCTCCGTCATGCTGGCAGCTCGATCATCTTTGGCGATCGGGTGTGCAAGCGCGGTCTGGATGAAGCGCGCGCCTTCTACCAACTGGCGCAGCTCAGCGGGCGTCAGGGACACGATCACATCCGGCCCGAACATCTGCCGGGAGAGCGTAACGTGCACTTCGATCATATCCACGCCCAGAGCGGCTGCCGCCAGACCGGGGAATACTTTGCCGGAGTGATCCGAGAGACCGACCGGCGTGCCGTAGCGCTGCCGGAAGAAATCCAGCATGTTCAAGCCAACATCCTCCGGTCCGGATGGGTATTTGGAGGTGCATTGAAACACCAGTAACGGCAGTTCAAGCTTCTGTATTTGTTCCACCACCGCATCCACTTCAGCCACGGTGCTCATTCCGCTGGAGAGCAGCACCGGTTTTTTGGTTGCGGCGATGCGTTCCAGCAACAGCGGGTTGGTGACCTCGCCAGAGGCAATCTTCCAGGCTGGCATCCCGATTCGATCCAGCAGGTCCACCGCCTCCTCGGAAAAAGGCGAGGAAAGGAAAATCAGGCCGCGCTGGCGGGCATGTTCCACCAGACCGCTCCAGCCTTCCGGCGAGAATTCCATCCGTTTCCAGTAATCATAACGGGTGGCATCCTGCTGGCTGAACTTGACCCGAAACGATTCCAACGCAGAACTTTCAGCGGCAGCAATGTGAGTCTGGAACTTGACGGCATCTGCTCCGGCGTCGGCGATGGCATCGATGAAGGCGTGCGCCGTCCCCAGACTGCCATCATGAGCCTGCGCCACCTCGCCGACGATCAACGCCGGCGCGCCCGCCCCCACCTGATGATCCGCGATTTTAAAGGTTTGCATGGTTTTGTTCATGATGGCAACCCTACCAGTTTCAACAAATATTGAGCGGTTTCCCCGGTCGATTCGCCGTTCAAATAGGTCAATTCCTGTTCGATAAATTTTTGACGGTTGGCGCGATGCAGGTCAGGATCCTTTAAATACGCATCCAGCGCGTTGACCAGCTCTTCGCTGGTAAAGGCATTCACCCCGGCGCCAGCCTGGTTGACCCGGGCCGCGGTAGGCCAGGAGGGGACATCATGCAGCGGGATCCAGAAATTTTTAGGCCAACCCGTGGGCGAGTCGATGCACGCGCTGATAGCCGGTTTGCCATGCAGCGCGGCTTCGACCACCATGGTTGAATAGATCGAGACCAGCACGTCGCAATGCGCCAGCATCGAGGCTTTTTCGGGGAAATCTTCACCGGAATAACGAGGCAAACCGCCAGCCAGGGCTTTGGGTGCAACCACGTGCACATCCGGATACTGACGGGTTACTTCGTAAATCTTCTCGCGCTCTTCCTGATAATGCTCCTGCGATTTGAAGTGGTTTGGGTGCAGGCGGATAAGCAATTGCGCCGGTGTGGAAAGCTGGTTTTCGACAATAATGCGGGTTAACGCCTCTACGATGTGTAAATTAGGCGAGATGCTCAGAGCGGTGGCGGCGTAGGCGATCAGTTTTTTATTCGGGTCCAGGCCGTGCATCGAGAAATATTCTTCCCGCGGGATCAACCAGGTCTTATTGATGTAGCCGTCATAAAGTGGCATGCCGCCCACATGGATTTTTTCTTTGGGCCAATCCAGGCCATCGCTCAATTCCCAGACATGGATCTTCGACCAGACATTGGCATAATCCACATCCGCCCCGGGCAGGCCATGCGCGCTGGGGTTATCCCAGCCGATTACGGTCATGGCGGTGGGGATGCCGCGCCGTTTGGCTTCCCGCAGTAGGTAACGGTCCAACCGCCAACCCGCGGTGGAAGAGACCACCAGGTCCGGCTTGTAGCGGTCGAACAGGTCGGAAAATAGTTTCGGCGAGAAGAGGGTGTTCTGTTTCCAGCGGAAGGTTTTTCGGGCTAATTTCGATGAACGTAGCAAATAAATCAGCGGTCGCATAGCTTTCAGGGCGATCTGCCAGCGGCCTTTGGCTTCATATTCTTTACGCTGCCGGTGCGTATCTACATAGGTCATGGGGATGCGCGGCGACATGCTCGCACCGCGCACGTATTCGATCATTTCCTGCAAACCTGGCATGGTGTGGTTCTGGTAATGCAGGGTCTGCTCTTCCCGCGAAGACTCGAACACCAGTAATTCATTTCCGGCGGTTTCAGCGCGCAGCCGATCGATCAATTCGTCCTGAACCAGGAAAACCAGACGCACGCCTTTGGCGGTTAACCGCTCCGCCAGACCGGTGTACAGGTAATATCCGATGGTCAATCCATGATCTACATAAATCAAAATCGTTTTCAAGCTTGCTCCTGGCTTGTCCATTAAATCTTTGCTATTCACCGGGCGTTATACCAGCGAAAAATTCGGTTGTAGAAACCCATTAAAACCGCCTTCACCGGCGGCAAATCCAGCAGCCGCCGGCCTGCGCCGCGCGGCGCTTCGGGCAGCGGGTTGGTCTGTCTGCGCAGCCCGGCCGGGATTGTATTACTCATATTCATCGCGTAAGGTTCAGCGGTCATCAAGCGCAAATAACCAGCCTCATTCATCGCCTCGTCCAGCCGCAACACCTGTCCCATCGGGCGATCCATCTGGAAGGGGGTGAAATTTAATAATACCTTTTTAAATGCCACAAATTGCCAGTGAGATGCCCCAACTTGCGCAGTCACACCGCGGTAAGTGATGCGAAAATCACGCGTCTCAGCATACTTTTGGCGGATATCTGCTTCCTCGGCTCCCAGACTCAGGTTGAACTCAAGGAAGGTTTCCCAGGGTAACAACTGGCCTTCCTGTAGCTCCGCCTCGGGATCATTCCGTGCCCATTCGAGCGTCCGGGTAAACAATTCCTCGCGGGTGCGGAACGGCCGGCTGGTGACCATGCCGACGTTTGGGAAGGTGTTGAGAATTTCCAGCGAAGCTTCCAGCCAGCCTGCAGAGAATAATGCGTCACTGTCGGAATAAGCGATCACTTCGCCCGGGGCAGCCGGGAAGATAATATCCCACGCCCCGCCCTTGCCTAAATTTTTCTCGGAGAGAATGAGAAATTGAATCCGTCCGGCCAAATGTTCTTCGAGCAGATAGTCCTGCACCTCGCGGCAGGATCCATTGTCGAACACGAGCAAATCATGTGCAGCCGTCGTGTTCCGGTGCAGGCTGTTTAAACTGACCTTAAGGACCTCCAGAGCTTCGGCATAAAAACCGCTCTGAAACGGGATGTAGTTGAGCACCGCAACTGTGATGCGCTCCGGTTTGGCGACCGTCTGGACATATTTGGCAGGATTTTGACCGATACGCATGATCTATCTTTCTATTTTTGCTGCTCGGGATGGGGCTGCAGTCGTCTGAACCATTCGCGGGCTTCCCGAAAAGCATTTTTCGGTTGAAATATGGCATAACTTATCCACCCCAGGACGCGGGAGTGCAAGCGTACCAATGGAAAGATCTCCACTTCACGCCAAAACCGCTGGGATGAACGAGGTTGCGGCTGGGTAAGACCGTTTTCGATCTGCTGGTTGCAATCCGTCAGCAGGAAACGCGTGATCATCCGCCCACCTGCCAGCCGAACATTTTCGAAGCTCTCCGGCAGTTTGTAGTGAGGTTGACCGTTGGGCAGGTGCGAGTAGTCGTGGTTCTGATGGATGATAAAAATGTCGCGGGTGGCATCGACGGTTGCCCAACCCTTGCGGCGCGCATGGTAGATCATCCAGTTGTCCCAACCCGCGCGGCCGATGGCGAATTGCGGCATCTCCCGGTAAGCGTCAGTCGGGAAAATGAAGTAATCGCTGCCGGCGGGCGGGTGGAGCTTGCCTTGCTGCTGGGCGCGCTGGCGCAGAGCTGCGTCCCAGCCGGCTGCGAAGGCCAACGGTTCAGTCACATCCAGGTCCCAACGCTGGCCGACCAGCAGAAAATCTTTACGCTGCTGCATAGCGTACCGGGCTGTTTCCACAAAATCAGGCAGCAGCAAAATATCGGCATTGACGTAAGCCAGCAGCGGGCTGTCGGCATGAGACCGCGCCTGGTCGAACAAATCGCTGATCAGTGGGGTGCCCTCAGCATTGCGTGCCACTTCCGGCAGGTGCAGCGCGCCAAACTCAGCGGCGGCCTCGGCGGCGCCGACTTCACTGCCCAGCACAATCACCGCCACGTCCTGACCCAATGCCTGCCAGTTTGCCAGCGCATTGCGCTGAATGACGGCAATGTGCGGGTTGGTGAAGGGTTTGGGCGTGGTAAAAATGGTTAAGAAGGCCATAAAAGTAAATCAATCCGATGCGGTGGGTTTAGTTTTCGAGCCCTGGTACTTCTGATCGACATCATCGAATTTCTTGT